>Ga0194121_10000826_pt1 | contig 54039 bp, 54 predicted proteins | sample TA2MahCa50mmetaG_FD_148609 | JGI IMG/M metagenome (GOLD analysis project Ga0194121, IMG submission 148609) | Freshwater microbial communities from Lake Tanganyika, Tanzania - TA2015020 Mahale Deep Cast 50m | ecosystem: Environmental > Aquatic > Freshwater > Lake | place: Tanzania: Lake...
CGGTATCGACCCGGTCTCCCGAGCGAACCAGGCCGCGGCTTTTGACAGGATCTCCCGCTCCAAGCGCAACTGCTTATTCTCTCGGCGCAGTCGGGCGATCTCCTCCCGCTCCGGGCTGCTCAACCCGCCCTGGCGCTGGCCTTGGTCGCGCTGGGACTGGGCGATCCAGTTGCGGATGGTCTGTGCCGTGGGCTCGAACTCCTGGGCCAGTTCCTCCAGGGTACGACCGGCCTGAGCCAGCTCAAGAACCTGCTGCCGAAACTCCGCCGGATAGGGCGGGCGTGATCTGGGCATCATGGACTCCTTTCACCAAAGTGATAAGGTGTCCACCAAAACGGGTCAACTCCAAAATACCTCCGCGCGGCCCTCTATATGCCAGCGCTGGCGGCTCTACGATTCCAACCTCAGGCCAAAGCCTTCTTTGAAAAGTTGGTACGGGCAGGAAAGAAGAAGATGCAAGCCCTTGCCGCCGTGATGCGAAAGCTACTACGATACCTATCGGGGATGCGCAAACACCAACAGGATTTCGATGGCAGCAGCTTTTACCAGCTAACCTGAAGGGCCTTTACAGCGAAGAGAGTGTCTCACATCCTGAGTGGGCCAGATCCTGGGGGCCGGTCAAACCAACACCTCGCTGTCTCTGACAATCTCCTCAGGCGATATAGCCCGCCGGCGGATAGGCCCTGGTCGGATCGCTGTAGGGGTTGCCGGCCTGGTCCTTGCCCCGGGCCAGGTAAATCTGAAAGTTGGGGTTCTTCTCCACCACGAAGCGCACGTGGGTGGGAAAGTAGCGGACGGTCAGGGCGCTGCGCCCCAGGGTGCCGGTGTTGGGCGCCGAGCCGTGGATGATGCGGCCGTGGTGGAAGTTGCCCTGGTTGGGCGCCAGTTCGATGGCCACGGCCTTCGACTCGTCGCGCTGTTCCTCTTTTACCTCGATGGGGAAGATCTGCTCAGTGGGATTGGCGACGGGCAGATAGTCCGAGTACCCGTGTTGGTGGGTGCCGGGGAGCACCTCCAGGCAGCCGTTCTCACGGGTGGAGGGTTCGAGGGCGATGGTGATGGAGGCGACGACAATGGGGTCGAGGCGCCCCTTCCAGTATGCCGAGTCCTCGTGCCAGGGCACCCGCTTGCCGATCTGCGGCGGCTTCTGCAGCAGGTGGCAAGCGAAGATGGCGATGTCCGGGCCGATGAGCGGCTCGACCAGGTCGAGGATCTCGTCGGCCAGGAGCCAGTCGAAAAAGCGGGTGTCCGCCCAGTGTGGGCAGTCGATGAGGGAGGGGGCGACCCCCTCGCGCTTGGCTGCGGCCTCGGCGAACTTCTCCGTCGAGAGGGCCTGCAGGCGGGCGAAGAGCGAGGGCGGCAGGATCGGCTCTTTGACGACGAGGTAGCCCTGCTCCAAGTAGAACTGCGTTTCGGCGGGTGTCAGTCTGGGTGCCATGGTCTTCTCCTTTCAACCCCCTCTGAGGCGGATGGCGATCACAGGTGCGGAAACCATAGCCGACGCGCCGTCTCGCCCAGGACCCGCGCACGGGCCGCGCTGCCGAGGGGCAGTTCGTCGGTGAAGAGGCGCAGGTGCTCGGCGTAGCTGAATCCGGGGGTCCACAGTGCGTTGGGAAAGTTGCTGCCCCACACGCAGCGCTCCGGGCCGTAGGTATCGATGATCGTTACCGCACTGCTCCACTGCGCCAACTCCGAGAATACTATGCCCGCCAGCAGCACCTTGCCCAGGGAGGAGCAGTGGGCCGGTAGCCGCATGCCCGGAGAGGCGTGGATGCAAACCTTCTCCGGGCTGCCGGTCTGCAGCAGAATTTCCACCTCGCCCCAGTCGTACACCGTTAGGTGCACGGTCTCGCGGCTGCCCAGGGCCAGTTCCTCCACCGGAGCAGCGGCGCAGTGGCGCAGGTCCAGGCGCTGGTTGAGGGCGCCGCTGAGCCTGAGCAGGGCCAGTCCCAGCCATTACCGCCCGGTCTCAGAATCCTGGTCCACGTACCCCCGCCGTCGCAGGGTGGGCAGCAGCCGGTGGGTGGTGCTCTTGTCCCAGGGGAAGCGGGCGGCCAGATCCCCCAGGCTGCTCTCCTTCTCCTCGTCCCCAAGGGCTTCGAGGAGCATCAGCCTCCGGTACAGGGCCTGGAAGAGTTGTGGCTGCACGGCGACGGCTTTCATGGGTCAGCGGGCAGCCCGGTCGGCGATCTTCTGCGACAGTTCCGCCACCACCTCCGCCGCTGGCCGGGCCCCGGGGTTCTCGCCGCTGCGCAGCCGCACCGCCACCTGCCCCTGTTCGGCCTCGCGGTCGCCGGCCACCAGCATGTAGGGGATCTTTTGCACCTGGGCCTGGCGGATGCGGTAGTTGAGGGTGTTCTCCCCCTCCAGCCGGCTGCGCACTCCGGCGGCGACCAGCTGCTGGTGGACCCCGGCGGCGTACTCCTGGTGGCGCTCGGCGATGGGCAGCACCACCGCCTGCACCGGCGAGAGCCAGGGCGGGAAGGCCCCGGCAAAATGCTCGATCAGCACCCCGACGAAGCGCTCCATCGAACCAAAGGGGGCGCGGTGGATCATCACCGGGCGGTGGGGCTTGTTGTCCGGCCCATTATAAATCAGGTCGAAGCGCTCGGGAAGGTTGTAGTCCACCTGCACGGTGCCCAACTGCCACTCCCGGCCCACCACATCCTTGACCACGAAATCGATCTTGGGGCCGTAGAAGGCCGCCTCCCCCGCCTCCTCGGTGAAGGGCACTCCCAAGGTGCGGGCGGCCTGGCGGCAAGACTCCTCGGCGCGTTCCCAGTTCTCCGGGGCCCCCACGTACTTGCTGCTGTCCGGGTCGCGCAGGCCCACCCGCACCCGGTAGTCGGTCATGCCAAGGGTGTTGAAGATGATCTTGACGATCTCCAGGCAACCCAGCAACTCCTGCCCCACCTGCTCCTCGGTGCAGAAGAGATGGGCGTCGTCCTGGGTGAAGCCCCTCACCCTGGTCATGCCCCCGATCTCGCCCGACTGCTCCCAGCGGTACACGGTGCCGAACTCGGCCAGGCGCAGGGGCAGATCGCGGTAGCTGTGGGCCTGGGAGGCGAAGATCTTGATGTGGTGCGGGCAGTTCATGGGCTTGAGCAGGTACCCGTCGATCTGGCCGGCCTTCATCTGGTTGGCCAGGTCCGCGCAAGAGCAGCCCTCCCGGGCCAGGCGGGCCAACTCCTCGTGGGCGATGAGCGGGGGGTACTGGCTCTCCTGGTAATAGGGGAAATGACCGCTGGTGCGGTATAGGTCCAGCTTGCCGATGTGCGGGGTGAAGACCTGCTGGTAGCCCTGCTTGCGCAGCTCCCCGGAGATGAACCGCTGCAACTCCTCGCGCACGATGGCCCCGTTGGGCAGCCACAGGATCAGGCCCTGGCCCACGGCCTCGTCGATGTGAAAGAGCCGCAACTCGCGGCCCAGGCGGCGGTGGTCCCTCTTTTTGGTCTCCTCGATCATGGCCAGGTGGTGTTCCAGCGCCTCCTGGGTGGCAAAGGCGGTGCCGTAGATGCGCTGGAGCATCTGCTTCTGCTCATCGCCCCGCCAGTACGCCCCGGCGGCGCTGAGCAGCTTGAAGTGTTTCACCTGGCCGGTGCTGAGCATGTGGGGGCCCCGGCACAGGTCGAGGAACTCCCCGTCGCGGTAGAGGGAGAGCGTCTCCCCTTCCTCGAGGTCGTCGAGGATCTCCAGCTTGTAGGTCTGCCCCTCCAGCATCTGCCTGGCCTCCTGGCGCGAGACCTCCAGGCGCTCGAAGCGGTGGTTCTCCTTCACCACCTTGCGCATCTCCTGCTCAATGGCCTCCAGATCCTCGGGGGTGAAGGGCTTATCCACCTCAAAGTCGTAATAGTACCCCTCCTCGATGGCCGGGCCAATGGCTAATTGCGCCGTGGGGAAGAGCCGGCGCACCGCCTGGGCCAGGACGTGGGAGAGGCTGTGCCGGTAGATCCAGGGCGCCTCGGCCGAGTCCCAGGTCAGCAGCACCACCTCCGCCTCCGGGGGCAGGATGGTGTGCAGGTCCAGGCGCTCCTCCCCCATCCTGGCGCCGATGACGGTCTTAAGCAGGGACTTGTCGTGGCCCAGCAACACCTCTTTGAGGGTGGCCCCGCCCTCGTGGCGGAGTTCCCTGCCCTCGGGCAGTTTGATGATCATGAGCCTCCTCCGGGAACCGAAAAACCCACCGTCGGGGCTCGGCGGTGGGTTGTCAAAACGCGCAGGTGCTGCACTGGGTCAATAGTCCACCATCGCCCCGGATAATATCGCCGCAGTAGTTCGGGTGGTCGTGGTGGTGGTGGGAAAGGCCATTGATTTTGGTCTTAAATTGGGTCAAACTTAAACCCGCGGCGGCGCCCCTGTCAAGCCGCGCTTAGTCAAAGGCCCCCAATACCCCGCGGCCCCGCGCCACCGCCCGGGTGGCCAGGGCCAGGGCCGCGCCCACTGCCTCCTCCAGCCCCTCGCCCCGGCACAGGCCGCTGAGCAGCCGGCCGTTGAAGGTGTCGCCGGCCCCCACGGTGTTGGCCCCTTCCACCGGGGTGGTGGACAGCGCGGCCACACCATCCTTATCGGCACAGACCGCCCCTTCCTTCCCCCGCTTGACCACCACCTGCGAGGGACCCAGGTCCAGCAACTGTCCGGTTAGGGAGCGGATCTCGGCCGCCGGCCGCCAGACCTGCAACTCCTCCTCGGTGGCCACCAGGCAGTCCACCTCTGACCACAACCCGAGCATGGCCGGTGCCTCCACCCGGCCCTTGAACCAGGGGCTGGGATCGAACATCACCTTGGTCCCCCGCCGGCGCAACAAGGCGAAGACCCGGCCCAACTCTTCGACGTCCACAGCCTCCACCTTCCCGTACCCGGCGGCCAGGAACCACGCCGGGGTCTGACCCTCCAGGGAATCCCCCCAGACCACCTTCTCCCCAGTGTAGTAGTAGGAGCGGCGTTTGCCCTCCGGGCTGAGTTGGATGAGGTGTACCGCCGTGTCACTGAAGGTTGCGGACCGCAGCCCCACCCCGGCCCCTTCCAGCCAGCCCCGCAGCAGGCCCCCCCAACTGTCTTCGCCCAGGTTGGCGTTGAGGCGGACCTGGTGTCCCAGACGGCCAAGCACATAGGCCGCTGCCGCCCCGCACCCTCCCAGGGCCACCTCTACCGGCCGGGGCAGCAACTGCACGTTGGCCCCCCACCCGTCCCGCTCCGGCCCCTCCGGGGCGGCCGCGTCACGCACCAGCATGTCGAGCACCGCGTTGCTGGCCACCTCGATCAAACCCGGTACCACGCCCATCGCCTGCTGCTCTCCTTTCAGTTCAACCCCAGATCCGAATACACCGCGTTCAGCAGGGCCCGCAACCGTGCCCGGTGGGCCTGCTCCCCCGACATGCCATTGAAGGCCGCGGCCACCACCAGCCCGCAGGCCGGGTCGGCAAAGGCGGCGCAGCACTGCCGTCCGCTGTGGCCGTAGGTGGCCGGAGGTGGCCGGAGAGCAGTGGTCCCCGTATTCACAGGGGATCTCCGGTCCGTACTGCTTGGAGTCCAGCACAAAGCCCAGGCCCCAGTCGATCACCGGGCCAAAGGTGTGGTCGAACAACCCCGCCCGCTACCTGGAGGTGAAGAGGCGAACGGTTTCGGCGGCCAACAGCTCACCGCCGCTGGCCAGCAGCAGTTCGCAGAGCAGGCACAACTCCCGCATCGGGCCTTGCCCGCCCCCTGCCGGCAGGCAGCGGGTTGCCGTCGGCTTCCCCTCCCAGAACTCCTGCCGCTGCACCTTGCCCCCGCTGATGTCGCAAAAGCCGGACAGACGCGGGCTATAGGCGCGATACCGCTCGCCGGGCATCCCCACCCAGCAGTCCTCCAGCCATAGCGGGAGCAAAACCTCCTGGCGCACGTATTCGGCAAAGGACCGCCCTCCCACCCGCTGCACCACCTCTTCCGGGATGATTCAGCCCGAGGCGATATGATACCCGGCCTTTTTTCCGGGTACCCAGTTCCGCTCCAAGGGCGCGGCGCAGACCCGGTCCACGCTCTCCTCCCAGGACAGGACCGGCCACTCCAGATCGACCCGCGACCGGAAGCCCCCGGTGTGGGTCAGCACCTGGCGCAGGGTGATCGCTTCCTTGCCGCCGACCTCAAATTCGGGGACATAGACCGCCACCGGGGCCTCTAGGTCCACCCGCCCCTGCTCCTATAGCCGGGCCGGAGCCAGGGCGCCCACCGGCTTGGTCGCCGAGAGCCAGCGCATAAGGTGGTCCGGCGCCAGGGGCACCCCCGGCGCGACTTCCCGTAGGGCGAAATCGGCCACCACCACTCCCCGCAGGAGGCATAGACCTGGGCGCCCAGGTGCAGGCCCCTTTTGATCCCCTCCTCTACCTGCGCCGCCGCCTGCCTCAAGTCAGCTCCACGCCCAGTTTCTCCGCCCAGCCCCCGATCTGCTTCCAAGTCTCCTCCTCGACGAAGATCCCCTCGGCGTCCCGCCGGGCCCGCTGCCTAGCCTCCACCTCTCCTGGCAGGAGGATCTCGCCAAAGCCCGCCATCCGCGCCGAGGACTGCACAAAGGCGGCCAGCCCCCCAACCTGGGCGCCCAACTCCTCCAGAGGCAGGAACTGGGCCGCGTCGAGGGCCAGCAGGAAGGCCCCATTGCCAAAGGGCACCTGCAGATTTCCCGTGCAGCCGTCGCCGCTGAGGGCCCCCGCCAGGAGGTCCACCACCACCCCCAGGCCGTAACCCTTGTGTCCGCCAAAGGGCAGGATGCTGCCCCTGGGCTCCTGGTACAAGCTCTGGGGATCGGTGGTGGGGGCCCCTGTGGCGTCCAAGAGCCAGCCGGCCGGGGCCCTCTCAGACCGGTTGCGCAGCACCCGCACCTTGCCCTCGGCCACCATGCTGGTGGTCATGTCCAACACAAGCGGCTCCTCCTCTCCCCTGGGCACCCCGATGGCGATGGGGTTGGTGCCCAGGCGCGGGGCCGTACCCCCCCAGGGTGCCACGCAGCCGCCGTTGCCGTGGGTGTTGACGAAGAGCAGGGCGATAACCCCCTGCCGGGCCAGATCCTCGACGTAGCTGCCCAGGCGGCCGACGTGGTTCGCCCCTCTCAGGGTCACCCCTCCCACCCCGTGCTGACGCGCCTTTTCCAGGCCCAGGGCCGCCATGCGCGAGGCCGCCACCTGCCCAAAACAACGGTTGCCCTCCACCACCGCGCTCACCAGGGTCTGGGAAAGCACCTGGGGCGAGGCTTGGGGGTCGAGCAGCCCACCCTCGATCTCGGCCAGGTACTGGGGGATGCGGATGATGCCGTGGGAATCGTGGCCGGCGCGATTAGCCTCCACCAGCAGGGAGGCAACCTGCCGGGCGTCCTCCGCTCTGGCCCCGGCCGCCCCGAAGAGCCGGGCCCCGGCCTGGGTCAACTGCTCTGAGGCGAAAACTGGCATGGACAGTCGTTCCTCCTGTGATTGCGCCCGCCTTGTTGGCGGCACGCCGCCGTTTTATCTTGGTGCCCGGACCCCACCAGGAGGACGGCGATGGCGAGCGGGCTTTTGAGTCAGGAGCAGGTAACGCGCTTCCAGCAGGACGGGTACCTCATCGTCCCCGACCTGTTGACCCCCGATGAGTTGCACACCTTTAAGGAATACGAGCGCAACCGCCCCCCCGGGCCGCGCGGGCTGCAAAACCACCGCAGCGATCCCCAGTGGGCCCACATCGCCAAACACCCGCGCATCGTGCCCATGGTCCGCCAGCTCATGGGTGGCAGACCGCAGATCGCCCAGACCATGTATATGGCCAAGGCCCCTCAGGGGGGGACGGGCATCGCCCTGCACCAGGATTTCATGTACATCCGCAACAGCCCCAACACCCTGATGGCCTGCTGGCTGGCCTTTAGCGACACCGACCGCGCCAACGGGGGTCTATGCGTGGTGCCCGGCAGCAACCGCGAGGGGCTGCACCCGGCCCACAAGGCCCAGGACGCCCGGCAGCACGCCTCCTGGGAGACAAACTACTCCATGCGCGGCCCCGACGGCCGGGAATGGAGCGAGCGGTTGGTCTCCTTTGAGATCAGCGACCTGGACCCCGCCCGCATCGAGTACCTGTCAGTGCCCCAGGGCAGCGGTGTCTTCTTCACCAGCCTGACCATCCACGGCTCCTTCGCCAATCCCTCGGACGACCGGCCCCGACTGGCCTTTGCCACCCACTATGTGCGCCAGGGCACCTGGATCGACCGGCGCGATTTGCAGGACATGGTGGACGCCGAATGAAAACCGCCCTCGCCCTGCTCCTGCTGGCCGCCCCAGCCCACGCCCAACTGGAGATTCCCGCCATGATCCGTGGCACCTACGCCCATCCCCAGGAGTTCTGGAACAACGGCGCCCGCCTCGACGAGTACGGGATCAACGCCGTCTGCGTCCACACCGGCGGCCTGAATTCAGCCACCGTGGCCCGCGCCAGGGCAGAAGGGTATCAGGTCTACGCCGAGTTCGCCACCCTCAACGGCGAGTACGGGGACAAACTCTACAAGCACCCGTAGGCCCGCCCCATCGGCCCCGACGGGGAACCCGTGCCCAAGGCCGCCTGGTTCCTGGGGGCGTACCTCACGGACCCCGGCTTCCGCGCCTACCGCATGCAGGCCCTGCGCGAACTTCTGGAGAAGACCGAGGTCGATGGGGTATGGATGGACTACCTGCACTGGCACGCCCCGTTCGAGGACCCGTACCCAATCTTCGTCAAAACCCGCTTCAACAACAGTTGCCTGCAGGCCTTTGAGGCATGGTCCGGCCTCAAGGTGAAGGGCAGGACCGCGCCCCAGCAATCCCAGTGGATCTTCATGCACGCCGCCCGGCAGTGGGAGGACTGGCGGGTTTCGGTGCTGGTAGACTGGGCCAGGGAGATCCGCCAGCTCGTGAAGGAACTCCGCCGCAAAGCCCTGGTGGGAAACTACGAAGTGGCCTGGAAGGACAAGGATCTGGGCGGGGTACGCCGGCGTTGGATGGGCCTGGACTTCAACGCCCTGCTCCCCTACGTGGACGTCTTTTCCCCTGTGATCTATTACGGCCGCTCGGGCAAGACCCCCGAGTACGGGAAGGAGTACGTCGAGTATTTCGGCGCGCACTACCCCATCCAGACCGAGCCGGGCAAGTACCCCCGGCTCTGGCTCATCGCCCAGGCCCACAACGAACCGCGCATCTCGCCCGCGGAATTCGGCCGGGTGCTCGCATTCGGCCTGGGAGCCAAGAGCACCGGGGTGATGATGTTCACCATCGGCAGCGTGGCCGCGGACCAGGGCAAGATCGCGGCCGTGAAAAAGGTGTATTGGAAGAAGGTGGGCAACTAGCTCCAGTCCCCCACCTGCCAGTTCTCCCGCCAGCGCGAGCCCTCCGGGGGCGCGGCCTTGTCGGACCGGAAGTTCTTCATGGACTCGAAGTCCTTCAGGCGCGGTTTCACCTGGGCGGCCCAGAATTGCTCCACCTGGTCAAAAGTGCGCAGCCGCGAAGGGGCCTGCGGGTCGTAGGCCGCCAGCAACTCCTCCTTCTTCCTCCCTAACCAGGCCACCTCGTCGGCCACCATCCGCTCCCCCACCTCCCGATTCGCCTCCCCTGCATTGGGCCCCATCGCGAAAAGGGGGAACTGCGGCTGGGCCGGGATGCGGCTGTAGTCCACGCACTCGGGTTTGAGCGCCCACAAGAGCGAGGTCTCCACCTTGCCGGCGTGGTCCCCGCCGGCCCCGTCCCCCGGAAAACCGGGCTTGTTGGCCTCAAAGTCCGGCAGCCCGTACACCCGCATCCGCAGATAGGGCTGGAGCAGGCCGCACAGAGTCTGGAGATCCTTCCAGTTGGGGCCGTAGTGGCCCGTCATCAGAATTGCAGCGCGGAAGCCCAGCACCTCGGCGGCCCGCAGGTGGTAGCAGATATTCTTAAAGTGCGTCCAGGGCGGCATGGCCGTCAGCCAGGGCCGCACCTCCCCCACCCATTCGGCGGCCCAGACCGCATACCCACCCAATTCGTGGACGTGCCAGAAATCGGGGGGGGCCACGATCCCCCCGTGTTCCCTGGCCACCTGCTCCAGGATAGCGTGGACCTTGAGCGCGTCGAGGCCTAGGGCGTTTTGGGGGCCGTGGGGCTCGCACAGGCCGTAGGCAAAGTACACCGCCGGACAGTGGGAAAAGGCCGCCTCCAACTGGTCGGGGAACATCCGCTCCCAGCGCACCTCTTTCATCCTTCCCCTCCTTTCAGACCATCCAAAAGGCGCAAACACTCCAAAAGGGCCCGCCCGTTGTGGTAGGGGCCTTTCCAGGGCCCGGCCTTGTCCCCCTCCGGCCGGCCGTCCTCGGCGATGGTGGCGTGCCAGTCCCCACCCTGCCGGTCCACCTGGTAATGCTCGATCCAGCCCAGGGTCTGGAGAAAGACCTGCCAGTACGCCTCGGCCCCGGTCAGGCGGTACAAGTACAGGGCCGCAACCAGGCCCTCGGCCTGCACCCACCACACCTTGGCCCGCCGGTCCGCCGGGGCGGAGAAAGGGCCGCTGTCGTAGAACCCGCCCTGCTCTTGGTCGAAACCATACTTGAGCGCATTGGCGAAGAGAGTGCGGTACAGATCCATGAAGGGCCCCTGGGCCAGGCTAGCGGCGCCGACGGCCTCGATGAGCAGCCAGACGTTCTCGACGTCGTGGCCGTAGGAGACCCGGTCGAACCATGGCCCCCGCAGCGGGGTCCAGTCCGGGGTGTAGCGGTCTGTACACAGGCCCAGGTCCTTGCGCACCACCGCGTTGCTCTGCACCTGAATCAACTGTAGCAGCCGCTCGCGGATCAGGCTATCCGGCTGTACCTGATAGTAGGTGGTGAAGGGCTCCATCAGGTGCAGGTGGGTGTTCATCAGCTTGTGTTCCGCCGACCCACCCATATAGGAGCAGGATTGCGCCTCCCCCCAGTCGCGGGCAAAGAACTCGCGGTACCCCCCGAAGCGGCGGTCGTAGGCTCGGGTCTCCAGCAGGTGGAAGAGTTCACCCGCCAGTTGTTTGGCCTGCGGGTCCTGGCTGGCCCGGATATACTCGGCCAGGGCGTACAGACCAAAGCCCTGAGCGTAGAGGTGTTTGTCGGGTTTGGTAGCCTGGGTGCCCTTCTCGCTCACCTCCCAGTAGAAGCCGCCGTACTCGGAGTCCCACATTCGGTCGCGCAGGAAGGCAAAGCCGTGGCGGGCGGCCTCCCGGTGTTCTGGTTTGCCGTAGGGGGAGTTGTAGAGCCTGGAGAAGAACCACACCGCACGGGCCTGGGTGACCAGGGCCTTGGGCGAAGGCCCCTGCCACTTCCCCGCCACGTCATGGTTGAAGGCGTACCCGCCGGCCTGCTGGTCCACGGTACCGGGGTACCAGAAGGGCAGGAGGTTCTCCAGCAGCAGCGTTTCCAGCCGCTGCCGCACCCCCGTGGTGTCGGGTTGGGCCCAGGCTGCCGCCGGAAGGAGCAGGGCGAAAACCAGGGACCTTTTCATTTAAGCATAGTCCTCCTGGCATGTTATTTGCTATACCCGTTGTGGCAGACCTCATTCACCCCTGATTCGGCGTTTTTTGCTGTTTCCCGTCGGACAGCGGAAAAATGTGCCGGCCTTCACAGGATTTTCCCCATGTCACGCTCCAAGTTCGCCGCTCCCTTTCTGCTCCTCTTCGCCGTGGTCTGGCTCTTCGGCCAGATCGGGTTGCGGCTCTTCCGCTACTGATAGGATTCAGTGCGGTCGCCGCCGTTGACGTTGAGGCACTGGCCGGTGACGTAGCTGGATTCCTCGGTACAGAGAAAGACCACGGCCGTGGCCACCTCCTCAGCCGTGCCTGGCCGGCCCTGCGGAATGGTGTCGAGGAAGCGCCGGGCCAGTTCCGGCGAGCGCCGGGCCAGCGCCCCCTGCCCCATGCCCGCATCGATCATCCCCGGCGCCACGGCATTGACCCGGATATTATCACGGGCCACCTCCTTGGACAGCACCTTGGTCAAGGCCACCAGCGCCGATTTGGAGGCCCCGTACGCCCCGCTGCCCGCCGGCAGGGTGTTGATCACGTTGGAGGAGATATTGACGATGCGCCCGTAACCCTGGCGCTGCATCAAGGGCACTGCGGCCCGGCACAGGTAGAAAACGCTGTCGAGGTTTATCGCCATCACCTGCCGCCACTCCTCGATACTGGTCTCCAGCACGGTCTTGCCGCCAATGGTGATGCCGGCGTTGTTGATCAACAATTGTAGGCAGCCCAGATCCCCCGCCACCCGCCCGGCAAGGGCCTGGGCCTGGGCCGGGTCCGCCGCGTCTGCCCGGTACAGTTCCACCCGCCCACCCTGCCGGCGCAGGGTCTGTGCGGCCCGCGCCGCCCCGGCCTCGTCGCGGTGATAGTGCAGGGCGATCAGCGCCCCCTCTGCCGCCAGGGCCGCGCAAATGGCCCGGCCGATGCCCCCGGGCCCGCCTGTTACCAGGGCCACCCGGTTTTCCAGTCTCCTCATCATGCCTGATTCCTTCACTGGGCCGAGGGGCGCAGTCCGGCCATCCGTTGGGTCATGGCAAAGACGATCAGGTTGGCCCCGAACTGGAGCCCCCGCTCCCGCAAGGTCGCCTGCGGGTCCCCCCAGTACCAGCCGATGTTGAGGTCGCTGAAGATTACCGCCACCCGCCCACGCAATTGCAGCATCTCCAGCTCAAAGACATTGCCGCCCGGCGCCCCGCCCATGGGCGGACCGTCGGCAAAGTCGAAGCAGATGGTGTAGAGGGAATGTTTTTTCGATATGCGCTCCCAGCGGGTCCCCTGCTCCCCCAGCACCAGCGGGTCCCGCATCAGGGCCTTGAACTGCCGGTCGAAGGGGGTGCCCTCCACCCCGGCGTCGGTGCCCTCCAGGCTGCCATTGGCGTTGCTGGGGCGGATGTCTTCGGCGTAGAGCAGCCCCCCGCCGTTTAAATACTCGGCCAGACCCTTCTTCTCCGCCTCGCTCAACTGCAGCAGGGCCTGGTTGCCGGTCATCAGTACCAGGATCGCCTGCTTGAGGCGGGGGCTGTCGGCGGGCAATTGATTCCAGTTCGGCTCGGTCTCGATCTTCCGAATACCACTCACCTCCTTGAAAAAGCGCACCAGCTCCGGCAGGGCCGCAGAGTAGCGGTCCGCCTGGGTGGTGAGCTGGTACTGGACCTCGGTAAGGGTGAGGGCACCGGCCGGTCGGCGGTCGGCGGCCTTGGGCTCGGGCACCGCGAATTTGGGCCGGTCGTCCTGGGCCAGTAGGGGCAGGGCAGCCAGGGTGAGTGCGGCCAGGAACCAGGGGCGGCGCATCGGACCTCTCCGGTGATCGGACCCCCATAACCTCGCCGACCGCATCCCCCCGGTCAAGGCGCTTGGCGGGGCAACCCACGCAAGGGGTTCTCGTAGCGGTAATGGTCGCTGAACCACCCCACCTCCTAGCTCTGCTGGACCGTGCCCACTTGGCCGGGTTCCACCACCATCGCAAAGGTTCTGGGCTGGGTGGGCAGTTCCCCGTCCCACCCCCGCTTGCTTAACGAAGCCGTGCAAGACCTGGACCTCGTGCAAGCCGGCCGGCAGCTTCTTGTCGATCAAGGTCGTCCAAGCCTTGGCCTGCTGCACCACCGGGCTGGTGCCCAGGTACTTGCCGTCCACGTAGAGCTTGCAGATCTGGTGATACAGATGGCGCCCCACCAGCCCCCAGTCCGCCCCCAGCCAGGCCCCCACTTCTGCCGCAGCCGGCGGGTCGAACTCCTGCTGCGGATCGGCAGAGAAGCGCTGGGACGCTTCCTCAATCTCCGACCTGCCCACCAGCTGAGGGATTAGGCCTGACCCAAACTGGTGGCCAGCATGTCGCCCAGGCCCCCGGCAAAGGGGGCGTATTCACCAAGTTCTTTGTTGGCGAAGCCGAGGGTCGCCAACCGCCGCGGTCCCGCGTCCAGCTAGCCGGTTCCCGCAAAGAGCCCCGCGCTCAGCCAGAGCAGCATCGCGATGGTACTCCTTTTGGATTTCATCTTCTTATCCCGCCTGTGGTGTTTGGGTGATGTTATGGGTGTAGCTTTGCGATCAGTTCCGGGATCAAGCGCGTCTCTAGTTGCCCCCTAGCCCCTAAAAAGGCCTGGAGCCCCGCCTGCGGGAAATCCAATCCTCCCCCTTTGATGTCCCCGGCCCTCGACCACCAGGTCTGCGTCCCCTGGCGCGGCGACCAGTTCCTGCCCGCGTTTTTCCAGCTCTCGCCGGACCAGGGGGACGAGGTACTGCAGCGCTTGCCCCAGGTTCTGCTGGCTGCCGACCACGCATATACCCAGGGGCAATACCTTCAAGGGCAGGCTGGCCATCGGGAGGGCAAAGCCCCGCACCAGGGGCTCGATCCTTGATCGCTGATCAAGCGGGGCAGTGCCAGAAGGTGCAGGCGGACCTGGACCAGTTGCTCCGGCTCCGCCGCCTGCACCCGACGCAGCAGGGCACAGGCGATCCCGTCCCGGTCGCTGGGTGCCGCCGGTTCCAGGTCCCCAGCGCCCCGGACGAGCCTATAGGCCAACGGCAGCCCTGGTAGCGGCCAGCCTTCCCGGTCCCGGACCCGCAGGGCCCGGGCCGCCCGCTGCCCCTGGCGCAGCGAGGTTTGGAGCGGCAGGGCCTGCAGGCAGATGGCGGAGAGGGACTGCTGGAGCCGCAGCGGAATCTCGGTAGCCAGGGACAGTCCCTGCCCCCAATACACGGCATTGAGCGGGTCCCCCGGCGCCCGCTGCAGCGCGGCCAGGGCGCGCAGGTACGCTCTCCCAGCACCTCGGACCTGCCCTGCCTCTCGGCGTCCTCCAGCAGGGAGAGGATCTCCTGCCTGGCCAGCGCTGCCTGCTCCTGGCGCTGGCGGTCTAACTCCTCCACCGAGAGCCGGGCACAGACCCAGCATTGCTCCACGTCCTCGCAAGTGCCGGCGATCTCGACCCCGGTCAAGCGCTCCGCCACCTGGGTCCTGATCTAGCTGCGGTATTCCTGGCGCATGCCCACCTCCTCCTAGCTGCGGGTCCATCTCGCCTCGCTGGCCACCGTGGCCTCTACCTGGCGGGCGATGTCGTTAAAGGCGTTTTCCGTCGACTGCTGCCTGGCCTGGGGCAGTTGCCTCTGAATCCTGGCGACCCCCGATCCTTACAAAGAATCCGGGGGCCAGCAGCCGCCCTGCGACCCAGGCGGGGACCGCGCAGCGGGTTCAGCCGCAGACCGCGCCCTCCCAGCAGATCAGGAAACACAGGACCAACCTGCCCCTCGCCATGATCCCTCCCTGCTCTCGCTCTGATCCATGCTCTTCAGTTCCCGGTCCAACTCCCCAAAAGCCTGAGTGACGCGGAACCGGGTGTAGAGTTCCTGGTCGGCCTTAAGCTTCTACATCATTAACTGGTTCGCCTGTCCCAGAGGCAGGCGCCGCAGCACATAGGCGGGGTAAATATCCTTCTCCGGCAGCACGCGTTGCTGCTCCACCCGCGCCCCCTGCAGGGTCTGCTTGGTGATCGACTTGGTGGCCGTTAAGAACTGGCTCAGCATAGCCGAATCCTCGCCCAGGCCCGTCTCCTCCTGGAACTGCATGCTCAGATTGGCCAGGCGGTTGTCCAACTGCTGCTTCAGATCGGCCTGGGCGTTAATCCTGGCCTTCTGCATGGCCACCTGCAGATCCCGCGAGGTGGCCGGGGCCAACACGTAAAGATGTTCCTTGTTGGTGGGTTGCTTGAGGAGCCAATCCGGGATCTTCTCTACGACATCCTGATTTGCGCTGGGGGTGAGGTTGAGGGTATGGGGACCGCCGCAGGCCCAGGCCCCCAGCCAGAGGGTCAGGCTCAAGGCATGATTGCGGATCATCTTCGCCGACATATGGCTCCTCCTGGTTTCGGGTTGACTTCCCTTGCCAGTGGGAATGCGATGGGTGTGCCACCGTGGCCTTTATGGGAGAGGATGTTGTTTATTCCCGCTTTAATTAAACGTCGATCAGTGTAGGGTCTCTCCGTGGCTGTTCATTTTTCTGCGTAATCTTGCACGATTTTGCACAGCTTTTCCGGCGCAAAACAAAAGAGCCCCGCCGGTGTCAGGACCGCCAGGGCTCATTCGGTGCGGGTGGGTGCGCTAGCGCTGGCGCTGGTGGAGGGCCGTGGCCCCGAACTCGTAGCTGGCCTCAGCGTCGGGCAACTCCTCCAGGTAGACGGTGAAGCGCACCGGCAGGCCATTGCCGGGCATCTTCGTTTTCCAGTACTTGGCATACGCCTGGGAATACGCCCGGCGGATGCGCTTCTTCTCGGCGAGGAAGCCATAGGGGTCGGCCATCGGGTTAGGGGTCTTGGGCGCCGCGCCGAAGGCGTGGACTTCGAGGAAATCCAGTTCGGCCAGGGACTGGCAGACCCCGGCCTGGCGCACGTAGCGCTCCCAGGTATCGAAGACCCGCGGGATCTCGCGCTCAGGGTCCATCCGCGCCACATCGGATAATCCCAACTCAGTGGTGCCGGCCAGGGCCCCGGTCATGCCGACGAAGTAGAGCTTCTGGTCCCCGTTGTCCAGCTCCTCCACCACCAGGTCCGAGAACAGTTCGTTGGTCTTCTTAGTGTAATAGGTGACCCGGCCGCGCCTGCGAATATTCCAGTCCATCTCTCCCCCTGCCTGTTTCACTGCCAGTGCTTTGCCTGGGCCCGCTGGGCGCTAGCAAGGTGTTCGCGATGGGTCGGGATGCCTTACTCCCGCAACACCTGGGCCACCTTAAGCTCCGGCGAGAGGCTCTGGATGAGGGTGATCTCCTACTCATGCAGGGTCTGGAGGCGCAGCCGCCGGCCGTACTTGGCCTGCATGGCGGGGAAGTGCCGGACATAGGGCCAGGGGCGCAGGGCGGCCCGCTCCAGGTTCACCGGGGCACTCAGCCTCCCGGACTGCCAGCGGCCCGAGTGGCAGAGCTCATCGCCGGTCAGGTCGCAGATTCTGACGGCGTCCTTGTTGGTGCTCGACACCACGCTGTAGTAGTTTTCCCGCGCTCGGGCGTTGAGCAACTGCCCCCCGGCAAAGGCCGTGGGCCAGAACACCAGCTCCGCCCCCAGCTCTCCCAACCGGCGCCAGGGGGCCTCGTAGTGGATGGCACAGCAGACCTGGATGCCGATGCGGCCGAAGTCAGTCTCGAAGACCGGCGGCTCCGCCGGGCCTGGCCACACCCCCTCGGCCATCTCGCTCTCGATGGGATGGCGCTTGCGGTACTCGCCCATGACCTGGCCCTGGCGGTCGATAAGCATCGCGGCGTTGTCGCAGCGCTCCCCCTTGCAGATGTGGATGGGGCAGATCAGGTAGCAGCTATGGTGCCGCGCCCACTCGGCCAGGGGTGTGAAAGGTCTCGGCCAGACAGGCCATATCGGGCTGGAAGGCGACGACTCTTTCGAGTATGGTCACGGCGCTGGCCACAACCTGCGCCGGGGTGGTCCCGGCGATGCCCTCCTAAGTCAGGCTGGTGATCCAGACCTAGCGGGGCAGGTCCCCTGCTCCTCCATCCATCGTCTTTTCCTCACTTTATCCCCACCGCCAGGCGAAATCCCCCATGAACTGGGCCAGCACCCGGCAGCCCGCCTCGTCCATGGCGTTGTAGAGGGAGGCCCGCACCCCCCCCACCGAGCGGTGGCCCTTAAGGCCCACCAGGCCGGCGGCCTCGGCCTCGGCGCAGAAGCGGGATTCGAGGACGGGATCGGGCAGCCCAAAAGTGAGATTCATCGACGAGCGCGAATCCGGCCGGGCGTGGCCCCGGTAGAAGCTGCCCGAACCATCGATGACCGCGTAGATCAACCCGGCCTTGCGCCCGTTAAGCCGCGCCATGCCCTCCAGCCCGCCCTCGGCCTCGATCCAGCCCAGCACCAATCCAAAGAGGTACACCGCAAAAACCGGAGGGGTGTGGTACAGGGAGTTGCTCTGGAGATGGGTGTGGTAGCGCAGCACCGTCGGCACCCCCTCCCCGGCGCGGTCAAGCAACTCCCGCCGGCCGATCACCACCGTCAGGCCGGCGATGCCGGCGTTCTTCTGCGCACCGGCGTAGGCCAGCCCCACCTCCTCCCAGCACAGGGGGCGCGAGAGCAGGTCCGAGGACATGTCGGCGACGATGGGCACCCCGCCCGAGCGGGGCAGGGACTGGAACTGGGTGCCGTAGATGGTGTTGTTGGTGGTCAGGTGCAGATATTCGGCCCCGGGGTCTAGGTCCAGTTCGCCCTGAGAAGGAATAAAAGAGAAGTTCGCCCCTTCGCTGCTGCCGGCCACCCGGCACTGCCTGCCCACGATCCCCACCTCCTCGATGGCCTTCTGCGACCAGTGGCCGGTGTTCAGGTAGTCGGCCGAACGGCCCGGGGGCAAAAGATTCAGCGGCACCATGGCGAACTGGAGCGAGGCCCCCCCTTGCAGGAGCAGCACCGCGTACTCCGATCCCAGGCCGTAGAGACGCAGGCAGCGGGTAATGGCCTCTTGATGTACCTCCTCGTACGCCCCACCCCGGTGGCTCATCTCGGCGATGGACAGGCCCTGTCCGCGGAAATCGACCAGGTCAACCGCGGCCTGGCGCAGGACCGGGGCCGGCACCACCGCCGGCCCCGGATTGAAGTTGTAGACCATCCCCCTCAGTCCGTGCGCGCCAGCATCCCGCCGTCCACCACCAGGGTAGTGCCGGTGACAAAGGAGGACTCGTCTGAGGCCAGATACAACACGGCATAGGCGATGTCTTCCGGCCGGCCCATGCGTTTGGCCGGCACCATCCGCGCGTACTGCCGGCGCACCTTGGGCGGCACCTTGAGGTTGTCCCACAGCGGGGTGAGGATGGCCCCCGGCAGCACCGCGTTCACTCGGATATCTGGGCCGTAGTCGATGGCCAGCACCCTGGTCAATCCCAGGATGCCGGCCTTGGCCGCGTCGTAGGCCGTGGAAGTGGCAAAGCCCACCAGGGAATGCACCGAGGCGGTATTGATGATGGCCCCCCCGCCGGAGCGGCGCATCACCGGAATTCCGTACTTGGCGGCCAGGTAGATGGACTTCAGCCCCACGTCCAGGGTGCCGTCCCAGTCCTTCTCCTCCAGTTCGACGGCTGCGCCGTGGCGGAACCAGATGGCGTTGTTATGGATGATGTCCAGGCGGCCGAAGGCTTTTGCCGTCCCCTCAATCATCCGCTTCACCTGCGCCGCCTTACCCACGTCTGCTTTGATGAACACCGCCTGGCCGCCCTCCCTGCGGATCCGGGCGGCCACCTGCTCACCCCCTTTCTCGTCCACATCCGCCACCGCCACCCTCGCCCCCTCCCTGGCCAGGAGCCGGCAGGTGGCCTCGCCGATTCCCGAGGCCCCCCCAGTGATCAGGGCCGCCTTGCCGGCCAGCCGGCCGGCAGGGTTTGCATTCTTGCCCATCGCTGTACTCCTGGTTAAGAGAGATGATCTTGTAGATCAAAGACCTTTTCCATCAGGGCCCACCACTCCCCCTCCCCGGCCTCGGGCACCTTCTCCTGAAAGGTGCGCATCAGCACGTCCCATTCGGCAGCCCTGGGATTGGCGGCGATGTACCGGGGAAAGTCCACCGCCGGCTTGAATTCGTCCTGGGTGGTCATGTACATGAACATCCGCCGGCCCAGGAGAAAGATCTTCATATCGAGGATGCCCACCGCCTCCAGCCCGCCGATGGTCTCGGGCCAGGGGTGACGATGGTGGTGTTTGTACTGCTCGATGACCCGGGGGTCGTCCTGCAGATTCAGGGTCAGTCCGTAGACCTTCATCAAACGCCCTCTCTTTCGGCCCGGTACGCGGCGGCCAGCAGCGAGACCGGGTGGACCACCTCCACCGTCAATCCGCTGCGGCGCCCACCGTATTCGAGTTGGATGCTGCAACCGGGATTGGCCACGGCCACCCGCGCCACCCCGGCGGCCCTGATGTTCTCCATCTTGCGGTCCAGAAGCTTCATCGCCGCCTCGGGCTGGGTGATGTTGTAGATCCCGGCGCTGCCACAGCACCAGTCGGCTTCCTTCAGTTCGACCAGCTCGAGGCCGGGGATGGCGGCCAGCACCTGGCGCGGGGCGGCCCACACCTTCTGGCCGTGGCGCAGATGGCACGAGTCGTGGTATGTCAGGCGCTGGGGCTGGCCGGCCCTGGGCGCCCGGAAGCCGATCTCCACCAGGAACTGGCTGATGTCCTTCACCTTGGCGCTCCACACCTTGGCCCTTGCCGCGTACCGGGAGTCGCCCTCCAGCAGGTGGTCGTAGTGTATCATGTGGGAGCCGCAACCCCCGGCGTTGGTGATCACCGCGTCGAGGTGTTCGGGGTCGAAGGCGTCGATGTTGACCCTGGCCAGGGCCCTTGCGGTCTCCAGCTCGCCGTTGTGGCCGTGCAGGGAGCCGCAGCATTGTTGAGCCGGGGGTAGCATCACCTGGCAGCCGTTCTCCTGCAAGACCTCGATGGTGTCGGCGTTAATCTGGGAGTAAACCAGGTCCTGCACGCAGCCGCTGAGCAGACCGACCCGGTAGCGGGGCTGAGCCGGGTTGCCCTGGGCCAGCCCCTTCTCGAAGAGCTGCTGGGTGGACCGGGCCTGGGCCACCGGGGTGAGGGGCTCTAAGCTGCGCAGGGAACCGGGCAGGAGGCGCACCAGCCCCAGCTTCCGCACCAGGAACTGCGCGCCGCTGCGCTGGTACAGATAGAGCAGCCGACCCAGGCGGAGCAGGCGCTTTTTGGAGACGAAGAGGCGCCGGAGGATAAAAGCGCGGATGGCCGAGCGCTTGGCGCTGCGCAGCGCCCCGGTCCGCTCCACCTCGGCGCGGGCGGTCTCGAAGAGGGTGCTGTAGTCCACCCCCGCCGGACAGGCGCTCTGGCAGGCCAGGCAGCCCAGGCAGTAGTACATCTCCTCGGCAAAGGCCCTGCCCGCCTCCAGCCGGCCGTCGGCGATGCCCCGGATCAGGGCTATGCGGCCCCGGGGCGAGGACCGCTCCCGCAGGGTCAGGGCATAGGTGGGGCAGGTGGGCAGGCACATGCCGCAGTGCATACACTGCTGGATCACCGCGTAGTCGAGGGATTGGATCAGGTTGCCGGAGGCGGGAGCGTTCAATCGAAGATCTTTCCCGGATTAAGGATGCCATTGGGGTCGAAGCTCTTGCGCACCCGCCGCATCACGTCGAGGGCCACCGGGCCCAGGGCCCCGACCAGGAAGGGTTTCTTGGCCAGGCCCACCCCGTGCTCCCCGGTGATGGTGCCGCCCAACTGCACCGCGTACTCGAAGACCTCGCGCATGGCCTTCTCCACCCGGGCGATCTCCTCCTCGTTGCGCTCGTCGGTGAGGAAAGTGGGGTGCAGGTTGCCGTCGCCCATGTGGCCGAAGGTGCCGATGCGCAGCTGGTACCGCTGGGCCACCTCCTGCACCTGGGCCACCATCCTGGCCAGCTCGCTGCGCGGCACGGTCACGTCCTCCAGGATTACCGTGGGGGCCAGGCGGGCCAGGGCGCTGAAGGCCGAGCGCCTAGCCGTGGCCAGGCGCAGGGCCTCGGCCTCGTCGGCGGCCCGCCGCACCTGGCGGGCGCCGTGGACCGCGGCCAACTCCTCCAGTTGGGCGGCCTGTTCCTCCACCTGGACCGGGTGGCCGTCCACCTCAATCAGCAGCACCGCGTCCGGGTCGGTGGGCAGGCCGATCTTCGCATAGCCCTCGACGCAGGCAATGGTGGTTTGGTCAAGGAACTCCAGGGTGCAGGGGATTATCTGGCGCTCGATGATGGCCGAGATGGTCTGGGCCGCGTCGGTCATCCGGTCGTACAGGGCCAGCAGGGTGCGCTTGGCCTGGGGCTTGGGGATCAGCTTGAGGACGATGCGGGTGATCACCCCCAGCGCCCCCTCCGAGCCGATGAAGAGGTCCTTTAGGGTGAAGCCGGCCACGTCCTTGACGCACTTGGTCCCGGTGTTGAGGATGCGGCCGTCGGCCAGCACCACCTCCAAAGCCATCACGTAGTCGCGGGTGACCCCGTACTTGAGCCCGCGCAGCCCTCCCGAGTTGTTGGCCACATTGCCGCCGATGGTCGAGATCTTGATGGAGCCAGGGTCGGGAGGGTAGAAAAGCCCAGCCGCCGCGGCCGCGTCGCTGATCTGCTGGGTCAGCACCCCCGGCTCGGCGGTCAGGGTCAGGTTGCGGGTGTCCACCTCCAGGATTTTGTTGAGGCGCACCAGGCAGAGCACCAGGCTGCCCGGCACCGGCACCGAGCCGCCGGCCAGACCCGTGCCCGAGCCCCTGGCCACCACCGGCACCCGCGCCTCGTTGGCCCAGCGCAGGACATTGGACACCTGTCTGGTGTTCTCGGGCAGGACCACGCACTCGGGCAACTGGTGGAGCATGGCGGTGCCGTCGTAGGCGTACACGCTCAGTTCCTCCGGGCTGGTGAGGAGCTGGTCGGGCCGCAGAAATCCTCTGAGTTGTTCGAAATGTCCGGCGTCCATCATAAAGGATTTAACGAAAAAGAAAGGCCATTGGCAACACGCCGGCCCTCAGCCGCGGGTCAGCAGTTCGGCGCTAAGGTGCTCGACCCGGTTGAGGTACTTGAGCACCATCCGCCCCCCCGGCTCGAAGTCGAGGCGGGTGATGCCGGTGTTGCGGTGTTCCCAGTAGGTGGCCTCGCCGGGCAACTGGTTCTCAAGGGCCTTCAGCAGGCTGTTGAGGAAGTCCCCGTGTGAGACCAATCCCACCCGCCCTCCTTCCCCAGCCAGATTGCGCAGTTGGCGGGCGGCCCCGATGGCCCGGCCCTTGCCCTGATGCGCCTGCTCGAAGCCGCCCCGCCACCAGCCCTCCTCGGTGATCTGGGGCGGCACCTGCGCCTCGGGGAAACGAGCGCGGATCTGGCTGGCCCGCAACCCCGGAAAACCCACCCTGCCCCCGTCCTGGTCCAGGTAGACGCCCCCCATCTCGTGGATCTCCACCCAGACCTGCGGGCGCAGGCCCAGAGCCTGGCCCAGGTACTGAGCCGTGTGCAGGGCCCGGATCATCGGGCTGCAATAGAGCCGGTCGAGGAAGGGTCCTCCCGCGGCCAGCTCGTCGGGGTAGAGATGCCCGCCCTGGGCCAGGTAGCGGGCGGCGCACTCGGCCTGCCGCTGCCCCCGGTCGGTCAGTTCGGGATCCTGATGGCGGTTGGATTGGGCCGCGGCGCTTCCGGGCGGGGCGCTCTCGATAAAATTGTTGGCCGACTGGCCGTGGCGGATGAAGTACACTTCCATAGGGTTTTCTTGACACCTCCGGGGACGGGGTCTACCTTTGCGCCGGCTGTAAGCGAGCTCGACAAACAGGGGAAACAAGAACATGGAAATTAGCGTACTCCAGGGCCAGATACAAAAGCAGCGCAGCCCCGCGCTGGTGGTAAACCTCTTCCAGGGCGCCCGCCCCGGCGGGGCCACCAAGGCGGTGGACCAGGCCCTGGGCGGCCTGATCAGCGCCGCGCTGGCCAGCGGGGATTTCAAGGGTAATAACAACGAACTGCTGCTCCTCTACCCCGGCAAGAACCTGCGCGGATTCGCCGCCCGCCGGGTGCTGGTGGTGGGTCTGGGCAAGCAGGGGGAGTTCACCCCGGAGATCGCCCGACAGGCCGCCGGCACCGCGGCCAGGCGCCTGCAGGAACTGGGGGTGGAGGAGGGGGCCACTGCCCTGCACGGGAGTGGGGCCGGCGGCCTCGATCCCGAAGCCGCGGCCCAGGCCCTGGCCGAGGCCAGCATCCTTTCCTGTTACCGCTTTGACCACTACCGCAGCGGCGACCAAGGGGGCAAGGAGCTGAAGGCCCTGCGGGTGGTTGAATCTGACGCCGCCAAGCTGGGCGCCATCCGCCGCGGCCTGCGCGCCGGCAGCACCATCGCCGCGGCCACCTGCCTAGCCCGCGACCTGGGCAACCACCCAGGCAACGTGGCCACCCCCTCCTATCTGGCCGGGGTGGCCCGCCGCCTGGCCCGCCAGCAAGGTCTGCGCTGCCAGGTCATCGACCGGCGGGGCATGGAGAAGCTGGGCATGGGCGCCCTCTTGGGGGTGGCCCAGGGCAGCGCCGAGCCGCCGCGTCTTATCGTGCTGGAGCACAACAAGGAGGCCGGGGGCCGGCCCCTGGTTTTCGTCGGCAAGGGCGTGACCTTCGACAGCGGCGGCATCTCCCTCAAGCCCGGCGACAAGATGGAGGAGATGAAGTTCGACATGTGCGGCGCCGCCGCGGTGCTGGGGGCCATGCAGGCGGTGGCCAGCCTCAAGGTGCCCCGCTACGTGGTGGGCCTAGTGGCGGCCACCGAGAACCTGCCTGACGGCCGGGCCTTCAAACCCGGAGACATCCTCAAGACCCTCACCGGCAAGACCATCGAGATCGTCAACACCGACGCCGAGGGCCGCCTCATCCTGGCCGACACCCTGGGCTATGCCCGGCGCTTCCAGCCGGCGGGGGTGGTGGACCTGGCCACCCTCACCGGGGCCTGCGTGGTGGCCCTGGGCAGCCACGCCAGCGGCATGATGGGCAACAGCGAGAAACTCGCCGAGGCGGTGCGCCGGGCCGGCGAGCACACCCATGAGCGGGTCTGGCCCCTGCCCCTGTGGGATGAGCACCGCGAGCAGATCAAGAGCGACTATGCGGACATGAAGAACACCGGCGGCCGGCCGGCCGGGGCCAGCACCGGGGCTGCCCTGCTGGCCGAATTCGCCGACCAGTACCCTTGGGTGCATCTCGACATCGCCGGCACGGCCTGGGAAACCCAGACCCGGCCCTACGTCCCAAAAGGCTGCGTCGGCCTGGGGGTGCGGCTGTTGGTCCAACTCGCCAGGTCCTGGAAGGGCGGCGGATTCTGATTTGACATTGGCTAGCCCTTGGGTGACAATAAGGTAAACCCTCCGCCCCGAGTCCGGCGATGATCCTGTCCGACACCACCCTGAAGAAGATGCTGGCGAGCGGGGAGCTGCTGGTCGAGCCCCTCACCCCCGAGCAGATCCAGCCTGCCTCCATCGACCTGCGCCTCAGCGACCACTTCCTCAAGGTCAACGAGAACACCCTCGAGGTCATCCGCCTCGACAGCGCGTTGCAGTACGAGGAACTCCACCAGCGCGAGATCGTCATTCCCCCCCACTCCTTCCTGCTGGCCACCACCCGCGAGTACATCCGTCTGCCCAACGACCTGACGGCCTTCGTCGAGGGACGCAGTTCCATCGGCCGCATCGGCCTCTTCATCCAGAACGCCGGCTGGGTGGACCCCGGCTTCGAAGGCACCATCACCCTCGAACTGTATAACGCCAACCGCCTGCCCATCCGCCTGCAGGAGGGCCGGCGCATCTGCCAACTGGTCTTCGCCCGCATGGACCAGACCGCCGACCGGCCCTACCAGGGCAAGTACCAGTTCCAGCAGCGGGCCACCGGCAGCCGCATCGCCCAGGAAGAGGACCGCTGAGCCGGGCCTCCTCTTCCGGGGAGAAGACGATGTCCCGTCCTTCACCCTGGTCCCGGCCCCTGCCCCTCAACCCCGAACTGGCCCTGGCCGCCACCGCCTTCTTCCTCTGGCTACTGGCCCACTGCCTCCAGGTGCGGATCGGCAGCTCCCTGCTGGAACTGAAGGTGGTGGTCGGCGACCCACATTGGCGTCCCCAGTGGCCCCTGGGACCCTGGCTCCTGGGGGTGGCCGGGCTGGGGCTGGCCTGGGTCCTAAGCCGCCGATCCCCCGCGATCGGGGTGCCGACCCGCCTGCGGCAATGGACCTTGCTGGCAGCCCTGCTCCTGGCCCTGCGCCTGGCCGCCCTCCTGCCCCCGGTCTCTGCCCTCCTGCCCTTTCTGAGCCTGCTGTGGTCCCCCCACACCACCTGGGCCCTGGCCGCCGCGCTGCTGCTCCACCTCAACGCCCCGCTGCTGCCCTCCCTCTCCATCCGGGCCCTGGCCTGGGGCCTGCTCGGGGTATGCGCCGCGGTCTACACCCTGTGGAGCCTGTACTTCTGCCAGACGACCATGCTGCACGGCGACGAGGCCCACTACCTGGGGGTCAGCCAGAGCCTGCTGCGCGACGGGGACATGGACCTGACGAACAACCTGGGGGCCAAGGCCGTCAGCGAGTTCCACCTCATCGACTTTGAGCCGCACCGGGCACCCGCCTCCCAGCCGGGAACGATCCACTCGGTCCACCCCATCGGCCTGTCCGCCCTCCTGCTGCCCTCCTACTGGGCGGGCCTGCACCTGTGGGAGAACCCCCGCCTGGCCTCCAGCCTGCTCATCGCCTGGTGCAGCGCCGGGGCTGTCACCCTGGTCTTCCTCTGGCTGGTGCGCCTGGGGTACGGGCGCTGGCTCGCCCTGGGCTGCGCCCTGATCGGTGCCACCACCACCCCGCTGGCCCTCTTTGCGGTGCAACTCTACCCGGAAATCCCGGCCCTGCTGGTCAGCCTGGTCTTCCTGGTGCTGCTGGCCCACTTGCAGCAGCCACCCTTCCAGTAACAACCCCTGGGCCGGGGCGAGCCCTGGGTCCTGGCCGGCCTGGCGGCCCTGCTCTACGGCCTGCTCTTCCTTCACCCCCGCTACCTGCCCCTGGCCCTGCTGTTGGGCGCCGGACTGTATTGGCAGGCCCGCCATAGCCCGGACCCCCGCAGGTGCTGGCGCCTATTGCTGCCGGTGGCCGGGGCCGGTCTCTTGGCATTGGTGGCCTTCAATTACGCCTACAGCAACGACCCCTTTGGGCCCTTCCTGCCGGGCAACGCCTGGGAGCAGGGCGCCCTGCAGGGGAGCACCTGGCTGCATTCCCTGCCCGGCCAGTGGCTGCACCTCTACGTGGGGCTGCTCAACTCCTCCCCGGTGTTCTTGGCCAGCGCCCTGGGCCTGGCCCTGCTCCTCTGGCGGGGCGGCCCGCAAGGGTGGGGGGTTCTGGCTTTCTATCTAGCCACCGCCGGGACCAACGGCCTGCACCCGGACTGGACCTTCGGCTTCTGCCCGCCGGCCCGCTTTCTGCTGACCGCCCTGCCGGTCCTGCTCCTAGGCCTGGCCTTCGCTATCAGGGAGTACGGCTCGCGCCTGCCGGCCCGCTTCGCCCTGTTGGGAGCCCTTGCCCTTTCCCTCGACAGCCTGATCACCACCGCCGGGATCCCCGAGCAGGCCGTTGGGGGCAGCCACCTCTCGGTGCGCACCCTCAACGAGTACTACCCTTTGGACATCCACTTCACCGACCAGACCACCGGCGATCTGCCCTGGGGGACCCTGGGCTTCTGGGGGTTGCTGGGGGCCGCCCTGCTCTTTGCCGCCCTGCCCTCCCGGACCCGCCCCCAACGCCGTTGGGCCCTGGCCCTGGCCGCGCTGCTGCCCTTTGCCTGGAGCCAGGCCGGGGCCTTTGGCGAGCGCCAGCGCAGCGGCCTCCCCCCCTCCCCCTATCTGATCCAGCTCGATGAGCAGGGTCGCATGCCCGGCGGGGTGCAGGTCTTCAATAACCCCGTCACCCGCGAGTACCGGAAATCCACAGGGCACACCCTGAAGGCGGGCGGCTTCGGCGCCCAGGCGCCAGATAACAAGGCCGGCATCCTCAGGTCCTACTATGCCCCCTTGATGCAGCCGGGGGTCATCACGTACGCGCTCAAGGGGATCGCCGCCGAACACGCCCCCGGCCAGGTGGCCGGCCATTTCTCCGTGGCTCAGCGGCAGGTGTTGCCGGCGGTGGCCGACTGGGCGGTCTACCACACCCTACCCATCACCGAAGGCGCGGAGATGCGGCTGAACTTCTCTGCCGGCCGCACCGGGCTGGCCTATGTGTACGTGGAGTTCGCCGGGGCTGGGGCCCTGTCCTACCGGGAAGTACACAACCGCTTCTTGCCCCTGCGCCTGGAGGCCCGCCGCACCGAGGTGGGCCGTTTCGGGGAGGGCCAGACCGCCGGGCAACGGGCCTGGATGAAGGTGCGCTGCCCCCAACTCCCGCGCGGCCTTTACCTGGCCCAGTACCACCTGCGCGGGATGGCCCCGGGCGCTTTCTTCCAGCGCAAACCCGCGCCGGTGTACATGGGGGTGTACGCCGATCAGAACACCCCCCCCGGCGGTCCCGATCTCGAAACCCAGGCCCGCCGCTGGCTGAACGAGTATTACCCCTCCACCATCAGGGGGCCCGGCCGGACTTCCTTCGCCCCCTGGTGGAGAGCATCCAGGCCCCCTGGTGGACCGCCATGCCCCTGGTGGGGGAACCGGTCTACCAGGTGGAGTTCGGGCTCAGCTCCCCCCAGGACGTGTGGCTGCTTTTCGACTACAATGGCGACCAGAACCTATCCGTGGAGGGGGTGACCCTCTACCGGCTGAATCTGCGCAGCGCCGTCCTGATCGAGTGATTCAGTTGGGCCCGTAGATCGCCCCGTACTTGTCCTCCAGGTAGGCCATGAAGGCGTCCACCCCCAAGGGAGCTCCGGTGACCTGGGAGACCAACTCCTCGGCCCGCAGGCGCCGGCCCTGGGCGTGGATGCGGCGGTTGAGCCATGCCCGCAGCCCCCCAAACACCCCCTGCTCCACCTGCTCCATCAGCCCGGGCAACTCCTCCTGCGCCTGGGCAAAGAACTGCGCCGCGTACAGGTTCCCCAGGCTGTAGGTGGGGAAGTACCCGATCAAGCCGATGGACCAGTGGGTGTCCTGCAGGACCCCCTGGGCCGCATCAGGGGGCCGGACCCCCAGATACGCCTCCATGCGCTGATCCCACAGCTCGGGCAGCTCGGCCACCTTCACCGAGCCGTCCACCAGCCCCTGTTCGAGTTCAAAGCGCATCAGGATGTGCAGGTTGTAGGTCACCTCGTCGGCGTCCACCCGGATCAGGGAGGGCCGGACCTGGTTGATCCCGCTCCAGAATTCGTCCACCTCCACCCCCTTGAGCTGGTCGGGGAAGAGCTCGCGCAGCAGGGGCAGGTAGTGCGCCCAGAAGGGCCGGCTGCGGCCGATCATGTTCTCCCACAGCCGCGACTGGGACTCGTGGATACCAAGAGAGACGCTGCTCCCCACCGGGGTCCCTTCCCCCTCGGGGGGCAATCCCTGCTCGTACAGCCCGTGGCCGGCCTCGTGGATGATCCCAAAGAGGGCGCTGGTCAACTCCTTAGAGCTGTACCGGGTGGTCAGCCGCACGTCCAGGGGCGAAATCCCTGAGCAGAAAGGGTGTACCGAGACGTCGAGCCGACCCCGCTCCAGGTCAAAACCGAGGTCGGCCAGCACCCGGCGGCCAAAGACCTCCTGGCGGTCCACTGGGAACTCCTGTTCGAGGAAAGGGGCCGCGGGCCGGCGGCCGGCGGCGAGGCGGCCTACCAGGGGCACCAGGCGCTGCCGCAGGGCTTCAAGCAGGGGGGCGAGGGTCTCCATCCGGGCATAGGGCTCGTACTCGTCGAGGAAGGCGTTGTACGGGCTGCCCTCGAAGCCCACCCGGTGCGCCACCTCCAGTTGCAGGCCCAGGACCTTCTCCAGCCAGGGCCTGAACATGGAAAAGTCCGACCTCTTCCTCGCCTCAACCCACGCCTCGTGGGCTAGGGACTGGAACTGGCTCAGTTCCACCACCAGCTCGCGGGGCACCTTCAGGGCCCGGCGCTGGTCCCGCTCGACAAAGCGCCAGTTCACCTCCTCGTCCCCGCTCAGGCCCGCCCCGCGCAATTCCTCGACCAGATCTACCAACGCCGGATCGGTGAGCCGCTCGTGGTGCAGCCCGGCCAGGGTTCCCAGGCTGCGGGCCCGCAGAGCGACGCCCCGGGGGGGCATGTAGGTTTCTTGGTCCCAGGAGAGCAGGCCCTGGGCCTGACCGATGTCGGACAATTCCTTTACCCTGCGGATGAACTCCTCGTACCTCGCGTTCATCTCCTCGCCTTTCTCATTGCCGGCATCTGCCGGGCGCGTTATTTTTTTCACGGTTTTGGCAACCTCTTACTTCCACTCCCCTGCCCCTACAGGAGAATCCCCCCTATGAAAATCGCCCGCGCCGAACGCCTTGCCCTCAACATCCCCTTCTACGCCGAACGAGTGACCCGCGCCATGCAGCGGGCCTCCACCCACGACGAGCGGGTCTATCTGTACCGCCTCACCTCCGACACGGGCCTGGTCGGCTACGGCGACTGCCAGGGCGGCCGCTCCGAGGTGGGCCACTTGGTAGGCAAGAACCCCTTCCGGATAATCCATGACGACAGCATCGGCTTTGGGCCCCAGGTGGCCGCCCTGGATCTGGCCGGCAAGGCCGCCGGGGCGCCGGTCCACGCCCTGCTGGGGACCCGGCTGCGCGCCAGCTCTCCCATGTCGTGGTGGGACATCGACATGCCCCCCGCCGACTGGGCTGCCGAGGCGAGGGAATCCATCAAGCGGGGCTACACCTGCTTTAAAATGAAGGCCCGGCCCTGGCGTGACATCATCGATCAGGTGCGGACCGTGGGCAAGGTGGTGACCCCCGACTACAAGTTCGACGTGGACTTCAACGGCTTCCTGCTCAACCCGGCCAAGGCCGAACTCATCCTCAGCCAGCTCGACGAGCACCCCAACGTGGGCATGTACGAGAGCCCCTACTACCTGGGCCAGGACATCACCGGGGCCCGTATCCTGCGCGAAAGAGTGCGCAAGCCCATCGTCGAGCACTTCAACGAGCCCTGCCTGCACGCCCACAGTTGCGACGGCTTCGTTATCGGGGGCGGGGCCACCGAGGTGCGCCGTCAGGCGGCCCTGGCCGCGGCCTTCAACCGCACCTTTTGGCTGCAGATGGTGGGGGCCGGCTTGACCGCGGCCTTTGCGGTGCATCTGGGCTCGGTGCTCTCCCACGCCCATCTGCCTTACATCACCTGCCACGAGTTGTGGAAACACGACCTGCTGACCCGCCGCATCGAGATCCGCAACGGCTACGCCGCGGTGCCCGACGCCCCCGGCCTGGGGGTGGAGGTGGACGAGAAGGCCATCGAGAAGTACCGCGTGGACGAGATCGAACCCACCCCCACCACCCTCTATAAGGCCCGCAAACGCATCCTGCGCATCGGTTGGCCGGTGGGGGGCAAGCAGCGCCGGGTCTGGGAGTTCACCAACGAGCGGGCCTACCAGCAGACCTTCTACCAAGGCGGTATCCCCGGCTTTGAGCGGGGGGTGGAGCTGGAGATCATCGAGGAGGACAAGAGCCCGGCCTTCAGAAAGGCCCACCAGAAACTGGTGGAGCAGGGTCTGTAATCACCCGTGCAGGGGCGGGCCGCTGGCCCGCCCCCTATTTTTTTGTCTTTCGATGTCACCGTAGTCGGTCAAGCGGTATGCGATGCCCGCGTAGTCAAGCAGGCGTAGCAGGGCCCGCAGGGCCACCCCGAAGCCGTCCGGCCCGCTGTAGCCGCCGAACTGCCCCCCCCCTTTGAGGTGCGGCTCCAGGTCGAGGAAGACCCCCGGCAGCCCCAGGCGTTTGAGGCGGCGCTCCAGGGCGGGCAGGTGCAGGCGAAAATCCCGCAGGATGGCCTCGTGGGCCGAATCCCCCTGGTCGGCGGGCACAAAGTTTTTCAGCCGCTCCTCATCGACAAAGCCCTGCCACTTGAGCCCAGGGTCGATCCGGTAGTCCTTGATATGCATCCAGCCCAGGCCCCGGCGCATGGCGCGGTACTCGGCGAAGGTCTGGTCGGGGGCGAGGTTCTGGCTGGACAGGTTGCCCCCGTCGAAGACCAGCAGCAAATGGGGGTGGTCCACCAGGCGGTGCAGTTGGGCCAGCAGGCGGCCGTTCTGGCCCACCAGGTTGGCCTCCACCTCCAGGCCGAAGAAGACCCCGGCCTCGCCGCATTTCTCGGCGATGGCCCGCAACTGGGTCGCCGCCTGCTCCAGGTGCTCCTCGGGCCGGCTGCCCCTTGGGTGATAAAAGGAGAAGCCGCGTATCAGGCGGGTGTCCAGCGCCCCGGCCAGGTCGATGGCCCGGCCCACCTCGTCCTTCAGGTAGCGGGCAAAGGGCACGAAGCGGTTGTGACTGCTGTCCTCCACCTCGCGCAACTTAACCTTGCCGATGGGCGAGCCCAGCGAGGCGACCCGCATCCCGAATTCCCGGTGCAGGCCCGCCAGCTGCCGCCTTTCGGCCCGGTCGAGCTCCATGGCGTTCTTGACCCCGCCGCCCAGATCGACAAAACGCACGCTGTAGTAACCCAGGCCCAGGGCGGCCAACAGGGTAAGCTGTTCCCGGGCGGGTCTGGCCCCCTCGTCGGCAAAGCCGCTGAGGATCACCTGTGCTCGATTTTGCATCACTCCTCCCCTCGCTGATGGCGGGCAGTAATATAGCGCCGCCGGTCGCCATTGGCTATATTCAATGTTTTCGTTTCAGCCACTCCCAGCCCCCAGACTAACGCCGCGCCGATGAAGACCCTGTCCGCTTTCCATATCCTGCCCGACCTGCCCGAGGACCTGGCCCCCCTGTGGGACCTGGCCTACAACCTGTGGTGGACCTGGAACCGCGATCTGATCCGCCTGCTCTACCAGATCGACCCCGAGGCGTGGATCAGTTCGGGGCGCAACCCGCTGCGCTTCCTTTCCTCCCTCAGCCAGCACCAGTTGGAGGAACTGGCCCGCGATCCCAAGATCAAGGAGACGGTCAAGAATATCCTCTCCCAGTTCTCGCGCTACCAGCAACTGCCCCCCCAGTTGGCCAACCATCCGGCCCACCAGCACCTCAAGGTGGCATACTTCTCCGCCGAGTTCGGCCTGGCCGAGTGCCTGCCCATCTACTCGGGCGGCCTGGGAGTGCTGGCCGGCGACCACCTCAAGGCCGCCAGCGACCTGGGCCTGCCCCTGGTAGGGGTGGGCCTGCTTTACCGCCAGGGCTATTTCCACCAGGCCCTCAACCCCGACGGCTGGCAGTTGGAGAACTACCCCGAGAACGACTTCGACCTGATGCCGGTGCGGTCGGTGCGTTTCCCCGGCGGCGAGCCCCTGATCGTCGAAGTGGCCTACCCGCATGGGCCGGTCTGGGCCCGGGTCTGGGCCGCCCAGGTGGGGAAGGTCGCCCTCTACCTTTTAGACACCAGCCTGGAGCGCAACCGTCCTGAGGACCGCGACATCACCGCCCTGCTATACGGGGGCGACAAGGAGATGCGGCTGCGCCAGGAGATCCTCCTGGGCATCGGCGGCCAACGCGCCGTGGCGAGCTTAGGCATCAACCCCGCCATCTGCCACATGAACGAAGGCCATTCGGCTTTCCAGGCCCTGGAGCGCATCCGCGTGATGATGGAGGACCAGGGCCTCTCCTTTGCCGCCGCGCGCGAGGCTACCGCCGCCGGCAACCTCTTTACCACCCATACCCCGGTGGCGGCCGGCAACGACTGGTTCCCCCCCGACCTGGTCGAGTCGTACCTGGGGCCCTATCGCGAGCGCCTTGGCCTCTCCCGTGAGGAGTTCCTGGGCCTGGGCCGGGTCAATCCCGAGGACTGGGGCAGCGACTTCTGCATGACCGTGCTGGCCCTGCGCCTGTCGGCCCACAGCAACGGGGTCAGCCGCCTGCACGGCCAGGTCTCGCGCAAGATGTGGGGGGCCATGTGGCCCAACTTCGCAGAGGCCGAGGTGCCCATCACCCATATCACCAACGGGGTGCATTTGCCCTCGTGGACCTCGCTGGAGATGGCCGACCTCTTCGACCGCCACCTCGGAGAACCCTGGCGCCTCGCCCCCGCCGACCCCAAAAGCTGGCAGGGCCTGACCGAGGTGCGCGAGGAGGCGTTGTGGTCGGTGCGCGAGTACCGCCGCCAGCGGCTGGTCTCCTACGTGCGCTTCCACCTGCGCAACCAGTTCGCTCGGCAGGGGATGGGCCCCTCCCAGCTCGAGAGGCTGCTCCAGGGCCTCAACCCCCACGCCTTGACCATCGGTTTTGCCCGGCGCTTCGCCACCTACAAGCGCGGCTCCCTGCTCTTCCGCGACCCCCAGCGCCTGGCCGCCCTGCTGGCCGACCCCAAGCGCCCAGTGCAACTCCTCTTTGCCGGCAAGGCCCATCCCCACGACCACCCCGGCAAGGAACTGATCCGCGAGATTGTCTCCCTCTCGCGCCAGGAGCCCTTTGCCGGCCGCCTCTTCTTCCTCGAAGACTACGACATGAACCTGGCCCGCTACTTGGTGCAGGGCTGCGACGTGTGGCTCAACAACCCCCGTCGCCCTGAGGAGGCCAGCGGCACCAGCGGCATGAAGGCCGCCCTCAACGGGGTGCTCAACATCAGCGTGCTCGACGGCTGGTGGGTGGAGGCCTGCGAATTGCACCCCGGCTGGTGCATCGGCCGGGGCGAGACCTACGAAGATCTCACCTACCAGGACCAGGTCGAGTCCCAGTCCCTGTACGACCTGCTCGAAACCGAGGTCATCCCCCTCTTCTATCAGCGCGACGCCCAGGGCCTGCCCACCGCCTGGGTGGGGCGGGTGCGCGAGACCATCCAGAACCTGGCTCCCTTCTTCAACACCAACCGCATGGTGCGCCAGTACGCCGAGAAGCTCTACCTGCCCAACCAACTGCGCTGGCAACAACTCAACAGCGACCAGGAGCGCATCCACCGCCTCAGCCAGTGGAAGGGCCATGTGCGCACCTACTGGTCCCAGTTGCGCATCGAAGGGGTAGAGGCGGCCCTGCCCACCCAGTTGCGGGTGGGCATGCGCATTCCCCTGCGGGTGACCCTGGATTTGGGGCAACTGGCCCCACACGACGTGCGGGTGGAGTTGTACCTGGGCAAGGTGACCGCCCAGCGCGAGCTGGTCCACACCGAGACCCTGCCCCTCTCCTACCAGGGCCGGGGCGAGGGCCACCGCCACCTCTTTGCGGGGGACTTCCCCTGCACCAACCCGGGCACCCACGGGTACACGGTGCGGGTGGTCCCCTCCCACCCGGACCTACGCGACCCGCTGGACCTGGGCCTGGTGAGCTGGGCGTAGCGATGCCTCTGGCCAGACGCGACCTGGGCTCGGCCGGCGCCCTGACCGACGTGGCCGGGCTGAAGGTGGGGCACTACACCTCCCCCCAGCGGCCCACGGGCTGCACAGTGGTCCTCGCCGAGGAGGGCGCCGTGGCCGGGGTGGAGGTGCGGGGCGGCTCGCCGGGCAGCCGGGAGACCGAGCTGCTGGGGGCGATCAACACCATGGAGCAGGTCCACGCGGTGCTGCTCTCCGGCGGCAGTGCCTTTGGCCTCGACGCGGCCACGGGAGTGGTGCAGTATTTGGAGGAGAAGGACATCGGCTACGAGGCCGGCGGGGCCCGGGTGCCCATCGTAACGGCGGCCATCCTCAACGACCTGGCGGTGGGCAATCCAAAGATACGCCCCGACGCAGCGGCGGGGTACCAGGCCTGCCTGGCAGCGGCCACCACCCCACCGGCCGAGGGCAACGCCGGGGCCGGGGCCGGGGCCACGGTGGGCAAGCTCTTTGGCCTGCAGCGGGCGATGAAGGGCGGGGTCGGCACCGCCTCCCTCAGTGTGGCCGGCCTCAGCGTGGGGGCCCTGGTGGCGGTCAATGCCCTGGGGGACGTCTTCGACCCCGACACCGGGGCCCTGGTCGCCGGGGCCCGCACCCATGACGGCCGCCGCCTGCTCAACGCCCCCCAGGCCCTGCTGCGAGGCGATTTGCCCCCCGAACTGGAGCCGGGCCGGGCCACCACCATCGGGGTGGTGGCCACCGACGCGGTGCTGAGCAAGGTCCAAGTTTCCCAGGTGGCCCGCATGGCCCAGGCCGGCCTGGGCCGCACCATCCGCCCAGTGTTCACCCCCTTCGACGGGGACACCCTCTTCGCCCTGGCCACCGGCAGGGCCGAACGCCCTGCCGAGGCTCTGCTGGTGGGCGCCCTGGCCGCCGAGGCCCTAGCCAGGGCGGTGTTGCGGGCGGTGTGGTCGGCCACCGGCCTGCCCAAGTACCCCGCCGCCGGCCAATTGGGGCACTGAGCCCCATTCCCCCGCCTCGTAGCCCTCAGCTAAACCTCCTGTACTTTCGCCCGGCCCTCCGTCAACTCCCCCATGGCCAGGCGGCACTCCTCCACCCGGTCCTTGCGCAGCCGCACCTGCATCTCGACCAGGACGCCAAAGGCTCGGTCTCGATCTGCCCCTCAGCCCTGGTCAGCAGCAGGCCGGCCCGGACGAGAAATTCGTAGGGCAGGGAAAACTGCACTGACGCGGTGGCCACCTTTTCGGAGGTGGCCAAGAAGGCCAGCACCGCCTTGGCCGTGCCGCTGTACGCCCGCACCAGCCCGCCGGTGCCCAGCTTGCTGCCAACAAAGTAGCGGGTCGCCACTACCACCACGTCCCCCAGCCCCGAGCCCTGCACCACTGCCAGCATGGGCCGCCCGGCGGTGCCGGAAGGCTCCCCATCGTCCCTCATGCCATGGGTCTGCCTTGCCCCCACCCCAACGGCAAAGGCGTAGGCGTGGTGGCTGGCGTCGGGGAACTCGCCTCGAAGGCGGGCTAGCAGGGCCCGCACCTCGCCCACGGTGGCCGCTGGGCCGGCGGTGCCGATGAAACGGGAATTGCCAATGCGCAGTTCGGTCCGGGACTCGCCGCCGGGCACCAGGTGGCCCGGGGTCATCGGCAGGGGCCGGCGGCCCTCACAGGTCCAGCAGATGCTTCATCTGTGGGGTGAAGCGGCGACTGGTTTCGGGGTGGAGATAGCGGCGATGGTCGGTAAGCTGTTTGCGGTGGCGGGGCACGAAGGCCATGAGCAGCACCCGCCGCAGGTCGTGGGTGCGGTTGAGGGTGCCCCCGTGCCAGAGGTGGGAGTTGAAGGCGATCACCGGGCCAGCAGGAGCCTGGAGCACCACCTCGTGGGGATGGGGGGCCAGGGGGTCGGCCATTTCATCCCTGGACACCTTGCCCGAGCGGTGGGTGCCCGGCCTGATGCGGGTAACACCATTTTCCGGGGTGAAGGGGTCGAGCAGCCACAGCGAGTTCATGCCGAAATAGCGGCCCCCTTATCACCGCCTCCCACTCGCCCAGGTCTTCGGAGCCCCAATCGGCGTGTAAAAGCTGGTCTCGTCCCCGGGCACGGAGAAGCGGGCGTTGAGCGATTGCACCTGGAAACTGAGCCCCAGCACCCTCCGGGCCGCGGCCAGCAGGCAAGGATGGGTAAAACATTACTCGAACATGGGGTCCTTGTTGAGCAGGTCGGCCAGGCGGAACACCCCCTTGTTCTGGTGGGCCTCCACACTGGCTTGATCCCCCTCCTGGGCGGCCAGCTCTTCGAGGCGCTTCCTGAAGGCCGCCGCCTGCCCCGCGCTAGACATTCCCCCCAGCACCGCGTACCCCTGCTCGTCGAGGGACAGCTTCTCCTCCCTGCTGAGGGTATCCTCCCCCACCCCCAGGTCGCGCAGTGCGGTCTCGGTGCCCATCTCAGGAATCTCCATCCGGCTCCATCCGCCACTCGGGCGCCAGGTTCTCGTAAGAGGCGCATTCGGGGTTCCACATCAACTGCACCGAGCCGGTGGGCCCGTTGCGCTGTTTTCCGATGATCACCTCGGCCACACCTTCCAGGCTCCCCCCGTCCGGGGACTTGAGCCCGTAGAGGTCCGGCCGGTAGATGAACATCACCATGTCGGCGTCTTGTTCGATGCTGTTGTGCACGACGATATCCTCGGCCAGGAAGTTGTGCAGCCCAGGGACCGTCAGATCGAACACCTCCTCTTCGCCGTCTGGGGTGATGGAGACGACCTCGTCCCAGTACAGATCGCTCACCGCCAACAACTCCAATTCTGGAGACTGTATTACCTGAGCCACCCTGGATGCCCTTTCACGGCTCAAGTGGGTCTTGTACAGCGAAGTGCCGCAATTGGCGCCCACTGCGTTTTTCCTGCCGTGCGTCAAATGCTCCACGGCGGAATGCAACGCCTGATACAAGAGCCTTTGGCTCGGCTTTATGCCCCTCTGTACATGTGGCCGGAGCTGATCGCCGAAGACCTCGTGGGCCAGGACTACTGCCTCATTGGCCAGTTCCTCGCTGGTGGTAGCGTACTCTACCGCATGCCTGAGGAGGGCACACCCATCCCCCAACAGGTGGCCGAGCAGGGGCTGCTCGGCGTCGGTCAGGGTCTGCTTCGCAGGAGAGGGAATGTATCTCGCCAGGCCGACGTGTTGCTCAGCGCCCAACTCGTTCAAGCGCCGCCATCCTTCCTGGGTCAGGAACTTGTGGTTGGCAGTGGCCCGCACGGTCCTGCCCAGTCGGGTCGTGAGCCTGAACACCGGCTTTACCCCCGTGCAAAAAGCGTTGCTGACGGGCGCTATTTCCAGCTTGTGTGTCGCCTGATTCAAGGCCCAGACCAAGACATTGGGTCTGCCCAGCAACTTGCGTATAGACACCCGCTCCCCGGTATCCGCCAGAGGGATCAGGGTATCTCCCGTCAAGCAACCAGACTCCCTCAGGTCCGACAACTGCGGCCTCCGGTCGCTGCGGCTCTCCACGGCCCGCGACAACTGCGAGAGGGCCAGCACCGGCACGTCCAGTTCCTTGGCCAGGGCCTTGAGCCCCCGCGAGATGCGCGAGATCTCCTGCTCGCGGCTGGGGATGTTTTCGTGGGTGCTCATCAGTTGCAGGTAGTCAATGATGACCAGGCCGACGCCTTTTTCGCGCTTGAGCCGGCGGGCCTTGGCCCGGGCCTCCAGCACCGAGATGCCGGCGGTGTCGTCGATATAGATGGGAGCCTGGGAGAGCCGGCCGATATTCCTTGTCAGGTTGATCCAGTCCTCCTCGCGCAGCCGGCCGGTGCGCAGGTGTTGCAGGTTGAGGCGGGTCTCGATGCACAAGAGGCGCTGGGCCAACTGGATCTTGGACATCTCCAGGGTAAAGATGGCCACTCCCACTCCCGTGTCCATGGCCGCGTTGCGGGCCATACACAGGGCCAGTGCGCTCTTGCCCACGCTGGGCCGGGCGGCCAGGATGATCAGCTCGCCCTTCTGGAAGCCGGCGGTCTTCTCGTTGAGGTCGGTGAACCCGGTGTCCACCCCGGTGACGGCGCTGATCTGGCGGTGGGCCTGCTCGATCTGCTCGAAGGTGCCCTGCAACACGCTGTCGAGGCTCTCGAAACCCTCGCTCAGCCGTCGCTCGGACAAGGAGAAGATCTGCTGCTCGGCCCAGTCGATGAGGCCCTGCACCTCACTGCGGCCCTCGTACGCCTGGGCGGCGATCTGGTTGGCGGTGTCGATGAGGCGCCGGCTCAGGGCCCGGTCGAGCACGATGCGGGCGTGAAACTCGGCGTTTGCCGAAGTGGCCACCTCCGCGGCCAGGGTGGCCAGGTACCCCACCCCGCCCACCGCGTCGAGCTGCTGGCGGCGCTTGAGTTCCTCGCTGACGGTGAGCTGGTCCACCGGCGCGCTGCGCTCGTACAGGCCCACCATCGCCTGGTAGATCCGGCCGTGCGGATCGTGGTAGAAGCACCCCCCGTCGGGGCCCAGGATCTCCAGGGCGCGGCCCACGGCGCGCGGGTCGATAAGCATGGCGCCCAGCACCGCCTGCTCCACGTCTACTGCCTGGGGAGGCAGCTTCTCCGCCCCGCTGTCGGGTCTGGGCTGGTTCATCGGCTCACAACTCGGTGCCGTCGAATTCTCGGCGCAGCCACTTCACGTCCTCCCAGGTCTGGCGTTTCCACTCGGCGTGGCGCAGGAGGGCGGCCGGGTGGTAGGTGGCCACCACCGGGATGCCCCGGTACTGGTGCAGCCGGCCCCGCAGCGCACCCAGCGAGGCCGTTTCCCCCAGTAGGGCCTGGGCCGCGGTCTTGCCCAGGGCGCAGATGATGCGCGGCCGGACCAGTTCGATCTGCCGTTCCAGATAAGGCGCACAGGCTGCCAGTTCCTTTGGAGCAGGAGTGCGGTTCCCCGGGGGCCGGCACTTGACCGCGTTGCAGATATAGACCTGCTCCCGCCGCAGCTTCATGGCCTCGATGATCTTGGTCAGCAATTGCCCGGCTGCCCCCACGAAGGGCAGCCCCTGGCGGTCCTCCTCCTCTCCTGGCCCCTCGCCCACGAAGAGGATGCCGGCCTGCGGGTCCCCCTCGCCGAAAACAAACTGGTTGCGGGTCTGGCCCAGCGGGCAGCGGGTACATTGGCAGATCTCCTGGCGGAAGCCCTCCAGGGCCCTGGCCCGGTCCTCGGCCGGAGCCGCCTGGACCGCCGCCAGCAGGGGGGCAACCAACCCCTCAGCCGGCGGCGACGGAGCGATGAAGGAGGAGCCCTCAAAGAGGCGCAGATCCTCCAGGTAGCGGCGCGCCTGGCCCAGCACCTGGGCGCGTTGTGTCTCCACTAGATGCTCCCGTAGGGATGCAACCCTGTCAATGCCCGGCCCGACGCCTGGCCAGCCAGTCGAGGATGCGGTCGGCCACCTGGTGCTTGCTCAGCTTGGGCAGCCGCTCCTCGCCCCCGGCTGCGTCGACGAGGGTGACGATATTGGTGTCCACCGCAAAGCCTGCCCCTTCCTCATTGAGGTTGTTAAGGGCAATTAGGTCGCAGTTCTTGCGGCGGAGCTTTTCCCGCGCCCGCTCCACCCCCTGTTCGGTCTCCATGGCAAAGCCGATCAGCACCTGGTGGGGCTGTTTGCTCTTGCCCAGACCTGCGGCGAGGTCCGGGTTCTCAACCAGCTCGACCATTAGGTTGCCCTCCCCGCGCTTGAGCTTCTGCTGGGCCACCTGGGCCGGCCGGTAATCGGCCACCGCCGCGGCCAGGATGGCCCCGTCCATCTGGGGAAAAAGCTCCTCAAGCACCACCTGCATCTGGAGGGCCGAACGCACGGAGATGAACTCCACCCCGGCCAGCGGTATCAGCGCCGTTGGCCCGGAGACCAGATAGACCTGCGCCCCCCGCCTTTGGGCCTGGGCGGCCAGGGCGTAGCCCATCTTGCCGCTGGAGCGGTTGCCGATGAAGCGCACCGGGTCCAGGTCCTCCACCGTGGGGCCGGCTGTAACCAGTAGCCTAAGGCCCTGCAGGTCCCCAGCCCCGGCGAAATGCCCGACCACCTGGGCGGCGATCTCCTCGGGCTCGGCCATGCGCCCCCGGCCAAAGGCCCCCGAGGCCAAAGAACCCTCGCCGGGTTCGGCCCAGCGGTAACCCAGCCCCTCCAGCCGCCGCAGGTGCTCCTGCGTCAGGGGGTGTTGGAGCATGTGTTCTTCCATCGAAGGGGCCCCCAGCACCGGGGCGGGGCAACCCAGCAGCAGGGTGGTGAGCAGGTCGTCGCCCAGGCCGCAGGACAGGCGGGCCAGCAGGTGGGCGGTGGCCGGGGCCAGCACTACCAACTCGGCCCACTGGGCCAGGCCCACATGCAGGACCGGGAACTCGGCCGAGGCGGCGAACATATCGGTGTAGACCGGGCGGCGCGACAGCACCTCCAGGGTATGGGGGGTGACGAAGCGCTGGGCCGCGGCGGTCATCACCACCCGCACCTCGGCCCCCTCGGCCAGCAGGGCCCGCACCAGATGGGGGGTCTTGTATGCGGCGATGCCGCCGCTGACCCCTAACAGAATCCTCCTGCCCGCTAGTTTCATCGCCCCTCCTCCAGGGCCGCCAGTATGCGCTGCGCTACCTGATCCGGGCCAAAATCCGCGGTGTCGAGGACCAGGTCGTAAAGGGACAGGTCGTCCAGGTCGAGCTGGTGGTGGAGAGCATAGCGCTGCCGCTCCGAGCGCTCCCGCATCGCCACATCGGCGGCGGCCTGGGAGGGGGTCTGCTGGTCGCGCTGGGCCACCCGCTCCGCCCGCACATCCAGCGGGGCCGCACACCACACCTTGAGGGCGTCCAGGCCGTAGCGGTGCGCCATCCAGCCGGTGAGCCGGCCCTCCAGGATCAGGTTCTCCTCCTGCTTTGCCAGTTGGGCCATGCGCTCGTCCAGTTGGCGGTCCACCTGCCCGTCTGCCTCGGCCCTCCGGCCCATCTCCGCCAGGGAGATCCCCTGGTCAGCGGCCAACTGGCGGAAAAACCCGCCGGCGTTGACGTAGCGCCAGCCCAGCCTCTCCACCAGCAGTTTGCAGGTGGTACTGGTGCCGCTCCCGGGCAGACCGCTGACGGTGATGAGGGCCACCTCGTCCTCCTCAGGCCAGATTCTGCACCTGCTCGCGCAGGCGCTCCACTTCTTCTTTGATCTCCACGGCCAGGTGCACGATCTGGGCCTCGGCTGCCTTGGAGCTAATGGTGTTGGCCTCACGGTTCTGCTCTTGGAGCAGGAAGTTCAGCCGCCGCCCCACCTCCCCTCCCTGGTCTAGTGCGGCAAGGAACTGGGCGTTGTGGCTGCGGAAGCGCACCACCTCCTCGGCGATGTCGCTGCGCTCAGCCAGGAGCACCACCTCCAGAGCCAGCCGCTCCGCGGGCACCTCGCCGGGCCGCAGCAGGGCCTCCAGCTTATCGCGCAGCCCCTCCCGCAACCGGTCGCGGGCCTGGGCCGCGCGGGCGGCGATCTGATCCAGGCGCGCCTCGATCAATTCCACCCTAGCCCGCAGGTCCGCTGCCAGGGCCGCCCCCTCAGTCCGGCGCATCTGCTCAAAGCTGTCCAGGGCCTGCTCCAATGCCGCCAGCACCAACCCCTCGGCCTGGGGGGCCACCTCCCCGGCTGCTCCGGCCCGGAACACCCCGGGCAGCCCGGCCACCATCCCCAGCTCGGGCCGGCCCGCCATATCGCCCAATTCCCGCAGCCTTTCCAACTGCCCCAGGTAATGAAGGGCGGCCTCCTCGTCGAGGGTGGGCAAGGCCGCTGGCCCGCCCTGCTCCTCCCATTCGACCACCACCGAAACCTTGCCGCGCCCCGCCCGGGCGCTTACCCGCTCGCGGACCAGGCCTTCGAGGGCCTGTAGCCGGGAGGGGCATCGCACCTGCACCTCGGCGAAACGGCTGTTGACCGAACGTAACTCCACCCTGGCCGCCACCCCCTGCCCTTCGGCCGCGCCGCTGCCAAAGCCGGTCATGCTCGCGATCATCGCGCCTCTTTCATTCTCCGCCCCGCTCAGCGGGGGTTTCCCAGGTCCATCTCGACCCCGCCAAGGAAATCGAACCCCCCGAGGCGGGTCAGCAGCCGGCCGCTAGTTTCCAACACCATTAAGTGTCCAGGGGTGGCGGCCCACAGCAGCCGGCGGCGCACATCCAGGGCCAGTCCCCGGCACTCCCCAAGCCCCTCGGCGCGGACCCGCTCCCCGCCCCCCGCGTCCAGCAACACCACCCCGGCAGCCCCGCCCACCCAGCACCCCCCGCCCTCCAGGTCCGCCTCCAGGGCCTGGGCCCGGGCAAAGGGCAGGGCCAGTTCCCTGATTCCCCCTCCGGGTTCGAGGTACACCAGCCCCTGCCCCTGCTCCACCAGGACCCAGGCCCCGCCCTCGCGGGTGGGGGCCAGGGCAGTGGTCCCCCTCACCTCCCACTCGCGGCGGCGGTTGCCCTGGCGCCAGTAGCGCAGCAACCGCTCCCCGTCCCCGATCCAGCAGCTCCCGTCCAGGGCCTCCAGCACCCGCAGCCCGTCGAAGCGGGCGTCCACCACCTCGAAGCGCAACGAGTCCTCCCCTGCCGGCAGGGCGAACCACAACACCGTCTGCTCCGCCCTGTCCACCAGCCAACCCTCCCCCGACTGGGGGTCCACGGCCAGGGGGCCGGGTTCCCCGATCCGGCCCGGATGCTGGCTCAGCTTCCCATCGGCCCCGATGCGGATGGCCCCGCGATAGGACGCGTCGCTGACCCAGCAGGAGCCGTCGCGCCGGTCCACCCCGATGCCGTTGAGGCCGGGGAAACGGCCGTGGGCGAAAAATGGGGCTCGGTTGTCCGGGGCGATGCGCCAGACCAGGCCGCTGCCCGGATCAGCCGCCCAGGCTGCCTGCGGGCCTGGGGTGGCCAGACGCAGGGGGGTCAGACGGCGCTCTCCCTCGCCGCGGATCAGCAGGGCGAGTTGGTACTGGTAGGTTAGGCCGTTCTCCACTGCCTCGTCCACCAGGGCCGTATCCGCCGGCTCCAGCTCCCGGTACGGAAGCTGCTCCTCCTTGCCGGTCCGGCGGTACAGGCGGTAGCCGGCGATATCCTCGAAGGCCTGGTAGTTCCAGCGCAGTTGCACCTGCCCGTCGCCCGCCACCGCCTCCAGCGGCCCCACCACCACCGCCGGATCGACCCCGGTGGCCCCTGGGTCCAGAGGGTTGCGGGCCTGGCGGTCGGTGCAGCCGGCGGCCAGGCACAGGGCGAGGAGGGCAGTCCGGGATCTCATCTTTAAAAAAAGACCAGATAGAGGCTCAACACAATTCCGGCTTCCATACACGCAAAGGCCGCCCCGGCCACCCGGTCGTAGCGCCGGGATCGCCGCAGGGTCTCCTCCTGGCGCCCCTGCCCCGCCGAGTGCAGATAGCGCTCATAGGCCCGGTCGGCCTGCCGGGCGCTCCACCAGGCCGCGCCCCCGGCCGCCAGCGCCAGCCCCGCGCTCCACCACAGCCCCCGCTCCAAGCGCGAGGGCCGCTCCGGGGCCGCACCTTCTTCCCCCGGAACCGCTGCCAACCAACGGGGGAGGCTGCCCCCTTCGAGGTACCGGACCTCGGCCGAGCGCACCAGCAGCGAGTCCGCGCCTCGGGCACTCCCCGTCCAACACAGCAGCAGGGCCAGGCTACCGGCCAAATACATAGAGGGTCCTCTCCTCGGTGACCGCCCCCACCACCCCCTCCCCCAGGGCCAGGGGCTGGAGGGCCGGGCCGTCGAGCTGGTATTTCCACTGCAACCGGCCTGACTCCGGGTCCAGCGCGTAGAGGTACCCCTCGCTGCCGGCCGCGTACACCGCGCCACCAGAAGCGACCGGCGGACTGCCGATCACTCCCTGGGCGGTAAACTGCCAGCGCAGCGCTCCGTCGGCCAGGTCCAGGCCCCGCACGCTGCGGTCGGCCGCGCCCAGGACCAGCACCCCCCCGGCCAAGGCCAAGCCGGGCGCCGGCAGGACCCCCAACTCGCGCCGCCACACCACCGCCCCGGTGGTCCCTTTGCAAGCCAGCACGCTGCCAGCGGCCGTGGCCACATAAATTAGGCTGTCATCAGCGGCAAGTCCCCGCAGAGGCCCGCCCAGGTCAAGGGTCCAGCGCCGACTGCCGCTGCCCAGGTCGAGGGCGGTCAGCCCCCCTTTGCCGTCCTCGGTATAGGTCGCGTCCCCGGCCAGGACCGGGCCCGTCCACAAAGGGCCCTCCATCCTGGCCCGCCACAGGCGCTGCCCCGTGGCCGCGGCCAGGGCCACCACCTCCCCGGCGTTCATCGCCACCACCACCGTGTCCCCCCGCCCGGCTAAAGGGGCGAGGGCCAGCCCTGGATAGATCCACACCACCCGGTGTTCCCGCCTCTCATAGGCCCGCAGGGCCGGCTTGGGCCCGGCCTCCCCCCCCACCCGCAGGCTGCCCGCCAGCACCGGCGCGGCGCTGGGCGGAGCGCTCAGCCCCCGCCGCCCCACAGGGCGGCCCACCTGCCGGTCAAAGGCCAGCAGGGAAGGGCCGGCGCTCAGTTGCAGGATCAGCCCCCCCTCCACCAGCGGCCCGCCCACGGGCGCGGCCCTCAGGGACTGCTGCCAGAGCAGGCGCAGGGGCGGGTCCGGGGCCCTGAGGCTGCGCCCCTGCCCGGTGGGCCCGCCCCCGCGCTGACTCCATTCCGCCTCTCCCCCGGCCAGGGGAAGGTACAGGAGTTTGCCCCCACAGCCCACCGCCCCTGCCAGCAGCGCCGCCCAGGCCCAGCGCATCAGAAATCCCACCCAAAGAAGAAATCCCAGTCCGTGTGGTTGTCCACGGAGCGGAAATCCGTGCGCCGCGCCCCGTCGAGGCGAAAAACAAAAACCCCGCCCAGCCCCAGGCGCACCCCGCCGCCCAGGCTGCCCTTCCACTCGTCGAACTCCTCGTTCCAGGCATTGCCCCCGTCGGCGAAGAGGGCGCCGCGAAAGGCGCCCATGTCGATGTTGCCGAAAGGCAGGCCGATGACCAGTCGGTCCACCAGGGGGAAGCGCAGTTCGGCGTTGGCCAGCACCAGATTGCGGCCCCACAGCGAACGCCAGGGATACCCCCTCAAGGTCCAGCTCCCCCCCATGGAAACATACTCGGGCACCTCCCCGCGGCTGTGGCGGCCCATCAGCCGGGTAGCCAGACTGTTGCGCTGCCCCAGTCGCAGGTAATGGCGCAGATCCCCCGAGAGGTTCAGGTTAAAGCGCCGCGAGCTGCGGAAGTCTACCGTCTGCCCCACCCCCAGGCTGTAGCGGGTGCCGGCCAGGGGCCCGGTGAGGACCCACAGGCTGCTGTCGTGAGTGAAGCTGAGGGTGTTGTTCACCAGCCAGCCAGTAAGCTGCTGCCCCTCGAACTGGCGGGCGATCTCGGCGCGGCGCAGCGACACCTCCACCTCCACCCTCTTGAAGCGCGAGAAGGGATAACTCAGCTCGGCGTAGGCGCCGGTGCGTTTCTCGCGCACGAAGCGGCCGTACAGGCTAGTGAAGCGGTCGTTGAGATGAAACCCGCCCCAGGCCAGGTTCGCCCGGCGGCCCAGGTGCAGGCGGCTGAAGGCCAGGTTGAGGCCGTCGAAGAAGCCCGACTGGCTGCCGGCGATGTGGGAGAGCACAAAGTAGTACTGGTCGTTGCCCAGCACGTCGCTGACCCCCAACTGGATGCCCCCCGAGGTGCCAAAGAGCGGGTCCTGGGAGATCTGGCTCTGGGCCACGTCGAGGGACATCTTGCGTTGGTAGCTCATCTGGGCATAGGGCTCGATCCCCCCCGGCAGGGTCCAGCCCTCCGAGGGGGCGGCCTGGGCCCATTGGGCGGTGTCGGGAAGCACCACCTCCACGCGGTAAACCTGGAAGGCGCCCTTCTCGTACCCGGTGTAGAGCAACGCCTTTCCCTCGGGCAGCCAGGCTGGGTCAAAGGCCCCGCCCTGCACCCTGGTGAGCTGCCGGGCGGCCAGGCGGGCGCCCTGGGGGCCGGCCTCCACCCTGGCGAGGTGGAGGTTAAGCATCCCCCCTGCCTCGGCGCAGTAGGCAAGGTGCTGGCCGGAAGGATCCCAGGCCGGTTGGGTCTCGCTGCCGTCTCCCCGGGTCAGAGGCAGAAGCCGGTTCTCGCCCAGGTGCCACAGATAGAGATGATAGCGCCCCTGGCGGCCCCCCTCCCCCCGGTCCGAGGCAAAGGCCAGCCACTCCCCGTCCGGGGACCAGGCCGGGTCTCGGTCGTGGTATAGGTCCCTGGTCAGCCGGCGCAGCCGCCCGCTCTCCACCTGGGCGATGTACAGGTCGGCGAAGCCCCCCTGGCTGGTCCCCGAGAAGACGACTTCCGCGCCGGAGGGGGAGAACGAAGGGGAGGCCAGGGCCACCAGGCCGGGGAATTCCAGCCGGCTGGCCTGCCGTCCTTCGCGCAGATCCCAGACGTAGAGGTTGTCCTGGCCCTGGCGTTTGGCGGCAAAGGCCAGCCAGCGGCCATCGGCGGATACGGCCAGCCGGGTGGAGAGGGCGTGAAAGGACTCGAAGTCGGCCGATTGCTCGCCCTCCACCACGATCCGGCCCTCGCCTCCCTGTAGAGGAGTCTGGACGATGCTGGCATAGCCCTGCCGGTTGCTGAAGTGGAGGAACTGCACACTGTCGCCAGGCACTGGGGCCGGCTTGAGGTTAGCCCCCTCGCTGGTCAGGGCCTCGGCCTGGAGAGCCGGCGGATCGACCCGGCCCAGGTCCCCCAGGTAGCGCAGCCGCAACTCCCGCAGCCAGGATTCGTCCAGTTCGGCCAGGGTCTGGCCGGTGCAGAGCCGGTACAGCTCGCCAAAATCCTCGGCCAGCCACCAGTTCTCCAGCAGGCGGACGAAAATCTCCTCCCCGTAGGTCCGGGCCAGGTACGCGCAGATGGACTGGCCTTCCTTATACATCTGGTAGGTTCCCAGGATCTGGTTCATCTGGGCGATGGAAGCCAGGTGGCCCGAGAGCAGGGCGTCGCGCAGGATCATGTCCCCGAAAGGATCGATGGCCCCGGACCAGTGCTCGGCCAGCCCTTCGGAGAACCACAGTGGTGCGGGCCGGTGCTCGTACAGGCCGCGCCGCCGCATCACCTGGCTGAGGTAGTCGAACATGAAGACGTGGACCAGCTCGTGGTGCAGCACCCGCTCGAACTCGGGCAGAGCATTGCTCAGGGGCAGGGCCACCCGCCCCTTGAGGAACTCGGTGAAGCCGGCCACCCCCTCAGGCAACATGCTGGGGATGATGTTGGTCTGCTCAAAAAAGATGTGGGAGGAGTAGAGGATCAGGGGCACGCGGCGCTGCACCGTGTGCCCGAAACGGCGCTCCAGATCGGCGAACTTCTCCTCCGCCATCACCGCCGCGTATCCGGCCAGCTCCTCCTCCTCCGGGTAAAAATAGAGGTCGAAGTGGGGGGTGGCCATCTTCTGCCAGGTGAAGGGGAAGTACTGGACCTTATTCTTGCCAAAGCCGGAGAACTGGCCCTGGCAGGGCAGGGCGGCCAGGACCAGGAGGGCCAGGGCCAGGGGCGCAGCCATGATCAGGGGGCGGCCAGCAGGCCGCCGGCACCCTCGCGGCGCTGGTGCAGCGGCCGGTGGATGCGCACCCGCCGGCCCTCCTCCATCCCGTCCCGGTACGCCGGGGTGGCCGCCACCCGGCCGCCGCGCCGCAGCCGCACCCTGGGGTTGAGGTAGCGGTAATACTCCTGCAACCTCGGGTCCCCCTTCCACACTAAGGCCTGGCCGGCCCGCAGGCGCTCCTCCTGCTCGCCCAGGGCCCCGTACACCCCCTGGAGTACCCCCACATAGTAGGACTGGCGCTGCCTGTCCCCGCGCAGGCCCTGCTTCTCCTTGTAGGCGGCCCAGAGCTGGGCGAGCAGACCGCTGAGGAAGGCGTACACATACTCGGCCATGTCGAGGTTGGCCGGGCTCCCGTAGATCTGCAGTACCGTGCCCTGGCGGTCCAGGAGGGGCTGGTAGGTGGGGGCCCAGAGCACCTCGACGAAGAAGAACTCCTGCAGGATCATCGGCAGCCACATCTCGTGCGAGGCGTGCCGGGCCTTCACCTGCCCCAGGCTGCGGCAGGAGAAACCCCGCTCCTGGTCCAGTTGGACGATGTCGAGGTTGTATTCGAGCAGCAGGCGGCGGGCCTTGTTGACCGCGGCCTGGGCCTCGTGTTCGTTGGGGCTGCTGGCCAGGGAGAGCACTTTCTTGAGCACCCGCAGCACCCGCTCATCCTCCCCGCCCTCCCCATCCTGCTGGGCCGTGGCCCTGGGGCTGCAGCGCAACAATTGGCAGGCGCGGGCGAAGGCCGGGCCGTGGGGGGGGTCCCCGGTTGCCCTCAGCACCTCGTGGGCATACTGGTGGGCCATCTCGTGGCGCAAGGTCTCCATCACCTCCAGCCAGGGCTGCTCCCCGAGGTGGCGGGCCGAGATGCTTAGCCGCCGCAGGTGGGCCTCCCATAGCCCCAGTTGCCCCTCCCCTTCCCCCAGCCGGAACTGCGGCGCTTTAAGGGCCCCGCCCAAATACTCCTCGTTGTAGTGGGTCCACCACTGCCCCAGCACGCGCAGCCAGGACCGCCGCAGGCCGGCCTCCAACTCCTCTTTCATCCGCGCAGCGAACGGACAAAGGGCGGGCTGAAGGTACCGCGAGCCACCTCGGCCACCGGCCCCTTCATAGTGAGGTTGAACTGCGAGTCCACGGCGATGTGCAGATTTCCGCCGGGAGCCTTGACCGTCACAGGGCTTTTGACCAGGCCCAGGCGCACCGCGGCGCTGGCCGCCGCGCAGGAAGAGGAGCCCGAGGCCAGGGTCTCGCCGGCCCCCCGTTCCCAGATGAGGATGTAGATGGCCTTGGACCCCACCGGCACGGCGAGTTGCACGTTGGTGCGCCGCGGGAAGAGGGGATGGTTCTCCAGCTTGGGACCCAGGGCCAGCAACTCCTCGCGGGACCAGCTCTGCCCCTGCTCCTTCCAGACCACGCAGTGGGGGTTGCCCACGCTGACCCCGGTAAAGCGCAATTGCTGCCCCGCCGCCTCGATGGGCTGCTGTATCAGTTCGTCCACCGGCAGGGTGCAGGGCAGGGCATGGGGCCTGAAGGTGGCCTGCCCCATCTCGACGGTGGCCGCCTCCGGATCCCCGTGGCGGTCGAGGTGCAACTCCATCTGCACGAGGCCGCCCTTGGTCTCGACGCTAAAGATTTTCTTGCGGGTGCGGCGGGTGGCGTACAGGTACCTCCCAAAGATGCGCAGGCCATTGCCCGATTTCTCAGCCTCGCTGCCATCGGGGTTGTAGATGCGCAGGCCGAAGTCGGCCTTTTTTGAGGGGGCCAGGGCCAGGATGCCGTCGCTGCCCACTCCCCAGTTGCGGTCGCAGACGGCGCGGATGATGCGCGGGGTCAGCTTGAAGTCCAGATTTTTGGGGTCCACCGCGATGTAGTCGTTGCCCAGGCCATGCCCCTTAAAAAACTCGTTTTTCATCTCTTCCTCGTTGGTTTTTTCCAGGTTGCCCTGAAGGTAGAGACTGCGCCGGAGGTGGTCAATACACCCCTTGCCCTGATCGCCCTTTTGGCCCAATTTCCGGAGGCAGCATACCAGCCTTCGAGGAAAACGATATCCTGTGGGCGGGCGACCCACTTGAGGACGAATCCCTGCCCCTGGCCCCCCTATGACCTGTGAGAAGAAACGCAACGAGTGGGGCATCTGACCAGAAAGGAACCCTTGCGATGAAGATCACTGCCATCCGCACCCTGCGCGCCGACCGCTTCATGTACGTGAAACTGGAGACCGATGAAGGACTGACCGGGGTGGGTGAGTTGCACCCCGCCAGCGGCACGGGCGGCACCCCCCTGGTCCCCATCGCCGCGGTCGAGTACTGCGCCGAGTACCTGCTCGGCAAGGACCCTACCCCCATAGAGGCCCACTGGCAGCATATGTTCCGCCGTTGCCTCTTCCGGGGCGGGGCCGACACCATGGCCGCCATCGGCGCCATCGACCAGGCCCTGTGGGACCTCAAGGGCAAGGCCCTGGGCAAACCCGTGTACGAGCTCCTGGGCGGCCCCACCCGCCAGAAAGTGCGCCTCTACACCCACCTCCACGGCGACACCCCGGACAAGTTGGCCGAGGAGGCCGTGGCCTTTGCCGGGCGCGGCTTCACCGCCCTGCGCCTCTATCCTTTTGGCACCTTTGGCGCGGCGGAGTTCGAGGAGGGTTTGGGCCTGGAGCGGATGACTTACGCTTCCATGCTGCGCAACGCCGAGGAGCGGGTCCAGGCCGTGCGCGAGGCCGTGGGTCCGCAGGTGGATCTGATGATCGACGTGGTCAACCGCCTCAGCCCGGCCGAGGCCATCTCCCTGGGAAGGGTGCTGGAGCCGTACGACCTCTACTTCTTCGAGGACCCCATCGAGCCCGAAAACATGGACGCCTGGGAACATGTGGCCGACCAGATCCCCATCCCCCTGGCGATGGGCGAACGGCTCTACACCATCCACCAGTTCCGCGACCTGCTCAACCACAAAGGCGCCGCGTACGTGCGGCCCGATCTCTCATTGGCCGGCGGCATCACCAACATCAAGAAGATCGCCGCCCTGGCCGAGGCCAGCTACGTGGGGGTAGTGCCCCACAACCCCCTCAGTTGCGTGCTGACCGCTGCCTGCGCCCACCTCGACGCCGCCATCCACAACATCCCCGTACAGGAGTACCCCTGGGACGAGTTCCATCACCCCAAGCGCGATCTGGTCGTAGAACCCCTGCGCTGCGAGAAGGGCTACCTGATCGTGCCCACCGCCCCGGGCTTGGGCATCGAACTCAACGAGGAAGCCTTCCCCCACTACCCCCCTGTCCCCTACCAGCGCCCACCCCTCATCACCCCGGACGGCGGCCTGCGCGACTATTGAGCGGAATTCTGGAGGGGGCTATCTTTTCAGCGGCGGGGAGTGAACCCCGGAGACCTTTCTCGGGGAGCGGCTGGGCTGGGAAGGACGCGGGAGCAAGGGAAGGTTGAGCGGAGTGAAGCGAGCAGGGCGGAAAGTCCGCGCCTGGAGAAAGTTCGGAGCGGGTCGCTCCCCGACGCACATCGAGTACAGCACCCCATCATCCACTCAAAGGAGTGTCCCGTGAAAACCGGAGAAGTACGCCTCTGGAAACTCACCCGCCGCCAGGTGCGCGAAGCCCTGGCCGCCGGCCAGATCAAAGCCGCCATCCTGCCCACCGGCAGCACCGAGCAGCACAACGAACACCTGGCCATGGAGCACGACACCGCCAGCGCGTACCACGTCTCCTGGCAGGCGGCCCTGGCCCTGTACCCCAAGGTGGTGCTGGCCACCCCCATGGCCGTTGGCATCTCCGAGCACTGGATGGAGTTTCAGGGCACCCTCAGCCTCCGGCCCGAGACCTTCTTCGCCCAGGCCTTCGATATCTGCGAGAGCCTTAAGCGCCACGGCATCGAGAAGGTGCTGATCATCAACGGCCACGCCGGCAACGGCCCCCTGGGCCAGCAGATGCCCGACTTCCGCCAGCGCCTGGGGATCGACGTGCGCTTCCACTCCTACTGGGAGGCCTATCCCAAGGAGTTAGTCGAGCAGCACATGGAGTCCAAGGACTGCCCGGCCCACGCCGCTGAGTTCGAGACCTCCTTCGCGCAGGCCCTCTTCCCCGAGAACATCCACTGGGAGGGCGTGGACTACGAGAACGCCAATATCAAGATCACCAAGAACCTCAACTACGCCCCTCGCGACCCCATCTACTACAAAGCAGCCCTGGACTTCGCCACTGCCAAGAAAGGCCGGATCATGGCTGACTACGCGATTGACTGGGTGGTGAAGCAACTCGAAGACATCGTGGCTAAATAGACCGGCGGTGGGCCGAAACTGGGGAGAAGTTCCCGAGGCGCAGCACCATCTATATGGTGCTGCGGGCTGAAGAAGCAGGTCGAGGATATGATGCTGCAGTAAATCTTCAACAGCGTTATGTAGCTGTAAAGGGCCGGAAATGCCCTGGCGGGTCTCCCAGGGGGGAGGCCGGGAAGGGAAGTCCGCGTGGTGGGGGGCCGGCTTGCGCAGCTATGCGAGCGAGGGTGAAGGACGCGCCTTGGGAAACCTCTCAAGGGCGTTCCTAAACCGACCTATGTAGTGCCTTGAGAAACGACGGAATGGGCTGCTGACCCACGCCCATAGGCCACCGGCACCTTCTCGATAAAGTCCCGCAAGTACCGCACCACCCCCTCAACGGCCAGCGCCGCGAACTGCGCCCCCTTCTCGGCGCTGGCCCCTTTGTAATTCTCCGCCCCCACGTCGCACAGGAGCCGCTGCCGCAGCCCCCGCTGGGTGAAGGTGGTGCTGGCCAGGAACTGTTCCCCAGGCGCCGGCTGGAACCCCGGCCCGAAAAGCCCGTACTTGTCCTCGATCTCGTGCAACCGGTCCATGCGGGTATGCTCCGGGCAGATGTGCAGGATCATCGAGGTCTCAAACTCGTCCGCGTGGCCCGGATAGTGCCGGCCCTCGTTGATCCGGGTGATGGCTTCCCGGTCGATGCACTCCCAGTACGCGAAGGAAGCCACCCTAACCCCCAACTCCTCGGTGATCTGCCGGGCGGCCTGGGCATTGACCGCCATGTTGTTGCCGTGGCCGTTGAGCAGGGCGAAACGCCGAATACCGTAGCCCTTAAGCGAACTGCAATAATCCATCAGCACCCGCACCTGGGTCTCCCAGCGCAGGGTCATGCTCCCCGGAAATTCGAGATGCTGCGGCGAATGGCCCACCGCCAGACAGGGCGTCACCAGCACCCGTGGGTGCAGGGCCTCCGCAGCCTTGCAGGCCACAAAGGTGGAGGTTGCCGCGTCCACCTTGAGGGGAAGGTGCGGGCCATGCCCCTCGGTGCTGCCGGTGGGGATGATCGCCAAAGCCACCTGGCCGAGTATGTCCTCCACCTCGGCAAAGCTCATCTCGGGCAGAAAGACCTTGGGCATCGCTCCTCCATTTAGGCGTTTAGGCTTTGCCTTTAGTATCATGGGGGTGGGGTATTCATTCAAAAACCCGAAAAGGCAGTAAGAGTAGCCGTGTACCCAGCCAACTCGGCACTGCATCGCCAATCCACTCAAAAAGCAGTTTACGTGGGGGCGCTTCTCTATTTTGAGAAAAGACAAACTGATCAGGAAAGCCCCGAACTATAGCCGCTTCTCGGGGCGTAAACACGCGGCCCTGGGATAGATGAATATAGCGCCCTCGCCCAGGACTATATAAACCCGATTGTAATGGTCGGGGATGGTTAATTCCAGT
>Ga0194121_10000832_pt1 | contig 53870 bp, 49 predicted proteins | sample TA2MahCa50mmetaG_FD_148609 | JGI IMG/M metagenome (GOLD analysis project Ga0194121, IMG submission 148609) | Freshwater microbial communities from Lake Tanganyika, Tanzania - TA2015020 Mahale Deep Cast 50m | ecosystem: Environmental > Aquatic > Freshwater > Lake | place: Tanzania: Lake...
GAGTCTATTCAATCCCGAACGAAATAGTCAAGTTCACCTTTTCCCCCGCCTGACTATCTTCCCGGCGTGGGCAGAGCCCCGAGCTCCCGCCCCCCCGGAGGGTTGGCAGAATGGCTATTGCAGCGGTCTTGAAAACCGCCGTCCGAAAGGACTTCTGGGTTCGAGTCCCAGGCCCTCCGCTCCACATCAGTCGCATGATCGCACGGCGCACATCCATCGTGAAGCCGGCGCACGACACGCACCAATCGCCTTGCCCCGCCCTTTCACTCGCGTGATATTGCGAGTCTGTGGTGCGCAGAACTCCGACGCCAGAGAGGAGACGTGGCCGAGAGGCTGAAGGCGACGGTTTGCTAAACCGTTATACGGGCTCAAACCTGTATCGAGGGTTCGAATCCCTCCGTCTCCGTGACACGGGCTCGTCGGTGTTCCTCACCGGCGGGCCCGTTCTCTTGACCCGACCCCGATGACCGACGCTCGTCCCCTGCGCCTTCGCTTCGCCCCCTCCCCCACCGGCTACCTCCACGTGGGCGGGGCACGGACCGCGCTCTTCAACTGGCTCCTCGCCCGGCGTACCGGCGGCCAGTTCCTCCTCCGCATCGAGGACACCGACAAGGCGCGCTCAACCGACGACTCCACCCGCGCGATCTTCGAGGGGCTCACCTGGCTGGGACTCGACTGGGACGAGGAGGTCGTCTTCCAGGGGGCGAACCTCGAGCGCCACCGCGCCGATGCCGCCAAGATGCTCGCCGCTGGCGCCGTCTACCGCTGCTTCTGCACCACCGATGAGCTCGCCGCGCGCCGCGCCGAGGCGGAGCTCCGCAAGGAAGCCTTCAAGTACGATCGCCGCTGCGATCGCCTCCCCCCCGCTGAGGTGGAGCGCCGCGTCGCCGCTGGCGAGCCCTTCGTCCTCCGCTTCCGCGTCCCCGCCGGCGAGACCACCTGGCACGATCTCGTCCACGGGCAGATCAGCTTCCCGAACAAAGACATCGAGGACTTCGTCATCCTCCGCTCCGACGCGACGCCGATCTACAATCACGCCGTCGTCTCCGATGACATCGCCATGGCCGTCACCCTCGTGATGCGCGGCGATGACCACATCTCGAACACGCCGAAGCAGATCCTCCTTTACGAGGCCTTGGGCGCACCGCTCCCGCAGTTCGCGCATCTCCCGATGATCCACGGGACCGATGGCAAGAAACTCTCCAAGCGTCATGGCGCGACCGCCGTCGGTGACTATCAGCACCTCGGGATCCTCCCGCAGGCGATGGTGAACTTCCTCGCCCTCCTCGGGTGGTCGCCGGGTGGGGAGTTCGAGGAGGTGATGACCCTCGATCAACTCATCCACGCCTTCTCGGAGGACGGGCTCCTCCGCAAGGCGAGCGTCTTCGACCCCAAGAAGCTCGAATGGATGAATGGACAGCATCTCTCGCAGCTCCCGATCGCCGAGCTCGAGCCGCGCGTGACGCCAGCCCTCGTCGCGGCGGGGTATACGACCGCCGAACATCTCGCGACGCATCACGATTGGTATCGCACCCTGCTCGATCTGCTGCGCGTCCGCTCACGCCTGATCGACGACATCGTGCGGCAGGCGGGGCCCTACTTCGTCGACGCAATCACCTACGATCCCGAGGCGGTGGCGAAGCAGTGGAAGGAGCCGGCGGTCGTCCTCCCGCTCCTGACGGCGACGCGCGAGACCCTGGCCGCGCTCCCCGAGTGGACCCCGCCCGTGATGGAGGAGGCGCTGCGCCACCTCGCCGAGGCGAAGGGGGTCGGTGGCGGGAAGATCTTCCAGCCGCTGCGCGTCGCGCTCACCGGTCTCACCGTCTCGCCGGGGATCTTCGATGTGATGGTGCTGTTGGGCCGCGAGCGGACCCTCGCGCGCATCGCCTCCGCCGAGGACCATCTGGAGACGCTGGCCTCGGCGTGACCACCCGCGCGCCGCTCACCCCCGCCGAGCGCGCGGTCTATCACCTGCTGATCGACCACCTGGCGGAGCATACGTTCCAGCCGAGCGTGCGCGAGATCGGGCGGCAGCTCAGGATCCCCTCCACGAAGACGGTCACCGATCTCCTCGCGAGTCTCGAGGCGAAGGGGTATGTCCGGCGCGGCGGCGGACGCTCCCGCGGAGTGGTGTTGCTCGGGTTCGCTGGGGGGGTGGGGACGATCCCTGTTCCGGTGATGCGGATCTCGACCGAGGCCGTGACTGAGGCCGCGAGCGCTGCGGATCGACCAGTGAGTGATACGCTCGTGCTCTCGCATCACCTCACGATGGATCGCTCCCTGGTCCCAAGTGAGGAGTCGTTCCTCCTCGTGCACGGCGGCGCGGCGATCCCCTCACATGCGGTGCGCCCCGATGATCTCCTACTCGTCGATCCGAGCGGGCGCGCGACCGATTCGGCGCTCCTCGTGGTGCGCGTGGCGGGACGGACGGAGGTGCGACCCTTGCTCGAGCGCGGGGTGATCCTGCGACTCGGCGGCGCGACCGAGCGAGATGAGCTGCGCCTTGGTGTGCGCGATGATTACGCCGTACTCGGGGTGGTGGCGGGTGTGATCCGTCCACCGCGCGCGACAGGCCCCTGAGCCCGGGCGCCCCCGCGCGATCCTACGGCGGCGTGGTCCCCGCGCGCCGAGCCTCCTCCGCCTCCTTCCGCTCCCGCTCCTTTCGTTCGCGTAGCGCCTTCACCGCGCGATAGAAATCATCGTCGCGCTGCCGCCGCTCGGCCTGCTCGATGATCTCGGAGCGCATCGCCGTCAGCCGACGCGCACGCTCCGTATCCATGTTCCCGGGCGGGATGTTGAGCGGGAGCAACGCCAGCAGCGCCGTGGGGATCGAGAAATCCCCAAGACGGATCATCCCGCCGTCGAGCCCGTACTTCTTCCCATCCCGTTCGAAGACCCAACTCGGCACGGTCGAGCCTGGGGGCAGACGACGGAGCGAATCCACATAGGCCGCACCGAAGGCATCGACGATCGCCTTGAGTGAGTCGGCGCGCGTCATCGGGCGATAGGGTCCCTCGATGTAATCACCGGGACGCGCCGGGGCGAGCCAGAGACGCGGGTCGTTGAAGGAAGGACGGATCCCCTGCGTGGGCCCGCCCCCGCCGACGAGCGGCCCGGTCCCGCCGGACGGCACACGTGCGGGGCCCGATGGTTTGGCGATCCCCACCGGCACATCACCCGGCGCGACGATCAGCGCGGATGGCTCGGTCGGTGCGATCGGTGCGAGGGGGCGGTCATCGCCCCCATCGCGCTGCTCGACACGGCCACGCGCCACACGCGGCGCCGGCGCCATGTCGACCGCGATGAAGCGAAGACGCTCCTCGCGCACATCGCTCGGGAGGAAGACATCGTAGGCGATCGGCACGGCGATCGCCGACCCGAGGATCACGATGAAGAGGAGCTGCAGGACGACCGCGATGAGCGACGCGCGCGGATCGTGCCGGCGCGTCGGGATCAGCGTGATGCGTCCGCGTGGCGTCACCCCGCAGCCACGACCGGGTTGCGCACGAGGCTCCACCCGGGGATCTCGACCTCGACGATGTCACCCGGCGCGAGCGGAGCGACCCCCGCCGGCGTGCCGGTGATCACGAGGTCCCCCGGCTCGAGCGTCACCGCCTGGGAGATGAAGCTGATCACCTCAGGGATCGGGAAGATCATCTCGGCGCTGCTCCCCCGCTGCCGCTCCTCCCCGTTCACGCGGGTGATCACCTCGAGTGCGCCGAAGTCGGGCGTGCCCTGCGTCTCCTCACCGATCGGACAGAAGGTGTCGTACCCCTTGGCGCGCCACCACTGGGGATCGCTCTTCTGGAGATCGCGCGCACTCACATCGTTCACCGCGACGACGCCACGGACGGCTTCGGCGCAGGCGGTGGGCGTGGCCTTCGTCAGCCGCCGGCCGATCACGAGGCCGATCTCCCCCTCGTAATCGATGCGTCCGATGCCAGCAGGGAGCACGATCGCCTCCCCCGATGCGATCACCGAGGAGGGGGGCTTGAGGAAGATGACGGGCGTGGTGGGGACCTCATTGCCGAGTTCCTTGGCATGCTCGCGATAGTTCCGACCGACGCAGAGGATCTTTCCGGGAGTGGGCATCTGCGCAATCTACCCCTTGGAGCTGGTGTGGTTCGAGGCATCGACGGGGCTCGGACTCCCCTGGTAGAACGCCTCCAGCTCGGGACGGATCAAGGCCCATGGGCCCTGGAGCCGCCGTGCGGGAGGGAGCCCCTCGAGCAGGCGTCGACCGTATCCCTTGGTGACCACGCGCGGATCGCAGATCACCACCACGCCATGGTCGGTGGCGGTGCGGATCAACCGCCCGAACCCCTGCTTGAGGCGCAACGCCGCATGCGGGATCATGTATTCCGCGAACGAGTCGCCCCCCTCCGCTTCGATCGCCTCGCACTGGGCGGCGGTCATCGGTTCGGTCGGGACGCGGAAGGGGATCTTGGCGAGGACGAGACCGCGGAGCGCGCGCCCGGGCACATCGACCCCCTCCCAGAAGCTCGCTGTTCCGACGAGCACCGCATCACCATGCTCTCGGAAGCGACGGAGGAGATCGTCGCGCGGGGATTCCCCGTGCACGAGGAGGGGATGCGCAGCCGCGACCCCACGCTCGCGCAGCAATCGGGCCCCCTCCTTCACATCGCGATGACTCGTGAAGAGGACGAAGACCCCGCCCTCCGTCAGCGCGATGAGCTCCGCCGCGGCCTCCACGGTGCGCTGGAGATGCGCGCCACCCTCGGCGTTCGGCAACGGGAAGTCGCTCGGGATCGCGAGGATCGCCTGCGAGGGATAATCGAAGGGTGAGGGGAGCGAGGCGGTCACCGGGGTCAGGGCATCGTCATCGGCGAGGCCGAGCCGTGTCGCCATGAAGTCGAAGCCATCCTCCCCGACGGTGAGGGTCGCGCTGGTCACGACCGCGGTCTCCACCCGTCGGAAGAGATCCTCGCGAAGGACCGGGGCGAGATCGAGCGGGACCGCCGTCGCGCCGATGTTGCCATCCCCCCCACGTCGTTCGAGCCATCGCACGCGCGGCGCCCCCGCCACATCGGAGCGGAGCGCCACGCGGAGCGCATCACCGGAGGACTGGAGGCGTCTCGTCACCCCGCGCACCTCGTTCAGCAGTGGCGCCAACTCCTCCGCTCGCTTCTCGTCGCTCTCGAGGCGATCCCGCACCAAACGCAGCCCATCACCCAAAAGATCGATGTCGGCGAGCAGGTCATCGAGCGCCGCGCCGAGGCCGGCGGTCCAGATGGGATCCTCATCGAAGCGATCGGTGAGCCGGATCTGCGGTTCCCGCTGTTCCTCCACCCACCGCGCGAGCAGATCGTAGAGCACCGCGGTCCGCATCCGCGCCGCTCCGAGCGACGGAAAGAGGCGTGCGCGCACCAAGTCGAGACTCGCGACGCTCAACGCGTCGATCCCCACCGCGAGTGCCTTCTCAAGCGCCGGGAGCAACCCCTTCCCCCGCCGCTCGAGGCGCGCGAAGAGCCGCTCCAACCCGCGTCGCGAGACCGACTGCCCGAGATGCTCGGCGGCCGCATCCTCGAGGTGATGCCCCTCATCGATGATCAGCCGCTTGTACGCCGGGAGGACCGCCGCGTCGTCCCACCGCTGTGAGGCGCGCCGCACCGCCAGGTCGGCCATCAGCAGATGATGATTCACGACGATCACATCGGCGGTCGCCGCCGCACGGCGCGCCTTGAAGACGAAGCACTGATCGAAGTGCGGACAGCGGAGCCGCGTGCAGAGATCGCTCTCGGCCGCGACCTCGTCCCACACCTCCGCCCGGGGTGGCACCGCGAGATCCGCGAGCGACCCATCGGTCGTCTGCTCCGCCCAGGCCTCCAGCAAGCCGAGGTCGCTGGCGACGTCATCCTCGAAGAGCGCCGGCCCCTGCGCCCGCGCCTGCTCCAGTCGCTGCAGGCAGAGGTAGTTCCGCCATCCCTTCAGGAGCGCGAACGAGACGCGCTGATCCTTGAGCGTCTTCGCGAGGAAGGGGAGGTCCTTCCCGACGAGCTGCTCCTGTAGGGTGATGGTGTTGGTGCTCACCACCGTACGCTCCCCGCTCGCCGCCGCCCATCGGAGCGCCGGCACCAGGTAGCCGAGCGACTTCCCGACCCCAGTCCCCGCCTCGAGCAATCCGATCCCGCCCATGGAGAAGAGATCGGCGATGCGCGCCGCCATCTCCCGCTGACTCGGTCGGTCCTCGTAGCGCCCCAATCCCTGCGCGATCGGTCCGTCAGGGCCCAGGAGCGCAGCGACCGCCATCGGCTCGAGGCTCGCGGGCACGGGCGGACGCGGGATCTCGACCACCACGTAGAGCCGCGAAGCCATGTTGTCGATGATCGCGAAGCCGATCCCATCGTCGTGCAACCGCGCCGCGACCTCGAGGTCCGCCGACGAGGGCTCCAACCACCCACTTGGGTGATTGTGCAGCAACAGCTCACCACGGTTCGCGAACCCCGGGAGGGCGAGCACGCTTCGCACATCGCCGCGCGCCACCACGCGCGCCGACTGCACGATTCCCTCGGCGTCCACGGTGCAGACGAAGCAGACCTCACGTCCCCCCGCGAGTTGGATGGCGAGCCGGATCGCCGTCGCGGCGCTCGGGGTGACGCGTCCCGGGTCCCCGTGCGGCGCGCGCTCGGCGTCGGACACGCTCACGTCTTCAACGGCTTCTGCTTCGCCGCGGGGAAGAGCACGTTGTTGAGGATCAGGCGATAACCCGGCGAGTTGGGATGCAACGCGAGATCGGTCGGCGGGGCGCCGACGGCATGCTGCGGGTCCTCGGGGTCGTGCCCGCCGAGGTAGGTCCACGAGCCTCGCCCGAAGCTCCCATGCACATACTTCACCCAGGGGGCCCCCGCCTCCTCCGCGAGGATCGTGACCCCCGGCTTGAGCCGGTTCCGTGTGAATGAGGTGGTCACCCCGAAGTAGTCGCGGAGCACCGTGCGGTGGTTCTGCACGAGCATCGACGCCACGGGATCGAACTTCGCTGAGAAGCCGAAGAGGGCGAAGGTCCCGAGGGGCTGACGACGGAGGGGGACATTCACCTGATGGCCATCGATGTCGCTCATCGCGTTGACCCCGGGTGCCATTTCGAGCGTCGCCCCAGCGAAGGCCATCGCGCGCGTCCAATCCATCTTGCCGTCCGCGGCGGGGTCGACCGGCGATCCATCGGCGGCGACACCGGCGATATCGACATCACGCCCCGCGAGCGCGAGCTCCAACGTCTCGGTCGATCCGCACATCGCGAAGAGGAATCCCCCTCGCGAGACGAAGGCGGCGAGCCGATCCGCGACCGCCTTCTTGAGCGCGGGGATATCGGCGTGGCCGAACCGCCGCGCCATCGCGAGGTCGCGCTCACGGCTCCGCACGAACCAGGGCGCATCACGATAGACCGCGGCCAACTTGTGCTGCTGCCCTGTGAAATCCTCGTGATGGAGATGGATCCAGTCGTACTTCGATAGGTCCGTGTCGAGCACCGCATCGTCCCAGATCGCGTCGTACGGGATCCCGGCGTAGGTGAGCGCCAAGGTGACCGCATCGTCCCAGGGCGGCGCATCGGGAGGCGTATAGACCGCGATGCGAGGCGCCTTCTCCAGCGGCACCGCATCCATGTTCCCTTCTGTCATCTCGCCCCGGAGCGCTCGCACGGCGGCCGCATCCATCGGCTCGACGGTCACGCCCGCAAGGAGCGCCGCCCGCCGGAGACTCGGCACGTCGGGCAGGAGGAACGCCCCGCCCCGATAGTTGAGCAACCACTCACTGCGCACCCCCTCGCGGAGCGCGCTGAAGGTCACGCCATAGGCCTTGAGATGATTGGCCTGCACCGCATCCATCGGGAGGAGGAGGTGCTGAGCGGCGAGCGGGGTCACCACGCCACCGAGCGCTGCGACGCTAGACACCACGGCGAGGGCGAGACGCACCGCGCGCAGCGACTGACGCATCACCGTCATCGCCGCTCCTCCATGGCCAGGCCATCGAGCTCCCGCCGCGCCTGCGGCACGAGCGCACTGGTGGGATGCGTGAGGATCAGTTGCTCGAACCGCGCGCGAGCGGCGGCGCGGTCTCCCGTTCGCCGAGCGAGGCGCCCCCATTCGAGCAGCGCCTCCGCCGCCTCGGGTGTGCTCCCATACTGCGCGACGATCAGCGCCCAGCGCTCGGCCGCCCCTGCGCTCTCCCCACGCGCCGCCTGCAGCCGCGCCGCGGAGAGGAGCGCGAGCGACGCGACCTCAGGCAACTCGGTCGCCACCTGCTCGAAGGCACGCTCCGCGCGCGTGGAGTCCCCGCGCGCGAGCGCGAGATACGCCGCACCGATCGTGCGCGACTGCGTCGCCGTCGTCCGGGTGAGCAGCGCGAGGACCTCGATGCGCGGCGGATCGGGGGCATCCGCCTGGCGCAACGCCGTCCGCGCGGTGCCGATCTCCCCATCGTAGAGGGCGAGCCATCCACGGACGGCATCGGCATCCTCGAGCGGCGCCTCGCGCACCGCGCGTCGTGCGCGGTCCACGTCGCCCGCGCGGATCCACGCCATCGCGATCGTGCGGGCCTGCCGCCGCGTACCCTCGGGCCCGAGGGACTTCGACGCCGCCGCGAGGACGCGCTCCGCCTCCGCCGCACGTCCGAGCCGCGCGAGCGTCTCGAGCTCGACCGGGACCGCCTCCGCCACTCGGCGCTCATCGACGGGCCCCTGCTGTGCCTCGCGCGCCAAGCGCAGCGCGAGGGTATCCGCCCCAGCCCGCGTGGCGATCCGCGCCGCGCGCAGCGCCTGCGCGCTCGACGGCCGCGCCCGTTGGATCGCCACCACCACCTCGGTCAGCACCCCCCACGCCTCCACGCGCTCCACCTCCTGCGCGAACTGCTCCCAGATGGCGACGGTGGTATCGCGCACCGGCAGTGCGGCGAGGAGCTCCCATCCGCGACGCGGGGCGCCCCAGGCGACTTCGAGTTGGGCCAGCGCCTGCCGCGCACCGAGTGGGGCGGTCGCCACGCCCCACCACTCGCGCACGCTGTCTCGCAGCGCCACCGGCGTCGGCTGCATCGAGTAGAACGCCGCCATCTCATAGTACGACTCGGCCTGCATCACCTCGCGCCACGCACTCGCCGCCTCGGTCCACCGACCGAGTCCGGCACGGAGCTGCGCCACTTCGAGCAGCATCCCACGGGTGGACCCGAGCCGACGTACCGCCTCCCCGAGCACCGTGTCGGCCGATGCCATCCGACCATTGAACAACAGGACGCGGGCGTAATCGCGATAGGGATCGATCGACTCGGGGTCGACCACGCGCCACGCATCGAAGGCCCGATGCGCCTCGGTCGCTCGTCCGACCGCGACCAGCGCACGGAGCTGCGCATTGCGCAGGGCGGCCTCACGCGGAAAGCGCGCCACGAGCGTATCGAGCGCAGGGAGGACAGAATCCTCCTGCGCGACGAGCGAGAAGGCGCGCTCGAGCCCGAGCACGCCGGGGATCACCGCCCCACGGGCGATCGCCTCCCGATAGGCCGCGATCGCCTCGCGTGGGCGCCCCTGATTCTCCGCGTCCATCGCGCGGGTCAGCACCGCAGCGGCTGGATCGGGTTGGGCCGCGAGCGGGCGCGTGAGCAGCAACGCCCCACCGATCACATACACGAGTCGGCGCACCCGCGACCGGCGCGCGATCACGGCACACGCTCCGCATTCAGCCGACGGAAATACTCGAGCGCGAGGGCGCGCTCCTCAGGGGAGAGCGCACGCAGTTCCGCCCACGACGGCGTCGCAAACCGCTGGGCCTCCGCTCCGGTCACGCGTGTACCGACGGGGGTGAAGCGGGCGGGGTCCCGCGCGGCGGCACGTGCCTCGCGCCGCTGCGTGGCATCGCGCTCCTCCTGTTCCAGCGAGCGCCCCGCATCGAGCATGCGACGCAACAGCCGCTCCAGTCGCTGCTCGGTGGCGGGGCTCACGATCCCCTGATCGAGCTGCTGCGCCAGGCCGCGCGCCTCGCGCGCCATCTCCTGCGCGCGACCACTCGGGTCCACATCGGCCGCCTCGTCGAGCGCCTGGGCCACCGCGCGCTGCGACTGTGCGAGCCGACGCGCCTGCGCCTGACCCTGCGCGTCGAGTCCCTCATTGCCCGACTGCCCCTGGGCACGCGCCATGGAGAGGAGGCTCTGCAACTGCCCATTCATCGCGCCCTGCTGCTGGGCGGCCTGCTGCAGCTGTTGCATCAACTCGGGGAGCCCCGACGCCGACGACGCCGATGCCGCGCGTTCCCTATCGCGCGTGAGCTGCTGCGCCGCTTGGCGCAGCGCATCCGCCGCCTCGCGCATCTCCGCGTTCGATGCCCCCGGCCCCCCCTGCTGCACCTGCCGTGCGGCCTCACTCACCTGCTGCTGCGCCGCCGCCATCGTCTGTTGCGAGCGCGGCGAGACCAGCGCCGACTGTCGCGCCTGCTCCGCGAGGCGCTGCTGTGCCGCCTGCACCCCCTGCTGCACCGCACTCTGCCGCGCGCGCACCGCGGGATCGGCAGGATCCTGCCGCGCATCCTCGGCCACGCGCTCCTGCTCCCGCGCGAGCTGCAGGAGTTCCTGCACCGAGCGATCGAGCGCCGAGGTGAGCTCACCGCGCCACTCGGCGAGCTGCGAGCGCTGCGTCTCGGCAAGGGTGCGCGCCGCCTCCTCTGCTGCCCGCGCCGCGGTCTCCGCCGCCCCTTCCCGCGAAGCGGCTTCCGACCGGCGCGCCGCATCGGCGGCCTCACGCGCCCCCCGCGCGCCAGTCTGCGCCCGGGCCGATGCGAGCCGCTGTGCCATCGCCTCGACCGCCTTCTCGAGCGCATCGGCGCGGCGCGCCAACTGCTCGGCGGTGGTCGGCGGCGGCGCCGAGTCCGCCGCGCCCTTCGCATCCGCGAACCGACGCTGGTCCTTGGCGAGCGCCTCCGCCTGGTCGGCGGTGGTGCGCATCGCCCCTTCGAGCGCGGCCCGTTGCAGCATCTGTGCGCTCCGCTCCAATGCCTCACGCATCCGCTGCTGTTGCGCCGCGACCTCCGCGAGCGACTGCCGCGTGCGGTCGGCGTCGCCGGACTCACGGGCCGCGTCGAGTTTCTGGAGCGAGGCATCGAGCGACCCCGAGAGCGCCTCCCGCAACAACCGCTGCGCGTCCTGCAGTTGCCGCGCGAGCGTGGTATCGAGCGCGCCGGCCTGACGTAACCGTTCCTCGAGTGTCTGCGCGGTGGCCTCGAGCTCCGCCACCTTTTCCTGCACCGCCCGTTGCTGCGCCGCGATCTCGCGCGCCTGCTCGGCGCGCTCCGCCCGGAGCGCCCCGCGATCCCGGGCCTGTGCCGCATCCGCCGTGCGCTCCGCCAACGCCGCCTGGGCGCGTGCCGCCGCGACTGCCGCGGCCGCCGCCGCATCGCCGACCTCCCGCGCCGCCTCGCGGCCCTCATCAGCCGTCGGCACCTGCACCTCGAGTGGCGCGCTCTCCACCACGCGGGCCCGCGGCCCCGCCTCACGTGCGACCGCCACGAGACGGACCTTCGCACCCGGGGTGAGTCCGAGTGCCGCGAGATCGAGCCGCACCCCGCCGACCCACGCCGCCTCTCCACCTGCGCTGAGCGTCGTCTCCGTCGATGCCCCGCTTTGCCCTGCCGCATCGATCACCTGCCGACGGATCGCGATCGCCCCGAGCCGATGATCATCCTCCGCCACCAACTCCAGTGCGACTCGTGCGGACGGGTCGACCTGCGCCGGTCCCTCTGGGCTCACGATGCTGATGCGCGGCGCGAGATCGGGGATCACCTCGACCGCCAATGGCGCGGGAAGATCCTCGATCGCCGTCGACCGCCCGACCGCCTCCCACGCATAGGATCCACTCCGCGTCGGTACGAAGCGCCCACCGAATCGCAGACCATTCGCCGAGAGCGTCACGCGCGCCGGGCGCGCGGCCGCGCCGGGCGCCTCAGCGTCACCGACCGGCACGAGCGCCACCGACGCGAGCGCCTCGGAGGCACGCCCCTCGATCGTCAGCACGGTGCCTTCGGGGATCTGTAGCGGCATCTCGGCATCGACCGATTCGGCGGTGCGTGCGAGATACGCCGGGAACACCGCCGTGACACGCACATCGCCGAGGAAGGGGCGATCGACCGCGCGGACCTGCGCTGTGTCGGTGGTGGTGCGGCCGTCGGAGGCGACGAGTCGGAGGTCGGCGTCCACACGGGCGAGCGTGAGACGCGCGCGCCCATCGGCGGCAACGGCGAGCAGTGTATCGCGCCACCCTGCTCCGAGCGGGCGCCACGTCACGCGCACCGTCGGACGGCCATCCGCACGCAGGTCGATCGCGAGCGAGCTCCCGCGCGCCACGCCGATGGGGAGTCCATCGAATCGCAGCGACTCGAGCAACCGCCCCTGCGAGGCGGCGATCGGCCTCCGCATCACGCGCCATCCATCGGGGTGCACCCGCCAGGTGAATCCGGCGACGAGCGACGCGCCGAGCATCGCCGCCACCGCAAGCCCCATCCCACGCCGACGCCGCGCGGAGGCGCGAGGGGCGAGCGCATCGACCGCGGGCGCGAGCTGCGCCCCGACCTGCGCTGCGGCCGCATCGACGAGCACGCCGCGCGTCGTCGAAAGCTCGAGCACCCCGACCAGCGCGCCACGCCGCAGCCCCTGCTCTCCTTCGATCATGCGCGCCACGTCGAGCGGCGAGGTCCGACGCGCACTCCAGACGTGCCCACGCCAGGCGATCACCACCGATCCGGTGAGCACCACGAACCAGCCGAGCAGCGGGAGGAGTGCCGGCCAGGCGATCCATCGTCCGTCGCCGAGGAGCGTGGCGGCCGTCGCGAGCCCGGCGAGCCCCCATGCGGCGCCCATCGCGGCGACCCGCACGCGATCATCGCGGCGGATCCGCGCGACCTCCCGCGCGACCAGCGCCACCAGATCTATCACCATGGCACGCTCACCGTCCGACCGCACTCGTCACCGCATACACGAAGAGGTTCACCCCCATCCGCAGCGCCGCCTCGTGCGCCTCCGGCGGATCAGCGGGATAGGTGCCGATGTCCTCCCATCCATTCCCGAGATCGCTCTCGTGCGAATAGAAGACGGCGAGGCGATCCCCGATGAAGATCCCGAACCCACGCGCCGGCTTGTTGTCGTGCTCGTGGATCTTCGGGATCCCCTGCGGGAAGGGATAGACGATCCGATAGATGGGATGCGTCAGCGGCACATCCACCAGCGCGCGATCAGGGAAGACGCGGGCGAGCTCGCGACGCACCGCCGGATCGAGCCCGTAGTTGTCATCGATGTGCAGGAACCCGCCGCGCAGGAGATAGGTGCGCAGGCGCTCCACCTCGTCCTCGCGCAGGCGGATATCGCCATGCCCGGTGAGATGCAGGAAGGGGTGATCCCAGAGCCGCTCATCCCGCAGGGTGAGTCGTACCTCGGTCGGCTCGACCGCGAGGGTGGTGCGCGTGCGGATCGCGCGAATGAGATTGGGGAGACTCGACGGGTTGGCGTACCAGTCATCGCCCTCGTACTGGACGCGCGCGACGGTGAGGCGTGGGACGGTGGCAGCGGGCGCGCCGAGTGCCACCGCGATCACGACGGCCGCGACGATCCCCTTCATTCGTGCGCCAGCCGATACGCGAGGTTCCGCGGCGCCCCGCGCTCCTGCAGCAGCTGCGTCACGTCCCGCGCCGTGCGCCCCTCGGCGCGCCACGATGCCACCAGCGATCGCAGCGCCGCCTCATCCAGCGCCACCGGCGCCCCCGCCCCGAGCACGAGCACCACCTCACCGCGCGGCGGCTGCGCCTCAGCCGCCGCTGCCACCTCGCGCACCGTCCCGCGCACGACCGTCTCGAACTGTTTGGTCAACTCGCGCGCGAGCACGGCGGGGCGATCCCCCGCGCCGGCGGCCTCGAGCTCCCGCAGCGTCTCCGCCGCTCGCGACGGGGCCTCGTAGAGCACCACGGTGTGCGGCGCCGCGACGATCGCCTGGATCGCCTCCGTGCGCTCGCGCCCCTTTCGCGCGAGGAAGCCGAAGAAGGTGAAGCGCTCCGCCGAGAGACCGGAGACCACGAGGGCAGCGAGCAGGGCCGACGGCCCTGGCACCGGGGAGACCGTCACCCCCGCCTCGATCGCCGCGCGCACCAACCGATCGCCGGGGTCCGACAGGAGCGGCGTCCCCGCATCGCTCACCAACGCGAAGGACTCGCCCGCGACGAGTCGCGCGACGAGTCCCGGGACCCGCGAGGCCTCATTGTGTTCGTGATACGCGAGGAGCGGCGTGCGGATCTCGAACCGCTCACAGAGCCCGCGGGTGTGCCGCGTATCCTCCGCGAGGATCGCCGACACGCCACGCAGCACCTCGACCGCCCGGGGACTCAGGTCGCCCAGATGCCCGATCGGGGTGCTGACGACGTGCAGCGTCCCCGCGCCGGCGCTCACCCCAGCTGCGCGTCGAACTTCACCGCGAGCGCCGGCTTCGGTACCGCGCCGATCACCTGATCGACCAGCTTCCCGTCCTTGAAGAAGAGGAGGGTCGGGATCGAGCGGACCTGGAACTTCATCGCCGTCTTCTGGTTGGCGTCGACGTCGAGCTTGGTCACCTTCACCTTGCCGTCATACTCCGCCGCCAACTGGTCGAGGATCGGGGCGATCATGCGGCAGGGGCCGCACCAGGTCGCCCAGAAATCAACGACCGCGACCCCGGCATGCTGCTCCACCTCGGTCGCGAAGGACTCATCGGTCACCACCACGGGCTTCGACATCGTGTTCTCCTGTTCGGATCGGGCGACGGTGCCAACCACCGCCGCATCTCGCTAACGTTCCAACGTCCCTTTGTGCCTGCGTCGCACCCGGAGCCGCCTGAATGACCACCCCTGCCACCCCTCGAGGCACTCGACTTGCCCACATCGGCATCGCCGTCGAGTCCCTGCAGGGGATCCTACCGTTCTATCAAGAGCTCTTGGGCCTCCCGGAGGTCCCGCTCGACGATGCCGATGGCGCGCGCATCGTCGGATTGGCCGCGGGCGAACCGCTGGTCGAGCTCCTCGAGCCGGCCGTCGCGGACTCCCCGATCGGGAAGTTCCTCGCCAAGCGCGGCCCGGGGATCCATCACCTCTGCTTCCACGTCGACGACCTCGACGGCACGCTCGCGCGATGCCGCGCCGCCGGGATCCGACTGATCGATGAGACCCCGCGCCTCGGGGCGGAGGGGAAGCGGATCGCGTTCCTCCATCCGAGCGCGACCGCCGGTGTCCTCATCGAACTGATGGAATATTAATGAGGCCGTTACCGGCAGAATGCCGTGACGGGGGCCAGCCCCACGTCTTCCACGAACCAACGCCCGGTCTTAGCGTTCTGCACCGCCGTGAAGGTGGTGCGGGCCTTGAGGTCGCCCTGGGTGAGATCCACCGGGATCAGCTGCCGTCCCCCCTGCCCCGTCTGCGGCATCCCCAGGGTCGCCTGGTCGTGACGCAGATGGCAGATGATGATCATCGCGCGCTGCTCCACCTCCGCGGACTTGGCCCGGTCACGGACCGGGGATTCGGCGTTCCCCCAGACGGCGGCGAGCCCGCGCATGTCGTTCCCGCGCGCGGCGGCCAGGAAGCCGCGCACCGCGGCATCGGCGCTCTCGGCGCCGGCCACCGGCCCCGCGGGAGCCGACGCGCACCCGGTGAGCCACACCATCGTCAGCAGTGTCACGAGTCGACGCACCACGCACTCCCTTGTGAAAGGACCTCTCGCAGAAGATGACCCGGCAACGCCTCTACATCAACATCGATCATGTGGCGACGGTGCGGCAGGCACGCCGTGCCGCCTATCCTGATCCCGTGCGTGCCGCCCGTCTCTGCGAGGACGCCGGCGCCGATGGGATCACCGCGCACCTCCGCGAGGATCGCCGCCACATCCAGGATGCCGACATCGAGGGGCTGGTCGCGCAGGCGCGCACCCCGTTCAATCTCGAACTCGCCGCCACCGACGCGATGATCGCGCTCGCGACGCGGCTCCGTCCGCATCAGGTCACGCTCGTCCCCGAGAAGCGCGAGGAGGTCACCACCGAGGGGGGGCTCGACCTCTTCCACGATCCCGCGCGGCTCGAGGCGGCGATCCTCGCCCTGCGCGCGGCGAACATCCGCACCTCGCTCTTCATCGATCCCGACGCGCGGCAGGTGGAACGCGCGGCGGCGCTTCGCGTCGAGGCGATCGAGCTCCACACCGGGCGCTATTGCGAGGCGCCGAGCCATACCCCGCACCTCACCGCGCTCCGCGCCGCCGCGGCCCACGCCGCCTCGCTGGGGCTCGCGGTGCACGCCGGTCACGGCCTCACCCTCACGAACGTCGGCCCCGTCGCTGCGATCCCGGAGTGCGAGGAGCTCAACATCGGGCATGCGATCGTCGCGGATGCGATCTTCGTCGGCCTTCCCGAGGCGGTGCGCCGGATGCGCGCCGCCATGGACGCGGCCCGCCGTGGCTGAGCGTCGCCCGGCGGGAATCGGCCTCTCCGGTTCGGGGCTCCGCGACCTCCTCGCCTCGGGAATCGCGGGGCTCGAGTCGGTCCCCGCGGTGCGAGCGGAGCCCGTGCGCTCGACCCCGCCGATCGGGCGCATGGCGCGGCCCTCCGTCGGCGCACCGCCCACTGCGACGATGCCCATGATCGATCACTTCCTCTATCGCGGCCTCGCCGCCCTCGCCGCCGCCCGTCAGCTCGCCGCCCGCCTGGCGGAGGCCACGCACCCACCGGCCCCCGCGGAGCTCGACGAGCTCCGTGACCTCCTCCGCCTCGCCGACGAGGGCTGACCCGATGCGCATCGGCTGGCGCGGTCTCCTCGGCATCGCCCTGAGTGGCCTCCTCCTCTGGCTCACCCTCCGCGATGTGGACCTCGCCGAGGTCGTCACCATCCTGCGCACCTCCCGCCTCGGGCTCTGGCTCGCCTGCACGGTCGTGGCGACCGCGATCTTCCCCCTACGTGCACGCCGTTGGCAGGCGATCCTCGCGCCGATCGCCCCGCGCGTCCCCGTCACGCCGCTCTGGCATGCGACGGCGATCGGAATGATGGTCAACAACGTCGTCCCCGCCCGCGCCGGCGAGATGGCGCGCGCCTTCGCGATCAGCCGCGCCCGCCCCGAGATCCCCTTCGCCGCCGCGCTCGGTTCCCTGGTCATCGATCGCCTCTTCGACGGGACGGTGGTCCTCGGACTGTTGCTCCTCGCGACCCTCGATCCCCGTTTCCCGGCGGATGCGACGATCCTCGGGTGGACGGCGGGGCGCATCGCCCTCGGAGCCGGCGCCATCCTCGCCGTCGTCCTCTCGGGAGTCGTCGTCCTCCTTGCCGCGCCAGACCTCGTCGCCCGCCTCGTCAGCGGCACGATCGGCCGACTCTCCCCGCGCCTCGGCGAGCGACTCCATCACCTCGTCACCACCTTCGCCGCCGGCGTGGCCGTCCTCCGCTCCCCCGCGCTCGTCACCGAGGTGCTCTGGTGGACCCTGCTCCACTGGCTCACCAACGCCGCCGCCTTCTGGCTCGGCTTCCTCGCCATCGGGGTCCATGCGCCATTCAGCGCCAGTCTCTTCCTGCAAGGGATCATCGCCATCGGGGTGGCGATCCCCTCCTCGCCGGGGTTCTTCGGCTTCTTCGAGGCCGCGGGGAAGGCCGGGCTCGGGCTGTACGGCGTGCCGAGTGACCTCGCGGTGAGCTGGGCGATCGGATTTCATCTCCTCTCGTTCGTCCCCATCACGGTGATCGGCGCCTGGTATTTCGTGCGCCAGCACCTGCATTTCCGCGACATGACCGCCGCCGGAGACGCCTCATGACCACCGGGACCGCCGCGCGCGTCGAAGCGCAGGCGAAGATCAACCTCTCGCTCCGCATCCTGGCGCAGGAGAAGTCGGGGTATCACCAGCTGGAGACCCTCTTCGCCCGCATCGATCTCGCCGACACGGTCGAGGTCGCGCTGGACACAAGTCGACAGGAGCTCGTGGTCGAGGGCGCTGAGGTCGGACCGGCGGAGCAGAACCTCGCCTTTCGAGCCGCCGTCGCGTTCCTCGACGCGACCGAGTGGGCGACGGGATTCCGGATCCGCATCGTGAAGCGCATCCCCGCAGGCGGCGGGCTCGGGGGCGGAAGCGCCGACGCCGGTGCCGTCCTGCGCATCCTTAACCATCTGGCCCCACACCCGCTCTCCGCGGCTGCGCTCCCCACTGTCGCCGTGCGGCTCGGCGCCGATGTTCCCTTTCTCGCGGCCGAGGCCCCGATGGCCCTCGCTTGGGGACGAGGGGAACGGATGCTCACGCTCCCCCCTCTCACACCGAGGGCACTTCTGCTGGTCGTCCCACCCTTCGGGGTGAACACCGGCGCGGCGTTCGGGTGGGTGGCAGCGCAGCGCGCGGGGGAGCCGATCAGCGCACCCGCCCCGCTGGCGACCGATGACCTTGCGCGCTGGGACCGCGTGGCCACCCTCGCGGCGAACGATTTCGAGGCGGTGGTGGTGGGACACCACCCGGCGATCGGGAGCTGCCTAGACTCCCTGCGATCTGCCGGGGCGATGATCGCTCGCCTCAGCGGGTCAGGGTCGACGGTGTTCGGGGTGTTCGATGGGAACGCCCCATCCGCCCTCGGGGGACTCCCCGACGGGACGCGGATCATCCCCTCCGGCTTCGCGACGCGGGTGGCCCCGGTACAGCGACTCGGCTAGCTTCCCATCGGTCCCTGCTGCCCCTTCGTCCAATGGCAGGACATCGCACTTTGGATGCGAGAATGGTGGTTCGAATCCACCAGGGGCAACTCGGGGCGCCATCGACACTTGCGCCCCCTTCCCCCCTGTCGCACCGGCCCCGGTTCTCCTAGCTTTCGAGGCTGTCGTTGGACGGGGTCGTCCGCCTCTGGGCGGTCCCGCACCGCCCCACTTCGCTCGGACCTCGCGCATGGACGGTCTCTCGGTCCCCCTGACAGGCTTCCGCGTCCTCACCGGCACGGCCAATCGGCCCCTCGCCGAGGGGATCGCCAAGTCGTTGGGCACCGAGCTCTGCCGCACCAATGTCACGCGGTTCGCCGATGGGGAGGTCTTCGTCCGGCTCGATGAGAACGTCCGCGGCGCGGATGTCTTCATCGTCCAGCCGACGAACCCGCCGGCCGAGAACATCATGGAGCTCCTGCTCTTGGTGGATGCGGCGCGACGGGCCTCGGCGGCGCGCATCACCGTGGTGCTCCCGTACTACGGCTATGCGCGGCAGGACCGCAAGGATCAGCCGCGCGTCGCGATCGGCGCGAAGCTGATGGCGAACATGATCATGCGCGCCGGCGCGGACCGGGTGCTGGGGCTCGACTTCCACCAGCATCAGCTGCAGGGGTTCTTCGACATCCCCGTCGATCACCTTTACGCGGCGCCGGTCTTCACGGCGCACTACCGGAAGAAGAACCTGGTCGACCCGGTCGTGGTCGCCCCGGATGTCGGCTCGGCGAAGATGGCGCGTGGGTTCGCGAAGCGGTTGAACGCCTCGCTCGCCATCATCGACAAGCGGCGTCCGGCGGCGAATGTGTCTGAGGTCGTGAACGTGGTCGGTGAGGTGGAGGGCAAGGACTGTCTCCTCGCCGACGACATGATCGACACGGCGGGGACGGTGAGCGAGGCGGCGCGGGCGCTCAAGAAGCTCGGCGCGCGCGACATCTACGTCTGCGCGACGCATGGCTTGCTGAGTGGTCCCGCGGTGCAGCGTCTCTCGGAAGCGCCGATCACCGAGGTCGCGATCACCGATTCGGTGGCGTTGCCGCCGGAGAAGCACTTCTCGACGCTGACGGTGCTCTCGGTCGGTGAGTTGTTGGCGAAGGCGATCCGCTTCACGCATGCGGATCAGTCGGTCTCTTCACTCTTCGAGTGAAACGGAAGGCTGGAAGCTGAAGGCGGAAAGCTTTGAGCTTTTCGCCTCCAGCCTTCAGCTGGCAGTTTCGCAGGTGTAGGATCTTTCCCATCCAGTTGGCGCGCCGCCGGGCCGGAGATACCGGGCACCCACGTCGCGCGCCACAGTGCAGCAGAGGTCACGTTCCATGGCAACCGTTCCCTTCTCCGCCACCACCCGTGGCACCACCGGTAAGGGCGTCGCGCGCAAGCTCCGCGCCACCGGGCAGGTCCCCGCGGTCATCTACGGGCATGCGCGGCAGCCCCAGCCCCTCGCGCTGGATCACCACGCGCTCACGCTCTTCCTCGAGAAGCACCCGTACCAGAGCACGGTCATCGCGCTCAACGTCGACGGCACCTCGAGCAACACGCTCATCCGCGAGGTGCAGCGTCACCCGTACAAGAAGCAGATCCTGCACGTCGACTTCCAGGAGCTCGTGGCCGGTGAGAAGGTCACCGTCCCGGTGCCGCTCCACTTCGTCGGCACCCCGGAGGGCGTCCGCCACGGCGGCGGCATGCTCGACCAGGTCCTGCACGAGCTCGAGCTCGATTGCGATCCGACGAACATCCCGGGCCACATCAATGTCGATGTGACCGCGCTGACCATCGGCCACTCGATCCATGCGGGCGAGATCGCCCTGCCGGCTGGCGTCACGCTCGTCTCGAACCCCGATGCGACGGTCTGCGTCTGCGCGGCGCCGCGCGTCGAGGCCGAGGCGGCCCCGGCTGAGGGCGCGTCGGCGTCGGAGCCGGAGCTCATCCGCAAGCCGAAGGCCGAGGACGAGGCCGAGGCCAAGTAACCCCTCCGTCATCCGGGACCACCGAGTCCGTCGATGAAGGTGATCCTCGGGCTCGGGAACCCCGGCACGGAGTACGCGGAGACGCGGCACAACGTCGGATGGTGGGTTCTCGACCACCTGGCGGAGGTCTGGCGGTGCGACGGATGGCGCAAGGATGGCGAGGCGCTGACCAGCACGGGGAGCATCGGCACCGCCAAGGTGCGCCTCGTCAAACCGCAGACCTTCATGAACCTCTCTGGTCGGGTGTTGACCCCCTGGCTCCGGCGCCCCTTCTGGGCCGCGGCCACCGACCTGCTGGTGATCTCCGATGAGGTGCAGTTACCGGTGGGGACCTTCCGATTTGGCGCGAAGGGCTCCGCAGGTGGTCACAACGGGCTCAAGAGCATCGAGCAGGCGCTCACGAGTCAGGAGTACCCCCGACTCCGCATCGGCGTCGGGCCGAACGATCCGCAGCGCCGCATCGGCGATCTCGCCGACTATGTGCTCGGACGGTTCGGGAAGGACGAGGGCGCCGAGGTCCGCGCGCTCTTGCCGACGTTGGAGGAGGGGCTTCGGGTCTGGACGACCGAGGGGATCCTCTCCGTCATGAATCGCTTCAATCGCTAGGTCCTCACCTCTCACCCCACCCCCCATGCTCGAGAACGTGCCGCTCTATGCCCTCGGGATCGGGCTCGCTGGCCTCGTCGCCTGCGTGCTCACCTATCTGGGCATCGTCCGCAACTCCGCTGGCTCGCAGGCCATGCAGGAGCTCGCCGGGCAGATCCAGGAAGGCGCGATGGCCTTCCTCAAGCGCGAGTACACCGTGCTCGTCCCCTTCCTCTTCGTCGTCGCGGCGCTGCTCGCGTATGCGTTGAACCTCGAGACGGCGATCGCCTACGTCTTCGGTGGGCTCTGCTCGATCGCCGCCGGCTGGGCAGGGATGACCTCCGCGACGCGCGCGAACGTGCGCACCTCTGAGGCGGCGCGCACGAGTGGGCAGGCCGCGGCCCTTCGGATCGCTTTCGGTGGCGGCGCGGTGATGGGGCTCGCGGTGGCCGCCCTCGGCCTCCTCGGCGTCACCGCGGTCTTCGTCTGGCAGAAGACGCTCCTCGGCGGCACGAGCTACAAGCTCTTCGGCGAGATCATCTCCGGCTTCGCGATGGGTGCGAGCTCGATCGCCCTCTTCGCCCGCGTCGGTGGCGGCATCTACACCAAGGCCGCGGACGTCGGCGCCGACCTCGTCGGCAAGGTCGAGGCGGGGATCCCCGAGGATGACCCGCGCAATCCGGCCACCATCGCCGACAACGTCGGCGACAACGTGGGTGACGTCGCCGGCCTCGGCGCCGACATCTTCGAGTCGTACGTGGGCGGCATCATCGCGACGATCGCCCTCGCGGCGACCTCGACCCTGATCACCGATGCCGATCGCACCGCCGCGATCCTCCTCCCGATCGCCTACACCACCGCGGGGCTCGCCGCCTCGCTCATCGGGATCTTCCTCATGCGGATCCTCGCGAAGGGGAATCCGGCGAATGCGCTGCGCGCCGTGACCTTCATCGCGGCCGGCCTCTTCCTCGTCTTCGCGTACTGGATGACGACGCAGATCCCGCTCAACATGGTCGACACCGAGACGGGGCGTGTGCTCCCGGCGCTCGGCCCCTGGTTCGCCGTCGTCGCGGGGACCGTGGCCGGCGTCGCCATCGGCCTAGTGACCGAGTATTACACCGCCTCGGGCCCGGTCCTCCGGATCGCCGAGTCGTCGAAGACCGGCCCGGCCACCAACATCATCGCCGGCCTCGCCGTCGGGATGGAGTCGACGGTCGTTCCGGTGCTGCTGATCTGTGGTGCGATGTTCGTCGCCGTCTGGGCGGCCGGTCTCTACGGCGTCGCGATCGCCTCGGTCGGCATGCTCGCGACCGTCGGCGTCACGATGTCGGTCGACGCGTATGGCCCGATCGCCGACAACGCCGGTGGGATCACCGAGATGAGCCACCTCGGTCCTGAGGTCCGCAAGATCACCGATGGCCTCGATGCCCTCGGCAACACCACCGCTGCGATCGGGAAGGGCTTCGCCATCGGGTCGGCGGCGCTCACCGCGCTCGCCCTCTTCTCGGCGTACGCCTCGGCCGTGAACCTCACCACGCTCAACCTGATCGACCCGATGGTCGTCATCGGGCTCTTCATCGGTGGCGTGATGCCCTTCTTCGTCGGCGCGCAGACCATGACCGCCGTCGGTCGGGCCGCGCAGGGGATGGTCGAGGAGGTCCGTCGCCAGTTCCGTGAGATCCCCGGTCTCCTCGAGGGGAAGCCGGGCGTGAAGCCCGATTCGGCCCGCTGCGTCGACATCTCCACCGGGGCCGCGCTCCGTGAGATGATCGTCCCTGGCGTCGCCTCGGTGCTCCTCCCCGTGCTCGTCGGCAAGTTCCTCGGCGTGAAGGCGCTCGGCGGCCTCCTCGCCGGCGCCACCGTGACGGGCGTGATGATGGCGCTCTTCATGGCCAACGCCGGTGGCGCGTGGGACAACGCCAAGAAGGCGATCGAGGGCGGGATCATGGGCGGCAAGGGCTCCGATCCGCACAAGGCCGCCGTCGTCGGCGACACCGTGGGCGATCCGTTCAAGGACACCTCAGGCCCGGCGATGAACATCCTCATCAAGTTGATGAGCGTCGTCAGCCTCGTGCTGGCGCCGTGGTTCCTTAGCTGAATCGAGCTGAAGGCTGAAGGCTGAAGGCTGGAAGCTTTCAGCCTTCAGCCTTGAGCGGTCAAAGAGGGGAGGCCAACTGGTCTCCCTTCTTTGCATTCCGGCCCATCCCCTGACGAATCCGGCGGCGTAACAGGACGAGCTTGGCCTGGACCTCGATCAGCCGCGCCTCGAGTTGGGCGTACTCGGTGACCTCGAGGGCGCCGAGGTCTTTCGCGAGCAGCAGATGGTACATCGCCTCATGACTCGACGCGATGGCGATCTCCAGGTACCGATTGAATTGCGCTTGGGATACGTGCCCCGCTCCCTCCGCGATGTTCGCGGGGATGGCGGCGAGGGAGCGTCGCAGCTGGGATGCGAGACCCGGGTATCTCCTGAACCCGGCACCATCGGTCAGGTGGTAGACGCGCACGGTCAGTTCATGCGCCCGACCCCAGACATTCAATCGCCGGAAGGAATACATGCCCATAGGCTAGGCCCTTTCACCGGCGATACCTCATCGGATTCCCGCACCGATTACCTTCACGACTCCCGCTCTTTGCTGTGTACTTTCAGCCTTGAGCCTTCAGCTTTCAGCTCTCATCATCCCTTCACCGTGCTCTCCCTCGGGATTGTTGGTCTCCCCAACGTCGGTAAGTCCTCGCTCTTCAACGCGCTCACGGCGGCGAAGGCGGAGGCGGCGAATTACCCCTTCTGCACCATCGACCCGAACGTCGGGGTGGTGAATGTCCCCGATCCGCGGCTCGACCAGCTCGCGGCGATCGTGCACCCGGAGCGCACCGTCCCCGCGGCGGTACAGTTCGTCGACATCGCTGGGCTGGTGAAGGGGGCGAGCACCGGTGAGGGACGCGGCAACGCCTTCCTCTCGAACATCCGCGAGACCGATGCCATCGTCCATGTGGTCCGCTGCTTCGATGACCCCGACGTGATCCACGTGGACGGCTCGGTCGATCCGGTCCGCGACCGCGCGACGATCGAGTTCGAGCTCGCGCTGGCCGACCTCACGGTGGTGGAGAAGCGGCTCGACAAGGCGAAGCGCGCGGCGAAGACGGGAGACAAAGAGGCCGCCGCGGAGGTGAGCTCACTCGAGAAGGCGCAGGCGCCGCTCTCGAACGGGCAGGCCCTCTGGCACGTCACCCTCTCGAACGAGGACCGCGATCGCCTCAAGGGGCTGCAGCTCCTCACGCTGAAGCCGATCCTCTACGCCGCGAATGTGACCGACGCCGAGCTCACCGGCACCGAGGGGGCCTACGTCACCGCCCTCCGCGCCGCGATCGCCGCCGACCATGAGCCGGCCCAGGTGGTCACCTTCTCGGCCAAGATCGAGTCGGAGCTGGCCGAGCTCCCCCCGGAGGACCGGGCCGACTTCCTGAGCTCGCTCGGGTTGGAGTCGGCGGGGCTCGACCGCCTGATCCGCGGGGGGTATGCCCTCCTCGGCCTCCAGACCTACTTCACCGCCGGCGAGAAGGAGGTGCGGGCCTGGACGATCAAGGTCGGGGATACGGCGCCCAAGGCGGCGGGGGTGATTCACACCGACTTCGAGCGGGGATTCATCAAGGCCGACACCGTCAGCCTCGCCGACTTCGTGGCGAACGGGGGGTGGAAGGGGGTCAAAGAGAAGGGGGTCGTCCGAAGCGAGGGGAAGGAGTATGTGATGCAGGATGGGGATGTGGTGCTCTTCAAGTTCAATGTCTGAGGGGGAGCTGAAGGCTGGAGGCTGGAGGCTGAAGGCTTAAAGCTTCCAGCTTCGAGCCTTGAGCCTTCAGCCCTCAGTTGACTCTCCCTACCTAAGTCCGTACCTTTAAAGGCTTTCCACAACGAGCGCGTTTTTCAGGGTCGGCCTCTGCCGGCTCGCGCGCCCAGCCTCCCACCGCGTCGGCAACCCGCGGTGGGCGATCACGACCAAAGGAGGATTGCCACAGTGTCTCGTGAATACGAGGCGGTGTACATCTTCGATGCCGGACTCGAAGACGCCGCCATCGCCGAGCGGCTCGACAAGCATCACGCGCTCCTCGGCACCACCACGCCCGTTACGCTCGACCATTGGGGCCGTCGCCAGCTCGCCTATAAGATTGGCAGCAAGGAGACCGGCTACTACGTGGTCGCGCGCTTCACCGCCGAGGGGAAGGTCCTCCCCGAGTTCGAGCGCGCGCTGAAGCTCGACGAGGGTGTGATCCGCTATCTGATCTCGGTCCATGAGCATGAGCTCGGCGCCCCGCCGATGACCGAAGAGCAGCTCGCCGCCCGTCGGGCGCGCGATGAGGACGACGACGAGGACGAGGAATAACCCATGCGCCGTTCCCGTAAGGTCTGCCCGGTCACCGAGGCCGGCATCCGTTTCATCGATTACAAGGACGAGCGCTTCCTCGCCCGCTTCATCTCCGACAACGGGAAGATCCTCCCGAGCCGGTTGAGCGGCGTCGACGCCCGTCACCAGCGGCAGCTGGCGAAGGCGATCAAGAAGGCGCGCTACCTGGCGCTCCTCCCGTACACGCGCGGCCACACCGCGCAGTAAGGGATGGGCCCGGAGGCGGAGCCGATGGAGCCGCCTCGGGAGCGGGGGTGGGGACGGATCGTCCTGGTCCTCCTCGCGCTGGCGATCCTGCCGGCGATCCCGCTCCTCCGTGTGGTGATCCCGATCGTCGACCCGTTGGTGCTCATCGCCCCGCTCGCGGCGGCGCTGGCCGTCGCGGGGTGGCGACAGGGGGGACGAGGCTCGCTGGCGCTCCTCTGGGGTGCCGGGGCCGGCTGGATCCTCTGGCGGGCGAGTCAGCGTGGGACGCCCTACGACGAGTTCGTCGTCGGATGGTCGGTCCTCTTGGCGGTGACGTTCGGCGTGATCATCGCGGTGATCCCCGGACGTGGCCCCTTCCTCCCGAAGGCCCTCGCGGCCCTCGCGGCGGCGCTGGCGGTCGGCGTGGTGATCATCGCGATGGTCCCGGGCGGGTGGACGGGGGCGATCGCGTTGGTGAGTGAGGAGATCGGTCGGCGCGCGGTGGGCGCCATGCGGGAGTGGCAGGCGATGACGGCCACCCCGGAATGGCAGGAGTTGATGGCCGGCTCCCCCACCTGGGAGGAGTCGAGTCGGACGGTGGAGCGGCAGCTCAGCTTGGTGCCGGGACCCGCCCGCCAACTCTTCCTCGCGATGCTGGCGCTGCAGGGGATGGTCGCGATGGCCCTCAGCTGGGCCATCTACCATCGGGTCGCGACGGTGCGACTTGGCCTCCCGCTCGCCACACTGCGCACCCTGCGGTTCCCAGACGCGCTGGTCTGGGGGATGGTCGCTGGACTCGCGTTGCTCGCGTTCCCCGTCCCGGGGCCGCTTCGCATCGTGGGACTCGACCTGACGCTGTTCTTCGGTGCACTGTACGTCCTGCGGGGCGTCGGGGTGCTGATGTGGTTCCTGGCGCCTGGCCGGTGGATGTCAGCGGTGTACCTGCTGCTGATGCTCCTCTTCTGGCCGGTCGTCGGGGTGGTGGCGCTGACCCTCGGGCTCGGCGACACCTGGTTCGACTGGCGCCGCGCGACGCGGTGTGAATCCCAACGTTCGGAGTGAACCATGGAAGTCATTCTTCGCCAAGCGGTCGATAACCTCGGACATCCCGGGGACATCGTGGACGTCTCCGCTGGTTATGCCCGCAATTTCCTCCTTCCCCGCGGTGTGGCGTATGAGGCGACCCCGGGGAACAAGAAGCGCATCGCTCAGGAGAAGGAGCGTCTCGAGGCCGCCGAGAAGGCGCGCCGCGACGCTGCCCAGGTGATCGCCGATCGCCTCGCCGAGGTCTCGCTCACCTTCTCGGCCAAGGTCGGCGAGGAAGGCAAGCTCTTCGGGTCGGTGACGGCGGGCGACATCGCCCAGCAGCTCGAGGCCCAGGGCTTCACCGAGGTCGAGAAGCGCATGATCGACCTGCATGAGCCCATCAAGACGCTCGGCGTCTACAAGGTCGCGATCCGGCTCCACGCCGACGTCAAGCCTGAGATCAAGGTCTGGGTCATCAAGGGCTGATCCGCCGCGGAACCTTTCCGGCGTCAGCGGGTTCGGTAGCTTACCCCTGTGGTCACCGCTCCCGCTGACGTCCTCCGCGCCGTCCGCCGCGCCGCCGTCGCCCTCGGCGACGCCAAGGCGCAGGACGTCGTGTGCCTCGATCTGCGAGGCGTGACCGACATGGCCGACTACTTCCTCGTCGCCAGCGGCACCTCGGATACCCACGTGCGCTCCTCCGCACAGCGCGTCGTCGATGCACTCAGCGCCGAGGGATTGAAGGTGCAGTCCGTCGAGGGGCTCGAGCAGGGCCGCTGGGTCCTCCTCGACTACGTCGACTTCGTGGTCCATCTCTTCCATCCCACGCTTCGCCAGTTCTATCAGCTGGAGCGGCTCTGGGGCGATGCCCCGGCCGTCTCCCTTCCCGCCGCCTGACGGAGTCCCGATGCGCCGCTTCGGTCGTCGCCTCGCCCTCGCGCTGACCCTCGCCATCACCCTGGCGCTCCCCGCCGGTGCGCAGGGCGGGTATTTCGGTCAGAATCACGTCCAGTTCCGGACCTTCGAGTGGCAGGTGCTCAAGACGGAGCACTTCGACATCCACTACTACCCGGAGCTCCTCGAGGCCGCACGCCTCACGGGGCAGATGGCGGAGCGCTCCTACGCGCGGCTCTCGCGGCTCCTCAATCACACCTTTAAGGAACGGAAGCCGATCATCATCTTCGGCTCCCGCGCGGAGTTCGCGCAGAACAACGTCCTGGGCGACCTCGGCGAGGGCACCGGGGGCGTGACCGACGCCCTGCGCCAGCGCAACATGTTCTTCTTCGCCGGTGATCTGGGTGAGGCGGAGCACGTGTTGACCCACGAGATGGTGCACGTCTTCCAGTACGACATCTTCGCGCGCGGGCAGGCGGGCGCCGGGCTGGAACAGCTCGCCCAGGTGAATCCGCCGCTCTGGTACGTGGAAGGGATGGCAGAGTATCTCTCGATCGGCCCGGTGCATCCCTACACCGATGCGGTGATGCGCGATGCCGCGCTGAACGGGAACGTGCCATCCGTCGACGCGATGACCGAGCGTCCTGACCAGTTCTTCCCGTATCGCTTTGGCGAATCGCTGTGGCGGTATGTCGGGCGCCGGTGGGGGGACGAGGTGATCGGGGAGATCATGCACGCGACGCCCAGTCTCGGCGTGGATCGCGCCTTCCGTCGCTACACGGGGCTCTCGCTCGAGGATCTCGGCGATGAGTGGAAGGAGGAGGTGCAGCAGCAGTATCTCCCGCAAGTCGCAACGCTCGAGCGGCCACGCCGCACCGCGTCGCCGCTCTTGAATGAACGACGCACCGGTGGCGTGATCCCCGTCTATGTGGCGCCGGCGCTGTCGCCGGACGGCAAGCAGATCGCCTACATCTCGACGGGGAGTCTCCTCCGCGCCGAGGTCTTCCTTGACCTCTATCTGGCGGACGCCACCACGGGTAAGCGCATCACGCGTCTGACGCAGAGCACCCTCGACCCGGAGTTCGAGGAGCTCCGGTATCTCTACTCCCAGGGATCGTTTTCCCCGGAAGGGCGCCTCTTCGCCTTCACGGCCCAGCGGAAGGGCCGCGACGTCCTCTATCTCTACGATCTGCGTCGCAAGCGGGTGGTCCGACGATTGGACACCCCGCTGCAATCGATGATGGGGCCCACCTGGTCTCCCGATGGCCGCAAGATCGTCTTCAGCGGCGCACAGGGTGGACTCTCGGATCTCTATGTGATCGATGCCGACGGGAAGAACCTCGTCCGGCTCACGAACGACCCCTACGGTGACGTGATGCCGCAGTGGTCGCCCGACGGACGGCAGATTGTCTTCGCGAGCGAGCGCGGCCCGGAGAGCGACCTCACCTCGCTCCGCCTCGGGGCCTGGCGCATCAGCGTCTTCGATTTCGAGACGAAGACGATCACCACCCTGCCCGGACAGGACGGGAAGAACCTCAACCCGATGTGGGCGCCAGACGGGAAGTCGGTCGCCTTCATCTCCGACCGCACGGGGATCCCGCAGCTCTTCCTCTATGACCTCGGGGACCAAGAGCACTATCAGCTCACCCGCTTCATCGGCGGGATCCTCTCCGTCACCGAGCACAGCCCGGCGATGTCGTGGGCGCGCGATGCGGACAAGCTCGCCTTCACCTACATGGACGACGGGAACTTCACGATCTGGAGCGTGGTGAACCCACGCCAGCTCAAGAAGCAGCCCTACCGCGCCCCCGTGCCGGTGCTCGCCGTCGACGTGTCGGCGACCGACACGACCAAGCGTGCCGCGGAAGATCGGCTCAAGCGCCTCGCGCAGGCGATAGCGGATAGCATCGCCGCCGAGCGGGTCGCGCAGGCCGATCCGCGGCGGAGCCGGAGTCTCTACCGCGGCACCGGGGGCCTCCGCCCCACCGGCCTCCTCCCGGCGACGGAACGGAGCGGGATCTCGGTGGCGGCGCTGCTCGACAGCGCGACGCTCAACCTCCCGTCGGCGAGCTCGTTCGCGAGTCAGCGCTACCAAGGGAAGCTGCGCCCCGAGGCGGTGATGCGGCCGCAGATCGGGTATGCCCAAGACAACTTCGGGCGCGGCGTCTACGGCGGGACGGCGATCATCCTCTCCGACCTCCTCGGCAACGAGCGGCTCGCCCTCGCGGGCGGCGTGAACGGCCGCCTCTCCGAGGCGCAGCTCTTCGTCGAGTACACCAACCTCGCGGGGCGCTTCCAGTATCAGGCTGGGGTCCAGCAGCAACCCTTCTTCTTCCTCGCGTCGTCCCAGCAGTTCGGGAACGGCCAGCAGGTGGTGCAGACCCAGGTACTCGCGCGCTTCATCGCGCGGAGCGCCTTCGCCAACGGGATCTATCCGATCAATCGCTTCACGCGTTTCGAGTACGGCGCGACCTTCCAGAACGTCGACCGCTCGCTGATGTACATCAGCCAGGGGATCGACTTCAACCTGGGACTCTCCACCGGCTTCTATCTCGACTCGATCGTCGGCGCCGGCTCGCTCAACTATGTCTCCCCCTTCGTCGCCTGGGTGCAGGACAATGCCCTCTTCGGGCCGGCGGGGGCGATCTACGGCCATCGCTATCGGCTCTCGGCCGAGAAACAGATGGGGAACGTGCAGTGGACCAACTTCGGCGTCGACCTGCGGCGCTATGACCCGTTGGTCTTCAGCCTCCTGACGGTCGCCACCCGATTCTCGGCGAATCTCTCGGTGGGTCGGGATGAGTTGGAGTTCCCGAAGTTCATCGGGCGACCCGATTTCATCCGTGGGTACGATCGCGAGCTCTATGCCGGGGACTGCTCGAGTTCGGTGTCCGACCCGAACCTCTGCGGCGCCACGCAGCTGCTGGGGAGTCGCGTCGCCTTCGCGAATGTCGAGCTCCGCTTCCCACTCGTGCGCCGGTTCGTGCTCGGCCTGCTCCCCGTCTCACTCCCGCCCGTCGACGGACTCTTCTTCTACGACATGGGAATGGCGTGGTCCAAGGATCAGTCCGTCTCGCTGCGCCGTCCCGAGAACTACGACTTCGTCACCCAGCGGTATCCGCTGAGCAGCTACGGCTTCGGGATCCGGATGAACCTTTTCAACATCGCCTTGATCCGGTGGGACTACACGATCCCGCGCGACGGGACCTTCCGCAACGGGTACTGGTTCTGGACGCTCGGACAATCGTTCTGAGCCCGTTCTTGGCGCCTCGTCGTGCCCGGGCGATGCGCCGCGCCTGCACCGCCGTCGGGCTGGCCGCTGCCCTTGCGATGGTGTCGGGGTGCGAGGCGCCGGCACCGGCGTCCCATGCCGTGTTGCGGGGGGCGGGGCCCGACGCCGTCCTGCTCCGCATCCCCGCCGCCGAGGGGATCGTCGCCGCCTATACGGCGGATGCTGACAGCGTCCTCTGGCGCTCGCGCGCGCCCGCCCCGATGCTCTCCACCGTCCTCGGGTTCGACGAGTACAGCGGGCTCGTACTCGCGCGCGATTCCGCGGGGCATGCCATCAGCATCGATCTCCGCCTCGGGTCGGTCGATCGGCTCGGGACGTCGGCGCTTCGCGGTGAGGTGCGAAGCGACGGGACGGCCGTCTTCGGCCACGACAGCACGGGCCGCGTTGCACGCGTCACCCCAGTGGCCACCTGGACCTGGGCCCCGCCGGAGCCGGCGCGCCATCTCATCCCGTTGCCCGATGGGGCGCTCCTCGTCGCCTCGGAGATCCCGGGCGGGACAGCGATCCGCCGATTGATTCCGCCGGAGACGACCGTCACGGACAGCACCAACCTCCCGACGGCACGCAGTGTGCTCCGGACTGCGGCGGGCGACCGACTCTGGGTCCTCACGGACGCGGAGGTGGTCGCGCTGCGGACGCGCGATCTCTCCCCCGCCCTCAGGATCCCGCTTGGTGACCCAGTCTCCGCGATGGAGGCGACGCCGAGCGGCGACCGACTCTTCCTCGCCTCGGATCGCGATGCATTGCGCGTGATCGACCGATTCGCGGAGCGGGAAGTGGGGCGCGTCGCACTCCCTGGACCTGCGACGGCCCTCCGCATGGACCCTGATGGCGTGTTTCTGCTGGTGCGCACCGAGGCCCCCGCAGGGATCCAGGTCGTCGCGATCGGGACCATGCGGGTGGTGGCCACCTTCGCGGGGGCGTGGCGCGACGATCTCCCGGTCGTCACGCCGGCGGGGCAGGTGGTGGTCGCGCGGGATGGGGCGATCCTCATCCACGACATCGTCACCGGCCGTGAGGTCCGACGGATCCCCGGCGGCGCGGTGGATCGCTGGCAGCTGCTGCGCTGGAACGGATTTCGTCCGCGCGCGGCGAGCCTCGATCGCCCGGTGGAATTCGACTCGCTCGACCAACCGGTCGAGGGTGAGGTGGCAGTGGAACCGGTCGAGACCCCGCGACCCGCGGCACCTCCGGACAACGAGACGTGGACCTTGGCGTTCGCGACGCTGATCGACCTGGACCGTGCTCGTCAGATCGCCCGCGAGATCACGGTGGAGGGACGCGCAGCCCGGGTGGTGATCGGGGACCGCGATGGTGATCCGATCTACCGGGTGCTCCTCGGCCCCTACCCGTCACGGGAAGCGGCCGAGCGCGCGGGGATGCTGGCCGGTCGCGCCTACTGGGTCTTCGAGGGGCCGCCATGATCCCTGCCCCCCTGCCCCCGGCGATTTGGGTGGCTGAGGGAGCGCGCATAGCCGAGCGGGTCACCGGAGTGAGCGCCATCGTGGTGGTCGGGCGCGAGCCGGAGGTGACCGCGCTCGTCGCGCGTGGGGTCGCGTCGGTGGCGAGTGCGGAACGCGCCGTCGCGATCGCCGATCTGATCGGCGACGTCGCGGCCTTGACCGTTCCGCAGGCGGTGCCCGGACTCCGCGAATGTTTTCGCGATGGGGCTCCCGTCTCCGACACGGCCCAGCCGCTCGAGGGAGGCGCGCAGGTCTTCGTCCTCCCGCACGGCACCGCGCGGCTCGATACGTACGCCCTCGCCGGTCACCCTCGCTGGCGGCCCCTGATCGCAGGGTTCCGTCGCACGGAGGGGCTCTTGCTGATCGCCGCGCTTGCCGGCACGGACGGACTGGACTCGCTGATCGAGGCATCGGATGGTGTGATCGCGGTCGATCTCCCCCCCGTGCTGCTGCGGCGCTGGCCCGTCGTGGGGACGGTGGATCGTCCGGAGGAACTCCCACCGATCGTGGTCAGCGAGGCGGGGCGCGCCCTGCTGGAGGAGCGAGCCACCGCGACGCCAGCCGCCCCCCCACCGCTCGCGACCGAGGCGACCCGGTGGGCCGCCCTCGCCCCGCTTCGTCGCCCGCGGAACGCCGCGATGCTCGTGGGCGGCGTGACCCTGGTGGCCCTCGGCGCGCTCTGGCTCTCGGGCGGGCCCGGCCGCGCCCTGGTCGAGGCGCTCCGGGTACCCGCCCCCACGCCCCCCACCGACACCCTCGCCTGGACCGACACCGCCGCCCGCGCCGACATCCCGATCGACACCATCACCCTCGGGGCCGTTGTCAACCCTCAGGACTCGATCGGCGCCGCGGCATTCACCGTCCAACTCGTAGCGGCGAACAGCGTGGTGGGTGCAAATTCCTCTCTCGTCCGGCGCGGTGGTGCCCCACTACCCGCCACGACGATCGCCCCGGTCCAGCTCGATGTGGATGGGCGGACGTGGTACCGCGCCCTCGTCGGTGCGTGGCAGGATCCTCGAGAGGCGGAACGCTTCCTCGAGACCTTGCGACGCGATGGCACCGTGGACGCGGCGGCGGGGCGGGTCCTGCGCGTACCCTATGCGTTGCAGCTCACGGAAGGCATGGCTGTCACCGAGGTCCCCGCCGCGCTCGCGCGCTGGTCACGACTTGGCGTCGCAGCCTATGCGCTGGCGCAGGATGATGGACGGGTCCGCCTCCTGGCGGGTGCCTTCGAGACTCCAGACCAGGCGGCGGTGCTGGCGGTGTCGCTTCGCGATGCCGGTGTGCCCCCCGTGGTGGTCTTCCGATTCGGGAGAACGTTCTAAGTGCGGTTGACCAAGCTCGAGTTGCACGGATTCAAGTCGTTCGCCGACCCCACGGTCCTCACCTTCGACCATGGCGCCACGGCGATCGTCGGCCCCAACGGGTGCGGCAAGTCCAACGTCTCCGACGCCGTGCGCTGGGTCCTCGGTGAGCAGCGGGCGCGCCTCCTGCGTGGCGCCAAGATGGAGGAGGTCATCTTCCAGGGCTCTTCGGCGCGCCGCGCGGTCAACATCGCCGAGGTCTCGCTGCACTTCGAGAACGAGGAGGGGATCCTCCCCGTGCCGTTCAAGGAGGTGGTGATCACACGCCGCCTCTCGCGCTCCGGTGACAGCGACTACTTCCTGAATCGTACCCCGTGCCGCCTCAGGGACATCCACGATCTCCTGCGTGGCACCGGCCTCGGCGCCGACTCCGGCGTGGTGATCGAGAGCAAGATGATCGACCTCCTCCTCTCGGACCGCCCGGACGATCGGCGCGAGCTCTTCGAGGAGGCCGCGGGCGTCGGGCTCTATCGCGATCGCCGCCGCAGCACCGAACGGCAGCTCGAGGCGACGACCAACGACCTCACGCGCATCGACGACCTGATGGGCGAGGTCCAGACGCAGGTGCGCTCCCTGCTCCGGCAGCGCAAGCGCGCGGAGCGCCATGCGGAGATCACCACGCGGCGCTTTGCCGTGGAGCTCACCCTCGCCTCGCGCGAGATGAGCGCCTGGCATGAGGAGCTAACGGGGATCGAGTCGCGACTCGGCGGCTTGCGCGATGGCGTGCCGGCGACGCAGGAGCAGGTGCGCGTCGCCGAAGCGGCCCGCGATGCCGCGCATGCGGCGCGCGCCGCGGCGGAGACCACGCGCCAGGAGCGCGCCACCGTTGCCGCCACCGCGCGGCAGGCGGTGCTCGAGCTGCAGCAGCAGCTCGCCGTCGCCGAGGAGCGCCATCGCAATGCGCTCTCGCGCCGTGAGCGCACCGTACAGGAGCGCGACGAGGGCGTCGCCTTCGGGGATCGGATGCGTGGGGAGTTCGAGGCCGCCCAGGCCGACGAGACGCAGTGCGCCGAGGCGCTCACCGCGGCCTCCACGCTGCTGCAGGAGCGGATGGCGACCGAGGAGCAGAGCCGCGCCGGGGTGACGGCGGCGCGCACCGCGGCGGATGAGGCCGACCGTGCGGTGCAGGGGCTGCGCGAACAGGTGCGGCGCCTTGAGTTGGAGCGCGAGACGGCGGAGCGCGAGCTCGCCGAGGTCGCGCAGCGCACCGAAGCGCTTCGCGCCGAGCACGAGGCGCTGAGCGCGCGCCTCGCGCTGGCCGATCGTGAGCTCCAGGCCGCGGATGATGTGCTCGCCGGCGCGCGCGAACAGGCCGCGCTCGCCGAGAATGCGCTCGATCAGGCCCGTGCCACCGCACGCACCGCGCGCGACCGTGAAGCCGCGGCCCGCGCTGATGTGCGGCGTGTGGAGGAGGAGCACACCGCGCTCACCGGGCGCCTCGCCGCGCTCGAGGGCTTGGAGCGCGAGCGCGTGGGGCTCGCCCCCGCCGCCGCCAAGCTCCTGCGCGAGCGGGAGCGGTTCGGTGGTGAGGCGATCTTGGGGCCCCTCTCCGACTTCATCGGGGCGGATACCTCGGTCGCGGCGCAGGTCGAGCGCTTCCTGGGCCCCACCGTGCACGCGGTGGTGGTGCGCGACCGCGCGGCCGCGGAGGCGATCCGCAGCTGGCACGCGGAGACCAACCCCGGAGCGCTCCTGCTCCTCCCGCTCGATACGCTCGCTGGTGCCGCCGATGTCGACCCCGAGGATCTCGGGTCGCGCGTGCGCTCCGAAGGCGCGGCCGGTCGCTGGGTGCGTGCCCTGCTCGGCCATGTGAAGGCCGTCGCCGATGGGAGCGCCTTCGTCGATGCACGGGGAGCGATGTGGCTCCCCGCCAAGGAGTCGGGGGCGGGGCCGCTGCGTCGCCGCGCCGAACTCGAGGAGCTGCGCACGCAGCTGGGGAGCATCGAGACGCGTCGCGCCGCGGTGCAGGCCGCCGCGCAGCAGGTGCATGATGAGGTCGTACAGGCGGAAGCCGCGGCGACCGCCGCGGCCGATGCCACCGCCGCCGCACAGCAGGCCTCCGCACAGGCGGCGCAGGTGCGCAACGAGCGGGATCGCGTGCGCGAGCGCGCGGCCCGTGAGCTCGCCGATGCCGTCGCCCTCTCGGAGAAGCTCGCCGGCCGGCACACCGAGCTCGGGGACCGCGTGACCGCCGGGATCGCCGCGCAGGACGAACTGGCGCAGCGCCTGATCGTCTCGGAGCAGACCGCGGCCTCGGCCCGCACGCTGCTCACCACCGCCGAACGCGCGCAGGATGAGGCGCGTGAGGGACGCGCGGCGCAGCAGGTGGCGCATGCCCAGGCCGAAGCGCGTCGCCAGGTGGCGACCGAACGGCGCGAGCGGATCGATCGCGAGCGCCACACCGCCGCGCAGCGTCTCGCGACCCTCGAGCAGGAGCTCGCGACCCTCATGCAGGAGGTCGGCGCGCTCGAGGAGCAGATGACCATCTGGCAGCATGAGATCGCGAGCCGTCGCGCGGTCCTGCAGGATGCGGAGGCGACCTTTGCCGCCGCTGAGGAAGGGGTGCGCCTCGCAGATGCGACGCTCGCGGACCAGGAGCTCGCACTGACGCAGGCGCGGCGACAGGCCGAGGACGGGGCGCAGGCGCTGCACCTCGCCGAACTCCGCTTCGCCGAGCTCTCGGGCAAGCGCGCGGCCATCAAGGAGCGGCTCGAGACCGAGTGGCGTCGCCCGCTCGAGGAGCTCCTCGCGAACTATGACGCGGTCGAGCTGGAGGACGAGCCCCTCCGTGCCGAGGCCGATGAGCTGCGCCGTCAGCTCGAGCAGCTCGGCCCGGTCAACCCGCTCGCCATCGAGGAGCATGAGGAGGAGACCCGCCGACTGGAGTTCCTCACCACGCAGCGCGCCGACCTCTCCGAGGCCCAGACCAAGCTGCATGCGGCGATCAAGGAGATCGACGTCACCGCCCGCGAGATGTTCTTGACGACCTTCGCTGAGGTGCGCACGCACTTCCGTGAGATCTTCATGACGCTCTTCGGGGGCGGCGAATGCGACCTGCGTCTCGAGAATCCCGATGCGCCGCTCGACTGCGACATCGAGATCCACGCGAGCCCGCGCGGGAAGCGCACGCAGCGCATCCATCTGCTCTCGAGCGGTGAGCGCGCCCTCGTGGCACTCTCCCTGCTCTTCGGCATCTTCCTCACCAAGCCGAGCCCTTTCTGTCTGCTGGACGAAGTCGACGCCCCGCTCGACGACCAGAACATCGGGCGCTTCGTGAAGATGCTGAACCAGTTCAAGCAGCGGACGCAGTTCATCGTGATCACGCACAACCCGCGCACCACGACGGAGGCCGCCGACGCGGTCTACGGCGTGACGATGCAGGAGCCGGGGGTGTCGTCGCTGGTGAGCGTGCGGATGCGTGGCCCTGCGGTCGATACCGCGGAGCCCGCGGACGCGGCCCCAGTGGTCTGAGGCGACGGCGGTGCTGCTCGTCGTGATGCGCCCCGAGGCCTCGACCGACGACGTCGCGCGCGTCGCCGATCTCGTGCGTGAGCGCGGCCTCACCCCGCAGGTGATGCCCGGCACCGCGCAGACCGCGATCGCCGTCATGGGCGTGGAAGGGCGCGCGGTGAGCGCGGCGCTCAAGGGACTCGCCGGCGTCGCCGAGGTGATGCAGGTCGAGCAGCCCTACCGCAAGGCGGCGCGCTCGGCCCATCCCGAGCCGACGGTCGTCACTATCGCACCGGGGGCGAGCTTTGGTGGCGAGGGTCCGGTGCCGGTGATCGCCGGCCCCTGCTCCGTCGAATCCGAGGCCCAGATCGTCGCGGCGGCGCACGCCGTTCGTGCCGCAGGCGCCGTCGCGCTGCGTGGCGGTGCGTTCAAGCCCCGCTCGTCGCCGTACGCCTTCCAAGGCCTCGGACACGCAGGGCTCAAGCTCCTCGCCCTCGCCAAGCGCGAGACGGGACTCGCCATCGTCACCGAGGCGATGGACGAGGAGGGAGCCAAGCAGGTCGCCGAGATCGCCGACTGCATCCAGATCGGCGCGCGGAACATGCAGAACTACGCGCTCCTCAAGGCAGTGGGCCGCCTCGGGAAGCCGATCCTCCTCAAGCGCGGTGCCGCCGCCACCATCGCCGACCTCCTCCTCTCCGCCGAGTACATCCTCGCCGAGGGGAACCCGCAGGTGATCCTCTGCGAGCGTGGGCTGCGCAGCTTCGACGCCACCGTGCGGAATCTCTTCGACCTCACCGCGATCCCGGTGGTGCATCAGGTCTCGCATCTGCCGATCATCGCCGACCCGAGTCATGGGACCGGCCGCCGCGATCTCGTCCTCCCGATGGCGCGCGCGGCGTTGGCTGCCGGCGCGGACGGGCTGATTATCGAAGTGCATCCCGAGCCCGATCGCGCGATGTCCGATGGCGCGCAATCGCAGACCCCGGCGCAGTTCGAGGAGACAATGCGGCAGCTGCGCGGGATCGCCTCGGTCCTCGGCCGCGACCTCGCGACGCTCCGGACACGCGCCGCGTGATCCGCGCGCTGGCGCTGACCCTGCTCCTCGGGGCGCCGGCGCTCGCTCAGTCGCCTGCCAGCCGTGATTCCCTCGCCCGCGAGCTCGTCGAGCGCGCGGCGGCCACGGCGCGTCGGGCAGAGACCATGCGCGCCGACCTCACCCAGGTCCTCAGTAATCCGCGCGCCGGCACGACGCTCGTCTCGCGCGGGGAGTTCCTCCAGCACGGCCCCACGCGCTTCGCCTTTCGCTTCTCAGAGCCCGCCGAGGATCGCATCGTCGCTGACGGTCGTGCCATCTGGCTCTATCTCCCGAGCACCATGAAGGGCCAGGTGCTGAAGCTCCCGACCGTCGCCGGTGCCGGACTGGACCTCATCGGCACCCTGCTCCGCGATCCCGCCGCGCGCTATGTGATCACCGGCCTCGGGGACACGACGACCGACGGTCGACGCCTCACGCGCGTCTCGCTGCTGCCCAAGAGCAGCGCCCCCTTCACGCGAGCGGAGCTCTGGCTCGATCCGCGCACCGCGGAGATCGCCATGGCCGAATTCCAGGAGCCGAGCGGACTCCTCCGGCGCATCACGCTCTCTCGGATCCGTCGCGGTGGTCGTCTCCCCGCCGACGCCTTCGTCTTCACCCCGCCGCCGGGGGTCCGCGTGGTGGATCAGGCCGCGCTGATGGGCGGGATGGTCCCGCCTCGCTGAATCACTCGGCGGCGAAGACGTCGCCGATCGTGCGGGCGCGACGCAACACCGACGTCGCCCGCTGCACCAGCGGATCGTTCCGCACCGCCCAGCGCGCCACGTACGGCGCCCCGAACGCCGTCCGCACGACCTCCAAGGCGATCGTGCGATCGATCAACGCGCTCGCCTCGTCGATTAGGTCGGGGGCGATCGTGAGTCGGGCGCGGCGACCAGCGGCGATCACGCGCTCGCGCCACGCCGGCGCCCCACGCACGAGGGAATCCCACGCCGCACCTTCCCGTACGAGCTGGGCCGCGACCTCGCGCACCACGGTGCGCCACGCGCCCCCCTGCGTCCCGAGCGCGGCGAGGAATCGGCGCTCGGCGCCGAGCGCGGCGGTGTCGCCCATCGTGACATCAGGGACGATCCCGCCCCCGCCGAGGATCGTGCGCCCCGCATCGGTGCGGAACCGTGGACGCGCCGAGTCCGCCTCCGCGAGTCGTTCCTCGTCGACGGGGGCATACTCGATGCTCCGCCCGATCGGCGTGACCCATCGGGCGTTCGTGAGCGAGAGCGCTGCGCCATCCTCGAGTTCGTAGATCCCCTGCGCACTCCCCTTGCCGTAGGTCGGGAGGCCGAGCACGAGGGCACGGTCATGATCCTGGAGCGCCCCCGCCACGATCTCGGCGGCGCTTGCCGTGAGCGGATTCACCAGCACGGTCATCGGGAGATCGGGCCACCGTTGGGCGGTGGAATCCACATAGGTCGCGTTCACCCCGGCTGACCGACCCGTGATCTGGACGATCCGCTGCGCGGGATCCAGGAAGAGATCGGCGACGCGCACCCCCTGCAGGAGGAGGCCGCCTGGATTCCCTCGGAGGTCGAGGATCAACGCGCGCGCGCCGGCGGTCCGCAGCGAGTCGACCGTGCGCACGAGTTCGCGGTCGGTGGAATCACTGAAGGCGGTGAGGGCCAGATAGCCGAGACCACCCTCCAGCACCATGGCGCGCGCGACCGTGCTCACGCGGATCTCCGCTCGTTCGAGCGTCACCGACATGGACGCGGCGCTGCCTCGCTCCACCTGCACACGGACCGAGGTGCCAGCCGGCCCGCGCAATGCGTTCCCCGCTTCCGCGATCGTCCATCCCTTGGTGGACCGCCCATCGATGGCGGTGAGGCGATCCCCGGCGAGGAGCCCCGCCCGTTCCGCCGGCGAGCCAAGTCGGGCCATGACCACCGTCACCCACCCGTCGAGGAGATCGACCTGGAGCCCGACCCCGGGATAGGAGTTCGTCACCGCCCGCTCCAACCGAGCGCGACGCTCCGGGGGGAGATACGCCGAGTTGGGATCGCCGAGTTCGCCGATGAGCCCGCGCATCGCGAGCTGCCAGAGGCGATCCTCCTCCACCTCGTCGACATACGAGAGGCGCACGCGCTGCATCACCTGATCGAGCAAGCGCGCCCCGTCGCGCGCCGAGGTATCACGTCGGCTCACCGCCTCCTGGAGGAAGCGCCCCGCCCCCCAGAGTCCGGCACAGACGAGCCCGATCAAGAGCAACCCACGGTAGCGACTCACGCCGGCGCTCCGAGCACCGGGGCGAGCGCCGGGAACCGGGCGATCACCGCCGCACGCACGCGCCCCGCCACGGTCGCCTGATTACCGGTGCCGTCGATCGCGACGATCGGCCCGCACTCGGGATGCGTCGCTTGCCACGCGGTGGTGCTGAAGGTCGTGAAGGCAGAGGCGACGCGCGCATGAAAGTCTGCGTCGCTCCGCTCGATGCGATCGGTCGCTCCGCGTGCGCCGGCGCGCGCCAACCCCGTCGCCGGATCCATCACGAACAGCAGCGTGAGATCGGGAACGAGGCCATCGGTCGCGAGCGCGTTCGCCGCCCGCACCGGATCCTCGGGTAACCCACGCCCATGGATCTGATACGCATACGTCGAGAGGAGGAACCGATCGAGGAGGACGATCTCGCCGCGCGCGAGCGCCGGCTGGAGTTCCGAGGCGACGAGCTGCGCGCGCGACGCGACGAAGAGCGCGGCCTCGGCGCGCGGGGTCACCTCATGATCGGCATGGAGGAGGAGCTCCCGGATGCGATCGCCGAGCGGGGTGCCCCCGGGCTCGCGAAAGGTGCGATGCGGCACCTGCGCCGTGGCGAGCGCGGCGGCGAGCCGACGGAGCTGGGTCGACTTCCCCGCCCCCTCGCCCCCTTCGAAGACGATGAGCTGCCCGCGTCCCACCGAGGTCACCCGAGGGTGATGATCGAACTGGTGGCGCCCTTCTTGATCCCCTCGAGGATCCACTGGTTCACCTGCACCATCACCTTGTCGAAGCTCTCATTCGCGGCGAGGACGCGCTGATAGCGCATGCTCCCCTGCACCGTCGTGAGGAGCCGTTCGAGCTCCTGTTCCATCTCGGTGCTGGGCTGCTCCCCCTGCTGCAACATCCGCTGCGCATCGGTGCGGAGCTGATCCATCCGCTGGAGCGCGCCCAACAGCTCCTTGTCCTCCTGGATCGACTCGTTCGCGCGCTTCACCGCCTGATATTCGGGACTCTGGCCGATCAATCGCCCGAGGTCACTCGCCTTTTCGCTCAGCATCACCGCTCCTGTCGGCGGGCGACCACGAAGCGCGGGCGCCCGGTGAGATCCATCCGTAGCTCGACCGCCGCGAATCGGGGGTCGCCCTCCACCACCTCGCGCGCGAGCGTCGCCCGACGCGCGTCGATCTCCATCGCCAGCAACCCACCGGGCACCAAGACCTCCGCCGCCTGCGGCACCAGGGCGCGGATCAGGGCCATCCCATCGTCCGCCGCGAAGAGCGCCAGGTGCGGCTCCCAGTCGCGGACGAGCGCCGGCAAGGTCGACGCTTCCGTGGGTGAAATATAGGGCGGGTTCGAGACGACCACGTCGAACCGTTGCCCCAGCACCGGGGCCAGTAGATCCCCCTCATGCCACCGCAGCCGGTCACGCCGATCCTCGGGGATCGCGGCGAGGTTCGTCTGCGCCACCGTGAGTGCTTCCGCGGAGCGATCGATCGCATGAACCTCATCGAAGGCGCTCTCCGCGGCGAGGGCGAGGGCGATCGCCCCCGAGCCCGTCCCCACGTCCACCGCGCGGCCACGCCCCCCCTGCTGCGCGGCGAGGACGAGGTCCACGAGGAGTTCAGTCTCCGGGCGCGGGATCAACACCCGGCGGTCGACCGCCAGCGAGAGATGACGGAAGGGGGCGCGCCCCAAGGCGTACTGGAGGGGCATCCCTTCGCGCCGGCGGGCGACGACCGCTTCGATCCGCCCGACCGTCGCCACATCAAGCACGACGTCGCGATGCGCCGAGGGCCAGAAACGCGGCTGGTCGAGCACCGCGGCGATGAGGTCGCGCGCTTCGGCGCGGGCCGGCGGCACCCCCGGGGCGACCAATGCCTCCGCGATCCGATCGACGAGCTCGCCGACCGTCACCCCCCTTCTCCCGCCAGGCGCTCCTGCAGGTCGGCGAGACGCAACGCCTCCATCAACGGCTGCAGCTCCCCGTTCATCACCCCGGCGAGATCGTGCGTCGTGAAGCCGATCCGATGATCGGTGACGCGACTCTGCGGATAGTTGTAAGTGCGGATCTTGGCCGACCGATCGCCGGTGGAGACCTGGCTCTTCCGCATCCGCGACCGCTCCGCCTCCTGCTCGGCGAGCTTGAGATCGAGGAGACGTGAGCGGAGCACCTCCATCGCCTTGAGCTTGTTCTGCAGCTGCGACTTCTGGTCCTGCTGGCTCACCACGAGCCCGCTCGGGAGATGCGTGATCCGCACCGCGGAGTCGGTGGTGTTCACACTCTGTCCGCCGGGCCCCGACGAACGGAACACATCGATGCGGAGGTCCTTGTCCTCGATCGTGAGATCGATCTCGTCCGCCTCCGGGAGGACGGCGACGGTCGCGGCCGAGGTGTGGATGCGACCCGCGGCCTCGGTGGCGGGGACACGCTGCACGCGATGCACCCCGGACTCGAAGCGAAGCTCCCCGAAGGCCCCAGGGCCCGAGACCTTGAAGATCACTTCCTTGAGTCCGCCGAGCGTGGCATCGGAGACGGAGATCGTCTCGATCGTCCAGCCCCCATGACGCTCGATATAGCGGGTGTACATGCGGTGGAGGTCGGCGGCGAAGAGTGCCGCCTCATCTCCCCCGGTACCGGCCCGGATCTCGACGATCGCGTTGCGATCATGAAGGGGATCGGGCGGGATGAGGAGGGGCTTCAAGGCCTCCTCCTCGGCGGCGATTGCCGCCGTCAGCTGCTCGACCTCGCGGCGCGCCTCGGCGGCGAGCTCGGGGTCCTCGCACGCCACGAGCTCGCGCGCCTGCGCGAACTCGGACTCCATCTTTTTTAACGATCCCGCACGCGCGACGACCTGGCCAAGGCGCTGATGCTCCCGACCGAGCGATGCCATCAAGCGGGCATCGCGAACGGTCTTGGGATCGAGGAGATCGCGCTCGACCTCGGCGGCGCGCCGCAGCGCGTCGGCGAGCCGGTCGCGGAGACTCAGGCGCTCGCCTTGCCGTACTTCTGACGGAAGCGCTCGACTCGGCCGGCGGTGTCGATGAGCTTCTGCTTCCCAGTGAAGAAGGGATGGCAGGCCGCGCAGATGTCGGTGTTGATCGTGGCGTGGGTCGACCTCGTCTGGAAGGTGTTGCCGCAGGCGCAGATCACCGTGGCCGTCGCGTAGGTCGGATGGATCTCGGGCTTCATTGAGGTCGTACCAGGAAAAGGTCAGGTTCGGTCGTGGTCGAACCGAGCCTATCAAAATACCCCCGAAAGACTATAAGATGCAAGCCGACAACGATTTGGGCGTTTGACACCGGTCCCGAGGCACCCCAGACTTCGCCCGATCTCTCACCCCGCCCTCCCATGCCCCACGCCACCGCCGAATTCTTGGCGTCCGTCCCGCTCTTTCGCTCCCTCTCCGCCGAGGAGCTCGCGGTCTTCGCCCAACTGATCCGTTCACGGGACTATGCCAAGGGGAGCGTGATCCTGTTCGAGGATGATCCCGGCGATGCCTTCTTCCTCGTCCGGTCGGGGCGGGTCAAGGTGGTCCTCATGGCCGCCAATGGGCGTGAGGTCATCCTCGGGATCCTGGGCGTGGGGGAGCATTTCGGGGAGCTGGCCCTCATCGACGGCCAGCCGCGTTCGGCCCACGTGATCGCGATGGAGAATGCGAGTCTGTTCGTGCTCCGGCGCGCGGATTTCCGGCAGCGGGTGGAGCAGAATCCGGCGGTGGCGTGGGCCCTGCTCCTCGAGCTGTCGCGTCGGCTCCGACGGGCGGACGAGAAGATCGGCGCGTTGGTGCTGCTCGATGTGCCGGGCCGGATCGCGCGTCTGCTACTGGAGCACGCCGCGGAAGGGGACGGCCAGTTGATCGATAAGCCGCTCACGCACCAGACCATCGCTCACCTCGTCGGCGCGAGCCGCGAGACGATCTCCCGGACGCTTCGCGACTTCGTGGAGTCGGGGTGGATCTCCACCGAGCGCCGGCGGATCCGCATCCTCGACCGTCAGGCCCTGGAACGGCGCGTCACGGTGCGAGCCTGACACATGGCATCGGCGCCCTCTCGGCGCCGATGCGAGCCGCATCACCGGCATCGAGTGACCTGACAGCCTCGCGAGGGGGCTCGCCTGACGCCATTTTGCGGTATGGCCCGAGTGGACCGATGAGCCTGCGCCTGACCTTCTGGGGGACCCGAGGCTCGATCCCGAGTCCGGGGCCGCACACCGTGCGGTACGGGGGGAATACGCCCTGCGTCGAGGTGCGCACCGGCGATGGGCATCTCCTGATCCTCGATGCCGGCACGGGCATCCGCGCGCTCGGTCGCTCCCTTGTCGAGCAGACGGAGGGGGCGTCCATCGAGGCCGACCTCTTCCTGACGCACGCACATTGGGACCATATCCAAGGGATCCCGTTCTTCGCCCCTCTCTTCGGCCGCGGGAACCGACTCCGAATCTGGGGATCGGCTGCTCTCGAGCGGAGCGTCGATCAGGTGGTCCGCGACCAGATGTCCCCTGTGGTCTTCCCGGTCTCCTTCGAGGCACTCGCGGCCACCATCGAATTCCGATCGATCGTGGAAGGCACCCCCATGCTACGGTCGGGGTATGAGGTCGCGGCGTTCGGCCTGCACCATCCGGGGGGGGCGCTGGGGTACCGCTTCACCGACCACGCAGGTGACGCGGGGTCGCTCGTGTACATCCCTGACAATGAGTTGGCGCCGCACCCCGGCTACGGGTCGTCCCCGATGTGGCGGGACCGATTGACGTCGTTCGTCCGCGGGGCTTCGGTGCTGATCCACGATGCGATGTACACGCCCGAGGAGTACGCCCCGTGCGCGGGGTGGGGACATTCGACCCATCAGGAGGCCGTGACGTTGGCGCTCGCCGCCGACGTGCGGACGCTGGTCCTCTTCCATCACGATCCCCAGCGCACGGATGACGCGCTCGATCGATGTGTGGCGGAGTGTCGTGAGCTGGTGCGGCGGGCCGGGGCCTCGCTCGAGGTCATCGCCGCCGCGGAAGGCCTGTCTCTGCACACCTGAACCTCTGGAGTCCAGTATGCGCTCGATCCTCTCCCGGTTGATCGCGCTCGCCGTCCTGGCGACCCCCCTCGTCGCCCAGGACGACACGCGCCCGACGGTCGCGGTCCTGCCGTTCGTCAACAGCGCGATCGGCGCGGCGAACGCCGAGCTCGCCCCCCTCTCCAAGGGGATCGCTGACCTGTTGATCACCGACCTCGGGATGAATCCCGGGATCCGCATGGTAGAGCGCGAGAACATCCAGCAGCTCCTCGACGAACAGCGCCTCGCGCAGGACGGCCGCGTCGACGATGCGACCGCCGCGCGGATCGGCAAGCTCCTCGGCGCGAAGCACATGGTGACGGGGTCGTTCATCACCGATCGCACGGGCCAGATGGTCGTGACCCTCAAGGCGATCGACAGCGAGACGGGGCGGATCTCCTGGACCCATCGTGATCAGGGGAAGACCGATGACTTCCTCGCCCTCGTCGCGAAGGTCGCGTCGGCGGCCAACACCGGCCTCAAACTCCCCGCCCTCACCTCACAGGCGAAGGCCGCCACGGCCGAGCGCACCGCCGAACAGAAGAAGATCCCCTTCCAGGCGGTGATGCTCTACTCGCGCGCGCTCTCCGCACAGGACGCCGGGCAGAAGGAGGAGGCGATCGCGCTCTTCACCCAGACGATCGACCGGTTCCCGGACTTCGACGACGCGCGCAAGGCGCGCGCCAAGCTCACGGGTGGAGGCGCTGCGCGGTAGGACCGCTCAGTGAGGGTCCGTGGGTGATCCCGGTTCGGTCACCCCATGGCCGCCACCACCTGGCGTACGAAGCTCCACGACATCGCCGGTCGTGAGCACGCGACGACACTTCGCCGGCAGTGGCGCGTCGTTGAGCCGGTTCTCCCCTGCCAGCCCGTCGCCGCCCCCGGCCGCTCCCCGGGGGGCACGGGCCCGACGCTCGGTGAGCACGGTGACGGTACAGGGCGCCAGCACCCGATAGGCGCGAACGACACCATCGCCACCACGATGGATCCCCCCCCCTCCGGATCCACGCCGGACCGCGTAGCGGTCGATGATGATGGGGTAGGCACGTTCCAGTGATTCGATGGGGGTGTTCCGCGTGTTGCTCATCCCGACGTGCACCGCATCGGGACCAGAGCCATGCGCACTCGCGCCCTGGCCGCCCCCCAACGTCTCATAGAAGGTCCATCCTGCCCCACCGAAGGTGATGTTGTTCATGGTCCCCTGCCCCTGGGCCGGCACCTCGACGCCGGCATCGGCCAGCGCGGCGAAGAGGAGATCGGTGATGCGCTGACTCATCTCGACATTCCCGGCGGCGACGGCGGCAGGTGACCGGGCGGCGATGCAGCAATCCTCAGGCGTGACGATCGTGATCGGGCGCGCGATCCCCGCGTTGGTGGGGACATCATCATCGAGCAGGGAGCGGAGGACGAAGAGCGCGGCGGCGCGCGTCACCTGGATCGGGCAGTTCACATTCCCCGGCACCATCGGCGCGGTCCCGGTGAAGTCGAGATGGAGCTGCCCGCCCTGGATGCGTAGTGCCAGGCGAAGCGGGATCAGCGCCTCGGAGATCCCGTCCCCTTCGAGCACATCCTCCGCCGTCCCCCGGGCACCGTCGAGGGCCTGGAGCCGTGCCGTCGCCCGACGCTCGGCATACCGGACGAGTCCCTGCACCACACCCGCGATCCGTTCACGTCCATGCCGCGCGAGCAACGTCCGCCACCCCGCCGCACCAGCCGCGCAAGCGGCGCGCTGCGCCGCGAGATCCCCGCGCCGTTCGTCGGGGGTGCGCACATTGGCGAGGATGAGTCCGAGCAGATCGTCGTCCGGGATCCCCGCGCGCTCGAGACGCACCGGCGGGAGGATCAGTCCCTCCTGTACGAGCTCAGTGGCACCCTGCGGCATCGACCCCGGACTCATCCCGCCGACATCGGCGTGATGGGCGCGCACCACCGCATACCCCGCCACACGATCTCCATCGGCGATCGCCTCCACCATGGTGAGATCGGGGAGATGCGAGCCCCCATGCCACGGGCTGTTGAGCAGAAAGACATCACCCGGGTCGGGTGCGCAGGCCCGCACCGCACGCACCGCCTCGGGGAGCGCGCCGAGATGCACCGGGATGTGCGCCGCCTGCGCGACCATCTCCCCCTCGGCGTCGAAGAGGGCGCAGGAGGCGTCGCGCCGCTCGCGGATGTTCGGCGAGAGCGCGCCTCGGATGAGGACCGCGCCCATCTCCTCGGCGATCATCGCCATCGTGGAGGCCCAGACGGCGATCTCCAACGGATCCAGGACCGCGGAGTCTGTGTGCACGGTGTGCGGCGTCATCGAGCGGCTTCGCGGCGGAGCATCCACCCACCGATCGCGAGCGGGGTCGCCACCCACCCCTCGGCGATCCATGCGGTGGCATCGGGGAGGAGGATGGAGCGAGGCCCGTGGAAGGTGATATCCGCTGAGCCACCATGATCGATCGCGCGTTCCGCATCGAAGGGCGCGGCGTCGGTGTCGCGAGCGAAGCGCGCGGCGACCCCCGGTGTGCTCGCGACATGTCGCAGTGCGACGCTCTCCACCGGCTGCGGCAGCGTGAAGCCGTAACGTGCCCGATGCGCGGCCGTGAAGCGGTCGATGAGTGCCTGCGGCGCATCGTCAGGGGTCACCGCGATCGTGAGCTCGTGGCCCTGCCCCAGGTAGCGCACGCGGAGCGACCAGGATCGCTCCGCGCCATCGACCTGCGCGGCGAGCGCCGCACAGGCGTCGCGCCACCGTACGACCGGGAGGGCATCGAGTCGCTCGAGCAGACTCATCGCCGCCTCGCGCCGCTCGGGTGCGATGGCGAGCCCCACCGCGCTCAACACCCCCGCGTGCGGGGGCACGATCACCGTCGTCATCCCGAGCGCATCGGCGAGGGCTGCCGCGTGCAACGGCCCGCCCCCACCGAAGGCGACGAGCGCACAGGTGCGGGGATCGACGCCGCGATCGACGCTCACCCGGCGCAGCGCCCGCGCCATCTCCGCGTTTGCGATATCGAGCATCGCCTGCGCGGTGCGCTCGATCGTTGACCCCAGACGCGTGGCGATCCGCGCGACGGCGGCGGTCGCCGCCTCGCGATCCAGCGCGATCCCCGCGCTGAAGCCCTCGAGGCCGATACGCCCGAGTACGAGCTGCGCATCGGTGACGGTGGGCTCGATGCCCCCCCGCCCGAAAGCGGCCGGCCCCGGCACCGCCCCCGCGCTACGCGGCCCCACCCGTAACGCGCCGCCATCGTCGATCCACCCGAGACTTCCCCCGCCTGCCGAGACCGTCTCGACGAGGACGCGCAGGAGTGCGATGGGGACCCCGGCGACGAGTCCGCCTCCCTCCACCAGCGGCTCCCCATCGAGGATGAGCCCCGCATCGGCGCTCGTCCCACCGATATCGATCGTCAACGCATCGGGGACCCCGATCGACCGGAGCACGGCGGCCGCGCCGACGATCCCACCGGCGGGCCCAGACAACGCGAGCGTCGCCGCATGGCGCGCCGCATCCGTCGCCGACCGCATCCCCCCCGCACTCGTCATCACCGCGGGCATGGGACGCCCCGCCTCGCGGAGACGCGCCCCCAACCCCTCGAGGTATCGCACCACGCGCGGGCGCGCATATCCCTCGGCCACCGCCGTCGCCGTCCGTTCGTATTCGCGGATCTCCGAGAGCACCGCCGCGGCGGTCACCACCTCGAGCTCCGGACGTGCCGCCTGCAACGCCTCGGCGAGCCGACGCTCATGCGTGTCATCTTCATAGGCATGCAGGAGCGCGACGACGACGATCTCCGGATCGCGCGCGAGCACCTCGCGCACCACGGCGGCGACGGTCGTCTCGGTCAATGGTGTCGCGACGGCGCCGGGGATGCGACGCTCGTCCACCGCGACCACATCGGCGGTGGCAACGAGGGGGGTGGGATGCTGCGCCGAGAGATCGTAGAGCGAGGCGCGGTCCTGACGTCGGAGTTCGAGTAGATCGGTCGCGCCGGCGGTCGCGCAGAGCACGACGCGTGCGCCGGTGCGCTCGAGGAGGAGGTTGGTGACCACCGTCGTCCCATGGACGAGGCGCGTCACCTGATCGCCCGCGTCGGTGGACGCGGCGGGCGCGATCACCTCGAGCGCCGCGACGACCCCGATCCCCTGATCCTGCGGCGTCGACATCACCTTCCCCGTGCGGATCCGTCCCGAGGGATCGATCACCACCCCATCGGTGAAGGTCCCGCCGACGTCGACCCCGGCGGCGACGGTCACCGTGGCGCCGGGTCGGTGGCATGGCGCAGCGCCGCCATCACCAGCGCGACATTCGCCCCGAGCAAGAGGAGCAGTGGGCCGGCGAGCCGTTGCGCGACGATCGGCCAGAGCACGAGCGCGAGCATCGATTGGGCCGCGATGAGCAGGAGGAGCATGCGGACCCAGCGCGGCGCCTGCCCCGCGAGGATCGCGCGGGCCGCCGGGATCGCGACGACGAGCGCGACGGGCGACGCCAAGAGCACAGTGAGATTGCGATACCAGAAGACGTGGGCCGAACCGAGCCACATCCCGAGGAGTAGCACCCCGACGAGGCCGGTGAGCGTGAACCACCCGCCCGTGAGGATCGCCGCCGGGATACGCGAGCGGCGACGCATGGTCGGGGTGAGCGGGATGAGGAGGAGCCCCCACATGGCGAGCACCGGTCCCAGCGGGCCGATGATGAGCCCGCCGGGCTCGGTGCGTTCCGCGGGGCGCCGCGCCACGTAGTGCACCGTCTCCGCTGCGACGAGGGGGACCGCTCCCGCCGCCGTCGCCACGGTGACGCTCCGCAGGTGGTCACGGAGCCGCATCGGGATGAACATCGTCTCCCACGCCGTCATCCGCGTATCGGCCATCGGGCCCAACGCGAGCTCGATCCCTGCCTGCGCGAAGGGATCGGGGGCGCTCAGTCGTCGCGACTCCGATCGATAGGTGAGATCGGTCTGGAGCGCGGTGAATTGCGGACGGAGGATCCCCCCGAGTGCGACGTCCAGCGCATCCCGCACCCGCGTGGAACAGTTGTCTCGGAAGTAGTCATAGCGGTACTCGCGGTTCTCTGGCAGCGCATTGCGGGCGACCGCCAGCGCAAGTGCCTCCGCCTGCGTCGGGCTCAGGGCGAGGACCTGCTCTTCCGTCGCGCGATCGCGCTCCTGATACGCCGCGATCAATGGCTGCGAGGGGAAGGCGGCGACCCAGTACCGGGTCTCCCCGCTGAGGAATCGGCGAAGGAAGCTCGGGTCGTCGAAGGAGAACATCCCCCAGTTGTACGCCAGATCGCTCCCAGTGACGGTGTCGCGCACTCGGATGGCATTGTGCCCGTAGCGCTCGAAGATCGCATCGCCCGGCCCGAAGGTCAGGACGGAGATGATGAATCGACTGGACACCGAGGGCGAGACCGATGATGACGCCGCCGGGGACGCCGGCCGGGACGCCGGCGTGGGCATCGCGGTCGGCTGCGCCTGCGACGGCTCGGTCACCAGAGCGAGGAGCATGCCGGTCAGGGCACGGCGCAGCCGGCGCGCGCTCACGGACGGAATTCCTTCCCCTCGTCGGCGGCGCGATAGATGAGCTCCACCAACTTGTGCACGCGCACCTGATCGACCGGCGGCTCGTACTTCACCTCGCCGCGCACCACGGCGGCGAAGTGCGCGAGCTCTGACCGATATGACTGCGTGAAGGCGGTATCCCGCGTCTGCGCTCCCGACGGGGAGACATCCACCGCGCGGCCGCGCACCTCCTTCACCACACGGAGCGGGGCGAGTCGCGCCGAGCCCGTGTCACCGAGCAGCTCGAACCACCACCGCTCCTCGGTCCCCACGTAAGCGGAATGCACATCGATCGTGACGGTGAAGCCGCCTTTGCACTCGATGAAGACGGTGGCGGCCTCCTCCACGGCATTCGCGCCACGCGGACGATCCACCGCGACACTGACGCGTTCGATACGCGGGAAGTCGGTCAACCATCCCGCCATATCGAGCAACGGGACGCCGAGCTCGAGGAAGGCCCCACCCCCCGCCTCGTCACGACGATTCCGCCACGGGGCGAGCACGGCGCGATGCCGATAGGCTCCCGCGCGAACCGCGCGCACTTTGCCGAGATCCCCGCGCCGGATCACCGCGTCCAGCCCCTGCGCATCGGCCCGATACCGATGGTTGTTCGCGACCATCACCACGCGATCGGCCTTCTTCGCCGCCGCGAGGATCTTCTCCACTCCCTTGGACGAGAGCGCGAGCGGCCGCTCGCAGAGCACATGGAGCCCCGCACGCAGCGCGGAGAGGACATGCACCTCATGCAGGTGATTCGGCGTGCAGACGATCACCGCGTCGAGACCGGGGAGCTCGAGGAGCTCATCGATGTCCGAGCAGATGTCCGGCACCCCGAAGCGCTGGGCGAGCGTCCGCGCCTTGGCGAGATCCCCGTCGCAGAGGGCGGCAAGCTGCACCCCGCGCATCTTGGCGAGGACCGGGAGATGCGCCGTCTGCGCGATGACGCCGAGACCGAGGACGCCGACGCGGAGGGGCGAGCGGACACTGGCAGTGGGAGCGGATGGCACCGAACAGGACTCCTACGGGGTGATGAGGCCAGAGGGCAGACGCGCGACGGTGGCGCCGGGATAGTAGGCCGAGAGGATGGCGCGGTGGTCTTGACCGGCGCGCGCACGCCCGATCGCCCCCCACTGACACATCCCGACCCCATGTCCCGACCCGCGCCCCTCGAGCACCGCGCGGATGAGACGCCCACCGTCCTGCTCCACCGCGAGCGAAAAATAGGCGCTGGGCAGGAGGTCGCCAGCTGGCGATCGAAGGACGCTGCGCGCGGCGTTCCCTGGGACGGTGAAGGTCCCCGCCTCGGCCCGCAGCTCGAGGCGTGCGACGCGCCCACTCGTCCCGGTGCCCACCACGCGAAGCCCCTGCACGCGGCCCGGTCCCCCGCGGGGGACGGCGGTGACACTCGCCAGATAGCGCTGCACCACGAGATCCACCTCGGCGGCGGCGAGCCGACGGGTCCACCGATAGGTCGGCGAGCCGTCACAGTAGTCGCGCGTCGTCCCGGGGATGCGATCGCTCACCCCGCGGAGGTGACTCGCCCCCGCTACATCCCAGACCTCGGTGGCTGCCGCCGTCCGCCCCCCGCAGGTGGAGAAGAAGGGGGCATCGGCCACCTGCCCGCCCACCATCAACACGAGGCCGCTCGTACGCTCGATCGCCTGATCGGACGACTGGCGTTCCGCGGTGAGCCCCCCGTATACCTGATCGCTGACGGTCGGGAGGAGATCGAACCACTGACGCCGTGTCGTCCCCCGACGCTCGGCGATGAGCCGACGCACGGTGTAGGTGCGCGCCGCGATCGCCTGCGCCTCCACGGCATCACGCTCGCCCGCCGGTCGATCGCCGATCTCGAGTGGGACCACCCCGCGGAGGTAATCATCGAGCGGGAGCATATTCACGACGAGGACGCCGGAGTCGGTCGCGACATGCCGCAACACCCCGCGATAGGCGCGCCCCCCCGACCGCACCGTCCCCACCCGATCGGTCCGCAGCGTCACCGGCCCGACGTGCCATGCGCTCGCCAAGCCGTCGGTGCGCACCGCGCGCAGCAACGTCCCGCGCCGCTCGATCGACCACCGGTCCCGCGGATTCGCGCGGACGATGACCCCACCATCCTCGTCGAGGAGACGCCACGCGCCGCTCGCGCTCAGCGGTGCCGACCCAACGTGCACCGTGAGCGCGATCCGGACCGTGGGGCCCTCCCCAAGTGAGGGGGATGGTGGGGCCTCATCGAGCGGGAAGGCCTCGTCCGGTGCTGGAGCGACGTCGGTGTCCCGGGCCACCGATGGGCTCGGTCGCTCCACGGTCGGCCGGTTCGTGGTGGTCGGTGTCGTGGCTGGGGACAGGGGACGACGCCCACAGGCGCCGACCACGAGGACCAGCGTGGTCAGGGTGCCTGCGACGACGCGCCAGCGCCAGCCGACGCGCGTCGAGCTCACCGACCGAAGCTCCCGATCGAGGGCGCGACGGGGAGGGTGCGACCGCGCGCCGGCGCCGCACTCGGCACGGCGGGCATCTCGAGCGTGCGCACGAAGTCCGCGGTGAAATCGTAGTCGTCCTGCACCGCCGTCACGCGCGTCTCGATCAGGCTTCCCGGCGTGGCCACGGTGCGCACCCAGGTCACGCCATCGATGTCATCCGCCTGCCACGGT
>Ga0194121_10000834_pt1 | contig 53858 bp, 35 predicted proteins | sample TA2MahCa50mmetaG_FD_148609 | JGI IMG/M metagenome (GOLD analysis project Ga0194121, IMG submission 148609) | Freshwater microbial communities from Lake Tanganyika, Tanzania - TA2015020 Mahale Deep Cast 50m | ecosystem: Environmental > Aquatic > Freshwater > Lake | place: Tanzania: Lake...
CTACGATCTGGTCTGCTTTCATGATGACTGCCCCGATTGGATGGATCAGAAGGTGTTCGATAGTGTCCAAGAAAAAGTCAGCGACGCCTATCAGGAGTGCAACTGAAATGCAATTCCAAGTTACTTCCATTGAGTATGATTTCACTGGATCTGAAGATGAGATCACATCTTCAGAAATGAATGACATCATCGACGACACAGTAGGACACATCTGGGAGGCAGATGATGAAGATGATCTCATCGAGGAGATCACTTCGTGGACAGGTTGGTGCATCAAATCTATCGACTATCGTCACATTCTGAACTGAACATCATGATCCGTCAACAACTCCAAGAAGAATACATCAACCAAGTTCTTGAGGACATGGACATCAAAGATGCACTCGCTTTGTTATTCGATTTCATGAGTGTTGACCTTGATAAGTATAGCGACGAGGACCTGATTGCAGAGGTTGGACAATTCTATCCCGAACTGCTGGAGGATGTGACACCCGACTAAGTGGCACACAGGGGGTTGAAATGCCCCCTGATCCGTGCCATACTATCAGCATGAACAAAACCAATCCCTACGTCCAACAGATCCTCTCCCAAGGCAAGGAACCCAGCAAGGCGCCTGCCCCTGTGGCGACCTACCCTCGGGAGATCCACGGGCAAGTCTTCCAGACTGAGGCAGAATACCGTGAGGCGCTGCACGACTTTCTCAACGGCATGTGACAGTCAAGGGGGTGGCCGCGGCGACCCCCAAACCCCTCCAAGGGGTGCCATACTAACCACATCGACAACCAAACGATGACCCCTTCCGAACTCACCGCCGCCATTGAGGCAGGCACTATGACCATCACCCGCCTGCCTGCTGCCCGCCCTCAGCGGTGGCAGCTCACGATGACCCGCGTGGGTGGATCTCGGTCCAGCGTCAAGGGTAGCGACCCCAGGGGCACTAAGATCACGGGCACCACCAAGACCCCACGCCGCAACCGTAGGGGCGCCTGGAGCGCCTGCGACTGACCCCCCCTTCTCTATACTAACCACATCAACCAACCAACCAATGCGCTTCCCCATCCGTCGCAACTCAACCGCTGTTCACCGTCTGACCGTCAATCCTATCACGGGCACCGCTCGGGTACAGTTCACCAGCAGCAGGGAGACCTATCGCTTCACTGGCGTCTCCCGTCGTGCCATCCTGGCAGCAGCGTGGCACTCCCCCGCCAGCTTGGGACAGTGGGTGAACTGGCACTGCCTGCAGTCCCACCAGACCGTGACCCTGTAGAATTACAGCATGAACAACCTCAATCAAACCCGCTACACCGTCTTCATCCCCTCTGACCCCTGGGAATCCATCGACTGCGAGACCTGGGCAGAGGCGCAGCGCCTGCTCGCCATCAAAGCAGACGAGTTCGTCTACGCCGAGATTCGGAAGGATGGGGTCATCCTTGACGACCTGCAGATCCTGTGACAGTTGGCGAACTGTCCACTCAACCCCCCAAACCCCATCATTCCCTGCCATACTATCAGCATGAACAAAACCAAGATGACCCACGAACAACTGCTCGCCACCGTGATGGCAGAGTACACCGCCAAGGTGATCCGCGAGGAGCAGATCCGTCAGGAGATCCGCGACGGCAAGCGCCAGATGGTCCAATCCACCAACTGGTACATCAGCGACCGCCACTGAGCGGCGTTGCCTGTAGACTAAACCCATCAACCAAACGAGACAACCCATGACGACCTACAACGGTTGGGCAAACTACGAAACCTGGAACGCTTCCCTCTGGATGCAGAACGACGAGTTCCTCTACAATACCGCTAAGGCGTGCGTGAACTTCTGCGGTGCTGACGAGACCCCCTGGCAGAAGTTCCAGCGTTGCATGATGCACGGGCACATCGGACGCCACATCGGGCAGACCCCTGACGGCGTGGCATGGGATGACTCCAAGATCTGCGACGTGGAGATGAACTCCCTGATGGTCGATCTCTGAACTGTCCACAGGGGGTGCCCCCACCCCCTCCCCGCCTCTATACTAAACACATCAACCAAACGACTCAAACCATGTCCCGCCTCATCCTCCCCCTGTCCGCTCTCGCCCTGACCCTGTGGGTCGGCGGCAACGCTCTGTCTGCTGGTCTGCAGATCACCAAGGGGTACGCCGACCGCCTCGCCGTGGAAATGTGCGAAGTGTCCGAGACTGAGTGCCGCTGAGCACCCCCCCCACTCCATCGCATCCCTCTCATGATCATGACCCCCGCCTCATGCCTCACCACCCGTCAGATCGTGTGGGCAGGTCGCCCCACTGACGACGCACAGCAGACCATGGGGCTGCAGGTGCCCATCACTGTGGAGGCATCCTGGCTGGCAGGTGCCCACGCATCACGCTGGCACGATGAGGCGATCTCTCGCCTGCCCCTGTTCACCCACGAGGACTGACCCATGGCACGACGCGACCCCATCGCCCCCATCATGGCACGGCATGGATTCATCGAGAAGCGCAGCACACGCCACCGCATCTGGCAGCACCCCACTGGGGCTGTGGTCACCACAGGCAGCACGATCAGCGACCATCGGGCACTGAAGAACATTGAGCGAGACTGCCGCCGTGCGCTGATGGCAGTCTGACCCTACAGCATAGCACACCCCCGACCGATTGGACAGTCGTTTGGGGGTAATACGTATGTATCGGGGGAGCCGAGCGAAAAACGATAGATACTATTAACCTACAAAACTTTGAAAACGCTCGACTGATTACACGTTTATAAAAAAAATTTTTCCCCAACAAAATGACTCAAAAACCTCTAAGTACTCACACAACGTCAAGCGAAGAGTTTTCATATATCTTCATGGTCGTAAAAGAACTTTGGAAGATAGCATTGGAAAGCTTGACAAAGCGTAGAGAAACTGTTAGAATCATAGTATCTGAAAAATCAACATCATGAAAAAAATCAGTATTCTTGGAGTAACACTGGCAACCTTCTTATTTCCTTTGAGTGCTTTTGCTACTGCTGCTCACTCTCAGAATTATTCTACGGAATGGTCAGACAAACCAAGGGGAGCCACTTGGATTTTAAAAAACGGTGCAAGAATTCATATTACTCCTGGACCAGGCATCAATGCTAAAATAAAAGAAGTTGAAGCATGGATCAAAGCACAAGAAAGTTCTCAGGTTGCACAGTATGCTGCACCTGCTCAAGTACAGTATCAACCACCGAGCTTCTTTCAAGGATCATCAGGAGCACCAGTAGTAGTTCCTCCCACTGTGATTAACAATCAACCCAACAAGTGTCGCCAAAAGCGTATCAATCTTCTGTTAGTGTTTGATGTAGAATCTTCTGATTGTTAATGGAGCAAGTAACACATATACTTGTTGATACAAATAGTTACAGTATTATTGTATTTGGAAACATGGGATCTCAAAGAACATTGAGATTCCATTTTAGTATTTTTTATGATGCGCTGGAATATTGTGCAGCTCGTATGAGAAGAGAACATATTTTGTATTTAAGTTGATATATAATGAAGATGTAAAAAAAATATGATTCCGCATACTTACGAGACAACCGTAGAATACAATCCAGACTTTGGAGAATATTTTGTAACATTACCTGATGAATTAACTGATCTAATAGGTTGGGAAGAAGGTGATGTAATAGAATGGAAAATTAACAAAGATGGTACTGTATCACTTGAAAAAATAGATGATTTTTTTGATGAAGGAGAAGAAGATAATGATTGATGATGAAAAAACAGTACAATACAAGATTGTAGACAAATCAGGTAAAGTTGTTGAAGATGTAACATTCAATGACTATGAAAAACTGGCAGATCATATGCTTGGATTGGCAGAAAAATGGTACACTGGATTATACGATGTTGATGATACGTTAGAGATTTCTACGTTTGATAAAACTGGAGAACTTATTTACTCAGATACGGCAACATTTGGAGAAACAATGAATGATGAATCAAGTTTGGAAGACGAACTTAAGCAACTTGCTGCAATCCAACACCAACCAACAAATGAAAGTTCTGGAAGAAAGTCTACAAAGACTAGAAAAAAGAGTAAAAAATCTTGAGATTCGTATATCAAAAATACCAGATCCTTTCGTAATATTATACAGACCACCTAATTCAGACTATGTAAAGCTTAACGAGGCTTTGGATGCTTTGTTTAATCGTCTAAATAATATGGAGAATTTTTTAGCAGGAGTTGAAGAGTGCCAGCAGCAGCAAAACAAGGAAGTACAATAACGATTGTTCCGCCAACTCCATGTCAAACAACGACTACGTGTGCAGGTGGAACAGGGCAAGTATTAATTAATGGTGCGCGAGCAGCAACTGTAACCAGTCCAGTAACTCCATGGCTAGTTGGAGTACCACCTGTATGTGTTACGGTATCAGGTACAGTGACTGGTCCTGGATCTTCAAGTGTTTTAGTAAATGGGCAACCATTAGCATATTTGGGATCTATGACTTCTGCTGGTCCTATCAATGGTAATTGTGCCCCTGATGTAATAGTTGGTGCGTAATAATTAGTTTTATGTTATAATATTTTAGTTATTGAGGTAATAAATGGCAAAATCAAAAAGTTTCAATATATCAACCTATGTCCCTGGAAAACCTAAATGCACTCGTCAAGGTCGCAGTAAAAATACAAACCTTGCTGCATCCGCACGTAATGGGCGCAAAAAACGTTATCGTGGGCAAGGAAGGTAAAAAATTATGATTTTAACGCCATTTTGGCGTTTTTTTATGTTTTGACGGGATAGCAACCCCGTAAAAAGTTCTGTTTTCACTCAAATAAGGAGAAAAACAGATGGCTGTTCATTCAAATCCAGATCGAGATCAAAAATATATGAAAGAAATGTGGGGTACAACACGTTTAATCACGGATTATACCCCTATGGAGCAAAAAACTCCGTCAAAAATAAGAAAAAATGACCCTCCACAAAATAGAATGTCAAAAATGTGTGGAGGAAAGGAAGGATTTGATGATTATGTTGAATGGTGGGTATAAATAATAGAAAATAGTACAGTTCTATGCCCGTCAGTAGGTCTTTTACGGATCTGAGTATTACATTTGATAAACATCCTATCACCAATGACTTACTGGTGGTCAAAGATTTTGTTGCAATTAAAAAATCTGTGCAAAATTTATTAACTACTTTTCCTGGAGAACGTTTTTTTAATCCAAATATTGGTAGTAGAATAACAAAATTATTGTTTGAACCCGTTGATTTTATTACCTCGACCTCTCTCCGTGAAGAAATAGAGTATACAATCAAAGCTTTTGAACCAAGAGTACTGTTAGTTTCCTCAACTAATGGTAATACGGGAGTAGAGGTAGTACCAAATTTTACTGAAGATGGATATGATATTGAAATAGAGTATTCTATAATTGGATTGCCAGAAAAAACAGATACAATTTCCATCTTTTTGGAGAGAACTAGAGGATAATGGCATACAATCAATTAACAAATTTAGACTATTTTGATATAAAGAATGCTCTTATAGATTATTTAAGGGCAAATTCTACTTTTAGTGATTACGATTTTGAAGGATCTACTCTGAGTATGCTGCTGGATGTATTGGCGTATAACACATACTATACATCTTTCAATGCAAATATGCTTGTTAATGAATCATTTCTTGATTCAGCAACTCTTAGAGATAATGTAGTATCTCTTGCAAAACAACTTGGGTATACTCCACGCTCTGCTGTAGCAGCTGCGACTGCAGTAAATCTTAATGCAACATTAAATGGCACCACAATACCGAAATCAGTTTTCTTAAAAAGAGGAAATGCGTTTATAACCATAGTAGATGAAACACTTTATCAATATGTTTTACTTGATGATGTACAGACAGCAGTATTACCAAATAACACTGTAGATTTTCAAAATATTAAAATATACGAGGGATTATACATTTCTAACAGATACACCGTACCTGCTTATACAGGGGCATATAACGTGGTCTTACAGAACGCTAACATCGATACATCATCCATTCGTGTAAATGTTTTCGAAAGTGCAACGTCTTCTTCTTTTGAAAAATTTGTACAATCTGATAATATTTTAAATGTAGGTGGGCAATCACCAACTTATTTTGTAACAGAGGTTGAAGATGAAAATTACAAACTTTCATTTGGCGATGGAATTTTTGGTAAAAAATTAATTCCTGGGCAAGTCGTCGAAATTAGCTATCTTGTTACAAATGCAAGCGCAACAAATGGAGCTACAGTATTTACATATAATGGAGTGATTACTGATGTTGCTGGAGGAGTAAATTTCTCAATAACAGTAAATAGTGTAACTTCTTTGACAAAGGCATTTGGTGGAGAGTCTATCGAAAGTATCGATAGTATTAAAAGAAATGCTCCTGCATCATTTGGAGCTCAAAATCGTGCGGTAACTTCTCTGGATTACGAAGCAATTATTCGCCGCGTTTATCCAGCAACTGCAGATGTCATTTCATATGGGGGAGAAGAAGAAAATCCTCCTGAATATGGAAAAGTTAAAATTTCAATTAAACCAAGAAATCTTAATTTTCTTTCCTCTTACACAAAAAGCGTTATTATACAAGAACTTAAAAAATATTCTGTTGGTGCAGTCACTCCAGAAATAGTAGATCCATCTATTATTTTTGTTGAGTTGATTTCCAGAATATTTTATAATCAGTCAATAACCAATTTAAATTCTGACCAAATTAAACAAAGAGTAATTGCTAATTTAACAAACTATATTAGATTATCAGATACAGAAAAATTTGGCGGTAAATTTAAATATAGCAAGGCAATTAGTACAATTGATGCATCGGATAGATCTATTAGCTCTAATCTAACTGATATTAGAATGAGAAAAGATTTTTATCCTTCGTTAAATAACAATGCATATTATGAGTTTTGTTTTAACAATCCATTTGATGATGATATTGATGTTCAAACATTAGTTTCTACGGGATTTGTTGTACAACAATATCCCAACAATATTGTTTATATCGAAGATAGAGACTTAAAAATTGTATTATATCGTTTAGATTCTCAAACTGGCGATAAAATTGTATTAAATTCTGAACAAGGAGAAATTGATTATAAAAAAGGTGATATACGATTATACAATTTAAATATCATAAAAGGATCTTTTTCTGATAATAAAATAGAGATTAGATTAAAACCATTGTATAACGATATCATTTCTAAACGTCAAGTTTATCTTGATGTAGATATTGAAAAAAGTTCATTTACTTTAATTCAAGAATAAAAATAAATGGCAACGAAAATAAAAACTTTATCCGCTCTTATTGATGGGCAATTACCAGATTTTATTTCTTCTGAGTATCCCAAGTTTTCTGCGTTCATGCAGAAATACTATGAGCAGCTTGAGTTGCCAGGACAACCTGTTGATTTAATATCAAACTTAGATAAGTATCGTGATATTGATACTTACACCAATACCTTATTAAATCAACAAACTGTATTAACACAAAACATTACAGCAACCTCGACAACTATTAATGTTGCCGATACTTCTTCTTTCCCAGAAATAAATGGATATGTATTAATTGATGATGAAGTAATTTTTTACAAAACAAAAACTGCTACATCATTTTTAAATTGTTATCGTAATATTAGTTCTACTACTAAACTTGGCGATTTATATACTCCACTTCAATTCAAGCGTGTTCCAACAGCTGAATCTGGAATTGGTGTACAACACCTAAACGGTGATAAGATACTTAATATTAGTAATCTATTTTTATATTCACTAATCAAAAATTTTGAATCAGAATATTTGTCGTCTTTTCCAGAAGCAGCATTAAAAACGACAGCTGATAAAACACTATTAATTAAAAACATTAAAAAGTTTTATGCATCAAAGGGAACAGAGTCTTCAATAAAATTTCTATTCAATTCATTAGTTCCAAATGACGGACCAAACGAACCCACTGTTTACTATCCAAAAGATTCTACAGTTAAATCATCAAATGGTGAATGGGTTCACAATTATTCCTTAAAAGCAAAAATTTTAGGTAATGTTGGTGATATTCGGTATTTAATTGGTGGTAAAATTACACAACCACAAGATAAAAATGATTCAAGTATAGGATATGCCTCTGCGGTAATTGATAATATTATTTCTATAGGTGAAGGGTACTATGAAATAGTATTAGCAGAACAAAGTGTAGTGGGGCAGTTTTCTGTAATTTCAGAAACGTATTTAACTACGAATCTTTTAGCAAATCAATCAACCAATAAAAGAATTAATGTTTATTCTACATCTGGTTGGAGAACCAATACTGGCAGCTTGATTATTGGGTCTGAAGAAATAACGTACAAGTCAAAAACAGTAAATCAGTTTATTATTGACAGTAGATCATCTACTCCTGGAACATATTTTTCTAATACCCCAGTTTTTAAGAAATCAAATGTTATTGTAAACTATATTGATGAAAATAATCAAACCCAAAATAGATCTATTCTTATTTTAGGAATACTCTATAATTTAAATCAAAATATTCCTACTCCATATTCAGTGCCAGGAGATAGTATTCAAATTGCTCCTTCTGGATTTGAAACTAAAAATCCAATTATATTTAATAAAATTACAAACTCTATTCGATGGAGTTTAAATGAAACTAATATATTTTCTTCTGTTAGTTCGCTATCTGATGTATTAGTTAATGTATCTGCGATTTATGAAGACGATCAGTATTATTATATTGCGTCATCTGGATATCCTAATCATTCGATAGGAAAAACTAATTGGACTGTAACTTTACAAGATCAGAAGAATTTAAAATTAATTAGAAAATATCCTACCAGAACTACTGAAGTATACGAAACAACAAACAAAGATGTTGGTGTGCTTATAAATGGCGTTCCAATTAGAGGAGTTAAGGATGATGAAACTATTACATTTGGAGAAATAACGAAATTTATTATAACTAACAAAGGAAATGGGTATTTAAATCCTCCCAGAGTCTTAGTTATTAGTAATGCTGGTGTAAGCGGAGTAGCTGAAGGTCGTGCAGTGCTGTCTGGAGATGTTGTAGACCGAATTGATATCGTAAACGGTGGTCAAGGATTTTTTCCTCCCGTTCCAACAATTATACTTACCTCTGGAAGAAATGCTACTGCAGAACCAGTAATTACAAATGGCAGAATAACTAGCATAAAAGTAATAAATCCTGGGGAGTACTATACTACTCCGCCTAAAGTAATCATTACTGATTCATCGAGCAAAGGAAGATTTGCTAACTTTACTGCAACGATTTCAGATGATGGAAAACTTACTGGATTTATTAAAATAGAGGAAGGAAAATTTTATGATCCAGAACGAACTACAGTAACAATTAAAGAAATTGGTTCTGGGGCTCAAGCAACAGCGTTTGTAAGAACTTGGACTAAAAATAGATTTGAAAAATTAAAATCAAATTTAGATAGTAGTAATGGTCATTATTTTTTAAATAACAATCCTGCGCTTGGTTATGGTTACAATTATGTTGGCAATCCAAAATCATTACGAGTAGCATTGGGCGATAATTTAGATAATTTAGGAAATGTGCCGACTACGCTAACGCATTCTCCTATTATTGGGTTTGCTTATGATGGAAATCCTATCTATGGTCCGTATGGATATCAAGATCCAGGAAATTCTACATCTTCTGTTGTTAGAATGACTACCAGTTACAAATTAAAGACTTCAAGACCTAAAGGACCAGCAACAAGTGAATACTTCTTAGGTTCTTTTATTGAAGATTATGAATATCTTCATAGATCAGGAAGTTTAGACGAAAATAATGGAAGATTTTGTGTTACACCAGACTATCCAGAAGGAACATATGCATATTTTGTAACAATCCAAGCAGATAATACTCCAGTATATCCATATTTTATAGGAAAAAATTATTATGCAATTCCAGTAGATTCAAACTATAATAAAACGATATCTCAAGATGATTTACCGTTAAACATCTCCAGATTAAGAACTTCCAGAACAACAAACAATGGAGATGGTGTAGTTGCATTTGTCGAAGAAGTTAAAACAGGATCTATTTCGAATGTTGATGTGAACTTTTCTCACAATAATTTTTCGGTCGATGGAGTAGTAAATGTAGATTATTCTGGGACAGGTGGTTCTGATATTTTAGCTCAAGTTGCTACTTTAAAGGGTAAATCAGTAAACTCTTTAGTATCTTCTTTTGGGATATTCAAATTTTTTGATTATTTTACGGCAACTATTACTTCTCAATTAATTTCAACAGGAACTACTAATTTTCCTGTTAACGTAAACTCTTTAGGATTTTCTCTGGTAATTTCTTCCAGAGCAATTCCTAATTATTCTTTGACTAGTACCAATGTATTGATACGTGGTGGTTCAAATAATTCATTTGTTGCTTTATTGCCACCATCTTTAGATAAGTGCATTAAATTAACCACAGAGTCTCCATGTTATTTGTATGATGGAGATATCTTAAGACAGGATCAAACATTAGCCTCAGGAAAAGTTGTTGGTGATGTGTTTAATTCAAAAGTTATTGTGTTGAAAGAGGTTACTAAATCATTCACAAATATTAACGCAACTGCAACAAATAAAGCATCAGCTTCCATAGAAGTAATAAGTATTGTTGTAGACAAAGTTTCCAGTTATAGTTTAGGTTCATTTATTTCACAGACGAATGGAAGACAAGCAATAATTCTTTCTTCATCAAATAATAGAATTAATTTAGCATCAAATACATTTGAATTAAATGAGCCTATTATATTTTCTGCTGCTTTTTCTGGATTAGTAACTGATAAAATTTATTACGTAGTTAATCCAACCCCAACAAATTTTGAAGTTGCGTTGACTCCAAATGGAAGTCCTATACTAATATCTAATAATACCTCTCCTGGAGCAGTAGTAATAAACCAAAAAGCTTTAGGAGTTGTTTTGGAGGCAACCCAAGAAAAAAATACTTGTCAAATTCGCGTGATACGTGGAAATTTTGAAGTTTCATCTACATATTTCTTAAAAACTAATGATTTAAAAGACACGGTAGGTAGTAAAATTGTACAAAAAAATCCATTAAGTTATGATATAAAAATATTATCAAATACCGATAAAATTGCTATTTTAAAAACTAACGAGAATCATAATGTATCGGTAGGAGACCTAATTAATGTAAATATTAACCCAGATGATGCGGTCAGCACCACCACAATATATGTACGAAGAAAAATTTATCAAAGAGTTAAGTTAAATTCACCAACATATAGCAAAATATTGAATGATAGTGGTGTGGGAAGAATTTTAACACTCAATAGTGGTTCTGACTATGCATATGACACGTCTGGCAACAATACTTACACAAACGTTGAGTTGATTTTTGCAAATCAAACATTGTGCAGAAATGAAACGGGTCAAGTAACTAGTGATTTGACAACCGCTGTCATAGGAAACCCTGGAAATCAAAATAATGCCCGAGCTACAATTTCAGTAACAAATGGATTAGTTACTTCCATCACAATTACATCTAAAGGCAGATTATATAAGAAAGGAGATCTTCTTAGTGTAGCACCTGCATCAATTTCCAGAAATCCAACATCAATCTCCACCAGATCACTTATAATAGAAGTTGATCATGCTGGATTTGCAAAGTTAAACACTAAATTATTTTTAAGTGACATAAATTCTATATCCGTCAATGATTTTCTGCAATTAGGGACAGAAGTCGTTAAGGTAACAGCAGTTAATGCTGTAGAAAATTCAATTACTGTATTGCGAGCGCAAGAAAATACAACCACATCAGATCATATCAGTGGGCAAGTAGTAGAAGCATATTTACCTAAGTATCTTTTTAATTCTAATTACCAATTAGGCAATACACCTTCAGATCCATATGTTTCTTTTTATGATCCTGTATCAAGAGAATTAGAGGTAACATTTGATACTGGTAATACACTAACTACGATTAATCCATTAAGTGCTTCAAGTTTCTTTTATGATCAAAATGTTCCTCGAAAAATAGTTGGTGTTGTTGATATTTTAAAAAATTCATCTTATAAATTTGAATTTTCTTACGATAATATTAATTGGTCTAAAAATCCGATTATTCCTATACAAAAGTATTACAAATATAAATTTGATACGTCAAACCCATCATTATCTGGAAGTTTTCTTGAATTTTCTCCCAGTGGTAATTACAATATACTTACTTTAGAAGTAGATAGGAGTCCAATTGTACCAGGATTTGCAAATTCTTTTACAACAATGAAAGTGGGATTTGGCGCTAATATTGCATCAAACACTTTTACAAATCAAAAAGATATAGAGTTCACAAATTATTACTACTTTGATAAAAATAATATTATCGATCCAGAAAAATCTTATTTAAAAGTCATTGATGATCCTTTGCAAGGAGAGCATAAAATCATATACACCACTCCTCGGGAAATGGTCTATGAAGTCAATAGCTATCCTCAACACTCTGGATCTGGATCTATTTCATATGTAACTTCGTCTCTTGGCGCAACAGGAGAAATAAATTCTTTTAAAATAGTAAATTCTGGCAAAAATATGTCTAAACTGCCAGTAATACTTGGAGTTCAACCTTCTCCTTCCTTAGAATGTAAAGTAAATGTTGATTGGAATGAAAATACTCGTAAAATTGTCGGGCTTTCTATAATTAACCCAGGATCTAATTATTCTAAACCAAAAGTTGTTGTGGCAAAGGGAGATGGAATAAATTTTGAATTTGATGTTAGAAAAAGTGCCGATAATAGTATTTCCGCAGTTATATTATTAAATGGTGGATCAGGATTTACGTTCAAACCAGAAGTTAGGGTTATAGAGACAGATGTCAAAGCATATTTCTATAGTAAAGAAATTGGTGTTCCCTCTAAAATATCGATAATAGACAACGGAAAAGGATTCAATAGTGATGTAACCACTAAAAGAAAAATTACTTCTGATAGAATTTTAGTTCTTAAAAATTTTCCAGCAAAAGCATTTTTTGAAAATGAAATCGTGCAGCAATATGATGGATCTACAATAATTGCTTCGGGATATGTTTCTAAAGAAGGATGGAAAGAAGGAAGCAATATTCTTCGATTGAATCGAGTGACTGGAGAATTTAAAAACAATTTACCAGTTGTTGGTAAAACGCAAAATAATACTGCTACCGTAGTTTCTTCTTTTGTTGGAGAATTTAATTATGATATCAAATCTTATTTTGATAATATTGGATACTATATCTCTGATAGGTCTAAACTTAGTTCTTCATCTCAAAAATTAACAGATTCTTATTTTTATCAAGATTATTCTTATGTTATTAGATCCAGAACTCCCATAGACATTTGGAGAAGATTAATAAAATCTTCTACTCACCCAGCTGGATTTGAATTATTTGGTGAAGTTGCCATAGATTCTGTAGGTATTGCTAAAATTAACAGTATACAACCAAAAATTGATCATATTTCTTCTATTCAACTGTGGGATCCGCAAAAAAATAAGATCACAATTGAAAAATCTTACAGAACTATTACTAATCTAACAGTATCATCCAATTTTGTTGATAAGCAAAGAGGAAAAGGATCTGTATTTGTAAATACTTTTGATGATTCAGAAACCCAAAGTTTTGAGTTTTATTTAACGCCAGAATTTAATGGGTATTTTGATTCTAATGGAAATAGAGCAGGGAATAAAGTATTTACTATGAAAATTATTGGAAGCAACAATAATTTATCTCTTCCTGCTAAAGAAAATGTTGTTATTTCATTAGATGGCGTAGTCCAGCAACCAGGAAAAACATTTACGATTTCTAATACACAAATTACATTTGCTGAGGCTCCTTTGGGATATAGAAATGCTATCGGGCAACCAATACCAGCATCATCATATATTGAAGGAGTTGATACCGTTAAACAAAAATTTATTGGAAAAGCGTTACGATATAGAAATAGCACAATAAATTCTGCTTATTTTAAATCTATATCGGATATTTCTTCTCAATTCAATGGAGTAAAAACTAATTTTAAATTATTAGATTATAACAATAATTCAGATATTATATTAGAATCTGGCGATAATTTAATTGTGTCTGTAGACGGAATTTTGCAGAATCCTGGAATAACCCCAACTTTTCCTGTTGATAGATCATACTATATCAAGAGATCCGTTACTCCAAATGAAATTATTTTTACCGAACCTCCAAAATCTGGTCAAACATTTGGGGCATACTCAATTTCTAATTATGAATTAGCAGAAATTGATGAATCCTTCGTAAGTGGAACTTTTTATGGTCCATTCATTATGCGAAGAAAATTTAATAAAAAACCATTAGAAGTTTTTAATGATAATAATGTATTGGTTTTTATAGACCGCGTACTACAGAAAAAAACCAGAAATTATAATATTCAAGGTTCTTCAATAACTTTTTCCTCTCCAATTCTTCCTGGGCAAAAAGTTACAATATTGTATTTTTATGGAAGAAGCGCAGCGACTACAGTAACTGCGTTTAATTACGAAGAAGATACCTATTTCAACTTAGTAAAAATTGCTTTAAATTATGTTCCGCCCTTAGCTCAATATGCAGATAGAATTGCTTATCAAGGTAGCAATATTAGTAATTATACTGCTATAGGAAAAGCAAAAGGAGTATCTGTAACTCCTACTGGATCTGTATTGTTATTACAAGCACAAAATGCTCCATTTCTAACTAATAAAGATATTACCATTATTAATGGATTAGCATCTGGTATTGGAGATTTAGTAATTCCACAATCGGCAATTATTAGTATAAGTCCTTTTGAATCTGATGAAGAAACACTGGGTATTTTACAAAAAGATAATTCTGGTTGGTTGCTTGGATCATCTTTAGGTAAAAAAACTCCTAATTTTATTGATATTGGCGATCAAATTAGAATTGATGGAGAAACTAAGTATAGAACTATTCTTTCTCTTCCTGATAAAGTTTTAAAGAGCCAATATAATAACAATTCTTCAATTGCAAATAATTTCTTTGGAAAACTTGGCGTTACTCCAAATGATGAAACATTCAAAGGAGAGGGATTGACAGTATTTGCAAAAGTTGAAAATGGAAAAATTTCTGCTTTAGAATGGAATGATAGAAAATATAATCAATATGGGTTTGGTAAGATTCAACCTGGAGCATACGGATACGAAAATGCTCCTAAATTAACGTTTGTTCCTCAACCTGTAAGAGATGATGGAGGGAGTATTATTTCTCCAGCTCAGGGAGGAGGTGCTGAAGGATTTGTAGTAGTAAGTGGTGGAGAAGTTATTGATGTTGTTTTGACTAATCCTGGCAGCAATTATTTAACTTCTCCAAAAGTTTATGTTGCAAAAGGATATGATATTATTAAAAACCCAGAAAAAAGAGTTAATAGTAAATTTGAAATAAGCTTTTTCCCTAAAATTTCTACAACTTTTATAGTATCTTCTGTAATAAATCTTGAGTATGGGTTTGCAGTTCATGAAGATCCATATATTATCAGTCCTACTGCAAAATTAGATAGATCAATTGTAATTACAACAGAAGTCAATACTTTAAGCACTACTCCAAATATTGTGAATGTTGCATATAATGCTACATTTATAAATTGTCAATTACATAAACTTGCCACAATAAATTCTGTAGTTTCATTAACAAAAGATATTATTGTAAATGTTCATACACTATGGGAAAATGTAAAAGAAACTACAATTAAAAATATTCAACAAGAAATTAAAAAAACCATCCCAACTGGGTTTGTAGATATGCTTGCCGAACCAGTAAATACTGAAATTTCGTATGCTTCTCTTACTCTTGGTCCTACCTTAAGAAAATTTGAAAATGGTGCTTTTAATGATATGGGGTTTGTAAACATCGGCGGGATTAGTTTAGAACAATTCACAAGAACTTATGGTGATATAACCATCCAAGATTTTGAGGTAAGAGCTCATAGCGCCAAAGCAACGGTAGAAGAAACTTTGATGAATTTAGGATATGGATCTACAAATGAGTATGGTGCATTTTTACAAACGAACCTTACTACGACTAGTTCTATTATTTACATCTCTAATACAAGTCGATTCCCTGCATCAGGAAAACTTTTGGTGGGAGATGAAATAATTACGTATAGTTCTAAGTTATCTGATCGTTTTGTGGGCGTTTTGCGTGGTCAATATAATACTACTGCAAAAGCTCATACTGCTGGAGATTATTTAAGAACTTTGAATTAAAGGTATAAATATAAATAAGAATTACGAACCAATTAGCAAGAGAGAAGTTTTCAATGGCCGCAATTATTTCTGAAAAGTTTAGAATTTTTAATGCCAAGCAGTTTTATGAATCTCTAACAGAACCTGCAGGGGGTACAGATACCTCACCAGAAAGAACAAGAATGTATTTCTTTGTAGGAAGACCACAGAGATGGTTTGCGTATTTAGAAATTTTTAATAAGTCTTCAACTGATTTTGTTGCTGGGCAAAAAGTATTTGTAGGAGCAAACTTTGCTGCTGCTACATTTAGAGCTGATGTAATTGGGGCATTCCCTAATAGTTTACTCTTATCTGCAGTTGGTCCTACTGCATCTGCATTTCCTGCTGCTGGTTCTACTATAACTGGATACAATCCAATTACAAGCACAGCAACCGCTGCTACAGCATTAACTGGCGTATATCGTTTTGCTACAGACGATATTCCACCAGTTCCATTTGATAATCAGACAGAAAAATTTGTCTCGTATTCTGACATTTTAGCTGCAAAAAGAATTACAGGAGAATTTGCCAGACCTGTAATTAGAAGATTTAACTGGGATGTTGCAACTAATAATCGTTATGATATGTGGAGACCAGATTATTCTGAGAAAAAAACTTCTGCCGTAACTTATTCAGGAGGATCAACTGGTTCTCAAAATATCTCAACTGCTAAATTCTACGTTGTAAATAGTCGTTATGAGGTATTTAAGTGCCTCTACAACGGCGAAGCCCCTACTTCTCTACTAACAGGTGGCGTACTACCAACAGTGGCATATGAACCATCTACCGCGCCTTCCAGCGGCACCTTTGCAGCAGGCATTTACAAAGAACCAGTTGATGCAAATGGGCAATCAAATTATATTTGGAAATATATGTATACTATTTCCACAAATGACGTTTTGAGATTCCTCTCTACAGATTTTATTCCTATTGTTACTGATACCACAGTTCAAGCAGCGGCAGTTGATGGAGCAATTAGTGCTGCTGTATTGAAATCAATTGGTTCAAATTTACCAACTAGTCAAACTGCACTTTATACTCCTATTTTGGGAGATGGAAGTGGTGGTGTTGTTAAATTTGGCACAACTGGTACTGGCACAATTAATTATGCATATTTACATGCTGCTGGATCTGGATACACATATGCAAGCGTTATATTAAAAAATGGCAATGTATATTCTGATGCTGCTTTGACTACAGCTGTAACTGTAGCTAATACTGCAACTGGTGCTGTTGAGTGTGTTCTTTCTCCTCAGGGAGGTCATGGAAAAGATCCATTTGTTGAATTAAATGCTAAGCGCATCATGACAAACATTCGTTTGACATATGCTGAGGGTGGTGGAGATTTCCCAGTAGAAAACGATTTCAGAAGAATTGGTATTCTTCAAGACCCTCTACTCTATGGTACTTCTAATTTTGCTACTGTCGATACTCTATCCAATTTGAGAGCGGTTAAACTAACGGGAGTCACAGGTCTTTTCCAGCAAGACGAAGAAATTACTCAAACTAATGCTGGTAATGTTTCAAAAGGAACTGTAGTTGCCTGGACTCCAGATGCTGGCACAACAACTTCAGGGGTATTAAAATATTTTCAATCATCAGATTATCATTTAGATAATGGCGTTATAAGACCTTTTGTATCAACCGCCGCAAATCCTATTACAGGATTAACATCTAATATTACTGGAACAGTTGATACCTCATTTAACGCTTCATCTTTGGGATCTACGTTTAGCAATGGGCTTGCTCTGCCAGAAATTCAACCAAATTCTGGTGAAATTGTATATATTGAAAATAGAAGATTAATTACCAGAGCACCAGACCAAGTAGAAGATATTAAACTCGTTATTGAGTTCTAATTAGAATAAAGTAAATTACGCAAGAGCTTGAGAATAAAATGCCTCAAAAGACAAATCTTAACGTCCCACCATATAATGATGATTTTGACAAAGATAAGGGATTTTACAAGGTATTATTCCGTCCTGGTTATAGCATACAAACCAGAGAGTTAACTACTTTACAGTCTGTTCTACAAAACCAAATTGAGAATTTTGGCAGAAGTAGATTTAAACAAGGACAGCAAGTAGTTCCTGGTGAGGTAGCATTTAATAATAAATTAGATTATGTTAAATTATCTTCGGTTTCAGAAGTTGCAGTAAATGTAAACGGAAATATTGTATTTCAAAAATATGATATCACAAAATTAGTTGGAACAACTTTGCAGGGATTATCTTCAGGGGTACGTGCATCTGTTATTTGGTATGCTAAATCATCTGAGGTTGAATCTGATATTTTGTTCATAAAATATGTTAATAGTGGCAATGCTAATAATGAATTTACTTTTAGACAAGGAGAGACATTAGAAGTATTAGATATTGCAGATACTCCAAGACTTATTGTTGGAACTGATGGTAGTGCTTTACCTACTACAATTACTGTAAAAGATTATGATACTGGAATTAGTAAAATAATTGATAGTCCTGCAATGGGATATGCTTCGGCAGTTAAAGTAGAATCTGGTGTTTATTTTGTTAATGGATATTTTGTTAATAACAAAGAACAATTAATTGTAGTTGACAAATATTATAATAAACCATCTGCAAAAGTTGGATTTTCAATTACCGAAAAGATTATCACTCCAGAGATAGACAGTTCTTTGTATGATAATTCAAGAGGATCATCTAATTTTGCGGCGCCTGGATCGCATCGTTTAAACATTGATTTAAATTTGGTTGTTTTAGATTTCGATTCATTAACAGATAATCAATATATTCAATTAGTAACAATTAAAAACGGAGAGATACAACAACTTGTAAAATCCACGGATTATAATATATTAGAAGAAACTTTAGCAAGAAGAACATTTGATGAATCTGGTGATTATGTTGTAGATAATTTTTCTTTAGATTTAAGAGAGTATTACCAACAAGAAGATAACAAAGGTCTGTACCCATTAAATACAACTACTAATTTAGTTAATGGTAAGAAACCTGCAACTGCCTCTCAATTAATGGTAGCGGGAATTGAATCTGGCAAAGCGTATATTAAAGGTTATGAAATTATCAACAAAGAAAAAAAATATTTGGAAGTTAATAAAGCTAGAGATACTTTAGTACAGCAAAATAATAGAACTAAATTTTCTTCGCTATCATACTTTAATGTTACTAATGTTCATGGTAGTGTTCCGCTCAATGCGGATGGAGCTGAATTAACTGCTTATCCCACACTTTTTTTAAATTCTACATTCAATGATGGATCTGTTGGATTAAATAATACCGAAATATCTACATATTCCAAACAAACTATAAATCGTAGAGGTCAAAAATTTGGATTAGATGATGGTATTGTTACATTATACCTGAGAGATCCAGCAAATTATGCGACCAGGACTTTCCCCACAGATGCAACGTTTGGAACAACATTTACAGATCTTTGGTTTGTTGTATCTTTAGGATCTACTGCGATTCAGACTATCGTAAGAAATATTAAGTTATTATCATACTCTGTTGTAAAAAGACCCGAGATTCCATATACAGGCACAACAGAACCAAACTATTTGGAGCTAACCGTATCCGCTAACAAAGAAGACATCCAATTCTTTTTGAAAGAATTTGATGAATTTGATACTGTCAAAAGAAGAAAACTTTTTGTAAGTCAGCAAGATGCCAAAGATTTTTATTTTCAAACTCAAGGGGCATCTGCTACCATAAGCCCATATTCTGAAATTGTAGATTACAATACTGTAATTACTCCGATTGTTGGCGTGGCAAAACCAAAAGATTTTGTATTGCAAAAAATAGGAACAGGATTTAATGTAGACACTGATATTATTTTATCTCAGGGTAGATTAAATTCTGGTCAAAGAACATATAATTCTACATTTAAATTATCTTATTTCAATCCCACATTTTTTACAAAACTTGTTTTAGATGAAAATATTGCTACACAAACCTTTACAACTGGAAAATATGTGACTGGGTTGACCAGTAAAGCTTATGGCATTGTAGAAGGTTCTGCTGCTACAAAATATACATGTGGAAATCTTTTATTTGTCCGAGTATTATCTGGAGAATTTGTTTCTGGCGAAACCATTATAGACGAATCAGGAAATAATCAAAAAATAGCAAAAGATGGAACAATTTCTCATTTTATTGTAAATCATAGAGGAGAAGGATATCCTGCTACAACAAAATTAAAAATTAATGGGGTTACTTATAATAACTCTGCTGTAGAAATTGGTATTATTGGTAATAATATTTACAAAATTATTATAAAAGATAGAAACTTAGTATCTCAAATATATTCAAACACTCCAAGTATTTCTTTTGATACAGGAGCTGCCAATGTAATTTCAGAAGCCGTAGTCACCCCTGTTTTGTATAGAAATAGTGTACAAAGTTATGGGGCAGAAAATATAAAATCAATACATTCATCTTTTGGAGCTGGCGACGTATATACCTTTACTTGCGATGTAGAAACCTTTGATTCTTCATTTTTAAATACAAAAGTATTAACAGATTTTACTTTCTCTGGATCTAAAGGATCTAAATTTATTGAATGCAATGGATTCTCGGGAAATCCAGCAACAGAATTAGTTCCTGGAGATTTAGTACAATTTACAGATGTTGCTAATAATGTTATTCGTGTAATTGTACAACGAATAGATTTGCCAGAGGGATTAATAAAAGCTAAAATTTATTTTGATAATGTTTTACAAAATAACGTTACAAATGGCAGTGTAATTAAAGTTAGACCAAATATTGGTAACTCTGCAAAATCTACCTTACTTCTTAAAACATCGGCAAAATATTTAAGCAAAATTGTACAAGATCCAGAAAATTCTGAAATTTCGTATTTCTTCAGAAGAGATTTTGTTACTATTGCTTCTACAAGTGGAGGCAATATTACATTTGCTGCTCAACTTCCATATGGGACACAAAGATTTGCTCCATTTTCAAAAGAAAATTTTATTCTTACTGTTTTAGATAAAAAATCTTCTACTACAGTTCAAGACGGTGATATTATTTTCTTAAAAGAAGATCAAATTACGATTCAAAATTCTATCATCTCAGAAACGGGAGGAGTAACAGCTGGTAGTATTAGTATTAACTTGCCCAGCGGATTTTTTGGAACAACTTCTAACTTCCCTATATTGAAGTTAACATCTACCGTAGAAGTTTTAAAAGCAAGACCAAGATTAAAAACTTTCTATAAAGATAAAAGAGTATTAATTATAACACCTGGGGACAAAGTTATTCCTATAAGAGGAGTTGATCTGAGTACAACCAGTGATGAAGTAGTATCATATTCCGATGTTGTCAAAATTAAATTTATTTACGAAGGAACATCGCAAACTCCTCCTGTAGTTTCTTCTACTGGAGAGTTAGTAACAGGGACAGATGTTACTGATAAATTTACTTTTGATGATGGTCAACGTGATACTTTCTATGATGTTTCTCGTTTGGTTTTAAAACCTGGATCTGAAACTCCAACAGGGCAATTAATCGTGGGGTTTGATTACTTTGAACATTCTCAAGGAGACTTTTGCACGGTTGATTCTTATGTGCATGAATCGGGTGTTGCCATTTCTGATATACCAGATTTCAACTCTGCAATTTTAGGGAAAATTTCTCTTAGAGATGTATTTGATTTTAGACCAAAAGTAGATTCCACAGCTATAATTAGTGGATATCAAGATACTTCTATTTTATCAGTAACTGATTTTAACAGTTTTACAAAGTCAGCTGGAGTGGTGGCAAATTCTCTTGCTGCTGATGCTAATTTATCTTACAGTATCTCATATTCTGCATCTCAGTTCTTGGATAGAATTGATGGTATCTTCTTAGATAAGAAAGGAACATTTATTGTAAAAGAAGGAAACTCATCTTTAAATCCCACAAAACCTGCAGATGTTGATGATGCGGTTCCTTTGTATTATTTTTACGTTCCTGCATATACCTCCACGGCTGAAGATGTAAAAATCATACCAGTTGATAATAAGCGTTATACAATGAGAGATATCGCTAAATTAGAAAAGCGTGTAGAAAGATTAGAAAACTATACTTTACTTAGCGTTTTGGAGCAGCAAGCTTTAAATATGCAAATCAAAGATGAAGTAGGTTTAGATAGATTTAAGAGTGGTTTTGTAGTAGATAATTTTGAAAATCATGGTGTTGGAAATGTTAAGTCATTTGATTATAGATGTTCTATAGATACTCAGCAGTCTTCATTGAGACCTCTATCCAATGAAACCTCACTTAGACTATCAGAGATAAGCGTCAATGATGATCAAAGATCTTTAAATAACTATAAAAGAACAAATCAAATTATTACCTTACCATATACTGACTTAGTTTTTGCAAAAAATCCATTTGCTACTAAAAAATTACCAGTAAATCCATTTGTTGTTCTCCAATATGTTGGGGATGCTCGTCTAACACCCAATTTAGACAAATGGTTTGATCAAAAACAAAAACCGTTAGTATTAGATAACGACAGTCAAGTATTTACAGCATTTTATGCTAAGTCTGATCCCAGAGAAGCATATGCTAGTTTGCATAATAATTTTATTGTTAATTGGATAGGAACAAACAGAGTATTCTTTAATCTTACATCTTTGAGCAATTTGTCAAGTAATGTTGCAACCTCTTCTACCTCAACTGCTTCTACCTCAAGTGTTTCTAACATTAGCCCACAAAATAATCAGTTAGCACAAAACGTACCATCTAAATCTGTTGGGGCAAATTCAGTATCCACAGCTTTACAGCAATTTTGCAGATCTGTACCAGTATTTTTCACAATAACCAGAATGAAACCATTTACGAAGTTGTATTCGTTTATGGATAAACAATCAGTTGATCGTTGGGTTATTCAAGATTTTAGATATACTGGAGTTCCTGGGAATTCATTAAGCACATTCAATAGCGGTATTGTTACAGATGCAAATGGCAACGCCAGTGGATTGCTCCTAATACCATCTGGATATGCTCCACAGACAGGATCAACATGGACAGGAACTATAGAAGATATACAATATGATACCACCGTATCATTATTTTTTACTACTGGGATTAAAAATATTAAATTTAGCTCAAATAAAGAAGGATTAATTGATAGCACCGTAGATACATATACTGAAATTAATTATTATGCTACTGGGTCTTTACCAGAACAACCTTCTTCTATTATTTCTACCAGTCCTGCTATTCTAAAAGCCCCAGAAGGAATTCAGTTCATTGAAAACACCAAGGCACAAGTAAAACCAAATCCATTATCACAGTCATTTAAAATTGAAAAGTTTCCTGGTGGAATATTCTTAACAGGGGTAGATCTTTTCTTCAATAAAAAGAGTGCAACTATTCCGATTAAAGTTTATTTAACAAATATAGAGAGTAGCAAACCAGGAAAATATATTGTTCCAGGAAGCGAGTCCGTATTAAATCCAGATACTTATATTAGAGTATTCACTAATGGTACGTTAACTGTAACTCAGGGAGAAAATTGTACTGGCGTTACATCTGGCGCAGTTGGTCCAGTTAAAGAAATATTTGATAGAAATAACATTGCTTTAGTCCCTTCAACTACTGGAAAATATACACTAACTAATGATCAAGTGTATACTGTAGTGCTTAGTAATCATAATGGGAAATCATTTGTTGCAAATGAAGAATTGACATTCCCATCATTAACCACTTATAATGCTACTCAAAATACAAATTTGCGTGTCACTATTGCAAAAGACTCGGGAAGACTAACTGAACTAAAAGTTAATAATTTGGGATCTGGATATGATAGTGCTACGATTACTGTAGAAAGTCCTCAATTACCTGGAGGGGTTCAAGCAAGAGCAGTTTGTTCAGTATCTGCTGGTAGTATTTTTGCAGCAGATATATTGATTGCTGGAAATGGTTATACTAATCCACCAGCAATTATTATAAATGGTACAGGAACGTCAGCTTCTGCTGGTTCTATCCAGTCATTTATAGAAATAGATACTCCTGCTGTTAGGATGGGGGTTGCTACTGATCCTACTGTTGGGACTGTTTTAAATTCTACTACTCCAACTAAATTTGTTTTTGAATATCCAGTTTACTTACAAAATGAAACCGAGTATGCTTTAGTGATTGAATCAGATTCAACCGATTACTTGCTGTGGGCATCCAAACTTGGGGAAATAGAAATCGCTTCTAATTCTGTAGTTACTGCAACTCCTTTGTTAGGATCTGTATTTAAATCGCAAAATGTGGATTCTTGGACAGAAGATTTATTAGAAGATATTAAATTTACTCTTTATAGAGCAGAATTTGATATTTCAAGAAATGGAATTGTAGAACTTTCTAATAAGTCATTAAATTATGAAATGTTAGATACTAATCCATTTGATACGGATTCATTATCTGATACTACTGCTACATCTACTCTTTACAAAAATAACAATAAAATTATTAATGTAAAACACAAAATTAATGGGTTTGAAGATAGTGGTAAATCATATGTGAGTTTTAAAAACTCAAACAGTTTTGGTGGTTTTGATAGTTCACAAATTAATAATGTATTGTATCAAGTAAACAATGCAGGAATAAACACATATAACATTACTGCCAGCACATTAGCATCATCAAATGCATCTGGTGGTGGATCTAAAGTTCTTGCTTCTTACAATAAGAAGTATGAAAAGCTTTTTGCTCAATTAGAATTTTTAAATTTTGCAGAAACAAAAATAAATGCAGAAGTAAAAACTACTAATATTTTACCTATTGATGTTGATGTAATTAATTATCAATCATATAGTCAAAGTGAATATGAAAAAACTTTTCTAAATGAAGAACATTTCTTCAATAATCAAAAAGTTGTTTGTTCTCGGGTTAATGAATTAAAGAATTTAAGCACGTCTTCTAAAAATTCTTTAGTTTACAAATTGTCTTTATCTTCTACAAAATCATATCTTTCTCCCGTTATTGATTTACGATCTTCCAATGTTATTTTAATCAGTAATGAAGTTGAAAAATGTGAAGGCAAAGAAGATAGATATGGCAAAAGAGATCAACTATTACAGTTTTATCCTGTTTATAGATTTACAGTAGTTGGAACATCTGTCAGTAGTATTATTGCTGGTGATGCAGGAAATGTTAAATTAATTAGTGGGAATACATCTAAAGCACAAGCTGCGATTGTTAAGTTTGATTCTACAACTTCTCAACTCTTTGTTAAAATGCTAACCGATACTTTGTTAAGTCCCAGTGAATCATTAACATTTGCCTCTCAACCAACATTGACTGGATTAACTGTTGGTGTAACTGGATTAATTGAGGAAACATTTAATATTGCATCAAATTCAACGGTAACCGCAATTGATAAAACAAATACTACAAGATCTTATGATAATTTGATTAATGGAAAAGTAGTTTCTTGGGATTCTAAGAGAAAAGTTTTGAGGGTTTCTTGCAATAAACAACCAATTAATAATAATTATACAGCTGTATCTTCTATTGGATCTGATTTTGCTCGTATTCCTTTCTCCAGTTCTGCTGGTGCTCAAGGTAAAGATATTTTTAGAGTTAATGATTTGGTTGGATATGAAAATCAATCTGCAGATACTAAATCATTCTTAGAAGTGAAATCAGTATCTTATGCAGATGGTATATTATTTGTTTCAGAAAGTAACAATAATAGTTCTTCTTTAGCAAAATATCTTACTAAGGAAGTCACTTTAGAGACACCTGCTACATCAATTGATGTGCGGTTGACTGCTAATTTGTTCCAAATAGATGATATTGAAGTCTTGTATAAAATAAATTATGCAACTTCTCAATACAAATTTGAAGATTTGTCATGGAAATATTTTAATGAGACTGGAAACCCAGACGTAGAAGTAATTCCATCTACTGATAATCTTATTGCTGGGTATATTGAAAATCAAAAATCATACAAAGAATATAAGTATTCTGTAAATAATTTACAAGAATTTACTTCTTTTGCTGTGAAAGTTGTAATGAGATCTTCAAATCCTGTATTTGTTCCTAAAGTTCAAGATATTCGTATTGTTTCGTCCTTCTGATAATGAATTATTCAAAAATAAAAGCTCACGACAATTTAGTTAGAGATAACTCTACTGGAGCAGTTATAAATACTGATAAAAGTACATTTGAAGATATAAGAAGGATTCGGAGTAGTAGTTGTTCCGTCAAGCAATTGCAGTCAGATCTTGAGAGCTTAAAGCATGAATTGTCAGATATAAAAAATCTTCTAAGAGAACTAATAAAACATGGCGGTTAGAGAAGTATTAAAAACGTATACGTTTGAACAACAACGTCAAGAAATTAATAGTTTATCCAACGATGTTGGAGACGCTGGTTCTCTTTCGACGACATCAAAAGTAATAACTCAAGCAATTAATGATGTTGTTAGTGGTGCTCAGCAATTAGTTAATGCAACATTAACTGGAGATTTAACTATCCAAGGTGGGGACATCTATCTCGACAATGCTGCCACTGATATTAAAATAAAAGATAATGTCCTAAATGCGTTATTAATCAAAGAAGGATCCAATCCATATATTAGTGTTGATACTACTGATACTACGGAATTAATTACTTTACATAAAAATACTCTTGTTGGTGGAAATTTAACAGTTAATGGGGACATTACTTTTAGAGCTGGACAAGGAAGTGCTGGGCAAATTACTTTAGGCGATTCAAATACTGATAATATTGTATTTGGTGCTGATGTTAATTCCAGTATTATACCAAATACTAATAATACCTATAATTTGGGTTCATTATCCCAAATTTGGTCAAGTATTTTCTTAACAACTATTTCTGGAGGAACAAATGCGGATATTATTGTTGATCCAAATGGCACTGCTGATTTTATATTTAAAGGCGGGGTAGGGCAACAGTTTATTATTAATGATGGAACTGTAGAAAAATTTAGAATTGATAGTGAAACAGGAAGTGTTTTCTTCAGTGGTCCCATCAATGTTCCTGGTGGAATTGCATTACAAGATAATACTGCAAATGCATTTACTATTACCGAAGGAACCAATCCATATTTCACTATTGATACAGTAAATAACGCAGAGAAAGTTACTGTTCATAAAAATCTTGATGTTCTTGGCGATCTTTATGTTGCTGGTACAACAACCACAATTAATTCAGCGACAGTTACCGTAGATGACAAGAATATTGAATTAGGTAGTGTTGCAACTCCCACTGATATTACTGCTGACGGTGGTGGTATTACATTAAAAGCTGCTCAAGATAAAACTATTAAGTGGTTACAATCTACTAATTCTTGGGAATTCAATGTACCAACAAGAATTGAAGATGGATTAAAAATTTCTAAAAATGCAATTACAAATACCAATTCGACTGCTTCTGATATTACCGTTACTCCAGGATTAGATCGAGTTGTTATTCTTGACACTCGTGCTGGTCTCGTAATGCCCAAAGGAACTACTACGGAAAGACCTCTTACTCCAATTGCTACAGAAGGTCTTGTAAGATTCAATACCACAACAAACGAAATAGAAACATTTGTTGGAAATGAATTTACTTCTGTAACAAAACAATTTAAGTATGGTATTACTGCTCCCGCACCAACTTTAGGTAATAATGGAGATTTTTATTTTGATAAAGTAAAACAAGAATTTTATGGTCCAAAAGAAGGTAGTTCCTGGCCAGCACCTATTTGTATTAAAGAAGATAAATCAGATAATGTAATTTATGTCTCTAAAAACGGAAGTGATACTGTTTATGATGGTTCGACTCCTGCAAAAGCATTTAAAACAATTAAGAGAGCAGCAGTAGCAGCTAGAGCAACTACTGGCAATACAACAATTAAAGTTGCTTCTGGTGATTACTTTGAAGATAATCCAATCTACTTACCAAAAGGAACTACATTAATTGGAGACAACCTTCGTGAAACTTTAATAAGACCAATTAATGACGGCGTTGATATGTTCTGGGTAACCAGTGGGTGTTATATTGCCCAACTTGTTATGAGAGATAATTATGGAGATGTTACCAACTCAGCAGATTCTACTCGCGGTATTGGAACATTAAATGCTGGAGTAAATCCTTTTATCAGCGCAACAACGAATACATTTAATCTTTTTCCAGGGCATAATTTAAAAGAAGTTGAGGATATCTTTGGCGATGGCGCAAACATTCTTCAATACAAAAGAACTGATCTCGTAAATTATGCTTTTAATCAATTAGTTGCTGGATATCCAACTTTAGTTATTCCGCCAACTAATTTTACAGGTAATGTAACAAACGGAAATGCAATTATTACTGGAGTAACTAACATAGGAATACTTCAAGTAGGCGAGGTTATTACTGGTGCTGGTATTCCTCCAGGAACTACAATCGTATCTGTTAATACAACAACATCTGAAATTACTATAAGTGCTCCCGTGACGGTGCCTGGAGGAGGTAGTGTAAATATTCCGTTGAGTGTTCCTGGAGCAGGAAAATGTAAGCGAGATCTTGGAGTGATTTTAGATGCAGTTATTCATGATATAAGATCAGGTGGTAACGTAAAATCAATTCAAGCGGGAGAATCGTATAGAGATGCTAACGGAAATCTCCAACACATTGTAACAGAATTTGTACAAACCAAATATGCTATTGATCAATTGCGTTTAGCAGCAAGATTAGCTGTGATGGATGCTTCTATTATTATAGAACCAGGATTTCTTTCTCAATATCCAGCTGTATTGGTTGGCGATTGCACAAATGTTAGAACAGCTGTAGATACTTTATTCGGTATTGTTGTTTCTATATTAGATGGTGCGGATAGTCCTGTATACAATCCAGGTCCAGGATATTTGTTGATAGATCAAGAATGGATGAAAGTTGATGATATCACTAATAATGTAGTTACAGTTTCCACAAATGGAAGAGGAGTTTCCAATCCAATTACAAATAAAGCATCTGTTGCCGCTCCCCATCCAAATGGTGCTGTTGTCACTCAGGGAGGAAGAATTTTTAGATATGCTGTTTCCTACCCTGATCAGAATGGTATTAAAGCTGCTGGAAGAATTACTTTACAGTCATCAACCTCAATTGTTCAAGGAACAAACACTAAATTTACTTCACAAACTTTTGCTGGTGGATCAATTAGAGTAGGCAATACTTCATATACTATTCTTTCTGTACAATCAGATACTCAGTTAACGCTCAGCACTGTTCCTTCTTCATCAGTATCTTTAACTATCTACAAATTTATCCCACCAAAAGAAAGAATTTTCTTATCCCCCTATGTCCAAAACTGTTCCGTAATTTCTGTTCTTGGAGAAACTGAGTATAATCCAACAACTAAAGCATATGATTCACTTAAGACAAGAGGTGGCGGTCTTTTAATTGATGGTGCTAATCTTCTATCAGATACTCCATTAAAATCAATGGTTGCTGATGCATTTACTCAAGTAGTATTCAATTCAATTGGATTCCACATGAAGAATGATGCATATTCTCAGTTGGTATCTGTTTTCCAAGTTTTTGAAGATGTTGGTGTTCTTTGTGAATCTGGTGGGTATGCTTCTGTTACTAACTCTGCTACAAACTTTGGCAACGAAGGAGTAAAAGCTATTGGTTTTAGTCCAGCAGCGTTGCCGTTTTACGCTAACGGGCGAGTTGCTGGCATTGTTAATATTACAAAAACATCTTTTGCAACAACATCATCTGGAATTCTTGGAACAACATTTAGTTCAATACTAAGTGGAGCAAAAACACGAGTAACGGTAAAAGTATCTGCTAATGATATTAGTAAATTTGAAAGGGGTCAACTTATTACAATTGCTAATCACACTGCTGTACCAAATATTAACGGAACTAATATAGAAATTGAAACGGTTAGATTCAGTGAAAACTTTTTTACTTTTATTTTAAATACTCCATTCCTTAGTTCATACGCACCCCCATATGCAGGAGGAACGTCTGGCAGCGTAACAGTTACCAGTGGATCCACCTTTACAAAAGTAACTGCAATTAATTTTGAAAAAGCTCCCCTCGCAAACCAAATTGTAAAAATTGATCAATTACCAGCATTGCCAGATGGAGAATATATTGTAGATGAGGTATTTGTATTTTCTCCACCAAATCTAACAAATACTTGCGAATTTAGTTTAGTACAAAAAGTTCCCAACGCAGACATTGCATTCGTTCCGAATAACGCTGCTTGCGAATTGCGTAATCCTTCAAGTGTCAATAGTTCTGGTCACACATTCGAATATGTTGGTTCTGGTGTAAATTACATGTCTCTTCCTACTAATGGTGGTAGAGCTGTCACAACAAAACAAGCAGTTGAAATTAATTCTGGTAAGTGTTATGTTTCTGCTACCGACCAAGATGGCAACTTTACGGTTGGTCCAAACTTCAATGTTGACTTAAGAACAGGTAAAGCGACATTTACTGGTGCTGTTGCTATTGGTATTCTTGATTCTTTACAATTAAAAGGGTCTCCAGGTACTCCAATTTTTGCTTTCTCTACAAATACTGATCTTGGTGGGTCGGCTGGAAGATCTGATACGGTTCTGCCCACACAAAAAGCAGTTAGAGATTTTATAGTAGATAAAGTTGGAAACTTTTTTGATTTAGACGTTGGTACTAATTCACAACCTGGCGTTGTAGTCCAGTTAGATGGTACTGGTAAAATTAATAGAGACCAAATTCCACCCCAGGAACCATTTAATGTATATGTTGTAGATACCGATGCAGAACGTTTGGTTGCTGCTATTCCAACATTATCCAAAACTGTAACTGCACATACTATTGGCAGCAATGTATTAACATTAAATAATTTGGTTGGGGTTGCAGTTGGATATGCAGTAACAGGTACAAATGTTCCTGCAAATGGATTAGTTGATGCTAAAGTAGCATCTATCAATACAGCTAATAATACTATTACTTTGGATGTTCCTGGAGCCAATTTTACATCTCAAATTACTGGTACAGTTATAGTTAAAAATGCTACTCCATTAAAAGTTGGCGACTTTGTTGTACAAACAAATACCACCAACCCCCCTTCGAGGTCATACATTCTTTCAAGTTTGCCAGCAACCGTTAACACAGCATGGCAAGTTATTTCATCAGAACAAGTTGATGCAAGTCAAATTGTTTCTGGTATTGTATCTCCAGCAAGATTAGGTACAAGAATCTCTAATGAGAATACATTTCTTTCTGGTCTCAGTAAGTATGTTCCTCTGCCAAAGGGTGTTAGAGCGGTTACTAACAGCATCTCAGGGCAACCTATCATTAGTCTTGGTGGTGATGGACCAACCACGGTAAAACGCACTGGAACTAATATTGCTATTTCAAGTGCTTTCTATACTAGTGGTGGTACTCCAATATTTACTTTTAATACTGTAACTGCACATGGACTTTCAACTGGTGATTTCGTAGAAATAGATGGTGTTTCTCCAGGTTCTTACAACGGATACTATCAAGTAACAGTTGTTAATACGACAAGAGTCACTGTTTCTGCTGCCGTAAATCCTGGTGTATATTCCAGCGGTGGTTTTATTACCAAAGGAGAACCATATAAAACTGGATTTTTAGATCTTGATGTTGCCATTGCTAAATTCTCAGCAGGGCAATCTGCTGGTAGCAGCGAATATGGTGTTGCAAGCTTTGACTACAATACTTTTGAAATGCTTTCTTCCACAGGATTTTCTGTTACTCTTCGAGACAAGGGCGTTTCGTTAGCAAAAATTCAAAATATTGGTCCTCGTTCTATTCTTGGTAATACATTTTATACAACACAAAATGTTGCTGAAGTACCATTAAGAGGATTTGCAGCTGAAATTTTTGAATATGAAACTATTCCTAATGTCAGTGGTGTTTGGGAAATTAATGAATTAGTGACAGCAAGAAATTTGGGACCAAGACCACAACTTCAAATGGTTACAGGTCAGTCAATTAAATTTATTATGAAAGCATTAAATGCTGGTCATCCAATGTTTATTACTACAGTCCCTGGGCAAACTGGAACATTAGCAAACCCACCAGCATCTGTTTATAATATTGGGGTTACTAAATTTGCAAGTAGTGTTCAAAGTAATGGATCTGGTATAGATCTTGGCGAAATAGTTGTTACAGTAACTCAAGATTCTCCATCTGTTCTTTATTACCAAGATGGTTCGGATGCATCTAATTATGGCGTTATCAATATTACTAATTTTAGAGGAACTACAGTAAATGTTTCTCAAACATTTTCTACTATTGCTCCAGTTGTCATTGATACTTTTTCAGCAAAAGATATCTTTACTGCCAAGTATTTAATTCAAGTTCATAATAAACTTATTGGACCAACAAACGTACAAAACCAAGAAACAAAATTTTTACACTCTACAGAACTAATGATTGTTCACGATGGTGTAGATGTTATGATTAGTGAGTATGGAACGCTGCAAACAAAAAATCTTGGGCAGTTTACTGCAACTCTCAATAATAATATAATATCTGTTACTTATACTCCAACAGCTGTAAACGGCGTTCCTGCAGGCAATCCTGGGGGGTTCTGGAGTGGTGTTACTGATGTTATTTCAAACGCGATCAGATTGAGCAAAGATTACCTAACATAAATAAAGCATGTTATAATTCTTTGATCATATATGAACACCGAAACTTTACGAACTAATTTTAATAATCAATTGAAAGAAACTGAAGGTCAGCTAGCTAAACTAAAAGGCGAGTTAGAAAAACTGGAAGAATACAAACTAAAGTTACAAGGTGGTCTTGAGACTTTAGAACTACTGTCTGCTCAAGAAAGCGAGGAAGAAACGCCTACAGCAGAATAAAAAAATAGACCCCTTACGGGGTCTTTTTTTATCGGTTGAAATAACCTCTTGGGAATAGTTGTCCAAATCGTGGTCTGCGTCCAATAAGAAGTCCTGGAACGGCAGATGCCTTTAGTCCTGTCACAGGAGAATCTAAATTTGCAATAGTAAAATTTTTAGAAATTGCTACATTACTAATAGTTCTTATTATTGAAGAAAATATTGGATCAATAAATCCAGTTGCAGTAGTTTGTTTAAATTGTATTGAACTATTTACAGCAGTTGCTGCAGTTGTTGGTTGTAATCCAGATAGAGCAATGTCTGCCATTAGGTTGTCCTCGCTGCAAAGACCATACCAATAGAATTATTTCCAGTTACATTATCTAAACCATTTTGAGCTGTTTGATATCCAGAAATAATAATTTCATAAATTTCAGAAGCACTTACTGTAATTGTATCTCCAGGTCTAAACTCTGTTAATCCAGGAGCAGTTGCAACTTGCAGCATAATATAATCATCTGGTAAATAATATGGGCAAGGCAGCAGGTGATTTGAAATTGGAATACCTTTCATTGGTTTGTAGTAGTTTGCTGAAGATGATACGTATTTGTTTCTATCAGCAAAATTTAATTGTACGTAAGCATCTAAATGGCCATCATATGTTGAATTTCTATAATAAGTAACAGTATCAGTCTGTGAATTGTTTGTATCAATATTGCATGAATAAGTAGAGGTGGGGTAAACTATATTATTAGTGTTACGAACATATCCATAATTAGCTTCTCTGGCTAATGTACGAGTGTCAACTACTTCACGTTGTAAGGAGTTGCCCCACCAAGCATTCCACCCAGGACAGAAGTAACTTGTGCTAACGTGACGACCAGTGCCCTCATATGTTGTTATTCCTCCATTCCAAACATGATTTAAATCCCAAACATTAGATCCAAAATTACTTCCTTTATGAATTGAAAATGTACCAAATGGAATTATTTCGTTATTAATTGTTTGTGTAAATTGTATTACAGCAAAATTTGTATCTTGAGGAGACTGTGCTTTATATAATCTTATAGAAAGTGGATATGCAGTTGGAGTAGAAGAAGAAGCAATATTTATATGTGAAAAATTGTTATCGTCTGTAGTAAGATAATTGTAGCTTTCTTGATAATCCAGTCCTCTATCACCACCATAAGAACCATAATCCTGATATGCGTTAAAAGCACTTGTGTTTATTCCTCTCACATTCAAAGCACGCCACATTGGTCCAGAACTAATATACATTCTATAATTATTAGAATGTAATGAAAAACCATAATAAGTGGTTCCAAAAGTTTTGGTTGCGTCGTTTACATTCTTCAGCACAGCAAAATGACCATGTAAACTTTTTTGATACATAGTGGTGCCCGCACCATAATTAGTAATAATAAGAGTACAAACCCCAGTAGCTGCATTTTGCTGTGCTGTTGTTAAACTATTAACTCCAACTAAAATATCATTAGTTCCATCAACACCACCAATAGCAGATCCTGGAATGGTGAAACTTTCATCTGTTCCCCATCCAGATCCTTTGCTGTATACTTGTATCCCAGCAACTTTATTGCGGTAGGAGCTTCCAAATTGAGATGGAAAACGGAAAACCTTAATTTTTAATGAAGATTTACTGCCAGAAGCTGGAACAGTATATTTCCAATACGGTATAAAGTCTGAGGAATTGGAGTTTTTAATACTTGGTATAACGTTAATTACGCCTTTCATTGCAGCATTTGCTGAATTGCCATATCCATACGAAAATATTCCTGGGTTTCCAGTTCCTAAGATTTCCTCAGGGGACATATTTTCAGATTCTGTTTGAGGCCATCCTCTCACCTGCCAAGTTACATCTGTAGTTCCTTGACCAGTTGGAAATGTTTTGTAAGTATAAGGAGCAAAGTTTGCTGTACTTAATACTCGATTTGCTGCGTATCCAGTAGAAGGACTATCAATTAAAAAGAAATTTCCGCCACTGCCAGTATCATTTACTTCAAACTTTAAAGTATCTCCTATCTCAACATCAATTTGATAATTGTTATATAAAACATTAAAAGCTCTTCTTAATGGAGTTGTATTCCAATTACCAGAAACTGCAGTGAGATTTATTGCAATTCCGTTAGTGGCATCATCTAAAGTAGCTGCTAATTTAATAGTATTACCGTCAACTTTAATAACATAATAGGTAGTATTATTGACTAATGGTGTAATAGTTACACCAGTAGAACTACTTGGGTTCCACACTACTGGATTTCCAGTTACTAAAGTGTGTTGTGTTAATGTAAGAGTATCGTTGGCAATACTATAATTACTTAAATACCATTGTTCTAATAAATTATACGATGAAGTTCCGTTGTTAGTTACATAAAAATATCTCTCGATTGCACTACTTTCATTAGGGGCGGGACCACCACAATATCTCCAGTTTCCATCTGTCACATCAATTGAAAAATTTCCTGGTGCTTGAAACACTACTGGAGAACCAGAAACAGCAGTTCCGCCATTAAATCCAAGTTGACCAAACGCAATTTCTAATGCATCCAATACATGTTGACGTGTCCATCCAGTGTTTCCGTTATTAACATTAATAACTGATTTAAAAACTGCCATTTTTTATTCTCCGATCTTTAATGCTGTTAGAGTAACTGTAATTGCTGTGGAAGAAGTACTTCTGTTTGTAACAGAAAGATAAATTGTAGTTGTTCTTGGGTTGTCATTATTAAAACCTAAGATTCCAGGACTGATTAATACTGTATTTGTAACACCATCAGTTCTGATTTCACTAATTACACCGCTGCCAGCAACAGGGTCTTGACCTTCACTTCTTGTAGTATCAGCATCTCTTGATGCATCATCTGTATAAACACGAACCCATGCTTCTGCAGTGGTGGTAATCTTAAATAACGAATAGGCTTTGTATCCTGTAATATTTAGTTCTGCCGTTGCGTCAGGAGCGAGAGAAGCAGTAGTTCCTGACAAATCTTGAATTGAAGGAACGCTCGATGCTACAGAAGCACTCACAACTCCGTTGCCATCTATTGTCAATCCAGATCCAATTTTGATACCACCAAGAACACTTGCGGTTGCCGTTGGTAATGTATAAGATCCAGGATTTGCATTAAGAACTCCTGTTACTGGATCAATTGTTAAATTAGATCCAATCTTGACTCCACCAAGAACGGTAGTTGTTGCTATTGGTAGCGTAAATGCCGCAGGAATGGTTGGTTTGTTTTGAATGAAATCAAGTGATGCACTGTTGGTTTGATTCCAATTTGCTTGAACGGGAGCAACACTACCAATTGTAATTCTTTTGTTTCCACTATCCCAGTTGACAGTGGTTCCTGCGCTGCCTGCAATTTCAATACTATCAGTTAATCCTGTACTGGGAATTAAATTAATGAATGCATTATTGCTAGTTGTATTGGTTCCTTGTAAATCATAAGTAATTACATTACCACCTCCGCCTCCACCTCCGCCAGTAACAACCGTATTGATTACTTTATTTACACTATCATAAGTATAACTAATACCAACTTTACTACCATTAATAAGTGCTAACGCAGCTGCATTTTTTGCAAAATCGTCTGTATATTGAGTTACTGTTGTTGCAGGTGCTCTAAATGTAATTGTAGTTGCGTTAGTTCTTTCAACTTGCAGTCCATCAGCACCAGCAAAAGTAATATCAGTGTTACTGGTAGCAACTCCAATTTCTTGCAATCTTAATTTTACTTGATTACCAGTTGCGGTTTCTGTACTAAAGTTATAAACTCTACCTGTCAAGGTTAGTTCATTACTGAGTTTGGATATTGTAATACCAGAAGTTGCTCTAATTGTAATATCACTTGTAGCACCACCAGAAGCAGATAATCTAAGAATTTTTCTTTCTGCGTTTTGTGCAGTAGTTCCTGAAGTATAATCTTCAACTGATGTTGAATAAGTTTGTTGAAAATTACCAATTAAGGTTTGGAAGTCTGACGTTGTGGAACTTGTGGTAGTAACAATTCTTTGATTGGTCCAATTACTGTTATGTGCATAATATAAAGCACCACCAGATTCTGTATAAGCTACTGCTCCAGCATTAGCAGAAGCAGAAGGAAGTTCTGCTAATGTGGCATAGTAAAATGGTATTAAGTTTTTTACTTTTGGTGCAGTAATAGATCCATCATCACCAATAATTACCAATGAGTTTTGAACTTCAAGACCAGTAGTTCCATTGAATCTTGCAAGTGCTTTATCAGTTGATGTAATTGGACCGATCATGGTCCCGCTACCAGCACCAACTCCAGATGAACCAGCTGCTGCAGGTGCCCATTGTGTACCATTCCAACGAAGGACATTACCTGTTACTGGAACAGAACTTGAAACATTGCTAAGATTTTGAAGCAGAGTTGGGATTGTTGGTTTTCCTGTAAGATCTGCATATGCTCCACTAAACAAAGTGGGTTTGTTTAAAATAGAAGAAATACCAACTGTAGAATTCCAATCAGATTGAACTTGTGCTGCAGGAATTGTAGGTTTATTTAATAAGTTATTATAGTTATTGTAATCTGTGGGAACGGGTATATTAAAATAAGTAGTGCCATCATTTGTAAATTCCCAACGGTCGCTTGTTTCATTCCAACGTAATTCGGTATCAAGTAATGTTCCCCTATTAACTATTACATTAGCATTTGATGTTGGTTGACCGACTACATTATCATTCAATACAATTTGACTGTTTTGAATATTCAGAGTTGATAAATTGTTTGTGGTAATAGTTCCAGCAACACTTAAATTTCCAGTGATAGTTGCATTAGTAAAAGTGGGTGAACTATTTTCAGATACAAAACTAACTGTTGACCATGTAGCGCCTGTTCCTGTACTGGTAAGATATTGACCAGAATTTCCAAGGGATCCATTGATAAATAACGCACTTGTAGTTAATCCGTTTGGAAATGTTGGAGATCCAGTACCAGCAAGATTTGTTATATTATTTGTTTGGATCGAACCAGATGTAATACTAGTATTAACAACTAATGAAGAAAAAGTTTCTGCTGCATTTCTCAGCGTATAATTAGTTAGAAGTGGTGGTGTATAAGTGATAACACCAGAAGTACTGTCATATACTAATGATCCAGAGCCAGATGCGCCCTGTGTTGCGATGCTTATACTTGGTGGAGAGGAACCGCTACCCCCGCCGCCGCCTGTTGCAGTAGCATTAACTCGACCATTTATAGAATCATAAGCAAAACTAATGCCACTATGAAATCCATTTACTAAAAGGTTTGCAGCGATTTTTTCAACGGTTGACCAAGGAAATTGGTTTGGTGATGGCATTATATTTTCCGATATTTTTCCTAATAGATATTTATGTTTTCGGATTTTTTTTCTTATAAATAATCATAGAAAAATCTAGCGGAAGGGGAGAGTGAACCTTCATGGCAACGAATGCTAAGGCGTTCGTCGTTAAAAACGGCGTCGTCGTACAAAACCAAAATAAATTAGAGTTACAAGAATTATCCATCAATGGAGAAAATTCGGTAGCACTTAGAGCGCCATCAAACCTTTCCGCTAGCTATACATTGACACTACCATCAGATGATGGTATAGATAGACAGGTGTTACAAACGAATGGGTCTGGAGATCTTTCGTGGGTAACACCTGTTTTTGTTGAAGATGTTTTGGCATTATCAATTGCATTAGGATAAGATGGCAACTAATAGTTTTAAGTCGAAAGTAAGTGCAGCTGTAGGAACAAATTTTACTTCTGTTTATACAGTTCCAGTAAACACATCATCAATTATTATTGGTATGAACCTTGCTTGTGTAGCAACTTCATCTGTTGTTGCCGATGTTGTTATCGATAAAGCAGTTGGTGCAGATGCTAACTTAATTAAAAATATTCCTATTCCAACAGGATCTTCTTTTGAAGTATTATCTGGTCAAAAAATTGTGTTGGAAGTTGGAGACATCGTAAAAGTGAGATGTGATACTGCTGGTGGCATGGATGTATTATTAAGCTTTTTAGAAATCACTAGTTAATACGGAGTAACATGCCATACTTAGGTATAAGTCCTACAAGGACAGATAACAGAAAAATTGACACTCCACTTCAAAGAGTTAGTGGTGGTACTGGATTTAATGGATCTGAAACTCAATTTTATTTAACAATTGAGCAAGAACCAGTTTATCCAGATACCGAGCTTCTTCTCCAAGCAGTATTGAATGGTGGTCAACTAAATCCTAAAGTTGATTTTACTATTCAAAGTAATATAATTACTTTTGCTATTGCTCCTTCGCAGAATGCTATTTTCTTTGCGATTATTGGCGACAGAATTTCCTTAAATAAACCAGGGACAGATACTGTTACTACTGGCACCATTAAAGATTCTGCAGTAACAACTGCTAAAATTGCAAATAATTCAATCACTAGCGATAAGATTGCTCCTGGTACAGTAATAGCATCTGACGTTGCTGACGGTGCTATCACGACGATTAAACTTGATGGAACTATTGGTGCTGAAGCAGTATCAACTGCTAAAATTAGAGATCTGAATATTACTACTGTTAAGATTGCAGATTCTGCGGTAACAACTATTAAACTTGCCGATGCAGCAGTAGATTCATTAAAGTTAAGATCTAGCGTATCAACTGATGCTGATAGAGCAGTAACTACTAATCATATACGTGATTTAAATATCACTACTGCAAAACTGGCAAGCAGTGCTGTCGATTCAACTAAATTAAAAAGCAGTACTTTAGTTGATGTCGATAGAGCTGTAACGACTAATCACATTCGTGATTTAAATATCACCACAGAAAAATTAGCTAATGATTCTGTTACTTCTGACAAAATTGCAACTTTTGCGGTAGGTAATACAGAAATTTCTAATGCATCTGTTACCCCAGAAAAAATAAATCTTACTGTTTTAACGGATCCATTAAATCCCGCTGATGGACAATTAATTTATAATACGTTTACAAATGCTCCCAAAATTTACAATCAAACTGCAAGCAAATGGGAAGAACTTTTAACACAATCAACTGCGGGTAGTCTTGTTGGTTCGACATTTATTGCTGCAATTCCAACTTCACTTTCTCCATTTACTGAAAGAAATACACAAGTTACTCCAGAAACTACAATAAAAAGTTATGCTTTTAATGATAGTATATTTGTTCCAAGACACGTTGTTGTCACAAATGGGGGTAAAATTTCGTCTTCAGCTAATTTAGTTTCTTGGACAGCAAGAACATCAGGGACTGCTAATGATTTAAATTCCGTTTCTTGGAGCGGATCCTATTTCTTTGCTGGAGGAAATGCAAATACTATATGCACTTCTTCAAATGCAGAAAGTTGGACTACTTCTGTTGGTCCTTTTGCATCCAGTACTAATATTACTACAACATTTTCTGCAAATGGTAATGTCTTAATTGGTGGATCTAATGGAGAAATCGCAGGCGGTCTTCCATTTACATTAAGAAATAGTAATTTATCTTCTTCTATTACATCATTTGCATATAATAATAATGTATATGTTGCTGGTGGATCTCAAGGAGATATTTCTTCTTCGGTTGATATTACTGCTTGGACTCAAAGATTAAACGGTGGTGGATCAAACAAAGTTTACTTGCAACCATTTGGAACTGGTTTTATAGCAGTAATTGATAATCAAACAAGTAATGATGTAACTATTAAAACGTCAACGAATGGAATTACTTGGGTAGATCTCATTATTAATCCACCAAATGTGCAAACTGTAAAATCTTTTAGATATTTTCCAGTAACTCAAGCTTATTTGATTGTTGATCAAAATGGAAATACTTTAAGATCTTCAAATGGAAAAGATTGGGCGATTTTCAATCAACCATCATTTGATATCAATACAAGTATTTCTATTAATGATTTTAATTATGCTCAACAAGGCGGTGTCCAATACTTTGTAATGATGGGTACAAAAAATGTTAGTGGAACTCTCTCACCATATTTTGTTACCGCAACATTTAATACAACAAACAATCAACTTGAGTCGAATAAAAATTATATCATTGATACATCATATGGTTTAGTTACTGTTAATTTACCATCAAATCCAAATGTAGGAGATACTGTTAGATTAGCTGATGGAGGAAATACTTGGGGCACAGCAAATGCTGTGGTTAATGCAAACAATAAATCATTCTTGGTTAGTACAGGTAGTATAGATAATGTATTAATTCTTGATTATTCTGGAGTGAATATTGATTTAATATGGACAGGTTCATATTGGAGGGTTTACTAAAATGCCAATTAATTTAAGCAATTTAATATCAACAGGTTCTGGATCAGGAACTAACATTTATGATTTTCATGCTTTAAAAAGAACTTCAGATGGTATGCTGATCTATACCTTAGAAGATACTCTTTCGAATACAGTCATTAATGTATTCAATCAACCCACAAATAACGTATTTGCATCTCTTAACGAAGATTATACTACTGCATTACCTGCTGGTCGTGCTAAAAATAATATTAACGGCATGGGAGATTTAAATAGTGCTAATGATAAATACCAACAGTATAGATTTGAAAACAAAAAAGTGAGATATTTTATTGATGATGATGGTTATATGGTCGCAAGACTAAACGCAAATTTTTCTTACTCAGGTCCAAAATAATAGGAAACTAAAATGGCAGATTTCAGATTAGGTAGATTAAAATTTAATTGGAGAGGCAGTTGGAGTGCTACAACAGCTTTCGAAATTGATGATATCGTGAAGTTTGGTGGTAACACATATGTTTGTGTTGCCAACCACACATCTGCCGCTTCTGAAGCGGCATTTTATACTGATGATCTTGGCGCAACTCCAACAAGATGGAATGTTCACGTTCCTGGTTACGAAGTAAAAGGAACATGGATAGCAAGTTATTTTTACAAACTAAATGATCTTGTTACCTATGGTAACACAATTTATGTTTGCACAACTCAACACGCTTCAGGTAGCACATTCGATGCTACAAAATTCTCAACATATCTGGAAGGATTAAAGTTTGAGGATACTTGGAATAGTACAACAGAATATCAAAAAGGAGATATTGTATCCTATGGCGGTTATACATTTACCGCAAAAACAATAAACACAAATGTTGTTCCAGGATCAAATGCAACCGATTGGGGTCTTTTAATCAAGGGGTTATTCCCCCAAGGAGCTTGGTCTGGATTAACGGCATATAAAGCAGGTGATGTAGTTCAGTATGGTGGGTCATTATATGTCGCAATATCTGCTAGCACAAATGTAAAACCTTCGTCAGATGTAACTAAATGGACATTTATGCAGTCTGGTCTCAAATGGAGAGGCAACTGGAGTGCAGTTACTGATTATAACATCGGTGAACTTGTATATAAGGGTGCAAGTGCTTGGATAAATATTCAAGAATACACAATTGCTCAAGGTGGTGCAAGAGATCCCGAACAAGCGCCTGCTTTCTGGGACCTTTTTGCTCAAGGTGATAACACCACCAACGTTTCGGGACAAATCGCTGCAGTTAAGGCGGCAGCTTTAACATTTTCGCTAACATTCGGATTCTAATTTTAAAAGGAGAGTTAAACTAAAATGGCAAGAAAATTAGCATTTGACTACACATTTAACAAAGCTGCCAAGCAGATTATACTAAATGGTAACGTCAATTTCAAGAGATTACTCTTGATCAACAACGCAACCGCTAACATTGTTATCTACAATGTTGGTGATCCAGCACTAAAAGCTACGTCTGTTAATTACAATCCATCAACAGACCAAACAACTGTTACTCTAAATTATGACACCACTGGAATGAATAACAGTGATGTTCTTCAAATTTTTACAGAGCAAGATGGTGTAGAAATTAAACCTGTTGATACTCTTTTAGATCCTGTATCAAAATTCCGTGTATCGGAACCAAACACTCTGATCGATACCGATTTTGAGTATGGTCTACAAGCAACAAAATGGGAAACTCTAGAAAGAGTTAATAATATTCCAGGATATTATTCAATTACTGGCGACACCCCTCTCACCAACATTGCTGATGTTACTACAAACGGTACTAAAATTGTAACGGTAACTTGTACATCACCCCATGGTCTAACAACTGGTATTCCTATTGATGTTCGTGGTCTTGACAGTATTACTGCCGAGGGAACATTCCTTGTTCGCAAGACAACAGATCTTTCTTTCACTTACGAAACCAGAACAGTTCAACCAGGAAGCGCATCAGTACCAGTAAGTATTAATACTGCTTATGTGACTGTTACAACGGGGCGCTTTTATGTACAATCCCAAATTCCTTTTGATAACAGCGCATCTGTAGATGAAGGTCCAGTTGTAACTAATGGCGCAAACGTTAGTACTTTAACAGTAACTACTCCATATAAGCATGGTTTCAAAGTCAATTCTCCTTTCTATTTAACAAATACTTTATCAAATTCTAAAGTACCATTTTCTGCTGGTTCAATTACTAATGGTGGCAGCGTAGAGGATAGAATCTCGTATTCTTTGGATACTGGAAACTTTAACCCATATGAACCATTCCACGATGGTACAAAACTTCGTGTATTAATCAATGCACTGGATGCTATTTCAGTAGCAAATGATACTATTACCATTCCTGATCACCAATTGGTAACTGGAGACCCTATTGCATATCTCGGATCAACTGGCGCTCATCCTACAATCAACGCAGTAACAACAGGAAGATTTAATGTTGCCGCTGGACAACTACCAGTTTACAATATTGGTACTGGTAGTGCAGCAGCTTCATATTTTTATGCCGTTGTTATTGACGCCGATACTATTAAATTAGCTACCAACCCACAAAATGCATATAATGGTGATGTACTAGTTGATTTCAACAGTGCTGGTAGTGGCAATTTAACTTTCTCGTTATTTAGTTCCAGAGGTTATGAGATTCAGCAAAGTATTAGCACAATTCAAACCGTAAATGGTCAATCTGAAATTAAAGTTACCTTTAATGGAAGAACCAACAAACAGATGCATGTATATCCTGAGCGTCAAATTACTTTGAGTGATACTAATATTCCTGGTTTGGATGGTGTTTATGTAGTTAAATCATCTCCTGTTGCAGCAGCTTTTGCAAGTCAGAATTGGAGAGAAACTGATACCTTCTTTATTATGGAAGGACCATCAAGCAGCAATGGAGCGGCGTTTGTTAATCAAACTGTTTCAGCAACATATACATTGAATGGCAATGCTGCAGCAATTAATGCTCCTTTAAGAACTAAAAATTACGAATATACTTTTAGTCCTACAATTTCTGGAGCATCTGGCGCTACTCTAACTGTAAGTGCCCTATCAAATCTTGGTGATGGAGACCTTCCAACTCGTGTGGGATCTGTAGTTAGATTTACAAATGTAGGTTCTCTTACTGGCGTAACAGCAAATACAAATTATTTTGTTTCTGCAGTAACATCTACTTCTATCACACTATCGTCAACCAACCCAGTTCTTTCAGTAACTCCTATTGTATTTGGCGGAACAGTTGGTGCGGCTACCATTAAAGTATTCCGTTCTGGTGTCCGTGCTCAGGTTCATGATGGAGCTTCATCTTGGATGAATCATACTCGTGTATCTGTTCACGATTGGTGTTCAATTACAGGTAAAATGTTTACCCGTGAGTGTGTTTCTTCCGATAGAATTTTCATCAAAAACCACGGTTTGTCGTTAGGTACTCCAATTATATTTGTTGGCGGTGGTAATACTTGGACTGGAGGAGCTACAGCACCAGTGGAATCTGCCAACCAATCGATAATTTATTATGCTGATGTAATCAACAAAGACGAAATTTCTTTAAAGAACGCAGAGAGTATATCTGGAGTTGGTCCTTATTCTGGATCAGCGACTGGAGCAACTATCAATTTTTCTACTGCTAACACTTGGGCTGGGGGAATTTATCAACTGCACCCAGGATTTGCTATTAGTAGTTTCTCACTAGCTGGTGGTGGATCTGGTGGGGGTCGAGATCGTGTCATTGGTTCATACGCAAACTTACCTGCGTATATGACAGAAGATGCTGAAATTATTATAAAAAATGGAACTGGATCTGGTCTTCCAGGCGGTGTCCAGCAAACTCCAAATACATATACAGAATATCAAAAATATTATGCAAGAACTCTTGTAAATAGTGGTCCAATTTCATCTGCTTGTGAATTTTCACTCACTCTTTCCGAAGCTGGTTCACCAGTTCACTTTACTACTAACTCAACCAACGGGGCGGGTCGTTTTATCTGTTGTCGTATTTCCGAAAATAGATTCTCGAATAGTTTCTTCTTGCCAAATCATGGTGGTATTACTGGTCAAAGAACCACTTATAGTATTACTGGTTCCTTTACTAATGGCACTCGTGATGAACAAGCTATTTTCCCATCAACTGCAGGATTCCCTGGACCTTTATTTGATTATGTAACTGACATTACTGGCGTTAACTGGCCTAGAGTCAACATGATTTTGACTCATCCTACAGGTACACTCAATGGTTTATCCACTGCAGCTCCGAATAATCGTTATTACATGGTGCCAATCACTGATGATATATTTAAAGTTCAACTTTATGAAACTACAGCAAATGTATTGCCAACTGGTCAACCAACACGACAACTATTCCCAACTACAGCTGCTGCTCAAGCAACTGATGGTACGGCTGGTCCACTTGGAACAACTCGTATGAAGTTTGCGAATTCAACTGTTGCTAATGCTAATGGAAATAGAATTTTCCTCCCTATCGAAAATCAAAAATTAGTAGAAGCAGATGTTGTTCGTTACGAATCAACAGGTAGTTCCGAAGTAGGTAGTGCTTATCCAAACGCTCCTGGATTAGTAAATGGTAATTTATATAATGTAAGAAATGTAAGTGATTTTTCTCCTCTATCTACTGGATTTTTCACTACAATCGCTCATGATTCTGATGCTACTGTTTTAACTTTAAACACTACTATTACTGGAGCTATTGTCCCAGGAAATACTCTATGGACTGGCGTATATTTAAATGAAAGAATGCTTGTCACTGGAGTATCTAATAATAAAGTTACTGTAATTAGAGGATACAATGGAACAACTGCTCAACCAATTCCTGCAGAAGTTACACTCTATAGAGTAAATGGAAGTTTCCAATTACAGATTAGAGATAGTGCAATCCCTAGAGCTCTTTCCGTTGGTAACACAGGTGCAAACGCAACTACTGATCAATGGACTATAACTAATCATGGTTTAAGAATTGGTGAATCTGTTGCTATTTCTGGTTATGCAACTAGTGGTGTAATTAACAACACTATTCTTGGCCCCGCTGGTAATTCTCAACCAGCTAATGCTCAAATTTACTATGCAATTCCAGTTGATGCAAATAACTTCCAACTAGCACATTCAAGAGCTGCTGCTTTTGCTGGATTCCCAATTGATATCAGTGCTGCTGGTTCTGGTGGTACTTGGACGTTTGTGCAATATTACGATGCTGTTCCTCTTGCTTCTGCTGCAACTGGAGTTCATAATCTAATTAATGTTTCATCAACAGGAACAATTGATGGTGGGTATGATGCTTCTTCTGTATCTGATTACAAAGTTACATTTAATCCAGGAACAAATATTCCTGCAAGATCCATCGTTTTTGATCCAGCAAAGAATGTAGATTTGAAAACAGGATCATTCTACTACCAAAATCATGGATTAACTACTGGAACTAGAGTTGTTTATTCTAGAAATGGCAATAGTTTTGAAATTGGAAGATCATCTGGAACTACTCATCCACGCCAAGGATATAATGCATTATTTGATTTACAAATTACAAATATTACCTCAACAGGTACTCAAGTAACTTACAGTTTTGCAACTCTACCTGCTTCTCCATTTGATATCGTTCCAAATCAAACTATTACAGTTTCTGGAGTAACCGTTGGTGGTTCCACCAATAATGGTTATAATGGAACATTTAAAGTTGTTTCTTCTACAGTTTCTTCCGTTACGGTAAATAATACAACTACTGGTGGGTCTCCCGCTGGAACTGCATTTGTTGCTGGAACATATTATGTGATTAGAAGAAATCTCGATATGTATCAACTTGCATACACTAAAGAAGATTCTCTTGCTGGCAGAGCAATTCAAAATTATTCGACAACTGGAACTACTAACTCAGGACACAGTTTAACTACTTCACAAGTAACTGGAGAATCTTTGGGTAATGGTCTTGCAACAATTGTTGCTAGAGATATTATTATAAATGGATCTTCTACTAATTTTGTGCTGGCTGCTTCTGATAGATTTGTATCGAATGGTCATGGTTTTACTACTGGTGATAGAATAATCTATCAGGTATGGGGTAATGGCAGACAAATCAATGGTCTAGTTTCTGGGAGACAATATTTTGTCAATAACTCAGCAAACACAGTCACTCCTCGTGGTGGTGCACAAAGTGGTGCCTCCGCTAACCAGTTCTCACTCCACAATACATGGGTAGGTGCTTATACAAACACTGACCTTGTTGATATTCTTGGAGTTGGTACAAGCACACTTCACCAGTTTAAGGTTACAAACCCATCACTCAGGGGAACAACATTCAAAGGTGATTGGAACACATCCGATAGTTATTTGTATGGAGATGTAGTACAATTCAGAAATAGTTACTATATGTCGGTTGTTGGTGCTACTCCTCCTGGATCAACTACACTTGTTGCAAATACTGGCCAACAACCAGTAAGAGATAATGATGGAGCTGCAAACCTTAACTGGATGCTTCTTCCACCACTTCCTTCGTATACTACTAAATTCTTAGCTCAATATAGAGGAGGAGATACGGTTAAATTATCTGGTCAAATGCCAGTTAAAACTTTAATTTTCTCTGGAACAAGCGCAGCTAATACAACTACTGGTATCTTTACAATTACTAATCATGGTTTATCGACTGGCGATGCATTGATTTATAAATTAGATGCTGCAGGTGGATTACACCAAGGAACAAATGGTCTTTGGTCACAATATGTAAATGATGCTAACAGAGTGCAGCAACCATATTCGAATATGACACATAATACCATATATTATGTAAATATTATTGATCCAAATACATTTACCATTCATACTTCCCCATCGGGTGCATTTATCGGTGGTTCTAGTGGCACAGGTGTAGATCAAGTGATTCCTGCTGCTGTTGGAACTGGTGATAGACACAGATTTGAAAAATTAGAAGGTTTTGTGTTTGAAATGGGAGTAGTTGCTGTTAATAATGAATCAGATATGATCGTTACCGATCCATATCCATCTCGTCAAATTGTTTTCAATCCTCAAACAACTCTCAATACTGTTCAAAACCTAGCAACTCCAGTTGTTTCCATTGAAAGAGGCGAAATTTATATTCCTAACCATGGTTTAAATACTGGGGTAAAGGTTTATTATTCTGCTGGTTTTGGTATTGGTAATATTATCGGTGGTCTATCTGAAGGTGGCGCATTCTTTGTAATTAAGATTAATGATGATGTAATTCGTCTTGCTAACTCGCTAAGCAATGCTCTTACATTCCAGTTTATTGCCCTTTCATCAACTGGTGCTGGGTTTAACCATTATCTAGTTGCTGCTACATATTGCTCAAGCTCATACATTCGTTATCAATCAGGTCCGCCCCCTAACACTTTGCTAGGAGGACTCGTTACAGATGGTGTGCTCGCAAACGCAAACTATTATCTAAACCAAAACGCATCAAATATCCGTGATGGTATTATTCAAGCAATTCCATTCATCTATGAAACACAAATGTTCGTAAGACCCGATTGCTTGAACCTACATAGATCATTTGATGGTGGTGTTGAAATTTCTGCTGCTCAAGCTCCTGGTGTTAATATTGTAAGACAAACTAGAAGATACTTCCGTTATCAGTCAGGTAAGGGTCTTCAGTATTCGACTGGTATTAACTTCAGTCCTTCAATTGATGTTTCTAGCATCAACCACGATGGAACTCAGTTTGCTACAGTAGTAACTAGAAAACCACACAAACTTGTTGCTGGTAATAAAATCATCATCGAGGATGTAGTAGTAACATCTGGTGTTAACTCACCATATATTACACCTTCAAATGGTCAATTCTTCACTGTGCATAGTGTTATCGATGAATTCACATTCCGTTACGCAACTAACGGCATTCCTTCTGATATATCCCCAGCTGGATTCCCCGCACTATTTGTTTATGAATGGCAAGATGCTGCAGTTCGTGCAGGTATGTATGATGATCAAAATGGTATGTTCTTCGAGTATGATGGACAAAATCTCTATTGTGTAAGAAGAAACGCCACTGCTCAAATGGCAGGAACAGTAGCTTGTATATTTAAGAGTAATGCTGTCGTAGGAACTGGCACTAAATTTACTAAGCAATTAGTAATTGGTGATCATATTGCGATTCGTGGTATGACTTATAAAGTCACTGCAGTTGATTCGGACACTTCTATTCATATTTCACCATCATATAGAGGAACGACAAGATCAAAAATTATTATGTCAAAAGTTAGAGATCTCAAAGTTCCACAATCTCAGTGGAATATCGACAAGTGTGATGGAAATGGCGTAACTGGATTCAAGCTCGACATTCACCGTCAGCAAATGGCATACATGGATTACTCCTGGTATGGTGCTGGTAAGGTTCGTTTTGGATTCAAAGATCAAGACGGTATCGTGACTTATATTCACGAGTTTGTCCACAACAACCACGAAAATGAAGCGTATCTCCGCTCAGGTAACCTACCTGCTCGTTACGAAATTATAAATGGTGACGGCCCAACCTATGCTCCATCACTTTATCACTGGGGTGCTTCGGTAATCATGGATGGTAAGTTTGAGGATGACAAGGCATACCTCTTCACGGTTGCTTCTGGTTCGGTTGGTTCTGATACGATTATTGTTCCTGGAACACTTTCTGGTACTGCAGTTCCAATTCTATCAATTCGCCTAGCACCATCAGTTGCTAGTTCTCTTGTTGGACCTCTTGGCGAAAGAGATCTTATCAATAGAATGATTCTTAAGATGAATTCTTGTGGTATTGTTTGCACACCAAGAGTCGTGAATCAAGCTGGAGTTGAGCAATCAATAACTCCCGCAAGAACAGATGCAACTTCAATTCGTCTAATTCTCAATGGCAACCTATCCCAGTCAGCATACTTCACTAACTACGGTGCTCCTTCACTATGTCAAATCATCAAGCACACGGGTCAAGCAACGGATACAATCACTGGTGGTGTATCCATCTTTGAATTCCGTGCTGCTGCTGGCGCTCCTATTGCTCAACAGCTAGAAGACCTTGTTGAAATGGGTAATAGCATCCTTGGTGGTGATTATGTATTCCCCAACGGACCTGACGTTCTAACTCTTGCAGTTGCAACGACAATTCCAGCTGGACAGGCAGCCGCGGCAAATAACCCCTTTAATGCTGCTGACCGATTCGGTCAAACGCAGGTTACTGCACGTATCACATGGGTTGAATCACAAGCCTGATTCATTTTCCATATACTTCCAGAGGGGGGCAACCCCCTCTTTTTTTATAAATATCTTTAGGAAATAAATATAGGACTGGTAAATGTCGGCGTCAAAACCAGCAACACGAACAGAATTAAAAGATCACTGTTTGCGTAAACTTGGTGCTCCTGTTCTCGAAATCAACGTTGATAATCAACAACTCGAAGATCGTATTGATGAGGCACTACAATTTTTCCAAGAACGTCATTTTGACGGCATGGATAAAATGTATCTTAAACATACATTAACTCAAGCAGAAGTTGATAGGTTTAAAACAAATAATATTACTCACAATACTTCAGAAGGTGATATCTGGACCGAACGCGGCAACTATCTGGATCTACCAGATCATATCATAGGCGTAGAAAAAGTATTTGGTGTAACTTCAAGTAGTATTCGCGGTGACCTGTTTGGTATTGAGTATCAGATATTCCTCAACGACTTATATGCTTTCGGTTCGATTGATATTCTAAACTACTATATGGTTAAGAGCTATATTGAAACTCTTGACATGGTTCTAAACACTGGTGCTTTAATTCGTTTTAGATTTACTAAAAGAGATGGTCGTCTTTTTATTGATTATGATCCCCAAATGCTAACAAAAGACAAAATTCTAATCATCGAATGCTATCGAGCACTTGATCCAACAAATCTTGAAAAAATTTGGAATGACTTTTGGTTGAAGAGATATGTTACTGCTTTATTCAAACGTCAATGGGGGCAGAACCTCATCAAGTTTAATAATGTCCAATTACCTGGCGGTGTTTCTCTCAATGGTCGTCAAATCTATGAAGATGCTATCACAGAAATCAGGGACATTGAAGATAAAATGTTAACTGATTACGAACTACCACCTCTTGATATGATCGGATAATGGCAAAGAGTCAATACTTTCCCCAGTATGGCGGAAGAACATCAGAACAAACACTACTTCAAAATCTTGTAGACGAACAGATTAAGCTGTTTGGTCAAGATGTTTATTATCTTCCCAAAACTATGCTAATTGATAAGACTATAGATGATGTGATTCTTCAAAAATATGAAAATAGCGTACTTGTAGAAATGATGCTTATTAATGTGGAGGGATTTGGTGGAGCAAGTTCAGTGGGAATGTCAAAATTTGGTTTAAAATTAAGCGACGAAATTACATATGCAGTATCTAAAAGACGTTGGATTGACTATGTAGAAACTCAAATTGATACAAGAATTCCCAATGTACCAAATGAAGGTGATCTAATTTATGTTCCAATGACTAAAAATTTATATGAAATTAAATATGTAGAAAGAGAAGTTCCTTTCTATCAGTTAGGAAAAAATTATATTTTTTCTATGACGTGCGAACTTATTGAAAATGCAAATAATTATTTTAAAACTGGTAATGCAGAAATTGATACTCTTACTCAGGAAACACATGTATTCCCAGTAACAGTAAAAGTTGGCGGAACTGGTTCTTATGTTGTTGGAGAAGAAGTAAGACAAACATATACACCAGTCGGTGGCACGCCCGTAATTACAAAAGCAACAGTTGCAGAATGGTTGCCTGCTACACGTAAACTTCGGTTAACCTATATAAATGGAGTGTTGACACCAAATGTTGCTTTAGTTGGGCAAACTAGTGCAGCTTCATGGGTTGTCGATTCATTCTCAACTATCAATTTTGAAATTGATAATTATGATAACGATGATAATTTGTTCTATGAGCAGAAAGCAGATGTTATCATTGATTTCACAGAAAAAAATCCGTTTGGTGAATATGGAAATATGGGAGGACCATTCTAATGTTAGGTAATCGTCATTATTATCACGAAATAATTAAAAAAAATGTAAAGGCATTTGGAACCCTTTTCAATAACATTCAAATTGAAAGGAAAGATCCAGAGACGGGTAGCGTAATTCGTCAAGAAAAAGTAGCTCTTGCTTATGGTCCTAAGAGTAAATTTCTTGCGCGTCTTGATCAAGATCCAAGTACGGAGCGTAAAGTTAATATCACTATGCCACGTATCTCATTTGAGATGACTGACATTACATATGACTCAGCAAGAAAGACATCTCCAATTCAAAAGTATTTAAAAAAAGGTACTGCCCCAACTGTTACTAAAGTTCAGTACATGCCTGTTCCATATAATCTTCGTTTTGAACTTGGAATTCTTTCAAGAAATCAAGATGATGCTTTACAAATTCTTGAGCAAATCTTACCATACTTTCAACCATCTTTCAATGTTACCGTAAATCTTATACCAGATATGGACGAGAAAAAAGATTTACCAATTATTTTAAATGGTATTACATATGAAGATGATTATGAAGGTGATATGATGCGTAGAAGAAGTATCGTTTATACTTTAGATTTTATTTTAAAAACATATCTTTATGGACCTGTTAGCGACGCAGCAATTATTCGTAAGGCTACAGTATACGAATCACTTGGAGATTTCCAACAACATCGCAAAAATCTAAAAATTGATGTAACTCCAAGAGCACTTACTGATAAAAATAATGATGGGCAAATCAATGATGCTGATAGTGCTTTACTTATGCCAGACGATGATTTTGGATTTAATGAAGGTATCACACTACTATGAATGAGTTTGAAAAAAACATGGAAGAAATTTTTGATATTGATATTGCACCCTTAGAAAAAACTACGGAAATGATTACACGAGCAAATAGTGAAGTATCTGTTGATGCTAATAAAGATTATGAATATACCAGAGGTCAATTATACACTCTCATATCACAGGGTCAAGAGGCGGTACAAGGCGCCTTAGAGGTTGCTCAGGAGAGCGGACACCCCAGAGCGTATGAAGTCGCTGTGAACGCTATGAAGCAGGTCTCAGACATGACTGACAAACTTATAGACCTACAACACAAGATGAAGAGTCTTGGCAAAGACGATAAAAAGTTAACTCCAACAACTGTTAATAATACAATGTTTATCGGAACTACTGCAGATCTCCAAAAGATGATTAAAGATGCTGCCAAGAATAAATAGAAAATAAACGGTAAATAATTATGAGATTAAAAATTTTAGGAACGGAAGTAGCACTTCCAACTACAGCAAATGGAGCAACCACTGTTGGTGACGCAGTAGAAGTTCGTTTAATACACGATGCTCAAAGTAACACAACTCATTTAGTAACAATTACCGATGGTGCAGCATCGCCAGCAACAGTAGCAAGTTTTAGTATGGCTGCTGGTCAATCATTAGTTATCAGAAAATTGCCTACTCAAAAAATCTATGCTGCAAACAATGACATAAGAGCAGTGGCAGTTTCATATCAATCATGAAAACATTTGCCGAGTTACGAGAGCATCTCAACGCATA
>Ga0194121_10000836_pt1 | contig 53776 bp, 31 predicted proteins | sample TA2MahCa50mmetaG_FD_148609 | JGI IMG/M metagenome (GOLD analysis project Ga0194121, IMG submission 148609) | Freshwater microbial communities from Lake Tanganyika, Tanzania - TA2015020 Mahale Deep Cast 50m | ecosystem: Environmental > Aquatic > Freshwater > Lake | place: Tanzania: Lake...
TTCGCAGAATCGCCCTTCGCGGAATCACCCTTCGCGGAATCACCCTTCGCGGAATCACCCTTCGCGGAATCACCCTTCGCGGAATCACCCTTCGCGGAATCACCCTTCGCGGAATCACCTTCCGGGGAATCGCCCTTTGCGGAGTCACCGTTCCCCTGGTCGTTCGTATTGGAGCCGTCGTTCGGCTGACCAGAATCCGCGTTTGTATCGCGACGATCATTCGAGCCGGTCCCCGACTTCGCTGCTGCCTGTCGCAGTCGGTTCAAGGCGCGATCAAAAACTTCGCCGTCATGAGGTTCGTCGGCGCGATTCAGATCGTTCGAACTGTCGGAGGGACGGGAATTTGACGTAGCGTTTGAGCCGTTCGTTGAATTCCCTTTTTGCGTCGCGTCCTTTGTTTCTCCGTTGCCTTCGTCAGCATTGTTCTCGCCCGATTCGCCACTTGGTGGAGAATTGCGGTCCGGTTTTTTAGGACGTCCGCTCGACGTGGACGAACCAGTCGGTGCCGAGGAGCCCGAGTCATCATCCTCGTTGTTCGATGGGCTTTTGCCGGTGCCCCCCGCGCCCGATTTTGTATCGCTGGATTTGGAATTGCCGGCCGATTTCAAGCCGCCGTTGCTGGCACCACCCATGGGCCCCGAATCCTGGTCGCTGGACGACTCGTCGCCGGTTGCCGATCGATCCTCCCCGGAGTCGCTGCGTTTGGACGGCGGTTTTTGTTCGGGCTTTTCGGTGGGGAATTGAGGTCGGCGTTTGGGGTCTTTGGCGTTGGCATCCGGATCGGATTCTGTTGGCCTGCCGAGCTGGTCGTCGTTGTCTCCGGGAGTTTCTCGGGGCGCGGTGATGCGGATGCGATACGTTGTGGTGCGACGTACGTTGGGCTCGGGCTTGCCGTCCCAAGTCGTTCGGCTGTCTTCGGCCATGGCCCAATAGGAAACTTCGTCACCTGCTCGCAACCCGGCATCGACAGGCCGGAAGGTGAACGACACCACCGTTTGTCCCGCGAGAGGCGGCACTGTGTCGAGCAGATCGTGGGTCAAAAGTTCCTGGCCACCGGAAACGGCATGCAGTTGGATTTTTCGCAACCCGAAATCGGGATCGATGCCTCGGATCTCGATCGTCTGACTGGCATCCTCCGGCAATTCGATCATGTCGCGATCGGGGGTGAGTATTTCGAGTTCGGGTGGCAGGTCAGGCGTTACGTCGATCGAGTGGACGATCGGTTCGGCGTTGGCGTTGCCGGATTCGGTGATCATCCGGATCTGGTAACTCGAGTGTTTCGGCGCGATGCGATCGGGGGCCAATGCCATCACGAAGGCGCAGGTTGCTTCCTCGCCGCGGACTTGCATCGGCAGCGTGGCGGTCGGGATGATATGTGGGTCGAATTCAAGAAGAGCCGACTTGAGGGGCTGATTCGATCGCGCGACCAAGGTAACGAGGGTGCCTTCCAGGCCACGCAGTTCACCCTGGTTCTCGACCGTTTCGACAGGGAGGCGGGAGTATTCGGGATAGCGGTAAATCACGCGTTCGACGCGAATAATCGGTGCCGGCAGGACTTGCACCTGGAATTCCCGGGAGCGCGCGTCCCCCGCTTCAATTCGGTAATGCAGGTCCTGTTGTACTCCTCGACCGTCGGCCGGCAACGTGGCGAAGAATGATCCGCTGGAGTCCCCAGGATTCATGCTCAATCGTCGTTCGACGACCTGACGATTGATCGTCGAATAGACGATGCTGACAGGGCCTTGGTCGGCGACGCCGTGCGACGATACGCGCACCGACACCGTCAGCGGGGAGCCGTGAAACAATTTGACGTCACCCGGAAGGATCTCACCGATCTCGAGACGGGTCGGGGGTGTAATGTCGGCCCAGGGGGCCAAGACACGCGCAATCGATCGGAACGGGTCTTTGGGCGAAAAGACTTTGTAGGCGGCGAAAGCGACGATCAAGGCGGTGAGCGTCCAAGCCAATCGAATCGCGATCGCTCGATCCACCACCGAGTCGATCGCCAGGGACTGCAGGCGAACCGCCGCTTGCGACTCCATCGCTCGGAAAACGTTCGGGTTCAAGTCGCGAGGCTGCTGGCGCAGAAGTAACAGGTTGATCAGGCTGTTCTTCAACCCGGGAGTGGCTCGTTCAATTTCGTGGGCGGCGTAGACCGGATTGATTCCGAAACGGATTAAGGGGACGATCCGCCGCGCGACGTATCGGCCAGTTCCACCCAGCAACAGCAGGAATGCCAGCGATCGGGAAACGAATCCCATGCCGAGAAACCAATGGTCGACGACGGCAACCACGAGCAGATACGCCAGGACGCCGCAACCGAGCGTGAGCATCGCGCTCGTCAGTTCCACCCCTTTTACTTGACGCTGTGTCCGACGCAGCTGGCCGTCGACCTGTGCCGCGATTACCGGATCCGACAACGGAAGCATCTGGGCGGGTCCGGAGGCACCCGCGGCGGGCATCGTGGACGGGGCGACTGCCATAGTCTGCATTCTCCTGCGGACAATACTCCTGTTCGGCGCTCCGTGGCGCCTCGCAGCGGCCACAGCACCTATAAGTATAGACGACCTTCGGGCGGGAATAGCTCCCTGGTTTTCCGAAAATGGTTGAATTGACGATTATCCGATCCGCTGGTACCGTGATTTGACGCGTGGCGCAGGCTTCCAGCCCCCGCCGAGTCGACACGGTGTTGGGGGCTTCCAGCCCCCTCCGAGTCAATTACAACTTCGAGCGAAAAATAGAACCCCAAAGCGCGGGCGGCCGGCAAACGCATGCCAGTCTCCCATTCCTCCACCTCCCAAAACCCAACCTGGCAAGATATACCCGCGACGTGGGGCGCACCCTCACCCGCTTAATCCGAACGATTCCCCACCTGAATTCCGGCCTCTTGACGCGAGGCTGACCGATCTCTGGAGCAAGAAACTGATGATTGCCGCCGGCAATTCTCCCCACGTTACTTTGGATGCCATTCACCTTCATCCCACCGATAATATTTGCGTCGCTGCCCGCAATCTGGAGCGTGGCGCGGAGATTCGTGTTGGCGACCTGGCGATCCGGCTGGCGGAGCCGATCAAAATCGGCCACAAATTCGCGGTCCGGGCGATTGGCCGGGACGAACGGGTCTTCAAGTATGGTCAGACGATCGGATTTACGACGCAACCGGTTCAGCCTGGCGACTGGGTCCACTCGCATAACCTCGTGAATGGCGACTTCGTGCGTGATCCCGCCAGTGCCACGGAGATTCCGCCCGATCCCGCGCCGATCACGAGCCGCACCTTCCAGGGCTATCGCCGAGCGAATGGCGGCGCCGGAACGCGTAACTATCTGGCGGTTATTTCCACGGTGAATTGCTCCGCTTCGGTGGCGCGGCTCGCCGCCCGGCATTTTGATGCCTCGCTGTTGGCCCAGTATCCCAACATCGACGGTGTGGTTGCCTTTACGCACGAGAGTGGCTGCGGCATGCAGTTTGGCGGCCTGCACCACCAGGTTCTGAACCGGGTGATGGGCGGGATGGCTCGCCATCCGAATATTGGCGGATATCTGCTGATCGGACTCGGTTGCGAGCAGGGAGCGATGGGACATTTTCTCCAGGAACAGAACCTGGTTCAGATTGGCGCGGGTGGCCCCGCGGGCCCGCCAGTTTTTTCGATGCAGGACCTGGGGGGAACTCGAAAGTCGGTGGAGGCCGCCATCCGCAAGATGGGGGAAATGTTGCCGCAGGTCAACGATGTGCGGCGCGTGGCGATTCCGGCCAGTGAAATCGTCTTGGGCACCAACTGTGGTGGCTCCGATGGGAATTCGGGCGTGACCTGCAATCCGGCGCTCGGTGTCGCTTCGGACCTGATAGTTGCCTGCGGCGGCAGCACGATACTTGGTGAGACAACCGAGATCTACGGCGCCGAGCATCTGCTCACGCGTCGCGCGGTCAACAAGGCGGTCGCCGACAAGCTGCTGGAGCGCATCGATTGGTGGTTGTGGTATACGAAGACCTTCGGCGCGGATATTGATAACAACCCGTCGGTGGGCAATAAGGAAGGTGGACTGACGACCATCGCCGAGAAATCGCTGGGCGCGGTCGCCAAGGCCGGCAGCACCAAGCTGGTCGATGTGCTGCAGTACGCGGAGCCTTGTCAAACGCCGGGATTCGTGGTGATGGATACGCCTGGTTTCGATCCGGTGAGCGTCACCGGCATTATCGCCGGCGGCGCCAATGTCGTTGTATTCACGACCGGACGGGGCAGCTGTTATGCGTGTAAGCCGGTTCCGACGATCAAGGTGGCATCCAACACGCCGATGTACCAGCGGATGGTCGATGATATGGACATTAATGCCGGCGAGGTCCTGCAGGGCCGTTCGGTTCGCGAAGTGGGCGAGCAGATTTTCGAAGAAATCCTGGCGGTCGCCAGCGGCAGGAAATCGAAGAGCGAGCAACTCGGCATCGGGGACGAGGAATTCGTTCCCTGGCCTATCGGACCGACACTTTGAATCGCGATTGCGCCGTTCGTCGCAATCTGCGGCATCGCCCGCACGCCAGGGTCGTTGACCCGCGCGTGGGAACGTGTTAGTTTCTCGCGCAGTCCCAGTCCGCGCTGCCGCGCCGCATGGAATGCTCGAACAACTTGAGACCGTTAGACAGTTGGAGGTTACGACCGATGGCATACGATGTAACGCTGATCACTGGCGATGGTACCGGACCGGAACTTTCCGAAGCCGCGCGGCGGTGCATTGACGCCACGGGTGTGAAGATCAACTGGGATGTCCAGGAGGCGGGGGTCGATGTCATGGCGCGGATCGGTACACCGCTCCCCGACAGCGTGATGCAAAGCGTCCGGCGAACCCGCTGTGCCCTCAAAGCGCCGATTACCACTCCGGTGGGCACCGGATTCCGCAGCATCAACGTCCACTTGCGTCAGGAGTTGGGACTCTTTTCCTGTATTCGGCCGTGCAAGACCTACAAGGGAGTGCGCACCTATTTCAGTAAACTGGGCATCGACCTGGTGATCGTGCGCGAGAACACGGAAGACCTGTATGCCGGTGTGGAATTTGAAATGGGGAAGCCGGAGACAACCCAGTTGATTCAGTTCATCAACGGGCTGCCGTCCGACAAGAAAATCAAAACCCAGGGGAACGAGACTGGCGTGTCGATCAAGCCGATCAGCGTTTCGGGCACGGAGCGCATCGTACGCTGCGCATTTGATTACGCGCGAAAGAACGGCCGCCGCAAAGTGACCGCGGTGCACAAGGCCAACATCATGAAGCATACCGACGGGCTGTACCTGGCGACCGCCCAGCGGGTCGCCAAAGAATATCCGGACATCCAATTCGACGACCGGATCGTCGACAACATGTGCATGCAACTGGTTCAGACGCCGGAGTCGTACGATGTTCTCGTGCTGCCGAATCTCTATGGCGACATCCTCAGCGATCTGGCCGCGGGACTGGTCGGCGGCTTGGGCGTGGCCCCCGGCGCGAACATTGGGCCGAACGGTGCGGTGTTCGAGGCGACACACGGCAGTGCGCCCAAGTACAAGGGGTTGAACAAAGTGAACCCCACGGCGCTGATTCTGTCGGGGATGTTGATGCTCAAGCATCTGGGCGAGAGCGACGCCGCAGGACGATTGGAACGAGCGGTCTCGGCCGTGATCGAGGAAGGCAAGCAGGTCACTTACGACATGAAGCCGGATCGCAGCGATCCCAGTGCCGTGGGCACCCGGGAGATGGCCGAAGCGATCTGCCAGAAGCTAAAGCATGTCTGAACCGTGACCCCCGGCGCGATCGATTTGCTGCTTGGATGTCGCCGCCAGGATTGGCAGGCTCGCGCTTTGCGAGCCCTCTTGCGCATCGCGGAGATTCCGTATGGCTGGATCGCGGCCGCCCGCAATCGCCGGTACGATCGTCGCCCGGCGCTGGCGGAGCGCGCCGGCTGCCCTGTGATCAGCGTCGGCAATCTCACCGCGGGAGGAACCGGCAAATCGCCGATGGTGCGCTGGCTATGCGAACGGATTGTCGCAACCGGCCGTCGGCCGGCAATTGTCAGCCGTGGCTACGGGGCTCGCGACGGAATGAACGATGAAGCAATGGAAATGCAGTTGATCCTGCCGCAGGTCGCACAGGTGGCGTCCGCGGACCGCGTCAGCGCCGCACGCGCCGCCGTCGCTGATCATCGGGCCGACTGCGTGGTGCTCGACGACGGATTTCAACATCGACGGCTCTTTCGCGACCTCGATATCGTCCTGCTTGACGCACTTCGCCCGTTCGGCTACGGCCACCTGCTGCCGCGCGGCACGTTGCGCGAGGCGATCAGCGGCCTTCGTCGCGCACAGCTGGTGGGATTGAGTCGCGCCGACCTGGTAAGCGACGAGGTCCGGGGCGCGATCCGCCATCAGGTACACCAGATTGCTCCCGAGATCCACTGGGCCGAGGTCTCCCATGCGCCGGCGTGCTGGATGACTCTGGACGGGCGTCAGGAACCGATCGTCGTCTCCGCCACACCGCGGCGCGTCGCCGTCGTATGTGGAATCGGCAATCCGAGCGCCTTCGTGGAAACGCTGCGGCGCGCCGGCTGTGACCCGGTCGCCATTCGCGAATTCCCCGACCATCACCGCTATTCGCCCGCCGATGCCGAAGCCATCATCCAGTGGTTCCGTGGCCGGAATGATGTCGAATGGCTGGTATGCACCGTGAAGGATCTGGTCAAATTGAGGGAATTGCCTGTCGATCCCGACGTTCCACTTCGAGCCCTGAAAATTGACGTGCGTTTCCTGGAAGGCGAACCGCAATGGTGCCGGCTGCTGGACGAGGTTTTGCGGGGTGACCGGGGCTAACTGTAACGGCTGGCGGCGTCTCCGGCGCCGAGAGAACACCGGCCTGATTTGAAAGTAACCGATGGGATACCAATTCGACTGTCAGTATTGCGGCAAGAAAATCGAAGTGCCCGAAGGCACGCACGGCAGGCAAGCGAAATGCCCCTTTTGTGCCGCGCTGATGGTGATCCCGGGAACGGCGCAGCCCCTGCCGCCGGCAACTCCGCTCTTGAGCTCGGCGACCGAACGCCCCGGGACTCCAGGGACACCCGATTCATCCGCATTCCCGGAGCGAGCCGCCGCATCCGAGTCCGCCACCAACCCGGGCCTCGACCGCCTCGCCCCGTACCGCTCTTTTTATGGCGATCAACGGCTACAAGAGCCTCGAAGTGGCAGGAGCCCAGTCTTGACGGCCGTCGGCATGATTATGGTCGTTTACAGCATCTTGGGCGTGGTCGCCGTCGCCATCCAGGTTGCATTTTTTTTCTCCCCTGTCGGCCAATCGCAATTGCAACAGGAACTTGAACGGCAGGCCGCCGGGGTACAAGTCCCGCCCGAACAGTTAGCGTTCCTCGTCAAGGCATTTCTGACCGTTATTGCGGCCGCGGCGCTGGCTGCCGCCGTCCTGACGGGGCTCGGCGGAGTGCAGATCCTGCGACGACGCGGCTGGAAATTCGCGATGCTCGGCGCCATCGCCTGCCTGATGCCCACCCATTGCTGCCTGCTCCTGGTCAACGTCCCGCTGGCGATCACGGCGATCATTTCGCTCACGTCCAACAAGCAGGAATTTTCTTGATCGCATCGCGCGGCTTCAACGGATCACGGTGTTCGGCGAGGCCACGATCGTGGCACCGTGAGTTGTTCTTGAGCCTGGCGGAAGCTCGTTGGGTCGTCGATTGCTGGCGGCTCGATTACAATCACCGCCGACCACATAGTGCGTTAGACTACCAGACCCCGGCGGAGTTCGCCGCTCGCTGTGCTGCTTCCACTCCGAAGTTGACTTCGGCTACGCCTCAGCCAACTTATCCGTTCCAGCAGCACAGCGATCCCTTTACCCCAGATCCTCTCATTCAGAGTGGTACATAGATCGGGGGAAGGCCAGCGTGAATCAGCAGACCGGTGCCGCATGCAGGCTTTCTGGGACGGTTTATCGCTTGGGGCTCGTCCCGGCAGCCGAATCGTCGCCGGGACCTTCCGTATCAGGGCGGGGGTCGACGTGGGAGTACCAGCCGATCATCATTTCCTCCCAGGTCTGATCACCCCAGCGCACTTCCTTGGCAGGGTCTGGGTTCGCCGGGTTTTGCTCGGAATTGTCGAAATGGGCCACGCATTCGAGCATCGTGCCCTTGGGGATCTTCACTGGCCGAACAAAGCGGTAGCGGTGCTGCCAGTTGAAATCGTAATTCGGTACGTTGAGCAATACTTCCGACCGGCCGTCCGGATAGTGCGCCGTGTAGCGGAAATCTCTGCCGCGCACGTGCATATGCGGCATCAACGACAACAGTTCCACGTCCCGTGAAAACGTCTTGGACGACACCACGCGATGACGGTCCGCTCCCGCGGGAATCACGAACGATGTATTAAACGCGCCGCCGCCGTGCAACGGCCGTTGCGGCACCTGTTTGCAGAGCACCAGTCCGACTTCGGAACAATCGGTCTCCTCTTTGCCGTTGGGAGTGTAGTGCACCTGCCAAACAATCTCCGCACCTGCCGGAATCCGCAATCCAACGCCGTCCGGCAAAATCATCGGCTCTTCGCCGGGAGCGTATCCAGCCGCGTGAGGCAGGTCCTGCAGTTTCTTGGAGCCCTTGGAGCGCACAAAAGCAATAATGTGGTGGACAACACTTCGATTGCCCGGTTTGGCTTCCGAGGCTTGCACCCAGACATCCTCCGAGAAATTCGTCGGCGTCACAAAATACTGGTAGGCCACGGTACCGGCGGCGGGTACGGTGAAATCGCGCGGCATGCGGAAAACAAGGTCCGGCTGTCCGATCATCCAGCCCTCGGTATAGGGACGAGGCTCAGACAGTTCGCTCGCGTCCCCTCGCGGTTTGCCGAGATCGATCCAGGCCAGCAGCGTGTCGATCTCCTTGGTTGTCAACCGGAAGTCATTTTCAAATTGTCCGTGCCGCGGGTCGGCGCTCCAAGGCGGCATCCTCCGCGCAACGACCGCCTCGCGAATCATCTCGGAACGACTCTCCACGTCCTCGTAGGTCAGCAAGGAAAATGGCGCCGCGGTTCCTGGATGATGGCAGCCGGCGCACCGCTGCTCGACAATCCGCGACACATGCTTGGCATAACTGATTGAATCTCTCTGCGGCAGGCGATCGCGACGAGTGATCAGACAACCCTCCGGCTCGATCTCGGGCTGGCTCACCTTCTTTCCCTCCAGCAACTCCGTGATCGCGTCCTCCAGATCGTTCCGCCGTGCCTCGGCTCGGCGCTGCGCATAGCCGATGCGATCGTCGATCCGACCGCGGTAACGAATGACGCGCTTTCGGTCCAACAGAAAGACCTCGGGCGTGCGCGTGGCACCCACCAGATCGGCAATGACCTGCTCCGCGTCGACCAGCACCGGAAAGCCCGTCGCGAATTCCCGTTGATGGCGCGCTATGGCCTCCACACTGTCGGCCGGATTCGCATTAATCCCGATCACCCGCACTCCCCGATCGGAATAGCGGGACTGCAGGTCGTTCAGGACCGGCAGATAGGCATTGGCAATCGGACATTCGGTCCCCAGGAACACGAGCACCAGCAGCCGGGAGTCGTTGAAGTCCGACATCGCCACCTGACCGCCGGACTGATCCGGCAGTACGAAATCAGGAACGTGGCGGCCGACAATCTTGGGCGGCAACGGTTCCGCCATCAGCGGCGAAATGGCAATCCAAAGCATCCAATTCCAAATCGATAACACCGTCACACGCTTCATGGTGGATCCTCGGATTGTTCGCGACCGCGACCGACGGGAGCAACAGCCCCTTTCGACGACGGGCTCAGCATCGCGAGCATACACGAGTTCCGGAAAAAACTCGACTCGGTTTACAACGGTTTGCAATTGCCGCCGCATCTGACAGAATGAAACAGGAAAACATCTGGTGCGGGACGACGATGGATAGGGGATTGGGGGGGGATTGGGATTGAACAGGGGACTTGGGCTGAGTCGACGAGAACTGCTCACCGTCATGGGAGCCGGGCTGGGGATCGCCGGCTGGGGCGAATTGCTTACGGCTCGCGAATCGCAGCGGGACCAGAATCCACACTTTCCGCCGCGCGCCCGTCGTGTCATTCAGCTGTTCATGAATGGCGGCCCTTTCCAGGCCGATCTCCTTGATCCGAAACCGGCTCTCAATCAGTTCGCGGGGCAGCGGCCTCGGGAAGTGGAATTCCGTACGGAAAACGAAACTGGCGGTGTCATGCCGGTGCCGTTTGGTTTTCAGAATCGGGGCGAGTGCGGCCTGCCGGTCAGCAATCTACTGCCGCGACTGGGGGGCTGCATCGACAAGCTGTGCGTGATCCGTTCAATGCACACCGACAACCCCAACCATGGCCCGGCTTTGTTCATGATGAACAATGGGACGATCACACCGACTCGTCCCAGCATGGGGGCATGGTTTACCTATGGCCTGGGTACGGAGAACGACAATCTCCCCAGCTATGTTGTTTTGTGTCCAGGGCGGCCGGTACGGTTCAGCGAGCTTTGGTCGAGCGGCTTCTTGCCGGGTGAATTCCAGGGAACCTATATCAACCCTACCGAGCTTGCTCCGAACAAGATGGTCCCTTACGTGCATAACGACCGCCTGGCCCCGCAGCAGCAGCGTCGTCAGTTGGACCTGATGCAGTCGATGAACCGGCGGCATCGTGATGCCCGCGCGGGGGATGCTGCGCTCGAGGCGCGCATCCAGTCGTTGGAGACCGCCTACCGCATGCAGTTCGCGGCAACGGATGCCTTCGATCTGAGCCACGAAACGGCCGCGATTCGCGCGGAATACGGGACGTCCCACTATGCGAACGCCTGTTTGCTGGCGCGGCGGCTCGTCGAGCGGGGTGTGCGGTTCGTGCAGATCTACTACGGCAATGGCCAACCCTGGGACACGCATCGCGATCACAACAAACTGACCGAACAGCTTTGCAGTGACATCGACCAGCCAACTTCCGCTCTGCTGATCGATCTGGAACGCCGCGGATTGCTTGACGACACGCTGGTTGTCTGGGGAGGTGAATTCGGTCGCACTTCGACTTCGGAAGGCGGAGACGGCCGTGACCACAATCATCTCGGGTTTACCTACTGGCTGGCCGGCGCCGGAGTGCGTGGCGGTACAGCCTACGGAGCGACCGACGATTTCGGTTTTCGCGCGGTCCAGGACAAGGTGCATGTTCATGACCTGCATGCCACCATCCTGCATCTGCTGGGAATCGACCACGAACGGCTGGTCTACCGCCACGCCGGCCGCGACTATCGGCTCACCGATGTTTATGGCCGCGTCGTGCGGGAGATCCTGGCCTGACGCCTAGTCCTGTTTTCCTGAGCGTCGTTCGGGCCTACAATGATCGTGGATACGGAGTCACCCTCTCTCGGAGGCACGGAATGTCACCGCCCCCAACTCACTCCGGCGCTCCGAGTTATTTCGAAGGGTTGAACGAGCGGCAACGGGAGGCGGTGGCGCACGACCGCGATCCCTTGCTGATTATCGCCGGTGCTGGCACGGGAAAAACCAAGACCCTCGTGCATCGCGTGGCTCGGCTGATCGCCGACGGCGCCACCCCGTCCCGAATGTTGTTGATGACATTTACCCGTCGGGCAGCGCAAGAAATGCTGTCGCGCGTGGAAGGACTGTTGCGGACGTCGCAGACATCCAACGTTGGCCACGTCCGCGAGATCTGGGGCGGAACTTTCCACGCCATCGCCACGCGATTGCTGCGGATGTACGGCGCCGAAATCGGGCTGGAACAGGATTTCGTGATCCATGATCGTTCCGACTCCGAGGATTTTGTCGATGTCTTGCGCACGGAGATGGGGTTGGATCGTTCGGCAACCCGGTTTCCCAAGAAGGGAACCTGCCTGGCGATCTACAGCAATCGCGTCAACAGCCAGCAATCGCTGGCGGATGTGCTGGACGCGAATTTTCCCTGGTGCGCCAGCTATCACGATCCGCTGCAGGAACTGTTTCAAAAATACGTGGACGCGAAGGACGGGGCGGCGGTACTGGATTACGACGATCTACTGCTGTTCTTTCGGGGGTTGCTGGCGAACGACTGTGGCGAGAGCGTGCGTCGCCGCTTCGACGCAGTGCTCGTCGACGAGTACCAGGATACCAATCGCATCCAGTCCGAGATCGTGGAACTGCTGCGGCCCGGCGGCGAGGGCCTCACCGTCGTCGGCGACGATGCCCAGTCGATCTACTCGTTCCGCGCCGCCTCCGTTCGCAATATCCTCGAATTTCCGCAGCAGTTTCCCGGCACGCGAATCGTAAAGCTCGAACAGAACTACCGCAGCACCCAATCGATTCTCACCGCCACGAATGGCGTTATCGCCGCATCGAGGATGCGTTACGAAAAAGAACTCTGGTCGTCCCACGACAAGGGAGCCGCTCCGCAACTGGTCTGCTGTTTCGATGAAGCGGAACAATCTACATTCGTCGCCGATCGTGTCCTTGAACATCGTGAGGCCGGAGTAGCGCTGAAGAAACAGGCGGTGCTGTTCCGCGCTTCCCATCATGCCCTGGCCTTGGAAACCGAACTGACCAGCCGAAAAATTCCGTACGTCAAATACGGCGGCTTGAAGTTCCTGGAAGCGGCGCACATCAAAGACCTGTTGTCGATACTTCGACTGGCGGAAAATCCGCGCGACGTGATCTCCGGTCTGCGCGCCTTGCAGATGCTGCCCGGGGTCGGGCCGCGGAATGCGCGCCGGCTCCTCGATAACCTCGGGCCGGCCGCTGCGCCGTTCGATCCCTGGAAAAAACAAACGGTTCCGGCGGAGGCCCGGAAACAATGGAAGATGTTCCTGCAGCTGCTGGAATTCCTTCGCGGCGCCCCCGCGCCCGAACTGCCTGCTCAGATCCACGCGGTCCGTGAATATTACGCGCCTTGCGTCGAGCGGATGTACGATTCCAGCCAGAACCGACTCCAGGACCTGGAGCAAATCGAAGCGATTGCAGCCCGATACGGTTCCCGCTCCGTCATGCTGGCGGAAATGACGCTCGACCCGCCGAACAGCACCGCCGATCTGGCCGCGGACCCGCTGCTCGACGAGGATTACCTGATCCTCAGTACGATCCACTCCGCGAAGGGTCTGGAATGGGAAACCGTTTTTGTGATCCATGCCGCGGATGGCAATATCCCCTCGGACATGGCGGTAAAGAACGACGATCAGGTCGAAGAGGAGCGGAGACTGCTGTATGTGGCCCTGACGCGAGCCCGAAACTGGCTGTATGTCTGCTATCCGCAGCGTTATTACCAAGGTTACAGCAAGCGTTCGAATCAACACGGATATGCCCAGGTCTCACGATTTCTGCAGGGCGAGCCAGGGCGATCGTTCGCGCGGCGCACGCCCGGCACTTCGCGATTTTCGGTAAAACACTCCTTGAGGGGGGATAACCCGGAGGCCACACGACGCTCGATTCGCTCGGGAACGCTGGGCGGAAAGCCCGGCTGAATCTGTTCATCCTGCCTGAAAACCTGTTCATCCTGCCTGAAATCGACTTTGGCCGGCGTTTGGCGTTTATTGCTTGATTTTGCCCGCCTGAACTGGCTAAGTTATAGGGGCCTGTTAATTCCCGATCATTCTATTTGATTTGATACCGTACCTACGTCATTGTCACCGTGGGAGAATCCGCATGCGATCGCACTCAAGAAAACGAACAATTCGGCGTCCACAGCGCGATTCGCGCGTCCGCGTTTCCTTCGAGCGTCTGGAAAGTCGTGCGATGCTGGCGGCAGACCTCTCTTGCCTGCAGTCGTTTCCTCCGATCCCCGACGGTTCGAGCGGCGGACTGCCGTCCGAGGGTGCCGCTGGCGAAGCCGATGATGTCATGGAAGTTGGCAGTCTGTTGGCCGAATTTCGCCATCGCTCGCGCGGGGACCGCAATCCGATCGACCCGCTGGACGTAACCGGTGATTTCATTACCAGCCCGCTCGACGCGATTCGCAGCATCAACGTTTATAACGCCTGTGGATCGTTCGAGATTCCAGATTCGCTCCCGCCGGGGATCGGCGAACTGCCGTTCCTGGACGTCGATGGAAATGGCCTGTTCGCGCCGAGCGATATCAGCCCGATCATTAACAACCTCAATCACCCGGAAGGGCTCAAGCTAGGCAAGCTCTCCGAGCTTCGCGCGTCGATGACAAGCGACCGAGGCGTGCAACTGGATGTCGACTATTCGGTCGAACGGCAAGACGGTTTCGCCAAGATGAAGTTCGCTGTCGAACTTGCCAATGGACAGCCGAACCAAAGTTATCCCATCAAGATTGGTGGCATAACTCTTGGTGAGATTTCCACGGATGATTCGGGCCGCGCTTCGAGAACCTGGACCAATGATCGCAATCCAGGCGATGCGCTGCCGCTCCCAGGACACATGCCGCACGTGGTATCTGGTCTGGATATCGCGGTAGGAGATCAGGAGCCCGTGGAGTTGGAAGTCGTTGACCGATTGATTCCACAAGTGCCTGAGAGGCCAGACGCAGTTGGCTTAAAAATCCGTGCGTTCCTCCGAGGGGAAAACGGCGAGCATGGGCAGGTCGATTTCCATTTCCGACCGAGCGACGACGGCGAGGTCATCGCGATGTTCCTGCGTGTGGAAAATGCAAGCCCCGGTGTTTATCCGGTTTCACTGAACGACGTCCAGGTTGGCGAGTTGACGGTGAAGGAATTTGGACGCGGTTTCCTGCGCGGGACGACGGACGGCAGCCAGGGAAGCACGACGCTGCCCGACATCAAGGATCTGATCAAATCGGGAACGAAGATCTCCGTGGGCGATTCGATCCACGGCGTCCTGAACGCCGGGCCACCGATTCTGCCGCCGATCAGCCTACCACCCGCCGTGGTGTTCAACACATTGTTCGTGAACCGCACCGGCAGACTTGGAACCGTCGATATCTCTGTGCAGATGGCATCGCCCGGAATCCAAGTGGCGGTCCAACTGAATATTCCGTCCTTGCCGGCGGGCACGGCTGCCGTCGTCGTCGCCGGATTGAAGGTCGCAGAAGTCGAAATTGACGAAACGGGAAACGGTTCTTTTAGCATCACCACGCTGCCTGAAATGCCACCAGGACCTTTGCCGCCGATGCCTGCTTCGTGGTTCGGTTTGCCCGTTCAAATTGGCGAACTGCAAGGACATCTCGTGCCGGCGCACAATTTCCAATTCCCGCCGTTCCCGATGCCGTTCGTTCCGCCAGGACCATTCCCTGGCGTTTGATCCGGGGATGTTGAATCCACGGACTGGGCAGGAGTAGTTCGAAGCAGGAGTTGAATTCGTTGTCGATGCGGAAGATTCAGGAGGCGCTGCGGGCCCAGGGACTGGACGGCTGGTTGTTTTACGACTTTCGTGGCAGCGATCCTCTGGCGTACGCGGTCCTCGGGCTGCCCACGGACCACTTTCGTTCGCGGCGCTGGTTTTATTATCTGCCGGTGTCGGGCGAGCCAACTCGGATCGTGCACGCGATCGAGTCGGGGGCGCTCGACCAATTGCCTGGCCACAAACAGGTTTACCTCCCCTGGCCGCAACTGCACCAGACGCTTCGAGACACCTTGCGTGGCGCGCGGCGGATTGCGATGCAGTATTCGCCCAACAACAACATCCCGTATGTCGCCCGCGTCGACGCGGGGACACTCGAATTGATTCGATCGTTCGGTTTGGAAATCGTCTCATCAGCCGATCTGGTGTCGGAATTCGCCGCGACGATGAATGAGGCGCAGACCCGATCGCATTTCGAGGCCGCCGACGCACTGGGCAATACCGTACTGGCCGCGTTCGCCGAAATTGGTCGCCGCGCGGAATCGGGACGGGCCGCGAATGAATACGAGATCCAGCAGTTCATTCTGAGCGAGTTCGATCGACGGGGCATGTTCGCCGACCATCCGCCAATCGTTGCCGCCGACGCCCACAGTGCCGATCCGCATTTTGAAACCGCCGCGAAGAATCCTCAGTTGCTGCAGCCGGGTACCTGGGTCCTGATCGATGCCTGGTGCAAACAAAAGCAGCCCGGGTCAATCTACGCCGATATCACCTGGACCGGTTGGGTCGGACGCCAGGTCCCGGACGAAATCCAGCGCGTATTTAATGTTGTCCGTGATGCGCGGGACGCCGCCATCGCGCGGGTTGAATCGGGCTGGGCCAAGGGCGAGTCAATCCGTGGTTGTGACGTCGACGACGCCTGCCGCGCGGTCATCGAACGCGCGGGACTGGGCGGGAACTTCATTCATCGTACGGGACATTCCTTGCACGAAGCGGTGCATGCCAACGGCGCCAACATCGATAACCTGGAAAGTCGCGACGAACGGCTGCTCTTACCCAACAGCTGCTTCACGATCGAACCCGGCGTCTACCTTCCTGGAAAATTCGGTGTCCGCAGCGAAGTCAATATCCATCTGGATGCCACGCGTGCGGCCGTGACTGGCGTCCCACGCCAGACGGCTCCGATCCTGATCTGACAACAACGATTGTCAAAGCGCAACGGACGACTCCACGTTCCACGAATTCCCGCCGACCAGTGCGCGACGTCATCGGCCCGGATCGTGGGGGATCGTTACGTTTCCCCGAATGCCCTCGGCTTGCCCGGGGGATCGTTTCGTTCTTTGCTAAACAGCGTCGCGCCAGCATCTTCGGTCGAGCGCTAAGGGACAATTCAGAAGGATAGTTGCCGAGACCGAAACAAGTTCAAGGCAGCTAGAATTGAGCGAGGCCGGGTGCGTGGGAGACGCGCCGCGAACGCGGATCGCGCGAGCTGCGCCGAACCGCTTTCGGTCTCGGCAAGCCGGCTTCGGAAGCATCGCTTTTTTCTCGACCGACGATCAACGCGCGACGCTATGTAGCGAAGAACGTAACCAACCCCCGGGCAAGCCGGGGGCATTCAAGAAAAGGAATGGTAGTGATTCTCCAATTCTGATTGCTCTCTCTTTCGCTGACTCCTCGGGTGTTGAGTGTCTGGAATTTTCAGGAACGCCCACCGCCTCTGCCGCCCGTTGTCCCTCTTATGCGTAGACCATTTTCGTGTCGCTATTCACGCCGCCTACATTTACAACGTATGCCGCGGGCAAAACCGACGCGGAACGACAAGAATTTTGAAAATAGTTGGGTGTCTGGAATTTCCGGTATCCGGTAGGAATTTCCGGTACGGCCCGGGTGCCAGAAAGTTCTGGGTGTCTCCTGTTTGCCCGGGGGATCGTTACGTTCTTTGCTAAACAGCGTCGCGCCAGGATCTTCGGTCGAGCGCTACGGGACAATTCAGAAGGATAGTTGCCGAGACCGAAACAGGTTCAGGGCAGCTCGAATTGAGCGAGGCCGGGTGCGTGGGAGACGCGCCGCGAACGCGGATCGCGCGAGCTGCGCCGAACCGTTTCGGTCTCGGCAAGCCGGCTTCGGAAGCATCGCTTTTTTCTCGACCGACGATCAACGTTCTGGGTGTCTGGAATTGTTGGGTGTCTGGAATTGTTGGGTGTCTGGAATTGTTGGGTGTCTGGAATTGTTGGCGCGACGAACTTTTTGGGACTTTCTGGTCGAAGCCGGGGATTTTGCGCGTCGGTTTTTTCGTTGTGGAACGTTTTAGATTGTGGGGCCCGTGGTTTGCGGGTCGGCGTGGGTGGGGAAAGGAGTTGAGATGATCAGCAACACCATGGGGGACGCGACGGGACGAGGGCCGCGGCCGGGCGACTTGATTGTTGTGGAGCGGAGCCGGTGGTACGCCTTGCCGCATGGAGAGCGATTGCGAGTTTGTGAGAGCACGGGTTGGGCGGTCGAGGGCGAAGAGATCTTTGTCGCGCCGCGCAACCAGGTCAGCACATTCTGGGGTCCCTGTCACGGGCCGCCCGACGGGCAGAAGCCGGAGACGATGAGCACGTCGGGTGGGCCGTTCCTGAAGTTGCGGCTGGGCGACCTGCGGGGTTTGCAGGCGATCGGCCGAGAGCGTGACCGGTTCTGGTGCTGGCAGGACCGGCCTCGCGCCGGGGGCGGTGTCGATCGGACGGTCGAGGTGACGGTCTGGCATCTGCCGGAACTGCGCGATCCGTACGAACAATCGGCGAGGGTATCGACGTAGTCCCGCGCAGTTATTCGAAGATCTCTTTGGGATGAACGGTGCCTTCAGGCGACAGTCGGTTGCGACGCGCATCGGCGAGAATTCGATCGCCGTCCTCACGAAGCCCGTAGATCGCCTGTCCGGGGCTGACATGCCGGTTCCAGTGCCGCTGGAATATCTCGACGAGATCCTTGTTCTTGGCCAAAGCGGCTGGCACAGCGTGCCACATCGCCCGCTCGCGCTTCCGGGATTCCAGCATCCGTCCGATGCCGGTCGGCAGGCGCTGGCGCAACCAGCCGGGAAGCGCGCCGCCCAGCTTGTCGCCGAGCCAGGTTGGCTGCACGCGCATTACGTCGCGCGGAATCAAATAGCGCGGCTGCTGGTCGAGCGGCGCGAAGAGTTCCTGCAACGATTCAGTGAATAGTTCATTTTCGTCGTTTTCCGCCTGTTCCAGGAACAAGCGGACGTAGCCTCCGGCTCGTTCGGTCAAGTGAATCGACGGCGTCGACTTGATCAGTCCGGCTTCCCGCAGCGCGTCGGCAACGGCTTTCCCGACGGCCTGGGCCAACGACCGGTTGGACCATGGTTCGCGCGACGAGGCATACGGCGGAAAACCGCGTCCCGCACGCTCCTTGCGTCCCAAGCCACGCAGTTCGACAGTGCGTCGCGGTTGTCCACGGTACGGTTGTCCGACCCTCCAGCGTTGCCGCACCTCGCTGCGTCGAGCGACGCGTCCCAGCATTTCCGCGTTCAGGGTATCCACATTGTCCTCGACTCCCTCCGGCCGCAATTCCGTAAACGCCGGGTGTACGTGGCCCGCTCCTTTCTCGACCGCGCCATCGTCGGTGACGCCGTACAGCTGCTGGTGCTTCGCGAGGAAGCGGCGGTAGTCGTCCAGCCCTTTGGTGAATTCCGGAGCCAGGCAGACGACGTCCCAGTTGTCGGCGAGTTTTTCGGGCTGGTCAGGGTCGAGTCGAATCGATCGTCCACGCAGCTGATTGACCGTCATCGACGTCGTCACGGTCGTCAGGTCGATCAGCACGTTGATCTTGTTCGCATCCCAGCCTTCGCCGAGCAGTCCGCGCGTCCCGACAAGGCAGCGGGTCAGTCCCTGCTGGAAAAGGTTGGTGATCATCGCGACATAGACCCGCGGACACCAGTCGGGTCCCGAACCGCGGATGATGTGAAATCCTTCCGCCAGGCCGAATTCAAGTTCCGCGTCGGCCGCCGAATTTTTCAACCATGCGCGCGCGGCACTTTCGAACGCCTCCGCCAGATCATCGTCGACCAGCACCGAGGTACCGGTCACCAGAATTGGATTCAGCGCATCGGTGTCGTGGTGGGCAAGCAGAGCCTTGAACGCCGCCACCGCGCCGCCCGCTTCCGCGTCGAGGATATCGGCAACGTCCGCCGATGCCGACGATTTTTCGAAGTCGGCAACGACCACGGCGCGTATGGCGTCCCCCAGTGCAAGCCGTTCGGCCTGAAGAACCGGTAGCAGCGCGCTGAGTTTGTTGCGCGAATAGGCGATGACGCGGCCCACGGGCGATGCACAGGCCTGGCAGCCGGTTTCCGTGATCTGCACGCCGAGTCGCCGCAGTCGCTGGATCGCCTTTTCCGCGAGCAAGTGGTCGTCGCCATCGGGCGAGCGGCGGAGATAGTGGCGCAGGTAGCGATCGAGCACAGGAACCAGGATCCTGAGCCGCGGAATTTGCTCCAAGGGGCAGGTCAACAGTGGCATCGGCACCTGATCGGGCAGTTTCCCGTCGACCTGCAACAGCATCAGGCGAGCCGCCTCGGCGAACTCGGGATCACGGCGCTCCAAGGCCCCCCAATCCTTGACCGTACCTGTCGGCAGACGCCGTTCGACGAGCACTCGCCTGAGCCACTCAGGCAACGACATGCCCCCCGGATAAGAAGGCGGCTGCGACTCGCCGTTGTCTCGTTCCGAATCCGATGGTGACGGAAGCGCAGCGTCTTTGGGGGCTCCCCGCGCCGCCGACAATTCGTCGACGATCTGGTTGAGCTCCGCGTCCGCCTGGGCAATATAACGCAACTCCTCCGCCGCCGGCCGCACGAAATAGACGAGGTCCTGGTACGGGGCCAGAAAACCGTCTTTCACCACCGCCGGAACCGGCACCTCAAAATCGACCTCGCCAAAAAAATCGTCGTAACGCCGCGCATCCTCGGGATGCTGTCCGTCCCGATCGGGAGGCGTGGCGGTCAGACCGACGATGACCGGTTTGCCAAGCCATTCGTGGGCGCTCGCCAACACTCTGCCCCAGTGCTCCATCAGATGGTGGCATTCGTCGAAGATGACCATTCCCAGCCCCTGATCGCGGAGCCGCTCCCAGGTCGCGACCGACGAATCGTGGAGCATCTCCAGCGCCAGCCCATTACGGGCGGCGCTGTCGCGGACCTGTTTGCGGTAGGCACCCAGCCGTTGTTCGTGATAGTTGCGATTGCGCTCGCGCAGGTCGTCGATCCAGAGCCGCGCTTCCTCCACGGAATGTGCCTGCCCCTTGTTAATCAGCGAGTCGACCCAGAGCTCGAATGCCTGTTCGTCCAGCGACTGGTCGCCTCGGCGCGGCAGGGTCACGGTCTGGTAGGTCAGGGAGGTGAGCAGTCGAGGCTGCTTCGGGTCGGTGCTGACGAGTTGATCTTTGGTGAGCGGCGCCTCAAACAGTTCGATTTTCGCTTCCCATTGGGATTGGATCGCCGAATTGGGTGAAAGCACCAGAGCGGGGCAGCGCACGCACTCGGCCCACAGGTAGAGCCCGAGGATTGTTTTTCCGGAGCCGGGCGGTGCCACGATGTGCAGTTGGCGTTTGCCTTCCGCCAGTTTGCGACGCGCAATTTCAATCACCTCGCGCTGCGATGGTCGCAGCTGTCCCTTGAGTTTGATCCGCGGGAAATCGACAGACACTCGTGCAACTCGCGTTTCGGGGTGAATTCAGGATGGACCGCGGCGCTGGAGAAAGTACCGCTGGACTTCCGCGACGCAGGAGCGCCCGTTGGCGGCCAGTTGTTCGCAGCGAGCTTCGCCGGATTGCGCCCGCAGCACACAGGCCTTCGTGCGGCGGTTCGTGCCCTCGGCAACGTCCTGATCGATATCGGCGGTGGTCAAGCCGAAACAAACGCAGATCGGAGCGAGAGGGTCTTTGGGGTAAACGCCGGCCCGCAATGCGTCGACGAGGATGGTGCGTTCGAACATGTCGAAATAGGCCACGGGGCAACGAGCCGTCGGACAGAAGTTGGCGACTCCGGCAATCCGATGTTCGGGCCCTGCCGCGCAATGGACTTCGATGGTGGCGCGTTGCACGCGCTGCCCGGCAGCGCCGCAGTGCGGACAATGTTCTTCCGTCGAATCCGGTTCGCGCAGAAACGCTTTGTTCATCCCGACATGATAATCGACGGAGACCGATTGGGGCGTGGTCGCGGCTCAGAATTCCGCCCCAGGTTAGCCCCGTTCCGAGAGAAGCCGATTTCTGTGAAACTCAAGCGTTGGATGACCGCTGCGGACGCGTGTACGGATCGGTATGCCCGCGGGCCGTCGGCCCGGGATATCACGGCGAAACGCATGAACCTGGATCAGTTCTGTCAACGTTATAAGAACCTGCAGGCATATCTGGAATGGAATACGGCCGATGTCGGTCGGATTGTGGCGATGCGCCCGTTGCTGCAACCGGCGTTCGCGGGCATCGTCGATGATTTTTACGAAGCGATCGCTCGGAACTACGACGTGCAATGCGTAATCACGGGCGGGCCGGCCCAGGTGGCTCGACTGAAAGAGACTCTCTTGCGCTGGATCGAACAGTTATTCCAGCGCCGCTACGACGACGAGTACGTGCGGCGACGCTTACAGGTAGGAAAACGGCACGCCGAATTGCGGCTCGATCAGATCTAAACCAATGCAGCCCTTTCGAGAATCCGCGATCAGCTGATCCGTGCCCTGTTTACCGCCTGGATCGCTCCTGCCGGGGAATTCCACGAGTCGATTCTCTCGCTCGACCGCCTGCTCGATCTGGACCTGGCGATCATCGAATACGCCTACCATAGCGAGTACGTGCTGCGGGAAAAATAGATCGAGCTACTTCCTGCGGAACAATGCCGCCGCCGCACCCGCCAAGTTCGACGAACATCTGCAGCGAATCGTTCGTCAAGTCGCGACCGCGGATCTTCGAGCCGTTTTATTCGACCAAGACCTGTGGGATCGGACTGGGACTCTCGATCAGCAGATCGATCGTCGAAAATCACCGGGGAACCCTAACCTTAGCCAGCACTGCCCCTTGCGGCGCGGAATTTGTGATCCGGTTGCCGCCGACGGGCGGGAACTTGTCGAACTTTGCCGGTTGCATCGCCCGAATCTGGTGTTTTCCGATGAACGGATGCCGGAGCTGAACGGCAGCGAGGCGGCTCGGCTGATCATGGAATTCCATCCGGTTCCCATCGTGATCATCTCTGCATTTGCCAGGGTGCAGCCTTCCGAAGGCACTGGGGCGGTGCCCGTGGTGAATCTGGTCAAACCGGTCAGGATCGCGGACATTCTGCAGGCATTGACCGACGTGCAGGCATGGCTGGAAAGAAAGTCGGACAACGATGCGTTGCTCAAGGTTCCAGGTACGTGGGACCGTTGAGGTTGCCGCCGATCCGCAGGCGTTGACGCAGTTCAGCGGCATTCAGTGCCAGGAACGGGCTGATTTCGACGGCGAGATCGGGAGGGACGTCAATGTCGGCTTCAACCAGCCAGCGGGCGTGAAGACGGAGCATCGCCTCTTTGGCGGTGCGCGGCGAGTCGCATGGCTCGGAATCGGCGTTTTTGACCGGCGCGAACGCCGACGACGCATCGGCCTCAACGACCAGCGCGTTGCGCGCCTGCGGAAGCAGGTCAAAGATGAACCGTTCGAATTTCAGACCATTCGGTTGCGTGGGATCAACGGGCCGTCCCTGCGCGTCAAGGTGCGGGACCTTCTTGCGGGCTCGATGAAACGGCAGGCTCTGCGGGTCGGCCGCTGCGCGTTCCAGAAATGCACGGGAAAAAACATGCACGGCGATATTGCCTGCCCAGAGCAACAGTTCCCCCGCCTCGTCCGTGCGCCGTGCCGCCGCTTCCGGCAGATCACTGTACTCGATGATGCGCACCGAACCACCGATCGACACGACATTACCCACGCGTTCCATCGGCTCGCGCTTTCGCACAACCTGCGTCGTCATCTCCGAATTGGCGAGGTCGTGGAATCCGATCAGTTCGGGATCGCACACCTGCAGTAATGGATTGTCAATCTGGCCGTAGAACAGCTGTTGGATTCCGCGGTCTTGCGCGTGGCGCAGGCCTCCGGCGCCGACAAACGCGGGGAGCATTCCGCCGTGTCCGTCGGGGCTGAGTGCCAGCGAATCGGGCTCCGCCAGCAACAGGTCGCCCGTTGCCGCGTCCAACGCGGGCATCGTCCCTTGGCAAAAGACGATCAGGTCGTCCGCGGCAAGACCGAACCGATCATGCTTCTCCAGGAATGCCACCGTCTCCTGATGCGTGGCAAAGCTGGTCATCACATAAAGTGGAACCCTCGTATCGTAACGTCGGGAAACGGCGCGCAAATGCTCGATCAGCACCTGAAACAAACTGCGCCCGGACACCGGGCCGATCGGGAACATCCCTTTGGGATACGGAAAACCCAGGCGAGTCCCCTGCCCTCCCGCGACGAGCACCATTCCCAACCGACCGTCCCGCAGTAACTGTTCGCCCCGCTGTCGAGCCTCTTGTCTTGCGGTGGCGCTGGTTCCCGCGAGCCGCACCGCCGAAGGCGGCTCGGCGAGATTCGCCAGTTGGGTCCAATCCGGCGCATCGTCCTCGCCCCGGAAAAGCTGCATCAGCAACGGCGGCTGCAGCTCCAGCACCTGCCGCGCCAACCGTTCCCGCTGCGGTTCGGTCAATTGTCCCCAATGACGCAACAGATGTTCCTGGGAACGCTCGAAACGGCCCAAATGTTCCAGTAATTCTTGCTGTAATCTGGCACTCATGCTTGACCTTGCTTTGATCTCCGTTCGAACTAGCCGGCGGGAGCAAACCATCCCCGTACCCAACCATACGCCAACAGGCAGAGCAAGGGAAATAAAACGAATATCAGCCCATAGGTTATCAGGGACGATCGCAAGTTTCGTGGCCATCGCGCCATCGCCGGTGTGCTCCCAAAACGACTCCGCCACTACCCGCCACGTCGCAAGCTGAATCCGCCCTGCCCGCTATCCCCGATGCTTGCAACGCCGCTGCCCTCGCCGCCCCTCCCGCCGCTTGCCTCGCCGCTTGCCTCGCAGACGCCTCTGGCTAGGTTCGCCGCACGCTGGTCTCGGGCGAGCAACAACAAGGAAACGTCGCATGGATTCGGCTCGGGCCGGTCGCGTCGCAAATCGAGTCGGACGCCGAAACGCTGGCATTGGCCGATTTGGATCTGAACGGGCGGGCCGCTCAACTGACGGACTTCGACGTGGGGAACATCGGCCAGAGGCGGACAGAATCCAAGGTGCAGTTGCAGGGACCGATCGCGATCGAGGAACCGGCCACGCAGCGTCGCCCGAATGGTTTCACCGTTATTCTCGGCGGGCCCTCGTTCATACTGCTGGGTCCAGATCGGTCGGCTTATCGGCGAGGAGGTGCCGCGCGAGTTCCTGTATCCGGTCCAACTCGCCCATTCCTCGACCAGCAGCAGGGCGAGCAACCCGAGGGACGTTGCGTTGGCGAAGGTCAGCGAAAGCCCCAAGGTGCAGGCGACGGCCGTGGCGAACAGTTCCCCCACGGGGAATCGCCGCCAGTCGAATAACGAAGGTTGCCGTCCCGGGGTGCGCCAGAAGTCTCGTGACCAGTGCCGCGCCAGCCAGAGCAGCGCAAACAGTGCTCCGATCGCGACGACCAACCGCCACCCACCATCGCCGTGCAGTGCCCCGGCGACGCGGCGCGATGCCAGGAACAGCGAGGTGAGTCCGACGCCGGCGGTCGCGGTCAGCGCCGTCACCTGCCGCCAGTCATCGGCAGGCGAACCGGTACCCGCTGAGGGCGACGGACTCAAGATCGCTGCATTGCGCGAATCGATCATGCCTCGTTGACACGGATCCTGAATCGATCAGCCGGCCGCGGAAAGGGCTGCCGCCTGATGGGTTCGTTCCCAGGTGAACTCCGGTTCGGAACGGCCAAAGTGCCCGCCCGCCGCCGTCTTGCGGTATATGGGCCGGCGAAGATCAAGGTACTGGATAATGCCGCTTGGCGTGAGCGGAAACGTCTTGCGCACCAGCTCGCAGATGCGGGCATCCGCGACACGACCGGTGCCCTGGGTGTCGACGTAGACGCTTACCGGTTCCGAAACGCCGATCGCATAGGCCAACTGCACTTCGCAGCGGTCGGCCAGTTTGGCGGCGACAATGTTCTTTGCAACGTGACGGGCCATATACGCGGCGCTGCGATCCACCTTGGTCGGGTCTTTACCGCTGAACGCTCCGCCACCGTGCCGTCCCCAGCCGCCGTAGGTATCGACGATGATCTTGCGACCTGTCAGGCCACAATCGCCGTGCGGCCCTCCGGTGACGAACCGTCCGGTCGGGTTGATATGGTAGGTGATATTGCCTTTCATGAGTTCGGCGGGAATCGACGGTTTAACGATTCTCTCGACCACAAACTTCTTGATCTCGTCGTGCGAAACCTCGGGAGTGTGCTGCGTCGATACGACGACCGTGTCGACCCGTACCGCTTTGTGGCCGTCGTATTCCACCGTGACCTGGCTCTTGCTGTCCGGACGCAGCCAGCTGACTTCCTGCCTGAACCGAGCGTCGGTCAGACGACTGATAATCTTGTGCGCAAGCCAGATCGGAAGTGGCATCAGGTCGGGTGTATCGTTACAGGCGTATCCGAACATCAACCCTTGATCGCCCGCCCCGATATCTTTGCCCGCGCCGGTATCGGCGTTGACGCCTTGCGCGATATCTGGGCTCTGCTTGTCGAGTGCCACCAGCACCCCGCAAGTCTTGCCGCAAATCCCCATCTCGTCGTCGGTGTATCCAACCGCGGAGATCGAATCGCGCACGATCGACTGGTAGTCGATGGTCGCCTTGGTGGTGATTTCCCCGGCAATCACCGCCAGACCGGTCGTTACCATCGTTTCGCACGCTACCCGTGCGATCGGATCCTGGGCCAGGATGGCGTCCAGCACGCCGTCGGAAATCTGGTCGGCCAGCTTGTCGGGATGTCCCATACTGACCGATTCGCTGGTAAACAAGAATTTGCCTGTAGCCACAACGGTATCTCCGGCAAGTTAGCTGTCAAACGAGCGATCTATCTCAAAGGGCCAAGTATAGTCGGTGAAGAGTGAAGGGTGAAGGGTGAAGGACACCGGTTGTCAGGCTGCGCGTTCGGTGTAACCTGGTCCTGGCGGCAAGTCAGGAATCACGGGTAGTTCTTCGATCGAGGGGATGTCATCGAGGTCTCCCATGACGTGGCGCGCCGACATATCGGCCCCTTTCTCATGACTGGCCGAAGCGTGGGAGATCGCGGAAAGCAGTTCGGCCAGAAGTTGGACGGTACGTCGCGTCGCACCGCGCTGTTCCGCGACAAGTTCACGGGCGGCGGTGCCCTGGGCGCTGGCAAAGGTCGGTTCGGCAAGACAGCGTTTCAGCCAACCGATCAAATCGGTCCCGTCGCGGACCACCGTCGCTGCGTGCCGGTTCAGGAGCATGGCGACGACATCGCGAAAATTCTGGGTCTCCGGCCCGAAGGCGATCGCGGCGCCGTATCCAGCGGGCTCGATCATGTTCTGTCCACCTCGATGGCCCATGCTGCCTCCGACGTACGCCAGGTCGGCGGTTCCCCACCAGTCCCTCAGTTCGCCGATGGAGTCGACCAGCAGCACGCGCATGCTGCGGTCGGCCGGTTGGTCGGCGGTCAAACGGCTGCGCCGGTTCCACGCCAGCGGCTGCGACTTGAGCATGCGTGCCACGTCATCGAAGCGTTCGGGATGCCGCGGCACCAGCACCAGCTTCAAGCGTGGGTGGCGGGCCTGCAACGACTGGAACGACGCCAGCGCCATTGCATCTTCGGCCGGCTGCGTGCTTCCGGCGAGAAAAACGATATCGTCGTCCGCAAAACCCGCCAGGCGCGCCAACGCGCGGGTGCGCGGGTTGCGTCGATCCAGACTTGCCAGATCGAATTTGACGTTGCCCGTCACGATGACGCGTTCGGCAAGCGCGCCTAACTGGCGAAACCGCTCCGCGTATTCCTCGGTTTGCGCCGCGACGAGGTCCAATCGCGCGAAGGTGGATCGCAACCAGCGGCGGCAGCGCAGGTAGCCTCGAAAACTCCGTTCGCTTAAGCGGGCATTCACGACGGCGACCGCCACGCCCCGGCGATGGGCCTCCGCGATCAGATTGGGCCAGATCTCCAGTTCTGCCAGCACGAGCAGGTCGGGTTGCACCCGATCCAGCGCCTGGGAGACACTCCAGCTGAAATCGAGTGGGCAATAGAACAGTCGTTTTCCGGGGAACTTGCGGCGAGCCAGTTCCATCCCCGTGCGCGTGGTAACCGAGATCCAGCATTCGTGGTCGGGCAATTCGCTTGCCAGGGACCGCACGATCGATTCCAGAAGATTGACCTCGCCCACACTCACGGCGTGCAGCCAGATCCGGCGCGTCGCGCGTCGCGGCGCGCCTTCGACCGATTCCTCCCAAGGCGCACCCGGCGACATCGCCGAGGGTGTACCGCTGCAGTGCGGAGCAGGCTCCAGCGGCACGCGTCCGAGAAAGCGGCTTCCCCAGCCAGCGCGATACTTACCGTGCCGCAGCGCCTGCCAGACGAACCAGGGCAGCGCCACGACGATCAACAACAGGTAGACCAGATTGAACAAATAGCGCATCGCGATTCCTTTCACGATGGTCGCCGTGCGTCAGGCCGATGCTTTGCGCATGCAACATTGTTTGTATTTGCGCCCCGAACCGCAGGGACATGCGTCGTTTCTTCCGACCCGCTCGCCGCGATGGCGGATCGTCTCCACCTTGATCTCGCCTTGACTGGCCTGAATGGCGTCCTGCTGGGTGCGGGCGATATCGCTGGTCGACTGGGCCTGATCGTGCCGCGCCGATGTCTCCACCCAGGTTGAACCAATGAATTCGTCGTCGAGCTGTTCCACTTTGAACACCAGGTCGGTGCAACGCTCGCCGATCGACTTCCACATCGCCTCGTAAAGCCGCATCCCTTCACGCTTGTACTCGACCTTCGGATCGACCTGGGCATAGCCTACGAGTCCCACGGAGCTGCGCAGGTGGTCCATCACCAGCAGGTGTTCTTTCCAGGCGGCATCGACGATCTGCAGCAGTACGCGGCGCTCCATCTGGCGGATTTCGGGATGGAAACGGTCGTTCCAGATGGTCGAGATTCGTGTCGCCAGTTCGCTCCGCTTCATGCGTCCGATTTCGACGGGAGTGAGGTCGACGTTAAAGTTCTCTTCCAGCCAGTCCGAGAGTTTCTCGACTTCGTCGGTCCGTCCGGTTTCCGCGGCGGTCGTATTCTCCACGGCGGAAGCGAAAATGCGTTCCAGAAACTCGTCGCCCTGGGAGCGCAGCACGGCGCCGGTCTCGTGGGATTTGCGACTGGCCTCGATGAATACCGGCCGGACCAGATCGAGGCTGCGTTGTTCCAGGACCTGGCGATCGATGGGGCAACCGAATCGCTTGCAGGCCCAGTCGTAGACCGCGGAGCCGTCGACGAAGGAGGTCTTGGAATTGTCGCGGCGCGTGAAGCGACTGATGGCGGCCAGAATCGGGTATTCGGCTTCCCGTTCTGCATAGCAGGTTGCGGCCCGTTGGGCGGCCAGGTCCTTGATCGTCTCTGGTTCCTGGCCCTTGATTTCATCGACGCCGATCGACGCGCCAAATTTGAATTGCAGCCACTGGGTGGCGGTTGTGAGTCCGTAATCCTCGGCCAGAAATCGTTCGCCGTCCCGCAGATCGACCGCCTGGATCGCTTTGCGGGCACCATTCAACAGATGTTCGGAAATCAGATCGCGGCCGACCTTGCGCAGGTCCCGCTCGTTCGTCTGCATGTTCCAGCGGGAGTTTGCCAGATTTGCGAGCGCGTTCCAGTTCCACTCGGAGGTATCGCCATCATCGAGGTCGGGCAGGTTTTCATCGATCGCGTCCTGCACCTGCGTTTCCGCCTGGCGTTCGGCCGATTCGCGTGCCTGCCGATCGGCCATGGCGAAGTCCATGCCGCGAAAGTCGCTGGCTTCGAGTTGCGCGGCGAGTTGTTTCGAAGCCCAGACGGCGAAGCTGGTAACGCCGAAGTCGCGGCTGAGGAACTGCGTGAATTGCTCGTCGACCTGGTTCGCGACCATTTCCATAATCAGGTCGCGACAGTTGATCCCCTCGAGAATCCGCTGGCGATATTTGTAGATCCGCTTGCGCTGCTCGTCCATCACCTCGTCATATTCCAGCAGGTTCTTGCGGATCTCGAAGTTCCGTTCCTCGACCTTCTTTTGCGCGGCTTCGATGCGGCGGGACACCATCCGGCTTTCGATGCTCTCGCCTTCCTGCATCCCGAGCCGATCGAGGATTGACTTGACCCATGGTCCGGCGAAAATCCGCATCAAGTCGTCTTCCAGGGAGAGGTAGAAGCGGCTGCTGCCCGGGTCGCCCTGGCGACCGCATCGGCCGCGCAACTGCAGGTCGATGCGGCGCGCTTCGTGGCGCTCGGTTCCGATCACATGCAGTCCGCCGATTTCCTTGACGAATCGCCCTTCCTCTTTCATTTTCTCCTTCTCGTCGATTTGCCGGATCAGGTCGATCCACTCCTGCTGGGGCACATCCAGGCGCGTCGCGTATTTGTGCTGCAACATCGCCCAGGCCATCGTCTCCGGATTTCCGCCAAGAATGATGTCGGTGCCGCGCCCGGCCATGTTCGTCGCGATCGTCACGCCGCCTTTGCGTCCGGCCTGCGCGATAATCGAAGCCTCCCGTTCGTGGTGTTTGGCGTTCAGAACGGCGTGAGGGATGCCGCGTCGATCCAGCTGTTCCGCGATCAGTTCGCTCTTTTCAATCGAAACGGTGCCGACCAGGATCGGCCGCCCGCGGCGTTGCGTCGATCGGACCTTGTCGGCCGGCAATTGCTCCCTGGTCTTACCATCGTGAGGCTGGAATTCGACCAGTTCGTCGGACTGCTTGACGATCGTGCCGACCTTCATTTCGCCGTCCGCCATCTCCAGCATATCCCATTTGTGAATCCGCTCGATTTCGTCGACGAGCGCGTTGTATTTCTCGCGCTCGGTGCGGTAGATGACGTCGGGATGCTCGATGCGCCGCATGTCCCGGTTAGTCGGGATCGCCACGACGTCGAGCTTATAGATTTTCCAGAATTCGTTGGCTTCGGTCATGGCCGTTCCGGTCATGCCGCAGATCTTGTTGTAGAGCTTGAAAAAGTTCTGCAGCGTGATCGTCGCCAGCGTCTGCGTTTCCTCCTTGATCTTCACGCCTTCCTTCGCTTCGACCGCCTGGTGCAATCCATCGCTCCATTGCCGGCCGTCCATAAGTCGTCCCGTGAATTCGTCGACGATGATGATCTTGCCGTCCTTGACCACGTATCGCACGTCGCGCTTGTAGAGGTAATGCGCCTTGAGTGCGTTATCGATCAGGTGGGGCCATTCCATATTGCCCGCGGTATAGAAGCTCTCGACCCCCGCCAGCCGCTCCGCTTCGCGGACGCCCGCGTCGGTGAGATGCGCCGAGTGGTCTTTTTCGTTGACGACAAAATGCTGTTCTCGCTTGAGGATTCGCGCGATCCGATCGGCGTCGGCGTAGCGTCGAACGTCATGGTAGGCGGGACCGGAGATGATCAGCGGCGTACGTGCTTCATCGATCAAAATGTTGTCGACTTCGTCGATGATGGCGAAGTTCAGCCGACCTTGTGACTGCTGGTACTCCTTGGGATATCGTTCGTCGCCACGGGACGCCGGCCGCATGTTGTCCCGCAAATAGTCAAACCCGAACTCGTTGTTCGTGCCGTAGGTAATGTCACAGGAATACGATCGCTGGCGTTCCAACACCTCCATATGGCTCTGGATTGCGCCGACCGTCATTCCTAATCCCATGTAGAGTGGGGCCATCCACTCCATGTCGCGACGCGCAAGGTAATCGTTTACCGTCACGACATGCACGCCTTTGCCTTCGATCGCGTTGAGATAGGCGGGCAGCGTCGCGACCAGCGTTTTTCCCTCCCCGGTCACCATTTCCGCGATCGCTCGATTGTGCAGTACCATACCACCGATCAACTGCACGTCGTAATGCCGCATGCCCAAGTAGCGTCGTCCTGACTCACGGCACGCCGCAAATGCCTCGTGAAGCAGGTCCTCCAGCGTTTCACCGGACGCCAGTCGCTCGCGGAACCGTACCGTCTGCTGACGCAACTCCTCGTCCGAGTAGGCCTGAAAACGGCTTTCGAGGGCGTTAATCGAGTCGACCCGCCCCTGCAGTCGCTTGACGTAGCGCGCGTTCGCCGAACCAAATAAGGCCGTTACGCTACGCTCGATACCCCGCATGACGCCGCTCACCGAGCCGGTAACGACTTCCCAAATGCCTTCGAGGACTTCCATATTTGATCCAGCCTTCTGCCGATGCCCCCGTTGCCGATCCACCCTCGCGACCGCGATACGAGCCGAGCGGAAATCGGGGCAACGCGCGCAAACATTTCCTGTGACGTAGCTTATAACGATGCGCAAACAGGGTCAACGCCGTCTTTTCACGCCCCGTGTGCCACGGGTGCGGGCCGTCCCGAACCCGTGCCCGCCCATGCCCAAGCCAGTACCCATCCGTGCCCCTAGGGGACCGTGCAAACGTTGAGACCTCAGGGCAACGTAGGTTTGCAGTGAGATGAGACCGGGCTGGCACAAACGACCGGTCGCGGCCGCTTCTCCACCACTTGCTCATCCGGTCCAGGCCGCGACAATGGGTCCGTACCCTTGGGCCACGCTGTGAATCCACCCCTTCGTCACGACGTATCTATTCGAGGCCAACTGGTCGTTCTTGGATCGGGAACCTCGGTCGGCGTCCCCACAATCGGCTGCGGTTGCCACGTCTGCCGCGGCGGCCACCCGCGCAATCAACGCACCCGCAGCAGCGTTATCCTCGGCCTGTCCCAAGGGAACCTGCTCGTCGATACCTCGCCCGACCTGCGGTCGCAATTGTTGCGGGAGCAGATCGGAAATGTGCACGCCGTCGTCTATACCCACGAACATGCCGATCACTTGTTCGGATTGGACGATCTTCGTTTGTTCCCTTTTTACCTGGGCCATCCGGTACCGATCTATTGCGAGCCGCGCGTCGAGGCCCGCATTCGCCATTCGTTCGATTATGCGTTCCGAGCCCAGGAGCCAACCCATGCCGGCGCGGTGCCGCAACTGGTGTTTCATTCCATCGGCTTGGAACCGTTCCAGGTGCTGGATGCTCCCGTCGTTCCGATCCGTCTGCGCCATGGGCCGCGTTTTGAGGTGCTCGGATTCCGGTTCGGCAATGTTGCCTATTGCACCGATACGAATGAAATCCCCGACACCAGTTGGCCGCTGCTCGAAAAGCTCGACGTATTGATTCTCGATGCACTGCGGGATCGCCGGCATCCGACCCATTTCTCGCTGGCCGAGGCGGTGAGCGCGGCACGCCGGATCGGCGCCCGCCAAACCTACTTCACTCATGTTTCCCATGAACTGGACTACGACGCCGTGAATGCAACGCTGCCCCCAGGCATGGAACTGGCCTATGACGGCCTGCGGATCCCGTTGTAGGGATAGGGTTACGGGTTACGGGGAACGGCCGGATACGGCCTTTAAGGGGTTACCACTAAACGCAAAAAACCGAGCTGAATCTCAAATTGATCTGCCGCCCTCTTCCACCGTTCCCCGTAACCCGTTCCCCTCTTCATTTCTTCGCCAGCTTTTTCGTTGGCAGTTTTTCCAGGTAGTCGGAAGCGATCTGGATAAACTCATCGATCACGAAATCGCGGCGAATCGAATTGCGGCCGTTCGCCTGCTGCTCAATCTGCTTATCGTCTTCCTTTTCGACATCAACTTCACCGCGCTGGGCCATGAATTTGGACATTTCCAGCGGAACCGATTTCCGCGATTTGATGTCGAGATATTTCTGAATATTCTTGGCCAGCTTGCGGTAGTCCTCCGATTCGGCCCGTCGCGCATCGGACCGCAGTTGCAGATCCTGGATGATCTCGGTGTTGACCAACGGCATCTTGGCGAAACGCGCGGCGGAGACGCGATCGAACTCCAGGGCGTAGTCGAGGTCCGACTCGCTGATGTTGTCCATATGGTTGGTGATCGACGGCAGCTTGATGTCGGCGAGCACTCCGCGCTTTTGCGTGCTGTCGCCGTTCGGCCGGTAGAACTGCTGCACGGAGATCTTGAGTGCGCCGTAGTTCGGCCGGTTTCGCGGGTCGCCGAACAGTTTTTCGGACAGATCCATCATGGTCTGGACGGTGCCTTTCCCGTGCGTCGAATCATCGCCCACGATCAATCCGCGGCCGTAATCCTGGATCGCGCCGGCCAGAATTTCGCTGGCGCTCGCGCTGAACTTGCTGGTGGCGACGATCAGTGGTCCGTCCCAGGCCATGCCTGTCTCCAGGTCGTCGTATTGGGTGACGCGGCCGTCGGGGTCTTTGACCTGGACAATCGGCCCCTGGTTAATGAACAGCCCCGTAAGGCTGATCGCTTCATTCAAACTGCCGCCGCCGTTGTGCCGCAAGTCGAGCACCACCACGTCGACGCCTTTGCCGCGGAAGTCGTCCAGAATTCGTTTGACGTCGGTCGTGCTGCTCTTGAACGACTTGCGATTCTCGCGCGCACCTTGCATATCCATGTAGAAACTCGGCAGGTCGACCACGCCGACCTTGACCGGTGAACCATCGGCTTTGCGGCCGCCCTCAAACACTTCGCCCTTGGCTTCGCTGTCACTGAGCTCGATATGCGCCCGGGTAAGCTCAATCGACTTCGTTTCGTTCGTGGCCTTCTGGATGAAGGTAAGCCGGACCACGGTACCGGCCTTGCCGCGAATCATGTCGACGACGTCGTTCAATTTCATGTCAACGACGTCGACCATTTCCCCTGAACTGCCCTGCCCCACCGCGATGACTCGATCTTCGGCCTTGAGCCGCCCGTCTTTGTCCGCCGGGCCGCCAGGGATGATCTTGGAGACGATGGTGTAACCGTCCACCAACTGCAGCGCCGCGCCGATGCCGTCCAGTTGCAAACGCATCTGGATCAGAAAATTGTCGTAGTTACGGCGTGACATATACGAGGTATGCGGGTCGAAGCTGGAGGTCACCGAAGTCAGGAACCACTCCAGCAATTCGTCGCCGTCAACCTGGTGCATGCGCCGCGCGTAGCCGCGGTAGCGGTTCGACAGACGTTTGCGGGCTTCTTCCATTTCCACTTTGTCACGCAACAGGACCAGGAAATCGTACTTGATCCGTTTCGACCAACGACTTTCCGCTTCCGCGGCGGTCGGTGGGTATTCCAGTTTTTCCGGGTCGGTTACAAATTCTTCATCGACAGCAAAGTCGGGTGATTCGGGGATCAGCCGCTCAATCAACTTCAGCCGTTCGTCGACACGCGTCAAAAAGCGATGGAAGATGCGGTAGGCGATGCTGACGTCGCCGGCTTCCTTCAAACGGTCGTCGATCTCGCGCCGGGACTGCATGAACTCATCGATATCCGCTTGCAGGAAGTAGTTCTTTAACGGATCAAGCGTTTTCAGGAACAGCTTGATCGATCGTTCGGAAATCTCGTCGTCCAAGGGGTGTCGTGAGAGGTGGTCGGTCTTCAGGTACCGGGTCACCAGATTCGTGATGCGACGATCGGTCTGGCTTGGCCCGTCGGCCAGGTCCCAAGCCGCGGCGGGGATTGCGGTCCACCCAGCGGAAACCAGGACCGCTCCGAAGCATATAACAGCCGCTCGCGCCGCTCGCGAACCTCGACCAGAAAAAAACCCAAGGATATCCATTACGAGTCCTCTCTTTTCGTGAGCCGTCCCTGGCGTAACTGTCCCGAGAATAATGAGTTGTAGATGGTAGGTCAGTTAGTCGGGTGACGCAATATCGAAGCCGGACCCGGTCCTGACTTTGTTATCTTACGCAGATCGCCGGAAATGGCGAGTCATCGATTAGCCTGCAATTCGGTACGGACCCGCCGTTCGATCAGTTCAACCAGGGCGGGATCCGGCCCCAGATGGTCGGCGAAACCGACGTCCCAGCCATGGTTTGCGTCGGCCCAGGCCCGCAGATCGTGGCGAATCTGTTCCAGCACATGGCCGTGGAAAAGCAGGTGCGGCTGGACGATCAGCGGCCCCGGCGTGCGAGACTCGAGTTCCCGCAGGGTGGTGGCCAGCGACGGCGGCTGCGCCGCGACAAAGCAGAGCCGCGAATTGCCGGTGGGGGTCGCCTTGTGGCGCAGTTCCGTAAACCGGCAGGCCTCGTCGATCGCATCGGGATCGCTGGTTCCCCGCCCGACAAACAGAGACGTGCAATGTTCCAAAGGGGGCGTTCCCAGCGTGCGATAGGCCTGCCAGAACCTGGCGGCGGAGAGCTGAAGCAGTTCGGGGTCGCAGCCGAGATGGGATGCGTAACGGACGTTGATCGCCCGGGATGGGAACGCGGCACGCAACCCTTCCTCGATTGCGTCCGGGATATCGCGTTTGACGTGGCGGGCGGCGAAGAGCAGTACCGGGACGACGATCAATAGTTCGTCGGGGTGCGGATCCAATGTCGCCAGTCCCTCGGCGATCGATGGTGCGGCAAGTTCCAGAAATGCTGGCTGGACGCGTGCGTCGGCGAGCCGCTCGCGGGCGCGTTGGGCCAGGCAGAGAAATTCCTGTTGCCCTGTCTGGTCACGGGTTCCGTGTCCGACAAGCAGAACGGCGGGGTGCGCCGGTCGGTCGCTCATTCTGCATTCTCCGAATTACGGTAGGCTCCGCCGATCGGATACGGCAATCGCCCCCCGTGGAACGTGTTGCGGCGGGTGCCCTCCAGAATGGTTTTGTTATATTTTAGTGGCCTGCCAACCGTCGAGTGGATGGGGTTCGGAGCAAATGCTGACTATGGATGAGCGGTCCCGGTCGTTTCTGACGATGATCAACGGCGCAAGCCTTGGCTCGCGATATCCGCTCGACCCATCGACCGAGAACCGCATTGGGCGCGGACTCGACTGCCAGATCGCCTTGAACGACCCGCGGTGCTCGCGCCTGCATGCGTCGCTGGTCGGATTTCCGTCGATTGGCGACAGCGGCCAACTGCTGTCCAAACGGGTCATTCCGACCGACTGGTCGGAGCGACTCGCGAAATCTCGGTCGACTTGCGCGTCATCGCGGCCACCAATCGGGATCTGAGCGAATTCGTGCGCGATGGCCGATTCCGCGAAGACCTGTACTACCGCCTGAGCCTGTTCGAGCTGCTGATCCCTGCCCTGCGTGATCGGGGCGAGGATATCGGCGTCCTGGTCCACTATTTTCTGGAATATTTCCGTGTCCAGCACGGCCGACCCGGACTGGAACTGTCGTCCGCCGCCCGGGCAAAACTGCTCGAATACCGTTGGCCCGGCAACGTGCGGCAACTCCGCAATGTCATCGACAGCACCGTGGAGATGGCGGAAGACGACCAGATCCAACTTCACGATTTGGGCTTGCGTGATGTTGGCAATACCTATCGAATGGAGACCCTTCGGCTCGACTTTTGGGAGCGAAAGCTGATTCAGGAAGCCTTGCTGCGGACCCAAAACAACGTGCCGGAAGCGGCCAAATTGCTCGGCATCGGCCGGGCGACATTGTATCGGAAGCTGGCGAGTACCAGATTGCGCGTTAGCTGTCGGTTGTGCGTTGAACTGGGGCAAGATGCCCCAGCAACGCCGGTCGGGTCTGGAGATCCGGCCTGCCAAAACAGGGACAGGACCAAGACACGAACAGGAGTGAGACGGAGTTCATGATCAGTTTGGGATTGAGCCTGTTTCCGGAATTCGAACCGCACCCGCTGCTGCGAAGCGGTCATTTGCAGACGATCTGGTCGGCGTTATGGACCGTCCGACGGCATCGGTACCGCGCCGCGCAACACCTGGTGACGCTGGACAGTCAGGAGAAACTGGTGCTGCACGACGATTGTCCAACGTCGTGGTCCTCCACGGCGCCGTGCGTGTTACTGCTGCACGGCCTGGGGGGCTCGTACGCGTCGACCTACATGGTCCGACTGGTGGAGAAACTGAATCAGCGCGGAATCCGCGTGTTTCGCATGGACATGCGCGGTTGCGGCGCGGGGCACGCGTTGGCGGTAAGTCCGGGCCATGCCGGACGCAGCGAGGACGTTCGGGCCTGTGTCGCGCGGATCCGTGAAACCTGTCCCTCGGCCCCGCTGCGGATCGCCGGGTTCTCCCTGGGAGGAAACCTCGTGTTGAAAATGCTCGGGGAACAACTGCATCCGCCGGGCCATATCGACCGCGTGCTCGCCGTCTCCCCACCGATCGATCTGGAACTCTGCGCGGCCAACATCCGCCAGTATCGGTTCTATGATCGAGCGTTTGTCCGGTCACTTTGCGCCCAGATCCGACGGCGACGGAGGACGTTGCCGCAACTGCGCCGCCTGCCGATCACTCCCCAGCCCCGCTCGATCCAGGAGTTCGACGATCGCATTACCGCTCCGCTGGCCGGTTTTCGCGATTCGTTGGACTATTACCAACAGGCGAGTGCCGCTCCACTCCTAGGGCGAATTGACGTCCCCACCACCATCCTGGCGGCAGCCGACGACCCACTTATTCCGGTGCGAATGTTCTCCCGCCCCGATCTATCGCCCAGAGTCCAGGTCCACGTGACCCGGCATGGCGGACACCTCGGATATATCGCCGCCGCCAGCGATGATCCCGACCGCCGCTGGCTCGATTGGCGCGTGGTGGATTGGGTTTGCGGCTGACGGGAAGCTATGATGGTGGCGATCCGGCGGACGCCGAATCGAGTTCCAGGCATCACGTACTTCGAGAAACCAACCATGCACGCGCCGCAACCGATCGGGAAAACCACGATCTATCGTTTTGCTCTGCTTGCCCTATCCTCGTTGGCCGCCCTCAGCAACTCGACGCTGTCCATTCAAGCCCAGGAATGGACACGTTTTCGCGGTCCGAACGGAACGGGACAAAGTGAAGCCACCACCATCCCCGAAAAATGGACCGACACCGATGTTCATTGGAAACGGGAACTGCCCGGCTCAGGAAACGGATCGCCGGTGCTGTGGGGTGACTTGCTGTTCCTGATGAGCGGTGATCTGGAATCGTCCGAGCGCTATCTTACCTGCCTGGCCGCGGAGAGCGGACAGGTCGTCTGGCGCAAGGATTTTCCGTCGAAGCCGCATAAACTGCATTTGAAGAGCAGTTATGGGTCGAGTACTCCCGCCGTCGACGCCGATTTTGTCTACTTCGCCTGGTCGGATCCCGACCATACCTGGCTGCGCGCGTTCCGGCACGACGGCACGGAAGCCTGGTCGATCGATCTGGGGCCTTGGCTTAGCATGCACGGATTCGGGACCTCCCCGATGCTGGTTGATGATCTGGTGGTCGTTTCGGCCTCGCAGGAGTCACCGACCAACAACAGCGACGACGTCAAACCCAAGGAAAGCTACGTGGCCGCCGTCGAACGCGCGACCGGAAAACTGCGATGGAAGACGCCGCGCGAAGTCGGCACCGCTTCGTATTCGGTCCCTTGTCTGTACCAACCTGCGAACGGCCCGACACAACTGTTGTGCACCGACACGACATCGGGAATGTTCAGCCTCGACGCCCGTAGCGGCAAACCGCTCTGGAACGTCCCGGCATTTTCCAAGCGCACCGTCAGCTCGCCGGTGATCATCGGCGATCTGGTCTTCGGTTCGACCGGCTCGGGGGGGGGCGGCAATTACGTTAGCGCGATCCGCTTGGGCGAAACACCGTCCGTTGCCTACGACATCAAGTCACCGGCACCGTATGTTCCCTGCATTGTTCCTTACGGTGAACTGGCCTTTCTCTGGGGCGATAACGGCATTGTGCGCTGCATCCAGGCGGCTGACGGAACCATCCACTGGACGGAACGCGTGGGCGGGAATTTCTTCGGTTCCCCGGTTCGCGTCGCGGACAAGGTCTACTGCATGAGCGAGGAAGGCGACGCAGTGGTCATCGCCGCCAGCAAGGAATTCCGCCTGCTGGGCCGCACCCCGCTGGGCGAAGGCAGCCGCGCCACCCCGGCGGTGGCAAAAGGCAGAATGTATCTCAGAACCTACTCGCATCTGATCTGTATTGGCGCGAAGTCGACTCTTGCGCAGGCAAGGTAAGCTTCTTAATCTTACTCGTACTCAGCGAAGCGGTATTCGTACTCGACCACATCTATTGATCCAACTCCAGTTTGTCCATGCTGGCGACTACGAATGCGAGTACGATTAAGAGTAAGAGTAAGAGTAAGAGTAACGCCGAGGGCGGGCGCTGGTGCGTAACTGGCAATTCTGGATCGATGTCGGGGGGACCTTCACCGACTGCGTCGCGCGCTTGCCCTCCGGTGAGCTGCGACGGCGGAAAGTGCTGAGTTCCGCGGTCACGAAAGGGCAGATCAGCGCACGCCCCCGTGCCGATCAATTCGCGGACCAGCGACGCGTGGGAGACCCGCTCGATTTCTGGCAAGGCTGGCAGTTGCGCTGGCGGCACTCGAGCGGGCAATGGATCGATGGCGGGCTGATATCGGGGTCGGATCGCGATCGGGGAATTTTGACCGTAAGGATCCGAGATCACGAGCTGCCGCCGATCGGAACCGCGTATGAACTGGCGTCGGAACTCGACTCGCCCACGGTGGCGGTTCGTTTTCTGCTGGGACTCGGCGCTGGCACCCCGCTGCCGCCGGTCGAGATTTATTTGGGCACGACCCGCGGAACGAACGCTCTTTTGACGCGCACGGGTGCCCGCACCGCATTCGTCACGACGCGCGGATTCGCCGACATTCTCCGTATCGCGAATCAGGACCGGCCAGAACTGTTTGCCTTGGCCATCGTCAAGCCGCAGCCACTGTTCGAACGGGCGGTCGAGATCGATGAACGGGTCGCCGCGGATGGCGCGGTCCTCACGGTGTTGGACCTCGATGCGGCTCGACGCCAGCTGATGGAACTTCGCACGGCCGGTATCGAATCGGTGGCGATCTGTCTGATGCATGGGTATCGGTACCACGAGCACGAGCGGCAACTGGCGCACCTGGCGCGAAGCATCGGGTTCCGGGATGTGCGCGCGTCCCATGAAGTGGCACCGCTGGCCCGGATCGTCGCGCGCGGTGACACGACGCTGGTCGACGCCTACCTGCAGCCGGTTTTGCGGGACTATCTGGCGCGGATCGAACAGCAGCTGGCGTGCGATGCAGGTTTCCGCCCGCTGCGCGTATTGACGTCCGCGGGCGGCCTGGTCCCGGCAAGCGACTTTCGCGCCAAAGACAGCGTTCTTTCCGGTCCCGCAGGCGGCGTGGTCGGTTATTCGCGCGTCGCGCGGGCCGCCGGATTTCATCGTGCGATCGGGTTTGACATGGGCGGCACGAGCACCGATGTGTCGCGGTTTGATGGGCAGTACGAACGGGAATACGAGACGCGGAAGGCCGGCGTTCGGATCGTGGCGCCGATGCTGGCGATCGAGACGGTCGCCGCTGGTGGCGGGTCGATCTGCGGCTTCGACGGGGTGCGACTGTTTGTCGGGCCCGCCAGTGCCGGCGCCGATCCCGGACCCGCGTGCTACGGACGCGGCGGTCCGTTGACCGTGACCGATCTGAATTTCTTTCTCGGTCGCATCCTGCCCGATTACTTCCCGTTTCCGTTGCATGCGGCGCCCGTCGAACAGGCTCTGGACGACCTGCGGCAGTCGATGCGCGATGCCGTGGCCGATCTCCCGTCCCGCCTGGAAATCGCCGAAGGCCTCCTGGCGATCGCGAATACCCAGATGGCCCAGGCGATCCGCTCGATTTCCGTCGCCAAAGGTTACGACCCACGCGACTATCTGCTGGTTCCGTTCGGCGGAGCGGCGGGACAGCACGCCTGTGATGTGGCTCGCGAACTCGAGATCGACCAGTGGTTGAGTCATCCCGATGCGGGACTGATGAGCGCGCTGGGGATTGGTCTGGCGGACGCGGTGCGGCATCGCCTGCAGGCATACTATCGCAACTTGAGCGAGGTGCCAGCGGCGGAGCTTAGCGCCACGTTCGCGCGCCTGGCCGACGAATGCCGGACCGAGCTGCTCGCGGAGTCGATCGCGCCCGATCGGATCACGATCCAGGAGTCGTTGGAGCTGCGCTATGTCGGCGTCGACGCCTCGTTGATCGTCGAGCGGCCGGACGATGGCGACTACGAAGCCGCCTTTGCGACCCTGCATCGAACCCGCTACGGGTACGACTACGCCCAGCGGCCGCTCGAGCTCGTAGCGGCACGCGTCGTTGCCACCGGGCATTCGGATTGCACCTTGCCGCCATCGGTATCCGTCGCGGGGCGCGAGGCGACTCCGCAAGGCAGTTCGCAAACCTGCTTCGCCGGCGCATGGTGTGCCACACCGGTCTACCAGCGCGAACAATTGCCGCCTGGAGCGCGTATCCCCGGTCCCGCGATCGTCGCCGAACCGTACGCTACCACGGTGCTGGCGCCGGAATGGCGGGGCGAGATTCTCTCGGGCGGTGCACTGCTGGTGCGTCGCGCACCGGTCGCGAGCGGCGGATCGTCGAGCCAACCCCGGTCGGCGGCCACCGACCATGGCTCGGACTATGATCCCGTGCGTCTGGAGGTCATCAGCCGCCACCTGACGTCGATCGCCGAGCAGATGGGAATCGCGTTGCGCAATACGGCGACGAGCGTCAACGTCAAGGAACGGCTCGACTTCAGCTGCGCGATCTTCACGGCGGCCGGAGAACTTGTCGTCAACGCGCCCCATATTCCTGTACACCTCGGCGCGATGGGAGAAACCGTGCGGCGCATTGTCACCGACCTTCCGCCACTCGCGCCCGGGGATGTGCTGATTACCAACGATCCGTACCGCGGCGGATCCCACCTGCCCGACATCACTGTGGTGACTCCGGTCCACGATCCCCAGTCGGGCGAACTCTGGTTTTTCACCGCCAGTCGAGCCCACCATGCGGAGATCGGCGGAATCACACCCGGTTCGATACCGCCGTTTTCGACCTCTCTCGCCGAAGAAGGGGTTTTGATCTCTTCGTTTAAGTTGGTCGACCGCGGCCAACCGCGCTGGGAGGAGCTGCGCGCGATGCTGGTGGCCGGCCCGTTCGGATCGCGCTCGCCGGCGGACAACCTGGCCGACCTGGAAGCGCAGGTCGCCGCCAACCAACTCGGGCGGCTCGCGGTGGAAAAACTGGTCGAGCGATATACCTGGCGCGAAGTGCAGCGCTACATGGCGATCCTGCAACAGGTCGCCGACCGCAAGCTGGCGCAGGCTCTGGCACGGCTGCCGCGCGGTCGCCATACGTTCCGCGATTCGCTGGACGACGGTTCGCCGATCTGTGTTGCGATTACGATCGAGTCCGACGGTCTGGAATTCGACTTTACCGGCACCGCCGGAGTCTTGCGATCCAACCTGAATGCGAATCGCGCCATTGTCCTGGCGGCGATCATGTACTGTTTGCGCTGCATGATCAACGAGGAGGTTCCGCTGAATCATGGGCTGTTGCGGCGCGTGAAGCTGGTGTTGCCGGAATGCCTGTTGAATCCACCGGCAGGGCCCACGGCCGCCGACTGTCCGGCGGTCGTCGGCGGGAATGTGGAAACGTCGCAACGGGTCGTCGACGTGATCCTCGGCGCGCTGGGACTTGCGGCCGCCAGCCAGGGCACAATGAACAACCTGCTCTTCGGGAACGATCGGTTCGGCTACTACGAGACGATCTGTGGCGGTTCCGGCGCGACCCCGGACGCCGAGGGGGCCGACGCCGTGCATACGCATATGACGAATACGCGTCTTACCGACCCCGAGGTTCTGGAATTGCGGTTTCCAGTTCGCCTGCTGGAATTCTCGATTCGCAATCACTCGGGAGGCGACGGAGCACACCGCGGAGGCAACGGAGTCGTTCGGCGTCTGCAGTTCCTCCAGCCATTGCAACTGTCGATCCTTTCCCAGCGGCGCGGGCCGTATCCGCCCTTCGGACTCGCCGGTGGCGGGCCAGGCGCCTTGGGCGTGAATCTGCTGTGCCGCGCGGACGGCGCCGTGGAACAACTCGCCGCCTGCACCACGCTCGCCGTTCAACCCGCCGACGAACTGATCATCCAAACGCCCGGCGGCGGCGGCTACGGAAGGTAGCTACGAACAAGTTTTGAGCTACGCGTTCGGTTACGTGCGGCGGCGGAAGCGGTGGAAGATCAATGTCCCGAGGGTGATGATTACGGCGGCGGTAACGGTCTGTGGAGTCCAACAGACAAAAATACCGAGCAGCACGCGGTCCAGTTCCTGGGCCGGCCGCATTGTTGTGCCGAGATAAACGGCGCCGGTCAGCAACAGCATCGCGCACAGGACCACGATGATCGCCCGCTGCTGCCACGGAATGGCGCGGGGAATGAAGGCGATTCCAATCAAGATCCAGGGACCGAAAAAATAGATTGCCGCCAGCACTTCACGTTTCGCGGAACCGATCCGGGTTCCCAGCGCCAGCAGGATGGACGCCAGCGTCATGAAGGTCAGAAGTCCCCGCAGTGAAACTTGAAAATTGCGTTCGGGCTGGGTTTCTAATTCTTCGAATTCCGCCACCAGGCGATTCAGGAAGGGAACCTGGGTCAGCGTGACGAGTCCCAGTACCAGCGCCAGCAGCAGGCCGCAACCGACGTCCGCCAGCAGCCAAGGATAATCGACGTAGTAGCCGCCATAGGTATTGCCGCTCTCCCAGAACTCCCAGGGAACGCCCAAAGCGACTCGATAGGCCCAGACCCTTCCGAACAGATTCCCGCCGCCTTCCGAACGGACAAAATACGACCCGGCGTTGGCGGCACCGGCAATCAAGACGCCGGCCATACAGCCGCGCAGGAACCAGGCGCCGCGCGATCGGGAGATCACGACCCGAAATCCTTGCCGCGGCGATTGGCCACGAACAGCAGCAGCATCCCCATGCCCATCAGGACAATGGAGACGGAATAGGGCAGCGTCGAATCGGCACCGCGCAGCGGCAGCGCGATCATCGGCGCGGCGATTCGCGCCAGCGCGCTTACGCTCTGGCTGACCCCCATAATCCCTCCTTGCTTCTCCGGATCGCTGCGGCGGCTGATTAACGATTGCAGCGAGGGCGTAATAAACGCGAAACCGCTGACCTCGATCGTGGCGGCAAGAAACAGCAAAGGCACGCTGGTGGAGCGAGCAGCAATCTGCAACACCACAAATCCGGCGATCGTCAACGCCCCGCCGATCAGCGCCAGTCGATGCTCGGCGACACGTCCGGACAGCCTGCGCACAATGCCGCCCTGCACGATACTCAGCACCAGCCCGATGAACGCGAACACGTACAACACATTTTTCAGGTCAAAACCAAATCCATGCTGGTCGCTCTTGAGCAACAACGAGAGTGTCGATTCGAAACCGCCGAATGCCACGACACTGATGAACGAGGTGGCCAGCAGTTCACCCACTGACGGCGTTCGCAGCGCGTCGACCAGAGCATCCAGACTGAAGCGATGCCGCGCCGTCGCGTCGGCATGCTCCAGGTGCCGGGACTCCGGAAGCATGAAAATCGCCAGCAGCAAGGCTGTTCCCGAAAGGGCTCCGGCCAGATATCCCGGCCAGGGACTGGCCGAGATCGGCCCCGGCCCCCAAAGCGCCGCCGCACCGAGCAGTGGTCCGAACGTAAATCCCAGCCCGAACGCGGCACCAATCAGCGCCATTCCCTTGGTGCGGCCTTCGAGCGGCGTCGAATCGGCGATGTACGCTTGCGCCGTCGAGATCGTAGCGCCGGCGATCCCCGCGCCGATCCGCGTCACAAACAGTAGCGGGAGACTCAGCATCGCCGTCGCCACGCCAAACAGCGAGTAGAACACCGTCGAGCCGGCCAGTCCCACCAGCAACACCGGCCGTCGGCCGATCGAGTCCGACAATCGTCCCCATAACGGCGCGAACAGGAACTGCATCAGCGAAAAGCACGACATCAACATCCCGATCCAGAGCCCCTGGTCCTTCAATCCGAACTCCTCGGCATAGATCGGCAATAGCGGCAGCACCATGCCAAATCCGAGCAGGTCGATAAAGACCGTGAGAAAAATGACCAGCAGCGACCCACGGCGCGGAGCGGATTGAGAGATGTTTGTCATGATCGGGGGCGATCGGTCGCGATAGCGACGTCAATCACCAAACAGGCGTTCCTTGAGAAAAGTGTAGGCCAATGCCTGCATGTAGGCCGCCTGCCGATTGTTCGCCGCTCCGCCATGTCCGCCTTCGATATTCTCGTAATACAAAACGTCGTGGCCGTCCGCCTCCATCCGCGCCATCATCTTGCGGGCGTGGCCAGGATGCACGCGGTCATCGCGTGTCGAGGTGGTAAACAACACGGTTGGGTACTTACTATCCTTGTGCAGGTTCTGGTACGGGGAAAACGTACGAATGAACTCCCATTCCCTCGGATCGTCCGGGTTGCCGTATTCGGCCATCCAGGAAGCGCCGGCCAACAGCTTGTGGTAGCGTTTCATATCCAGCAGCGGTACCTGGCAGACCACCGCCTGAAACAGTTCCGGATAGAGCGTGATCATATTCCCCATCAGCAATCCGCCGTTGGAACCGCCTTGGATGCCGAGGCGCCGCTTGCTGGTGACCTTACGCCGCACGAGATCTTGCGCGACCGCGGCGAAGTCCTCGTAGGCTCGATGCCGATTCGCTTTCAGCGCCGCCTTGTGCCAGCGTGGGCCATATTCACCGCCGCCGCGAATGTTCGCGACGACGTACACGCCCCCCTGCGATGTCCAGGCCCGGCCAACCCCGGCGTTATAGCTGGGAGTCATCGAGATCTCAAAGCCACCGTAGCCATAGAGCAGCGTGGGGTTGTTGCCGTCCCGTTTCACGTCGCGTCGCGCGACCATGAAATACGGCACGCGCGTGCCGTCGGCGCTGGCGGTGAAATGCTGGCTGATCGTCAGCCCTTCCGCGTTGTAAAAATCGGGCAGCTTCTTCAACCGCTCCGGCTCGCCTTCGATCCCGCCGTAATACAGCGTCGTCGGAGTGGTGTAGTCGGCCGTGGTCATGAAGTACCCGTTGGTCTCGTCGGGATCCTCGGCGACAACCGAGACCGTTCCGAATTCCGGCGCTCCGCGAAACGGCGACCGTTTCCAACCGTCCTTGTCGCGACGAAACACGAACAGGCGATTCTTCACATCCTCCAGAACATTGACGAAAAGGAAGTCCTTGGTCGCCCCGAAACTGGCGAGCGAAGAGCGTTCCGTCGGCTCGAACAACAGATCGAATCGACGCTGACCGGCCATGAACTGGTCGAAATTGGCAACCAGCAGCGCGCCGGCCGGATAGTCCTTCCCCGCCACGCTCCACGGATCTCGCAATTCCACCAACAGCCATTCCCGCGCGACGCTTTTGTTGGCGCTGTCGGGCACGTCAATCTTCACAAGCTGGCCATTCGCGGCGCGCTGGAATAGTTCGTAGCTGTAGAAGGCAACCGCGCGACGGACAAAATCGCGTTCGAAGCCCGGCGAATCGTCGTGCACCGCCGAAATCGACATGTCGTCCGGCGTGCCTTCGTAGACCACCGAGGCCTGCGCAAGCGGCGTCCCCCGCTTCCATTGCTTGACGATCCGCGGGTAGCCGGATCGAGTCATCGCCCCTTCGCCGAAATTGGTGTAGATGAAAACGTTGTCCCGATCGATCCAACCCATGCCGCCCTTGGACTCCGGACGTTCAAATCCTCCGGGGACCCAGTCGCGGGTCTCCAGATCGAATTCCCGGGTCACCGTCGCATCCGCACCGCCGCGAGACAGACTGATCAGACATCGTTTGTAGTCCGGGCGCAGCAAGGTCGCCCGGGCCCAAACCCAGTTCTCTTTCTCGCGCTCCGCGATCTGGTCCAGGTCCAGCACGACCTCCCAGTTCGGTTCCGGCTTGCGATATTCCTCCAGGGTCGTTCTCCGCCAGATGCCCCGCTCGTTTTTCTGATCACGCCAGAAATTGTAGTAGTACGGGCCAATCTTGGTGACCGTCGGAATCCGTTCGCGCGAATCAAGGATCGCCAGCAAGTCGTCTCGCAACTTGCCGAAACCGGCGTCCGACTCGTACCGCTTCTGGGTTACGGCATTACGCGCCCGGACCCAATCGAGCTGCTTTTCGCCGGTGACCTCCTCCAACCACAAGTTTGGATCTTCGGCGTCGTCTGCTCGCGACAACATCGCGACTCCTCCTTGCAGCAGGACTCCCGCTATCAACCAAATCGCCGTGCGTCGTATGCTCGTCGTCACAAAATCGCTCGCTTATGCCTGGGAACGGATTCTGGAAACCGACCTATCGTCCTGGATTTTGGCAGATATCGCAAGCGGTCCGAGGCTGCCGCCAACACGGGCCACTCGCCGCCACTAGCCCCCGGCGCCTGAATTGTGACCGTTCGCCGTCGAGGTTACGATAGGCTCTATGACGGACCCCGGCAATGGTTCCTCGTTCGCGACAACGCGTTGGACAATGGTCTGTGCGGCACGAGACGGCAAAGACTCGGCGGCGCGCACCGCATTGGCCGAACTCTGCCAGGCCTATTGGCGGCCATTGTACGGCTATGTTTGACGCCGCGGGTTCAGCGAGCCGGACGCGCAGGATCTCACGCAAGCGTTCTTCGCCTGGCTGCTGGAACGAAACCCTCTGGAGTCGCCTGAACGGCCCGGGGGACGTTTTCGAGCATTCCTGCTCAACTGCCTGAAGAACTTCCTGCACAACCAGCACGATCGCGAGCAGGCATTGAAACGTGGAGGCGGCGTCCGGCACCTGCGATTGGATTTCGACGAGACGAAGCAGGCACTCGACCCAGCCGACCCGCGGACGCCGGAGTCGGCGTTTGAACGGCAATGGGCACTCTGCCTGCTGGAGAAAGTCGAGAATCGCCTGCGCGAGGAGTATACCGACCCGCGACGGGTCGCTTGGTACGAAGCGCTGCATCCGCTGCTGACCGGCACGGAAAACGTCCCCCAGGAGTCGATTGCGAACAAGCTCGGGGCGACACCGGCCGCGGTCAAGGTGGCCCTGCACCGATTGCGACGCCGCTTTCGAGAGCTGTTGCGCGACGAAATCGCTCAGACGGTTGCCAGCCCGGACGAGATCGACGGGGAAGTCCTCGAACTTTTCTCGGCGCTCCAACATGACCCGTAGCTCGAAACTTGTACGTAGCTCGAAACTTGTTTCGAGCTACTTTCTTTGGCGAAACGCAGGGTCTCGAAACAAGTTTCGAGCTACGTGCTTTTTTCGATCTGATCCCGTAACCTCAACTCGTTTTCACTGTGGATAGGAGAAGCAAGATCCCGTGTCGGAGTTGGAAACCATGGAAAACCTGAACCGATGCCAGCGTTGTGGCGCGGCACTCCCCGCGCCGGGGGGGCGCTGTCCCGCGTGCCTGATGCGATTGGGACTGAGCGATCGCGAAAACGACGCAGCGGACCGTGGTGACGAAGCGGAACTGTCCTGGTCGAACGATAATCCGGTCCCAGGTCGCAACGCCGCCGCCGCCCTGGATTTGTCCGTGCTGGCGGACAAGTACGAGATCGGCGAGCAACTGGGTCAGGGCGGCATGGGCAGCGTCTATCGCGCGCGCCAAAAAAGCCTCGACCGCTGGATTGCCCTCAAGGTGATCCACCCTCAGACGGCGGCGCAGCCCGGATTTTCGGAGCGATTCGCTCGAGAAGCGCGGGCCCTGGCGCGACTCAACCATCCGAACATCGTGGCCGTCTACGATTTCGGGCAGGTCGGTCCGCTCTGCTATTTCGCCATGGAACTGGTCAACGGTACCAACCTACGCAGCCTGATCGCGGCGAAAGATCTCTTGCCCGAACATGCCTTTGCGCTGGTGCCCCAGTTATGCGATGCGCTGCAATACGCTCACGACGAAGGGGTCGTGCACCGCGATATCAAGCCGGAAAACATCCTGATCGATGCGCGAGGCCGTGTGAAAATCGCCGACTTCGGCCTCGCCAAACTGATCGATCAGCCGTCCATCGACGGCACGCTCACCGGCACCAATCAGGTCATGGGCACCATGCGCTACATGGCCCCGGAGCAGATGGAAGGCGCTCGGCAAGTGGATCATCGCGCGGACATCTATTCCCTGGGGGTCGTCCTCTACGAGATGCTGACCGGCGAACTGCCGCTGGGGCAATTCGAACCACCCTCCAGGAAAGTGCCGCTCGATCAGCGGCTGGATGGCGTCGTGCTGCGAGCGCTGGCTAAGGAACCGGAACGCCGCTACCAGCAGGCGGAACATGTAAAGACCGACGTCAGCTCGATCACCGGGTCTCCGCAATCCTCCACGCCTGCGCGACCTGCGGAGCGTGCCCAACCATCGCCTCCGCCCCCATCGTCGCCTCCGCTATGGCCATCGTCCCCCGTTGAGACGACCTCGGACGACGCGTCCGCGTCGCCTGACTCGAGCTCATTCCCGGGATGGGCCGTGGTGATTGCGGCTTGCGTAGGGTTGTTCGCATTGTTCTTGCCTTGGACGGAAACGACATTACAAATCCGAGGCAGCTCGACGAGCGAACGATTTACGTCGTCGGGTATCGATTACTACCCTTCCGCGTTGGCTGCCGGATGCGCCGTGCTCGCGATGGTTACGGCGATCGGAAGCTCGCGATTGGCGCACTTCCTGCCGCGGTCGGTGTTGCTGATCGCCACGGGTATTTCGCTGCTGTTGGTGGTGGGCATGGTGTTTGGGCTCGACGTACAGCCTGCGGAATCATCCCGGTATGTGAAGTTCTTCACACAGCACGGTATCTGGTTCGATGGATCCGATTCGCATTTTGCCTTTCGCTCTTCTTCGTGGTCGCTCGTGGTTTCGCGCAGCGTGGAGCGCAAGACCCACGTGTTCATCGCCAGTATTGTCGGTATCGCGCTGGCCGGCCTGGGGACAGTGCTGATGGCGCAACAATGGCGAACGACGACAGCCACGGATCGCGACAAGGCCCGGTCGTGGATCCTGGAGGCTCGATCGATCCTGTTTGCTCTGGCGCTGATGGCGATTCCGTCTCTGGCGTTGTCGGCTGCGATGGTCTGGATCCAGTACCTTCGTCACGGGCAATGGAATGACACAACGCAGGTAATGATCGTCGCGCTGTTCCTGCATGGGGCGCACCTGTTGATCGCCGTGCCGTTGCTGTTGCTGGCCGCGGTGCGATTGGCAGATTGCCGGTCGCGCTGGCTGGCATGCGGGACTCTGGCGGCGTTTTGGATCCCCACAGGTCCGATGTCGGTCGTCGCCGTACCTCTGGCGATCTGGGGCTGGTGCCTCTTGCGGCGCTCCGAGCTGCGGAAGGAGTTCGATTCCAAGGTCATTGACGGCCCCAGCGTCGAGCGGGCTTTGAAAATCGCGGGAGTTGGCTCGACCGTTATCATTGGATTGCTCGCCCTGATCGCTGCCATTTATTACCTGCTCGGCCTCGTCGTGATCGGCATGGAGATCCATCGAGGAACCATCGAGGTACCGGCGTGGCTTGTGGCCGACGTGGCGTTTGCACTGTTGGCGGTGGTCGTCTGGCTTTTCGTGACACTGCTGCGCGGGTGCTTCGATCTGATCGCCACCCAGGTGACAATTACCGCGTTCGTGGTCGCATCGATCTGCTGTGTCGCCTTTCCGCCCTGGGGTGTTTGGGTTTGGGATTTGTTGATACAGCGCACCGCCAGCGGCGCGCGGGTCTACCGTGTCTACCGTCTCCGAAACAAGCGCACCGGCCCCGGCATCGACGCCGAGAATTCGGGAGCGGAATACCGCGACACCTTGCGGTTCAACATGTCGTCCAAGTCGATCTGGGGAGCACTTGTACTCTGCGGATCGATCGTGCTGCTGGTGTTTTCGACTATGAAGAGTGAATCGCCGCGGAGGGGCTCGAGCAAATCGATGGTGCGGGGCCCGGCCACCCTCAGTGGGGAAACGATCGACCACAGCGTGCCGGAGTTCTTTCGTTTGGCGGAGCGGGGTGATTTCGGTACGATCCGCCGCATGCTCGATATCGGTCAGCACAGTGTCAATGATAAGGACCCTCAAGGGCGGACTGCTGTGATGATCGCCGCTGCCAATGGACATGTCTCGATGGTCGTGTCGCTGGCCCTGATGGGAGGCAGCCTGGCGGAACGGGATGTACTGGGACGCAATGCGCTGATGCACGCGGCCGAGTTTGATCGAGCCGACGTGATCCGGGCATTATTGGATGTCGAGGACGAAACGCTCAAGCTGCAAGCGCTCGCCGAAAAAAGGCCCGTCAGCCAGGACGAGGTCAGTGCAACGCTGATTCGCCTGGGAGTGGACGCATCCCTCGCGCGAAATCTCGGTACGGCGATTCCAAGACTGGCGGTCGACACGGATGCCCAGGAATCGCGTGGGATGACCGTCTTGATGTTGGCACTGAAGAGCCGGTCGCTGGCAGCCGCGAAGGAAATCCTGCGCCGGCCCCTGAAACCGGATCTTGTCGATATCGACGGACGCAACGCGTTGCATCATGCCGTGGCTTCGAGACTGTTCGAGAGCAAGTCGATCGTCAACGACACCGATTTCGCCAGGCACCCGCTGCTCCAACCGAAAATGTTGGGCCACGCCGACAAGAATGTTCGCACGCCCTGGGCGATGGCCCAGGACATGGGGCACACACAGACCGCGGAACGCATCGCCGCCCACGTCCGCGGTGAAATTGCCGGTTATGACGAATTGGTGCAACTTGGCGTGCCGGAGATCGCAGGCGTGCTGCGGGATCGCGGACTCTTGTATTACGCCATTCAGCGCGTGGCGGAATCCGAGGCCGATCTTCAAGCGGCCCGTAAACTGGCCAGCCCGGTGGGCCGCGTACGGTGGGCAATCGAGACCGGAAACATTGCATTGCTGAAGTTCTGGTTGGAGTCGTCCAAAGAGATCGATCTGCGCCGCCCGCTGACCGACGGAAACTCCTGGATGACCTGCGCCGTCGATTCGCCCGATCCACGTATACTGGCTTTACTGGCAGCTTTGGGAGCCGACCCCAGCCAGCCCGATTCCGCGGGACGGACGCCTGCGGCCATGGCACAGCAGACTGGACGATCTCAAGCAGTGACTATGCTCGAACGCGTTCAGGCGATCCTCGAAAGTACGGTGGACCCCGACGAACGACGACGGCAACTCCTGCAACTTGTCGGATCGTGAGAAAAGGAAAAAGGAAGAAGGGAAGAAGGAAGAAGGGAGAAGAGCGGAGACCGGGGGGAATTGTGTGCTCGGGTGAGGGCCGTCCCGAGCCCGTGCTGCTTGCGAGGTCTGCCCCAGCTTTCTTGACCCCAAGTTTCCCTGAGGGCTCAACGTTTGTCTGTCCCTTGGGCACGGGCTCGGGACGGCCCTCACCCGTGGCACACGATGATCACCCGTGGCACACGATGGGCAATGTGTTCGCTCCCGCGTAGACTGGGGCACGGAATTGAGTTTTCACGGAGCAATGACGATGTCACGCCGAATCCTTTTTTGTCGGTTCGTTTGCGTTGTGATGATACTTGGTGGTGGCTCGATACCTGCCGCCCAAGGCCGGGAACCCGCCGTTCGCGTGATCCAGGTGCAACAGGAAGGCCAGAAAATGTTCGCCGCGGTCGATGCAAGCGGCGCGATTCATGTCGCAACCCAGACGCATCAAGGTCCGCGGTACCTGCGTTCGGACGATAATGGGGCGCATTTCTCGCCGGCACTGCCGATGGTTGTCGGTCGAGACGACGACCCCGCTGGTCTGGAATACACGATCTGGGATTTTCTGGTGGAGACGAACGGCCAGACCCACGTGGCACTCGGCACCAATGCCTGGAAACTCAAATTGCCCAAGGACCAATGGGGCTTCTATTACGCGCGGCGAACGCCCGGCGCGGACAGGTTTGAACCGCTGCGCAACATTAACGGCGTGCCCAGCGAGGGCTTTTCCCTGGCCGCCGATGGCAAAGGGCGCGTCACCGCGTGCTGGCTCGAAGACAAGCTCTACGCCAACATCTCCCGCGATGGCGGCGCGACGTTTGAAGCGACGGTCGAGGTCGATCCGGCCGCCGATCCTTGCAACTGCTGCACCACCGCGGCGACTTACATGCGGGACGGCCGGCTGGCGATTTTCTACCGCGAGGAAACCGGAAACCAGCGCGACATGCATCTGCTGCTGTGGGATCAGGCCACCGGCGGCACGTCGCGTTCGCGGATCAGCCGCACGCCCTGGCAGATCGACGCCTGCCCGATGACCTACTATTCGATTCGCAACCGCGGAACGGGGTTGGTGCTCGCCTGGCCGACCCAAGGCAAAATCTACTTCAGCACACTGCTTGCGAAGCCAGATTCAAAAAGCACGTTCGACGAAATCGCGACCGGTGGCGAAAATGGAATGCGATCCGGCATCCTGGCGCTCAGCAATCCCGCGAACGAAACGCTGGTTGTCTGGAAAAAGGACGATCAACTACATTGGCGCGTCTACGACGCGCGCAACCAGCCATTGGGCATCGCCCATTCTGCCAGGAGTCCCGGAAAAGGCGCCGCCGCGATCGTCGATCGCG
>Ga0194121_10000837_pt1 | contig 53770 bp, 47 predicted proteins | sample TA2MahCa50mmetaG_FD_148609 | JGI IMG/M metagenome (GOLD analysis project Ga0194121, IMG submission 148609) | Freshwater microbial communities from Lake Tanganyika, Tanzania - TA2015020 Mahale Deep Cast 50m | ecosystem: Environmental > Aquatic > Freshwater > Lake | place: Tanzania: Lake...
AAGGGGGAAGGGGGAAGGGGGAACGGGGAACGGGGAACGGGGAACGGGGAACGGGGAACGGGGAACGCCGTGGCAGGGGCTTCCAGCCCCTGCTGAGTCGGGGACTCGCTTTCTTGTGGGCCGGGGATGGATTTCGTATCGTTGCACGCTGAGCCAAGATCCAGTTGGCGCTGCAAGCGCTGCCAGCCCCAGCCACGCTCGCATCGCTTACTTGACGCGTTCGAACAGATCGGCGATTACTTCTTCCAGCGGCGGATCCTCGACGGCCACATCGGCGACGGCCCAGCGCGCGAGGATGTCGGCCAGTGCGCGAGGGACCTGAACGCGCGGAATCCGCAGACGTACTTTCGGCGGCTGGACATCGAGCAACCGTCCGTAGGCCTCGAAGGGCTGGAAACTCCCGGGAATCGCGTTCTCGTCCATTTGGAGCGTGACGATCTTGTAGCTGCTGAACTGGTCGATGATGCCTGCGAGCGAGCCGTCGTACTTGATCAATCCTTGCGCGATGATCACAACGCGCTGGCAGAGCGCCGCGACGTCTTTCATGTAGTGGCTGGTCAGCAGGATCGTGATCCGGCGTTCCTTCTGGTAATAGCGCAGGAATTCCTGGACCTTGTGTTGCGCGACGACATCGAGTCCGATCGTCGGTTCGTCCAGGAACAGCACATCCGGCGAGTGCAGCAGCGCGGCGGTCAATTCCATCTTCATCCGCTCGCCCAGCGACAATTCCCGCACCGGTTGGTCGAGCAATCCGCCGATCGCCAGCAGTTCGCTCAGTTCGCCGATCGTACGCTCGAAGTTCTCCTTGGAAATGCGATAGATGCGCTGGTGCAGTCGAAACGATTCCCGCGCGGGCAGGTCCCACCACAACTGGTTCTTTTGGCCCATGATCAGCGCGAACCGCCGGCGATAGGCATTCTCGCGCTTCCACGGGACGAATCCCATGACCCGCGCCGAGCCTCGCGACGGATTAATGACCCCGGAGAGCAACTTCAGGGTGGTGGTCTTACCGGCGCCATTGGGCCCCAGGAAGGCCACGAATTCACCCTGGTCCACCCGCAGATCGATGCCGCGCACGGCGTGAACCTCGCGGAACTCGCGGTGGAACAAACCACGTACCGAACCCCAGAGGCCCTCTTTTTTCTGATAGACCCGATACGACTTCGCCAGGTCGTTGATTTCGATAACCGCCGTCAATCTCTCCCCTTGTGTTCCACTTTTTTCCAGTATTCCTTGAAGGCACCTTCCTGGTGAAAAGCGGGGCTGTTATCGATGTCGTGGCATTCGAGACACTTCTGCTCCGCTTTGGACATCGGCAACCGCATCGCCTTGCGCAGTGACATCCGCTCACGATCCGTGACCTCCCGGCTGCCGTCCTCGGCCGCGACATGCGCCGAACCGGGACCGTGGCAGTTCTCGCAGCCGTTCCCCACCAGCTGCGGCGTTTCCTTGAGGCCGCTGAATCCCGATTTGAACGGGATCACAAGTTGCGGTTCCCAGCCGGTCACGTGGCAACAGACACATTCCGGGTCGAAATGGCGGGGAATGCCGCCACGTTCCGGGGGATTCACGAGCGAGTCGGTGGCGTGCGCATGCGTCGTGTTTTGAAAAACGTCCCAGGCGGAGGCGTGACAATCGGCGCAGGCCTTGGAACCAACGAATTTCCGGCCCGCATCCTTGACAATCGGTTTCAGACCAAGTGCGTCAAACCCTTCGTTGCGCAATTGGTCCTGATACGCTTCCAGCAGTCGCAGCATTTCGGGGGCATCCTCAAAGCGACTGTCCAGCGGCACGCGCTGATACCGGAACGGCTTGTCGCCGGCGAACATCCCTAAGACGCCGACATACATCCCCTTGGCGCCGACCTGCACCAGCTGCGTTTTTGTTCCGGTCACCTGTTCGATTTCAAAAGGCGGCTCGTCCGCGCCGCCCGCCGACACGATCCATTGAAATTCGGGAAACTCCTTCGCCAAAGCACGCGATTCCACGAGCCCGGCGTGAGCCAGCAGGATCATCAGGTCGCACTTCGCACGCTTCAATTCCGCGATTACAGCCGGTAAGGCCTTCTTCGCGGGTACGAATTGCACCTCGTCATTGTCGCCGATCTTCTTGTGTTCCTCGCCGCCGAGGATCGCCGTGATCCCGATCGTTTTGCCACCCGCCTTCACAATCCTCGATCGTGGCGTGAACTGCTCGTCGATCACCACCACGTTCGCGCAGACAAACGAGTTCTCGTCGGCGGCCATCGCTGCGATCAACTCTTCACTCGGCAATCGCAGATCGTCGGGACCAAGGCCCATCGCTCGATAGCCCATGCGGCTCAGCCCATTCACGATCCGTTGGAACTTGATCTCCGACTGCCGACCATATCGTTTTATGTAATTGCCGACATCGAGCGGAACAACGGGCCATTTACGAGTATTAACCAGGTCCTGATACAAGGCCATTCGCCGGGCAAGTCCGCCTTTCTGATTGACCAGCCCCGTGCAACCGCAGGGCTCCAAGTAACCGTTTTGCCGGCCGCTCAGCATCAAAACCAGTTGCGGCTGACCCCAACCCTCGAACAAAGGTTGCTGTACGCCGGCCTGGGCAACCAGATGCGTTCCATCGTTTGCCTTGTTTGCAGTGACGTTGGTCGAGGCGAGCAGCCCCAAAGGCGCGAGCGCGTCGTCGAGCCGCGTCTCGATCAAGGGGCCGGCGCCGCATCCGACAATGAAGACGAACAATAGCGCGGCAACCATCCCTGTCGCAACCTCCTGGCGTACTCGCATGGCACTTCCTGACCTTGGCTGGGCTGGTCTACAACGAGCGGAACCGACTTGGATCGCCGTTCCGCTCTTCCCGGGACGATTGCTCGTCCGACGATCACTCGTCGACGGCAAATCGTACTAGAATTGTCAGTCGCTTAACATCCGGATGCGTTGTTTCCAGCACGATATGGCCATAATTCTCCTGCTCGGGGCCTCCCAGCAGCGAAACCGGGATCGCATCGTCTGGAATCTCGATAGTTAATACAGATTTCATCGCCGCTTCGCCGAATGGCTCCGGATCACTGACGGTCGCTCGCAGGCTGGAACTGGGCGTGACGTTCAGTATCTTGAACCGGGTCTGCTCGCGGTGCTCGCCGCGAACCAACGCAATCAGGTTGTACTTCGCTCCCCTCGCCACCGTGCCCCAGCTGACATCGTTGTTCTTTGCCGTGTACCCTTGGCCGGCGAACGAAATGTCGCTGGTGACAAATCCGCGAATATTGAACAACTGCTCCGATCCCCCGGGGACGTCGAGGTTGAAGCGTACGGTTTGAGTGAATGAACCAAGTGGCATTCCCGGTTTGATGGTGACCACGATTGTTCGGCCCGTCTTGGGCCGGCTCGTGCTCGGCCCCGACAGGTACTTTTCCTGGAGCGGAGCCTCGGACAATTCGAAGAACTCGGCGATTTCCTCATTGACGAAGCGAAAATCAATCAGTTTCATCGTGTCATCTTTGAAGTTCATCACTTGGACCTGGCCACGAGTGACCCCGCCCACAGGAACGTTATTAAGCACCAGATCATTGGGCATGATAAAAATCGACATCACGACCGCGCCTTCGATCGTCAATGCCACCGTGGGACGGTCCGGATCACTGGTGGCGACGTACGCTTCCTTACGAAACTCCGCGTCACGGTGCTTGGCTTCCCAACGGATCTCGATGTCGACCGACTCCCCCGGTTTAACGGTCGCCTGATCGAAACTGGAAAAGGTGCACATCATGCAGGAGGTGCCGTTCTGCTTCAGTTTCAGATCCGCGGTTCCGGTATTACGAAACACAAACTTGTGCGACATCTTGCCTTGTAAGTACATCTGTCCGAAGTTGTGTTTCTCCCCGTTTTCCACCACGACTCTACTGCCGTTGATGGCGTCGAGATAGCGGGGCATCTTGGACGGGTCTTTCTTCACGCCGGTGACGATCCCCGCCGATTCACTTCCGTCCGCGTAAGGGGAAAACCACTCGACGATCCCATCGAATTCTCGAATCGTTCGTGCGACACCGACCGAGACGCCGGCCAGTAAGGGGATCAAAGCCAGGACCAGGTACTTCATTGCACGACGCTCCGGGGCGAATTCCAGGGAACCGAGGACTGTGGCCTATTCAGGCGTTATTCTCCCATCGTAATGGCCATTACGTAATCCTGCCATCCGCAGTTCAGGGTCATCTCCGGCGATATATTGGGGCATTTTGCTCCTCAGCGACTCGGCCGGCGGGATGTCGAAAATGGTCTGACGGGCCAATTTTCGATCCCGGTGCGGATTAAGCCGATCGAGTTCCAGCGACTTTTCGGCGGCTTCGCGGGCCTGTTGACGCTGCCCGGACAGGTGCAGGGCCCAGGCGAGTTGTGCCTGATTTTCCGCCCCGTTGGGATAAAGTCGTGCCGCGGCGTCGTACATCTGGATCGCCGCAGCCAGGGACTCGGGTTCGCCCGATAACCGCCAGGCTCGCAGGTACAGGTCGCCAGCCAACCGGTGCCGGAGGTGAGATTTCGGGTCCCGGTCGATTGCCGCCCGAAGTTCTTTGGTGAATGTCTGGTAAGCCGATTGGTCGGCTGTCTCCTGCCAGATTTTGAGATAAACCGCGGCCAACTGGTAACGTGCGTCGGGCGACCAGGGGTCGACGGCGACCCATTGCCGAGCCTGTTTCTTGGCCTCCTCGGGCTGGCCAAGCTGCATCGCCAGCCCCAGTCTGGCGGCGGCCACTTCCCCGGCGATCCGGGGTCCGTAGGCGGTCAGCCAGAAGACCCCCAGGACCAGTAGCGAGCCACCCAGCAAGCACCATCCGGCGGCCGATTGTCCGCGGTATTCCGTTTGACCAACGGTCGTCTGGTTGATGAGGAGAGCCACGGCGACCCAAAGGGAAATGGCGACGCCAGAAAACGATACTGCGCCCGCTGCCAACAGGTTGATCAGCGTCACGGCCAGGACGAGCGACGGCAGGTATTGTGGTGTTTCTGCCGCCTCGATCCAGGGCCGCAGCAGCACGCGTCCGAAGGCCAATACCAGCAGGCTAAGCAGAATCGCCCACTCCAGCCCTAAGGGGGCGTCGAGTCCGACGAGGATCGCCAAAAACCCGGCGGCCGCCCCGCCGATCAACACGGGGCCAACATCCAATCGCCGAAGCGATTCCGGCTTGACCCGACTCGCCACTTGCTGCTTTCCCGCAGACTGCGCTTCCGCCCCATGCCTTTCCGCCGTTTGTGGCTGGCGCCGTCTCCCCGCAGCCGCAGCCGCCACGCCAAGGGCGAACGCGGCCAGGAACGACGGAATCCCGCCGGTTGCCGCCAGTTCGAGCAGGAAGTTATGGGGATCCAGCACCATTTCGCTCGATTGCGGCAGTTTGTACCGAGCGTAGCATTCCTGAAAATTCCCCAGCCCGACACCGAACCATGGATGTTCCCGGATCATCATGGTCGTGGCCTGCCAGTATTCCAAGCGATACCCCAAGGACTTTGTGGCCTCGGTGAATAGTTCGCGATCGACAGCGCCGACCGACCAGGCTGCGGTGAAGAGTACGGCACCAATGACCGCCAGCGCGGCGCCTGCCCAGAGCACCTGGCGCCATCGCTGCCGCAGTCCGAGGAGACCGATCAACGCGATGCCGGCGGCGGCGCCAAGAATGGCGCTGCGGCTTTTCGTCAACAAAAGGCAAGCGGCGATCACCAGGCCGATCAGGCCGAACGCCAGGATCGTACGCCAGGATGGGCGCGCGGTCCGGCCGTTCCACCACGCCACAGCCAACGTCGCGACAAGCCAGGGCGCGAGCAACCCTGCCAGGGAGTTGGTAAGAGCGAACGTAGCGAACGGCTCCTTGCTTTCGATTCGGTTTTTGAACAACTGCCATTGGGGACTGCCTTGGGGAGCGTCGATGCCCGCGCGGGCCAGTACGCCTTCGGGATCACGTTCGAACGCCGCGCGGTCGCGCGGCAACGAATAAAAGTACTGTTCGAACGCCATGGCGCAGAGCGTCAGGACCACCGCCAGCATGATGACGATCAGTCCTTTCTGCTGGCGCGGTGACAGGCACCATTGACGTAACATCCAATAAACCGCGCCGGAAGCGACGAACTGCCAGAGTACGTTCAGTGTTTGTCGAGCATTTCCCTGGTTCAGGGTCGCCAGCGTCGCTGCCGCCTGCCAAACGACAAATAGCAACACGGCCCAGTCGGTACGGCAGATTCGGATTCGGAATTCGCCGTGGCGCAGCAAGGTGAAACAGCAGCCGACGAGCAGGATCAATTGCAGCATGATCAGGAACAGGCCCGTTCCACTTCGCGACGACGTCGCGTCGGAGGGAATGAGCGGCGTCGCGGCAATCGAGGCGACGACCAGGCCCAGGCCGATCCCCGGCAGGGAATCCCATCGGGCTGGACCGGCCGTTTCCGCGCGATCACGCTTCATGACTTCGGCTTCCGAAGGGCAGAGGCTTCCAGGATCGCGATCAGCGCCAGAACGCAGAGGATCAGCAGCACCACCAGAATCGCGCCCATCGTGTCGACTCGCCGCAGCAGAATCGCCCCAATCCCGCAAGTTGCTGTAGTGAGGTAGATCGTGAGAACGGCCTGCACCTTGGTCATCCCCAGTTCCACCAGCCGGTGCGAAAAGTGGCACTTGTCGGCCTGGAAGGGGCTGCGGCCGGACCGCAAGCGGATCCAGATGACCGTCGTCATGTCATACAGCGGCACCGCCATGACGCACAGCGGCGCAAGGATCGCATGTTGTTGCGTCGAGTTGTACCCGGTGTAGGTGGCTAGCAGCGTGGTGATTGCAACACAAAAGCCGATGAAATAACTCCCCGCGTCCCCCATGAAAATCCTGGCGGGAGGTCGATTGTGAATTAAAAAACCGAGTAGCCCTCCGACCAATACCAACAGAAATCCGGCCACGAACAACTGCGGCTGCTGATCCGAATCCATGGGAGCAATGATCAGAAAGCCGGCCAGCATGCTGCTCGTAATCGCCGCCACCCCCGAGGATAACCCGTCCATGTTGTCGAGCATGTTGAACGAATTGATCAATGCGACGATCCACAAAACGGAAAGTGCCCAGGTCAGCCAGGGAACCGCGATAAACGCCGTGAGTCGAACCTGGGGTACGGTCAGCGCTAGTGCGGCCACGAGAAACTCGATCGCAAGTCGTGGCCGCCAGTCCAGTCCGCGTCGGTCGTCGGTCAATCCCAGGACCATCAGCACCGTACCGAGACCAAGCAGTGCCCACAGACTGGGTAGTCGCGACGCGAGACCTTGGAGGTGCGGAGCGACAAAGTCGGGCACGACGGACTCGGGAATGACATTCCAACCGAGGAGCAGCAATCCCAGGTGTCCCGCCAGAAACGGGCCGACGACTCCGGCCCAGATCGCGACGCCGCCGCCGAGAGGTGTGGGGGAACTGTGGACCTTGCGGGCGCTGGGGTGGTCGAGCAAACCCAATCGGATCGCGAACCGCCGCATCAGATGGGCCACCATCCAGGAAATCAGGCCGGCCGGCAGAATGGCTCCCAAGGCAAACAGGATGGTCGATGTTGCATTCATCGGTTAACCGATCAGGTCCCGGCCTGATACCGGTCCCGCAGATACTGGCGGCAAAGCAGAAAGAATTGATGATAATCTGACCGCCGATAATCGGGATAGGTCCATTCCCTGGGGCACCACTTTCCCCCTTGGAAATAGAGCGTCCCTTCGGCGAATATTCCCTGGTCCAGATAGAGTCGGTGGTCGCGATCTTTGGTCGTGGCTAGTACCAGTTTTGCCTCCGTCAAGTATCCGGGATCGAGGTTCAACGGGCGTGGTTCGGGCGTGGAAAATTCCCCGCGATATTGTGCCTCCCAGTCGTTGGTGGTCCGCTTCAGGCTCGCAAGCGTCCCCGGGTCGATCAACCGCTCGAAGGCCCAGAACTGCTTACGGATGTTCCCGCCCATCGTTCGCTCATAGAAAGCCGTTTCGTGGAAATCGAATAACGGACTCTCCAGCGCAATCGGCCCCAGCAGCTGTTCGGCCTGGCGTCGGGCCCAGTCGAGTGCCGCGGGATACCGGCTGAAAGCCCCGATCAGCAATAGGACGGGACGATGAGTTTTTCGTTCTCCCATGGCCCGCCCTAATAGGCTTTTGCCACGATACACCGTTTGGAACTCGGTCGACCCGTCAACAGGCATGCCCCCGGCTCTTCCTCGCCGGACAAAGGAATGCAGCGGACGGTCAACTTGCGTTCCCGCAGCCAGTCGTTGACGAGGGGATCGTCGATGAAGTGGCAGTAAGCGAATCCACCGTGGATTTCGGGCTTGTCTTCGTTGCGCGGCGCGAACCATGCCTGGAGTTCGTCCAGCGAGTCGACGCGACGGCTGTGGGATTCGCGAAGCTGCAATGCCCGGTCAAACAGATGCCGCTGTATCTCGTCCAACCGCTGTACCGCGGTGGCGAGCAGTTCCGCGCGAGGTACCGACGACTTCTCGCCTGTGTCCCGTCGGCCGACAAAGATGCTGTCCTTGGCGAGATCTTTCGGGCCGACCTCCAGCCGTAGCGGCACGCCTCGTTTGATATGCTGCCAGTTCTTCTCGCCGCCTCGGATGTCGCGGTCGTCGATCTGGACGCGAATCTTGCCTCCGGCGAAGTCGATCTGTTCGAGATCTTTCTTCAGCGACTCGCAGTAAGGCAGTACGCTGGCGCGGTCGTCCGGGCCGCGATAGATCGGCAGGATGACCATCTGACGAGGCGCCAAGCGCGGCGGGACGATCAGTCCGTCGTCGTCGCTATGCGCCATGACGAGCGCGCCGACCAGTCGCGTCGACACGCCCCAGGAGGTCGTCCAGGCGAACGACTCGCCGCCTTGCGCATCCTGAAACTTGATGTTCTGCGCTTGGGAAAAATTCTGACCCAGGAAATGCGACGTGCCGGCCTGCAGCGCCTTGCGGTCCTGCATCATCGCTTCAATCGCGTAGGTCACCACTGCGCCAGGGAACCGCTCGGCCGCCGTCTTCTCCCCCTGGATCACCGGCACGGCCAGCCAGTTCTCGGCAAAATCGGCGTAGACCTCCAGCATCCGCCGCGTCTCCTCCCGCGCTTCCACTTCCGTCGCATGGGCCGTATGACCTTCCTGCCAGAGAAACTCCGCCGTGCGCAGAAACAACCGAGTCCGCAACTCCCAACGGACGACGTTCGCCCACTGATTGATCAGGATCGGCAGATCCCGGTACGATTCGACCCAGCGCGCAAACATCGAGCCGATAATCGTCTCGCTCGTCGGTCGCACGATCAGCGGTTCGTCCAATTCGCCCGCGGGAACCAGTTTTCCATCCGGACCCGGCTCCAGCCGGTGGTGTGTGACCACGGCACATTCCTTGGCGAAACCTTCGACGTGGTCGGCTTCCTTCTGCAGAAAACTCAGCGGGATGAAAAGCGGGAAATACGCATTCTCGTGCCCCGTGGCCTTGAACATCCGGTCGAGCACCTGCTGCATGTTCTCCCAGATCGAATAGCCCCAGGGCTTGATCACCATGCAGCCCCGCACCGGCGATACCTCGGCCAGATCCGCGGCCTTGATGACCTGCTGGTACCATTCGGGATAGTCTTCCTCCCGGGTTGGACTGATCGCATTCTTAGGTTTGTTCGACATTCCGAAACTCCTTGGTCCACCGCGGTTCCCGACTCCGCGGGGGCATTTTAGGTAAAGGCATGCGGCGATGACAAGCTCACGCTCTCCGGCCCCGCCGAAACTACCACTTGCGAGTTGGCGGAAATGACGTACAATTTTACAACCCTTGAGAATTCTCAAAGGCACATTAAGCCGCTCAAGTTGTCCGCGTCATGTTGTCCACGTCGTGCGTGGTCTCTTGGAAACGGAGTTCCTTCTTTGGCAGGCTCGGCGCCGCCCGGAAGGCGCACTCGGACCCAACGGACAGCTGTTCAACCGATCGCTTGCTGCCGTACGGCCAGGATCGTAGTGAGCCGTGAGATTGTTGACGAATAGGGAAATTTCATGCCGCGCCGATACATTTCTGAATTCACGGAACATGAAAACGTCGAGCAGGTCTTCCTGGTCGCCGATAAACAGCTCCGCGCGAACCGGCAGGGAAACCTCTATCTGCAGATGCGGTTGGCCGACCGATCGGGAAGCATAACCGCGCTGCTTTGGAACGTCTCGGAAAACCTGGCGCAGACTTTCGAGTCGGGCGACTACGTGCAGGTTCGCGCCGCCACGCATATCCATAACGGTTCGCTGCAGATGATCGTCAGCCGTATCGAACGGGTACCGAGCGATCTGGTCGATCGAACGGAATTCGAAACGCTGGACCGAGCCAACGTGGACGGCATGGCGACAGCATTGGCCGAACGGTTGCGCGCCATCCACTGCGTGCCGTTGCGGAACCTGGCCGAGTGCTTCCTGATGGATGAAGCGTTCATGACCAAGTTCACCGCGGCGCCCGCGGGCGTGAAAAACCACCATGCGTACCGTGGTGGACTCCTGGAGCATGTCCTGCAACTGTTGCGCGTGGTCGAAGCGGTCAGCCCGCTCTATCCGGAATTGGATCCCGACCTGATGCGGATCGGCGCCTTCCTGCACGATGTCGGCAAGATCGACGAACTGACGTACGACCGGGAACTTGCCTATAGCGACGAAGGGCAACTGCTCGGACATCTCGTGATCGGCCTGCGAATCGTGCAGGAAAAGATCGTGGAAGTCGAACGGCTGTCGGGTGAACCGTTTCCAGCCGACTTGCGGCTGCAGATCGAACATCTGATCGTCAGCCACCATGGGGAACTGGAATTCGGAAGTCCCAAGGTCCCGATGACCCTGGAGGCAACCGCCCTGCATTTTCTCGATAACCTCGACGCCAAAATGCACAGCTTCGGCCAGCTGTTGCGCGAGGATTTGAACTCGGAAAGCCGCTGGACGCCGTTCCACGCCAGCATCGGCCGGAAACTGTATAAGAAGCAATCCCACGAAACCAAGTCGTAGTACGAACAACCCTCAGGGCGACCTCGCCCCGCCTCCGCGATTCTATCTGCCGATGGTAGCCCCATCGCGCGGAAGGCAACGCTCAGCCCACGTAGCTCGAAACTTGTGGCGAGCCGTAGCTCGAAACATGTTTCGAGAGGTCTACGTAGCTCAAAACTTGTTTCAAGAGGTCTTGGAGTTAACACGAAACGATTGTCGAGTTACGAACCGATCGGAGCGAAGCAGGTTCTCGGGGCACGAACCCCCACACTCGAAACAAGTTTCGAGCATCCCGACAACAAACAAGGTAAACGAATGAGAAATCGAGAACTCGAAGAGAGAATCCTGGCCCACGTATCGCGGCCAGGCTACCAGCCGGTCAAGCCGCGTGTGATCGCCCGGCAGATGAAATTGAACGCGGACGATTCGGCCCAGGTGCGGGTCAGCGTCAAGCGACTTGTACAGCGAGGCAAACTGCTTTGGGGACCACGGCACGCGGTCTGCCTGATCGATGCGCCGACGCAACGGTCGCATCCTGCGTCCACCGATGGCTCCACAAGCGGCAAGGCCGCCGGCTCGACGCACGCTTCGAACCGCGCCGAGCGCCCCCAAGGCCGTCGCAAACCGGGCCCCGAGACATCGCAAATTCGAGGCAATCAGTCCAGCGACAGGCCGAGCGGTAAGCCGGTCGACAAACCGGGCGACAAACCAGGCGACAAACCAGGCGACAAACCAGGCGACAAACCAGGCGACAGGCCGGCCGACACGCAGGAGTGGAAATCGGGCAAGAAAAAGCGCGAGCGATCGCCGGCTGGACGCCGCCCAACACGCACGGCCGAGGTTGGCGATGCGAGGGAAAATGCCAGAGCCGATCGCGGTGCGCGCGACGAGGCCAACGGGGCCAGAGAGGCCAGCGCTGGCGACGCGTCGCGCGCCTTCGTCCGCGGGACCTTTCGCCGCACCTCGGCTGGCGATGGATTTGTACGACCGGTCGGCACAACGGCTACCGACCGCAGCGATGATATCTACATTCCGGGCAATGTGGCGAAAGATGCGTCCGACGGAGATCATGTCACGGTCCGGCTGAGCGGCCGACGGCGACGCGGTCGGGAGTCGCGAATCGCCGGCGAGATTGTGGCGATCGTCGAACGGGCCTCGAATCGCTTCGTCGGTCTTTACAGCGAAGAGGCAGGGGAGGCGTTCGTCCAGGTGGACGGCAAAGTCTTCAATCAACCGATCTCGGTCGGCGATCCCGGCGCGAAAGATGTCGCGCCCGGTGACAAAGTCGTCATCGAAATGGTGCGATTCCCCACGCACTACTTCCCTGGCGAGGCGGTGGTCGTCGAGAATCTTGGCGCGCGCGGGCAACCCGGCGTCGATACGCTTTCGATCATCCGCGAATTCAATCTGCCCGAGGAGTTCCCCGAGGATGTGCTCGCCGCGGCACGCCAGCAGGCCGAGAACTTCGATGAAACGAATCTGCGTGGCCGGCATGACTATACCGCGGAAACTGTGATTACCATTGATCCGGTCGATGCCCGCGACTTCGACGATGCGATTTCGCTGGACCGACTGGAAAACGACCACTGGCAGCTTGGTGTTCATATCGCCGACGTTGGCCATTTCGTCCCGGCCCGCTCGGCACTCGACCGTGAAGCGCGCGAACGCGGGACCAGCGTCTACCTGCCCGACAGGGTCATACCGATGCTGCCCGAGATCATTTCCAATAACCTGGCCAGCCTGCAGCCCGGAAAAGTCCGTTACTGCCATACTGTGATCATCGAATTCACGGCCGAAGGCGTGCCGGTATCGACGCAAATTCACCGAGCCGCGATCAAGAGCCGCCGCCGCTTTACCTACGAGGAGATCGACGAATTTCTTGCCGATCCGCGCGGCTGGACCGAAAAGTTGACACCTGAGGTCCATCGGCTCGTCACACGCATGCACGAACTGGCGATGATTCTGCGCGAAAGGCGGCTAAAAGCGGGCGCTATCGAGTTGACACTGCCCGAAGTAAAGATCGACCTTGACCGGCAGGGAAAGGTCTGCGGCGCGCATGTCGTCGAAAATACGACCAGTCACCAGATCATCGAGGAGTTCATGCTGGCCGCCAACGAGGCAGTCGCCGAACACCTCGCCAGCCTGGAACTGCCATTCTTGCGCCGCGTGCACGGCGCGCCCGATCCGAATAAGCTGCGGTTGCTCACGGAGTTTGTCCGCGAAATGGGAATCCACTGCGACAGCCTGGAAAGCCGTTTTGAGATCAAACGCGTGATTGAGACGGTGAAAGGGCGACCCGAACAGCAGGGCATCAACTACGCGATCCTGCGCAGTATGCAGAAAGCGGTGTACGGTCCACAAGACGAAGGACACTATGCGCTGAACAGCCGCAACTACTGCCATTTCACTTCGCCGATTCGCCGTTATCCCGATCTGGTCGTGCATCGACTGCTGGAAACGCTCGCCCACGGCCGGCGCCCCCACGATACGTTCGATCGTTTGATAGGATTGGGCGATCATTGCTCGCAGCGCGAGCAGCGTGCGGCGAAAGCCGAACGCGAACTGGTCAAAGTCAAACTGCTGGCGTATCTCAGTGAGAAGGTCGGCGAGCAAATCGAGGCGGTGATTACCGGCGTCGAATCGTTCGGGATCTTTGCCCAAGGCGTCGATATTCCGGCCGAAGGACTGATCGCGATTCAATCGATGCAAGACGACTATTATCGCTTTGATTCCCGGACCCATAGCCTGGTTGGGCATCGAGCCGGACATGCCTATCGGTTGGGCGACCGGATCACCGTCGAGATCCGTCGGGTCGATATCGACCGCCGCGAGCTCGACTTGCGCCTGGTTAAACGCGCCGGGGCGTCACGACGCGTGGCCAAGCCCGATCGGGCGCGTAAGAAACAGGGGCGAGGTAAACGCCGCGCACCGTAGGAGGAGACGAGGTTCTCCGAAACCCACCAATGCCGCGGAAAAACGGATGGAACAGTGCCCGGAAGTACGTGCCGTCCGTATCAAGGCGGATTGAACCGCAAAGAAATGGCGAGTCAAGATCAAAATTGACGTTCGTCAGTTTTTGATGAGTTTTCTTCCAAGTGTTCGCGGGAGTCGCCGTTTCTTTACCCCGAAGAAGCCACAAGATGCCTGCGGTTGCGGTCTCGGCGGGCGTCGGAGTGTCGACCCACCGACCCTCGCTACATCGCCTCCTGTCCGGTTCGTATTGGCCAAATAGCACTGCTCTGATAAAACGCTGTCACACCAAGGATGGTCTGCGGCGATGACGAACTTCTTTCGAGTCTTACGATTGGCAGGGCGCTATCGCTGGATGGTGCTCGGCATCGTTGTCTCCTCGCTGGCCGTTGCCGCTTTCTGGGGCGGTAATATCGGCATTGTCTACCCGTTCATGGAAGTCGTCTTCGAACGGAAATCACTGCACGACTGGGTCGACCGCAAGCTGGAAACAAGCCGCGGAAGAATCGATGAATTGGAGCAAGATCTGGCGGCAGCCGCTCGTGGCGAATCCGACGATCCGAAGGCACGTCAACTGAACGAAGTTCACCTTCAGGCCGAACTGCAGGTGGTGGGGTTCCTGGAGCGGCTCCAGCCTTGGATCCACGGCTATTTGCCGTCGTCGCCGTTTCCAACGCTGGTGGTCATTGTCATGGCGCTGGTCGTCGGAACGCTCGTAAAAGACGGGTTCCTGATGGCGAATATGATGCTCGTGGAGCGGCTCGTCCACCGCATGATGTTCGACCTGCGCAAACACTGTTTTCGCAAGGTGCTGCGACTGGACGTAAGGGAATTCGGCGACAAGGGGACGAGCGCGCTGCTCAGCCGACTCATGCATGACACGGGCAATGTTGCGGGCGGCCTGAACCAGCTTTTCGGCAGCGCGATCCGCGAGCCGCTAAAGATGCTCTGCTGCCTCGTGCTGGCGTCGCTGATCTGCTGGCAACTCCTGTTGTTCTCGCTGATCCTCGCTCCGTTGGCCTTGTTTCTGATCAAGCGGCTCTCGCAGTCGATCAAGCGAGCCAGCCGACGGGGGATGGAGGAAATCTCGCGAATGTACGGCGTCGTGAGCGAGTCGTTCAACGGGATTCAGACCGTCAAGGCGTTCACGATGGAGCGGCACGAGCGACGGCGATTCCATCGTTCGGCCAAGCAGTTCCTGGCGAACTCGATGAAATTGACGTTCTACAACGCGCTAACGAAGCCGATCACGGAAGTGCTCGGAATCAGTGTGATCTCGTTGGCGCTCGTGACCGGGGCGTACCTTGCTCTGACACAGGAAATGTACATTTTCGGTATCCGCATGACCGACCGGCCGCTGGACCCGAAGTTGCTGCTGGTTTTTTACGGATTACTGGCCGGGATCAGCGATCCAGTGCGGAAGCTCTCCGAGATTTACTCGGCGATCCAAGGCGCAGTGGCGGCTTCGGAACGAGTTTTCGGCCTGGTCGATTCCCAACCGTCGATCGTCGATCCGAAGAACCCTCGCCCGATGCCGGACCATTTCCTGCGTCTGCAATTCAAGCAGGTTCATTACCACTACACTCCGGAACGGCCGGTGTTGCGTGGCATCGATTTGGAACTGAAAGCGGGCGAAACGATCGCGATTGTCGGCTCGAATGGATGTGGTAAGACAACGCTGGTGAACATGGTGCCGCGGTTCTTCGATCCGGTAGTCGGCGCGGTGCTGATGGATGGCGTCGATATTCGCGAATTTCGCGTACGCGAGCTGCGGTCCCGGATCGGGCTGGTGACACAACATACGCAGCTTTTCGACGACACCGTGATGAATAACATTCGCTACGGTTCACCGCATGCCAGCGACGACGAGGTGATCGAGGCGGCGCGAAAAGCGCACGCCCACCAATTCATCGGCGAAAAGCTTGAGGCAGGCTATGCGACGCGCGTGGGGCAGGGCGGCTGCAAGTTGTCCGGCGGCCAACGGCAGCGGATTGCCCTGGCGCGAGCGATCCTCAGAGACCCGGCGATATTGATTCTGGACGAGGCGACCAGCCAGGTCGATCTGGAGAGTGAACAACTGATCCACAAAGTGCTGGAAGAGTTTGTCCGCGGGCGGACGGCGATCATGATCACCCATCGGCTTTCCACTCTGGCGCTCGCCGATCGAGTGCTCGTAATGGACGCCGGTGAAATCGTCGATATCGGCCGGCACGACGAACTCCTGGAGCGCTGCGAACTCTACCGCCGCCTGCACGAGATTCAATTCCGGCAGTCGGCCTGACCAGGCCACCCGCAAGTCGTCGCGGGCATCGGCCGATCGCGGGGCGGAGTCAGGCGTCAACGGCGGGTTACGAGACGCGGGCGGATCCCAGCTCGAAAAAAGTTGCGAGTTACAAACCGTTCGCCCGCAGCAAAGAACGCAACGTTTCGGCCTGGCCCTGGTCGGCAACCGCGGCGCATTCGCGTTGCGGAAACAGATTCGGTTGATCGTGGATTGCGGCGAGCCGGCGAGGATGTAATGGCAATTCGGCATTGATCATCGCGCCATAGGCCGACGTTTTATAGCGCAATGGCCCACTTCGCGCACTTACCCGAACCGCCGCGCCGGGCACCAGAAACTCGACACTGGTTCGAAATACCTGTTGAAAGAACGTCGATTGGCTGAGTCCGCCCGTCAACACAATCGTGCGCACACTGGCAGGCGGCAATGCCTGGACCATCTCCCGCATTCGCACCAGCAGCTCGACGACGATGGAAAACTGAGTTGATGCAACCTGTTCTCCAACAGCCCATTGCCGAAAGTCGTCCGGATAGACCTCAACGTGCGTTCGGTCGTCATGCGCGATGCGGCGCAGGCGCTTCCAGTCGCTGGCGGCGGCCAGCTCGTTCCACCGCTGGTGGTCCGGCGGGCCCGGCGAAAACGTCTCGAGAAATCGATTGTACCAGGCGGCGCAATCCGCCAGCATCGACAACAGCAACGTCCCCTGGTCGTAGAATTCAAATCGCATCGCGTCGCCATGAAACGCATCCGATACATGGCGTGGGCAAGCGTAGTTGATCGTACCACTGGTGCCAGCCGAAACGACTAAGGTCCGATAATCGTCGGTCATCCCGCAGCCGACCGCCGAAGCATGGTTGTCTCCCAAACCGGCTGCAAATTGCCAACCCTCGAGTCGCGACGCAATACGGCTCCAGGCTGCCGGCGTCTGCGACCGCTCCACCACAGGTCCGATCCGATCGCGGCTGCGCACAACAACCGGGAACCAGGCGGGCGAGAACCCGGCAGACTCGAACACCCCATCGTCCTTCTGGCGAGTCGACTGGGCAAGCAATCCGTTGCTTAACGCATCCGATGCACTGATGGTTCGCTCGCCGGTCAAAACCATTGCCAGCCAGTCGCCGGTCATGAACACGGTCGATAATCGATCGCGCAACGCCGGTTCTTGGTTCAAGACGCAGCGGAGTTTCGGCAACACGAACCGCTCGGCAATCGGACCAACCGTCTGCTCCACGCCCCGTTCGCGCAGCCAGCCGACTTCTGCCGAGGCCGCGTTGCACTGCCAGCTCAGGGCCGGCATCAGCAGCGCACCGCTATGGTCCAACAGCACCATGTCGTGCTGGCGGCAGGAAACGGACATCATGCGGGGCACTGGTCCCTCGCTGGAAAAAGTCCAGCCTTCGGATTCCAGCCGGTCGAGCAGTTCGCCGATCATGCCGGGAAGTTCCGCGAGGTCGAATCCGGGAAACCGCGGATCGTCGCGCCAATGGACCACTCCGCGCATCTTCGTGGCGGCGAACCCCTCGTTACCGTCGGCGTCGCGCACCGCCAGCGCCAGTTCACTGGTCGTGATATCTATGCCCAGAACGATTGCTTGTCGGTGACTCATGGTGTCGATACACGTGGATCAATGAAACGCTCGCCTAAAACCCTCCAAGGATCCATGCCTCCCGGTCCGTCGTCTTATTGCCGGCGGCCACGGCCGCGATAAATCGTCGATTCCGTGATCACCATGTCCATATAGACGTCGTGCTCCTGGGTGGGAATGTCGTCAAAGATCTGGCATTCGAACGCCAGCGCCACCAGCGGCGCGTCCTGGCGCGCGTGCTCCAGCAATTTGTCGTAGTACCCTTTGCCGTGCCCGGATCGTCCGCCCTGACGATCAAATGCCACGCCCGGGACCATGATCAAGTCGAGGCTTTCGATCCGCACTTTCTTGTGCGGGACCGACCGCAGCTCGGGCTTCGGTTCGAGGATGCGGTACATCCCCAATTCCAATTCGTCCATCGATTCCAGGTGGAACAGTTCCAGTTCACCGTCCACACAATACGGAATAACAATTCTTTTGCCGCTCGACAGTGCCTGGGGAAAATGCTGACGCGTGCGGACTTCGCTTCGCACATCGACGTAGAACATCACGGTGCCGGCCCGATGGTACTCCGGCAGCTTCACGAATCGGTCGACGATCCGACGGCTCAATTCGTCCTTATTTTCCTGCGCATTCCGGGCAGCATGCGCTTTTTCACGGATTTCCTTCTTGCGTTGCTGCAGCGGTGAAAGCTGTTCGGTCGACATGCGGGTCCTTTCATCGGCTTTCAAGAGGCGATCGGAACGGGTTTCAGAGCGACGTCAGGATAACAACGGTGCGAGAAATTCATAGGCCTGGCGAGCGGCCAGCGGCGCGACATGGCCGTGACGACTCAGTTCCACATGCACGCCTCCCTGGTAACCGACGCGTCGCAAGGCGGCGAAGATCGGTGAAAACTCGATTTCCCCTTCGCCAAACATCAGGTGGTCGTGGACGCCACGACGCATATCTTCCAGGTGGATATTGACGATTCGGGCCCCATACCGATCGATGACGGGTGGGATCGGGACCTCACCCAGACAGTGCAGATGACCGACATCCAGCGTCAGCTGGAAGACCGACTGGGGAAACTCCGCCATCAGGCGTTCAAATTGGGCCATGGTGTCGATCAACATTCCAGGTTCCGGTTCGAACCCGATCGTCACCCCGCGGTGCTCGGCATGACGAACCACTCGTTCGAGCCCGCTGCGAAGTCGGTCCATCGCCAAAGCGTTATCGGCGTGGTGATTGACGGTTCCAGACCAGAGCGACAGGCAGTCACTGCCCAGATCGGTCGCGATGTCGATCGCGCGGCGCAGAAACTGAACGCGGCGGTTTCGATCGGCCGGATCGTCTGAAACGAGCGTCGGTTCATGTTTGCGTTCCTGATCGAGCAGGAACCGGGCACCAGTCTCCAGGACCGAGTGCATGCCGAGTTGTTCCAGCCGCCGTCGCAGTCGCTCGCATTGTCGCGGTAGACTCAGGTCGAATGGGTCCAGCCAGCCACGGTCGAGCGTCCATGCCACGCTCTGGTAGCCGATCTCTGCCAGGAGTTCGAGTGCTCGAAACGGCTCGTGATGCGACAGGCCATTGGTGTTGTACCCGAGTCGCATCATGTGGAGTAAACCCAGCGACCGAGCAGCAGCATCGGGGCCAGCAGCGCCAGCACGATCAACGATGGTCCCATCCCCGCGGCGGCGAAGGTCAAGACCGCGTCCAGAGTGATGAGCGAGATAATCAGGTGTTTGACCGCCGCCTGGACGACCGCCGGCCTGGGATTTACGAGCGAGCGCAGTGCCGGTCGAACGATGAATACGGCGAGTACTGTGATCAACAGTGGCCACCACTTGGGCTGCGACATCGCCAAACGGCGCGTCATGCCGAGATCGGGGAATTTCGCCAGCAGCACAAATCCACCCGCCATCACCAGCAGTCCCAGGGCGAGCAAAACACGATGACTCATTGCCGCTTCCCCGCGTGCGAAAATCGTCACCCCGGTGATGTAGGTGCCGATCCCCGCTGCCACGGCCAACTGCGGCGCGGTGTATCCCCAGAAGAGGGCCGATTCGGCCGCATGCGGATCGACCGCTGCGCTCATGCCCAAGAGTACGTTCAGCAGCCGGCAACTTCCCATCACCAGCGGGCCCAGGGGAGTCTGCTTGGCCAGCCGATCATAAAGCACAACGCAGCCAGCCAGCAGGCTGCCGACCACTCCGCTGCGCCAAAGGCCCGATCCGGCGGGCAACCGGCTGGCGAGCCAGGGCGCCAGCCAGGCGGCAGCGATGCCGATCAGGAGGAGTGCGTAGCCCAATTGACGAGCCCAGCCGAGTTCAATCGCGCCGGAAGGCAGCGGCCGCCGTGGACGCTCGATGCGATCGACTTCCACGTCGTAGACGTCGTTCAACACCATTCCGGCGACATAGATCGCGCCCGAGGCAATCAGCAGTCCCGCCAGGGATCCGTCGGGTGGTTCCGCGCCGCGGACGAAGCAATACCCCATCGCAATATCGGCAAACGCCGTGAAGACATTCGGCAGTCGGAACAGCCGCAAGTACGAAAGGAATTTGGACGGCACCGTCTCCGTGGACATGGTCGGCTCCGGATTCCGGCGGTTATTCCACGTCGATCCGCAACTCCCGCATCAGTCGAGTAAGGTACTCGCGCGCCTCGTGTGCCGCGTCGTCGGGGTTGTTGATATAGGGGTAAAGTTCTACGGTGACCCAACCATCGTAGCCGGTACGCTGAATCGCCTGCAGGGTCGCTCGAAAATCGATCGCGCCGTGCCCCGGAATCAGGTGCCGATGAACGCGGGTCGCCGCGATATCCTCGAAATGGTAATGACGCGTGTATGGCGCCATCTGCTGCACCCAGTCCTGAGGATCTTCGCTCACGCAGTAGGCGTGGCCGATATCAAAATTGAGTCCCGCCCAGGGGGATTTGATCCGTTCCATGAATCGCAGGTACTCGCCGAACCGCTCGATCAACAGTTCCGGCTCCGGTTCGATCAACAGCAGCACCTGCAGTTTCTCCGCGACTTCGATGCATGGCATCAGTTCCTCGTAGAAGATCGCCGCGGCCGATTCCCAGGTCTGCCCGGGCGCCAGGTGGCCCCCAGGTTCCGTGGTGATATTGGGTGCGCCGATCTCTTTCGCCAGATGCAGCGCGCGCTTGGTGTGCTCGCGGCGAATCGCCCGGTAGTGCGGGTCGGGGTCGGTCCAGCCCGGATGCCAATACGGTTGGCGAGGGTCGGCGACCGCATTCATCATGAACGCATTGATGTTCGCGATTTGCAAATTGCGTCGCGCCAGGGATTCGCGGATCGACTGCTTGCGCTCCTCCAGCAAGCCGGCAGGCCAGGCGTGGGGCACGTCGGCGAGGATCTCGATCCCGGAATACCCCAAGTCGGCAATTTTGTTGATCGTATCCTCGATCGAAAAATGCATGTAGGCATTGCTGCTGAAAGCGAGTTTCATGGGGTTGGTTCGCGATGGGGTAGGCGATGGATGGCAAGCGACTCGAAGACGGGAACGAACCCGTTAGTGTTTAGCGTAGCCCGCCACTCAGGGATGCTCAACCCCCAAGCAGCATTGGCAATTCGCGCCGCTTCGTTAGACTGACAATTCGGCAACGGGGTAAGGCATGTCGGAATGGGCGAAATATCTTGCGGTTTTCTCGACCTTCATGCGGAACAGTCTCGTCCGCGAAATGACGTTCCGATCGCATTTCATCATCGAATCGATCGCGGCACTCTCCTGGCCGCTGATGAACCTCGGCTTCTACAAACTGATCTTCCTTTACACCCGGGAAATCGGCGCGAATACCGGCTGGGGTGAGTTTGAATTCTACGCATTCCTCTCCACCACGATGATCGTCAACAGCATGGTGCAGGCGTTCTTCATGCCGAACTGTGAGGAATTCAGCGAGATGATCCGCACGGGTGGACTCGATTTCGCCTTGCTCAAGCCGATCGACACGCAGTTTCTGGTGAGCCTGCAACGCGTTTCCTGGTCGTCGCTCACCAACCTGCTGCTGGGACTGGGCCTGCTTGCGGTAAGCGTCTACACGCTGCGGACCCGTGCGTCCGATCCGATCGAAATTCCGCTCTGGACCACCATCGCTTACCCGATTTACGTGCTGTGCGGCGTCATGATTCTCTACAGCTTGATGATCGCGCTGTCGGCGATGAGCATCTGGATGGGCCGCAATCAGTCGCTCTACGACTTCTGGTTCTACATCACGAATTTCTCGCGGTATCCGATGGAAATCTACTCCGGACGTTGGGGAACGCCCCTGCGGATCGGATTCACATTCATCATCCCGGTGCTGGTCGTGATCAATGTCCCCGCCCGACTGCTGGTGCAGCCATTACGGGGTGAGAATTTCTGGTTGGCGCTCTTCACGCTGCTCGCGACTGCCGCCGCACTGGGCACTTCGCGATGGATCTTCCAGCTGGCATTGCAGCGCTACCGCAGCGCCAGCAGTTGATTAACGCCGAGCGGCCGGTAGCGGAATACCACCGGCCTGTAACTGTAACTTGAACCGCGATACAACAACGCTTACAGCTGCGACTTGAGCGCCGCCAGGCAGGCATCGTAGTTGGGCTCGCTGGCAACCTCGCCGACCGTTTCGGCGTAGACGACCTTGCCGTCCTTGTCGAGCACAAACGTACCGCGGGCCAGAATCTTCAACTCATCGATTAACATTCCCCAGTTCTTGCCGAACGTACGATCCTGGTAGTCGCTGCCGCTACGAAGATTCTTGATGCTCTCGGCACCGCAGAATCGGTTCATGGCAAACGGCAGGTCGAGGCTCACCGTCAGGGCGTTAATACGATCACCCAGCGCCCCCAACGCCTCGTTGAATTTCTTGGTTTGAATCTGGCATACCGGGGTGTCAAGCGACGGCACAACGCTGATGATCGTCGGCTTGCCACGCAGGTCGGCCGGGGTAATGGTCTTCAGTCCCCCTTCGAAATAGTGCAGCGTGAAGTCGGGAGCTTGCTGGCCCACCTTGACCGCCTCACCGGCCAGCGTGAGCGGTGCACCTTTGAACGTAACTGCGCCGGAACGAGCCATAATCGAAATCCTCCAGATAAATGATGGAGCGGGACCATTCCCGCCTTGGAAATCCGCGTTACAAACCAAGTAACAAACAGGTGTATTGTGCCACTTGTGTCACGCCTCCGTCCTAAGTGCCCGTCCGAAATCAAACCTGTAGGACGGACATCCTGTCCGTCTAACTCGGACGCACAAGATGTTCGTCCTACAAATCACGGTTTTGTTTCTGGACGGGTACCAAGCGGGCGGCGAACCCAATCGGCCGGCAAGTTGCGTATCTTAAGCCGGCCCATCCCTCAGGGACACGTCTCAGGGACCCGATAGTATCCCGGGCTCGATTCCGGCCTACAAGGGGGCGCTGATTTAGTTCGACACGACGAACCGGAGAGCGGTCCGAACGGTTGAAGGCCGGCAGTCGTCAGGGTGAAGCCACGGAAATCTTACCATGACCTGATTTGGGTATTTGTTCAAATCGACCGGTGTCATATCATCTGGGTCGCAAGGCGGTACTCTTGGGCCATGTTCTTGGCGAGTTGTGAAGGAGCGAATCATGCAGACCGACGTCGAACGGGATTGGCGGACCGAAATCGAACGTGGACCAGGATGGTTGTTTGTGAAACTACGATCCCCCGCGGCGGACGTCGCTCACTGCGGTCAGATCGCGGACAATCTTTTCCAGATGATGCAGAGCCATCTGACGCGACGCATGGTTTTGGATCTTGAGGATGTTCCGGTCTTCAAGAGTGAGTTGTTGTCGCAGATGCTGCGTCTCAACAACCTTGTGCAATCCCAGGGCGGAATCCTGCGACTGACGGGACTGTCCGAGAACAATCGCGAGGTGCTGCGGCGATCGCGGTTGGGAGAGCGTCTTGCGGAATACGAATCGCGCGAAGCGGCCGTGTTGTCGGCACATCGGCAGCTACCGCGCTAGCATCGATCGAACAAAGATCGTCGCGCCGGAGCGAAGTCAATCGTCTTGGGGTCTTCGCCGCGGCTTGGGCATTCAGCCCCAGCAAACCAATCTGGAGCAAGTGTCGATTTCTTCCGTGGCTGGGGCATCTTGCCCCAGCAAGTTCTCAGGCCGTTTCGCGGACCGCAGCTTCGGCCAGCGGCCATTCGACCTGCAGATCGTTCTCGATCTGGTGCACGCCTTGAACGCGTCGAACCGCCTCCTGGGCCATCTGCTTTTGGAAGTAGCTGCTGACATTTCCTTTGAGCACAATCCGACCGTCGGCAGCTTCGATTCGCAGCTTCTTTCCTTGAAAGTACGGGCTGGTTTGAATGGCGGCGTCGATTCGATCGACCAGAGCGGATTCTGTCGTGATCATTGCGATTCTCTCCGTCGGCGACCTGAGGGGGGGAGTTGACTGGTAATCTGTATCGGTCCCGCTGAGGTCGCGAGTCGAGAGTTTGCCAATCGCGAAAGCTGGATCATCGAGAAAAACTTCTCCGCGCTGACGCATCGTAACGATCGCAGCGATTGTCGCGGCACGACTTCGCGAGGCCGGTGCCGCGCGCTCGTTGGGGCGCTCAGTGAGGTGCTCGTTGGGGCGCTCAGGTCCCCGACGTCGCATGCACGAGCAAAGCCAGTAGCGGCACGGCGGCAAACACAAACGCCATGGTTCGCGTGGTGTGAGCAACGGTACGTCGCACGCGCAACGCGGCTTCGGTGTGGCCCAGCGCATCGCGGAGCAATTCGATGCGAGCGCGAGGGCTGGGATGCAGCCAGGTCTGCCGGTCGATCTGGTCGCGGGGAACGAGTTTCCCCAGCGCTGCCCGCAATTCGGCAACCTCCCGTTGCCGCTGCTCATCGGTGGTGGTCGGCTCGTAAAAGCCGCACGCGCACAGGTCGGCATCATGTTCCAGCAGTCTGGAAAACAGACCAAGTGCGAGGTGCAGCCCCAACGCCAGCGCCATCGGAACCAGAAAAAATACCAACAGTTCGGGGCGGGCGTCGGTCGGCATCCGCGACCGCAGAAAGTCGATCACGGCAGTGCCGAATTCCGGAACGGTCGGTTGTATCCACAGCCAGGACCAGAGCGGCAGCGCAACCAGTACGACCCGCGCCAAGGGATGTCCTCGGCGGACATGGGCAAGCTCATGACCGACCATCGCCATGACACCGGGCCCGTCCAATCGTCGCAGCAGTTCATCCGTGAGCACAATAAATCGACGCCAGGGAATGGCGCCGACGAGCATGGCATTGGCCAGTTTGCCCCGCGTGTTCCAGATCACGAAATCGTCGATTGACAGATTGCGATTTGCGGCAAGTTGATCGAGTTGTCGGCGCAACGAGGGCTCGACCACAGGAATCGCACGCAACGATCGCTTCAGCAGCAACGGATATACCAGTAGAATCGCCAGGAATGGAATAAAGAACAATGCGACGTGCGGCAGTAGCGTCATTCGGACCTCATTCCGTCCACGCTAATTGCCTCGTAGAACGTCCGCAATGCGAACAGCGGGTGCTCCCAGTGCGGCCGGGTGTCCTCGGCGCGGAATAACCGGCAACTTTGGACTCTCGGACGCCTACTCGGGAAACTCCACCTGCAACGGCAACGGAATCTTAGAAACGGCGCCAGGCAACTCGACGACATACCGCGGTACCGCGTATCCAGGCAGCCGGGCCAGCAGTTCGGCGACGATCCGTTGACCCGTCTCCCGAGGAACTTCGAAATGCGCGCTTCCCTGCACGCGATCCAACTGGTGCAGGTAGTACGGCAGAACGCGAAGCTGCACCAGACGCAGGCAGAGTTCTTCCAGAGGATCGACCGCGTCGTTCACACCGCGCAACAGAACGGCCTGGTTGAGCACAACAATACCGGCGTCGACCAGCAGCCGTAAAGCGCGTGACACATCGTCGTCGATTTCGCGGGGATGGTTGATATGCACGACGACAAAGGGAGTGAGCCGGGTGTTGGTAAGCGTAGCGAGCAGCGAGGCCGTGACGCGTTGGGGGATCATGATCGGCAGGCGCGTATGAACGCGCAGCCGACGCAGATGGTCCAGTCGGTTCAGTCGGCGAACGAACTCCGTGAACTGATCGTCGACCCACATCCAGGGGTCGCCACCGCTGAGGATCACTTCGTCGATCGTCGTCGATCGCTGCAGTTCGTCGAGCGCCCCTTCCCAGGCATCCAGCCCGCGCGGTGCATCGCTGTAGGGAAAATGACGGCGGAAACAATAGCGGCAATGCACCGCGCAGGCACCGGTCAGTACCAGCAATGCGCGGCGCTGGTACTTGCAGAGCATTCCTGGCTCACGCTGCGCCGCCAGATCGCCGACGGGGTCGAGGGAAAAACCTGAACGCGGTTCGAGTTCGTCCAGTCGGGGCAGAATCTGAAGCAGCAACGGGTCGTTCGGGTCACCGGGGCGAATCCGGGAGAGATAGGGGGCTGGCACCAGCAGCGGAAAATCGACGCCCGAAGCGGAAACCGTCGAAGCAATTCCCGCGGGCAGTGCGAGCCGTCGGCACAATTCGGCGACGTCGCGCACCGCCGTTTTGAGAATTTCCCGCCACGATTCGCTCCACAAGCCGTCCGTCGACTCGGCGATTATCTCGTTTTTCGACCGTTTCCCGGCTATTTCCAGCATCCCCGCAGCCCTGTCCAGCCTTCTCCAAAAAGCAACCCGCCGCTTATAATCACCCCCTTGGTAACATACCTGTTGACGAGAAGATAGCGAGGTAGGGAGTACAAGTGAGTACGTACAAGACCAGTGATTTTCGCAAAGGGCTCAAGGTACAGATCGATGGCGAGCCCTATTTGATGGTGGAAATGAACTTCGTGAAGCCAGGCAAAGGCAACGCGTTGTACAAGTGCCGCCTGAAAAATCTGATCCGCGGCACGACCCTCGACCGGGTCTACAAAGGGGGCGACACTCTCGACTCGGCGGATGTCGAGGAAGTCGATGCCCAGTTCCTGTACAAGCAGGTCGACACCTTCGTGTTCATGAATCAGGAGACGTATGACCAGTACGAGTTGTCCGCGGAACAGGTCGACGACGGTTGGAAATGGATCAAAGAGGGAACCGTCTGCAAGATGCTGCTGTACAACGGCAATCCGATCACCATGGAACCCCCGCCCCACGTCAATTTGAAAGTCGAGTACTGCGAACCTGGCGCCCGCGGCGATACGGCCACCAACGTCACCAAGCAGATCAAGCTGGAAACGGGCGGCGAAGTGCTTGCGCCCCTGTTCATCAATATTGGCGATATCCTGCGCATCGATACGCGGACAGGCGAATACGTCGAACGGGTCCGCAGTTAGAGCCCGCTCAAGCCCATAGATCGGGGAATGTACCACGGCTTCCCATGACCGATTCGGCGGCCGACCAGCCACAACGTGACGCAGGAAACCGCTTCGGACCTTCCGCGCCGTGGGATCGGTTGCGCGAGCGGGCCCAGTTGCTGGCCCGCTTGCGAGCTTTCTTCGAAGCGCGCGGCTTCCTGGAAGTGGATACGCCGTTGCTCTCCGCCGACACCGTCGTCGATCTGCACCTCGATCCGCTGAAGGTTGTCCTGTTTGAGGACCCTTGCACGCCCGAACAGGGATCTCGGTACTGGCTGCAGACCTCTCCCGAATTCTGCATGAAGAGGTTGCTGGCCGCCGGCAGCCCTCCGGCGATTTATCAGGTCTGCAAGGCATTCCGCGGTGCGGAACGGGGCCCGCTGCACAACCCGGAATTCACGATCGTCGAATGGTACCGCATCGGCGACGACTACGAATCCGGAATGGAGCTGCTGGCGGAACTCGCCCGCAACCTGCTCGGCGTTCCACAGGTCGAACGTCGCAGCTACCGTCAAGCGTTTCTCGATCATGTTGGGCTCGACCCCCATCAGGCGACGGTGGAGGAACTCGCGGCATTTGCCGCGCAAGACCAGACCGTTCAACTGGCCGGCGCGACCGTCATCGATCGTGATCAATGGCTTAACTATCTGCTCGCCCAATATGTCGAGTCCCATCTGGGGCGCGATGTGCCGGAGATCCTCTACGATTTTCCCGCATCCCAGGCCGCCTTGGCGCGCGTCCGATCTTTGACCGATGACGCGGTACGCGTCGCCGAGCGGTTTGAACTTTATTATCGCGGGATCGAGCTGGCCAACGGCTACCACGAACTGCTCGATCCAAGTGTCCTGGAAGAACGGAACCGGAGTAACAATCAAATACGAGAGAATTCAGGCAAGCCTGCACTTCCGGAATGCAGCCGGATGCTCGACGCCATGCGGTCGGGATTGCCACCATGCGTCGGCGTGGCCCTGGGCTTTGATCGTCTGGCGATGGTCGCGTGCGGCGCGTCGTCCATTCACGAGGTACTCGCCTTTCCGATCGACCGCGCCTGACGAAAGGGCCTGACGAACGAGCGGAGTCACCGCATCTCAAGTGTCTGGGGCATCTTGCCCCAGCCCTCTCACTCCGTACAACGGACTTCTCAGATCGCCATTTTGCGATCGCCATTTGACGTACGCGTTCATCCTGTCGCACGTTCCGATCCGTTTTCCGTCCCGAATTGCCTGGACGGGCGCGACAAACCAGCCCAGCCCGTCGAGTCACCAGCCGCGCCGGTCCGCGAAGAAGTGCCCCGTTCCCCCTAGGGGATGTTTTGGAGCGTAGCCGACGGTTGCCGGTATTCCGGCTACCCTGGCTACAACGGGTACCGATCCGAGTTCCTCGGTCGAGCGCATCGTCCCATCGGCACTAACCGACGTCGCCGAGACCGAAACTGAAACGGCGAGGAATCATGGCGATCGAACCGGCGTTCGTGTGCTGTACGCGTGGCAGTCCGCCGTGAGCGGTTGATTTGCAAAGAAGGCCCACTTCGGGGCAGCAAAAACTGCTACTCGTTCGCCGAGCGATGGAAGTGCACATGTTTCCATTCGCCATTGCGGCGATGCCAGACCCGGGATTCCTCATAACGGGACGTGTGCGGAGTCCCTTGTGCGTCGACCGATTGCGTCAAACGCACGTAACTTACCACCGCCGCGTCTGGCCCCAGCAGGCGAACATGGGGTTGGGTGACGGTAATCTGTCGCCGGCCGGGCGACGCCAGATCGAAATAGAACTGATGAAACGACATTCCTTCCACCAGCTGTCCCCGCGCCTCAGGCTCGAAACAGGTCAACGATGGATCACAAAACGCCGCGTAGGTTGGCCAGTCGCCGGTAACGATCGCATTCAGCAATCGCTGCGTGAGCGCCAGTAGTTCATTTACGATCCGCGAATCATCCGCCATAGTTACGCGCCTCAAACGGTCTCGAGGATTCGATCCAGTATCCGAAACGTGTGTGGGTACTCATTTTTTTCGTCGGCGGCGTGGCGTTCGTCAAGCACCATTTGCCAGCGAGCGCATTCGAGCGTCGGGAACCAGGTATCGCCTGCCAGTTCGGCGTCGACAATCGTCAGGTAAATACGATCGACCCGCGACATCGCTTCGGCATAGATCTGGCCGCCCCCCACCACGAAAACTTCCGAATCGCCCTGGCACAACCGCAGGGCCTGATCCAGGCCTGGTGCGATCAGCACGCCCGCCGACCGGTAGTCAGGACTGCGGCTGAGCACGATCGTTGTTCGACCGGGGAGAACTCGTCCGATCGACTCAAAAGTGGCCCGACCCATGATCAGGTGGTGGCCCATGGTCAGCTGCTTGAATCGACGCAGATCGGCCGACAAACGCCAGGGCAATCCGCCCTCTCTGCCAATCAACCGTCCCCGGTCCATTGCCACAATCATCGACAAACGCATCGGAACCCCCAGTCCAGCGGATGGAAGGAATCAAGAATAACCGAAAGTGCCAACGACCGGGCGAAACGCTAAACCGAAACCGGGGCTGGAATGTGCGGGTGAGGGTCATAATCACACAATTCGAAGTCCTCGAAGCGGAACTGGAACAACGAATCGACGGCGGGGTTCAAACGCATGATTGGCAGCGGGCGAGGCTCGCGCGTGAGCTGGATACGGGCCTGATCCAGATGGTTCGAATAAAGGTGGGCATCACCGAAGGTGTGCACGAACTCGCCCGGCTGCAGACCGCTTACCTGCGCGACCATCAGCGTCAGCAGTGCATACGAGGCGATGTTAAATGGAACACCCAGGAATACATCTGCACTGCGTTGGTAGAGCTGGCAGGATAATCGCCCGTCGGCCACGTAAAACTGAAACAGCAAATGGCAAGGCGGTAAAGCCATCCGCGGCAGATCGGAGACGTTCCAGGCACTGACGATCAATCGCCGCGAATCGGGATTCTGACGAATCTGATCGAGTACCTCCTGGATCTGGTCGATCGACTCACCGCCCGCGCCGGACCACGAGCGCCACTGGTGCCCATAGACAGGACCCAATTCTCCCTGCTCATCGGCCCACTCGTCCCATATCCGCACTTTGTTTTCCCGCAGGTAGCGCACATTCGTTTCTCCCCGCAGGAACCAGAGCAGTTCGTGAATAATCGAACGAAGGTGGAGCTTCTTGGTGGTCAAGAGCGGAAAACCGGCTTGCAGGTCAAACCGCATCTGGTACCCGAAAATGCTCAATGTCCCCGTCCCGGTCCGGTCGGACTTGGCATTTCCGTGCTCGATGATATGCCGCAACAAATCCAGGTATTGGCGCATGCGATGTCTTTTAATGCTTGATGCCCCGTCCGGCAAGTCCCAGCGAGGTCCACTTCCTTGGGTTCCCCGTTGATCGAAGGCGGACCACCCTCCGGCCGAGGCGGGGAGGGCGATGGGGAAGAGGGTTCTCGCAAAGGCGGCAAGGCCAGCGGCCTGATCTCGCAGCGCGTGATCGTCAATCGGCGTTCACCAGGCGGAGTGGAGGATTTCCAGCAGGTCCGATTCGGTGGTAGCTCGGCGGTTGACTTGCCGGAGGCGTCCGATGGCGAATGCTTTGGCTGCGAAGCCGGGTAACTGGTCGCGTGTTCCGCCGAGATCGCGAATGCGGGTGGGGATGCCGATCCGGGCGCGCAATTGCTCGATGGCGGCGATGCCGGACTCGGCCAATTCGAGTTCGCTTTGCCCGTCGCCCGCCACGCCGAGCCGCCGCGCGATTTGGGCCATCTCCGGCGCACATTGGGGCAAGTTGAATCGCATCACGTAAGGCAGCAGCAGGCCGTTTCCCGCGCCGTGGGAACAATGCAGCGAGCCGCCCAGGGGATATTCGAGCGCATGGACCAGGGCCACCGCGGCATTTGAAAATGCCAGGCCGGCCAGGGTGGCTGCCAGCGCCATCCCCTCCCGCGCCGCTCGGTTTCCCGGCTCGTTCACGGCACACTCCAGATGCCGCCCGATCAGTTCGATCGCACGCTCCGCCAGGCAATCGGCCAGAGGAAATTTGCCCTCGTACGCCTTGAAATCGCCCAGAGCCGGATCGAGTTGCCGGTAGTCGATCGCGGTATAGGCTTCGATCGCATGGGTCAATGCGTCGATACCGCTGTCGGCCGTCACCGATCGTGGGCAAGTCATCGTCAGCCCGGGATCGACAATCGCGATCGCCGGTCGCAGGTACTGGCTCAACGTACTGACCTTGATCTGGTTGGCGGCGTCGGTGACCACCGCGGCGTGGGAAACTTCGCTGCCGGTGCCCGCCGTTGTGGGAATGCAGACCAGCGGCAAGACGGGACCGGGGACGCGATCCCAACCGAAATAATCGCGCGGGTGCCCGCCATGCGTCACCGCCACAGCGGTTACCTTGGCCAGATCGATATTGCTGCCGCCTCCGATCGCGAGGATCAGATCGGGGGGCTGGGCTCGCGCGCGGGAAACGGCCTGTTCCGCCACCGACAACGACGGCTCCGCTTCGCCGTCCTCAAACAGGTCCAGGCGGAATTCGCCTTTCGGCAACGTGCTCAGCACGCGATCCACGACGCCCGCGTCGATCAGCCGCCGGTCCGTAACAACGAACAGCGATTGCCAGTTTCGCCGGCGCAGCAGCGGCGGAAGTTGATCGACGGCGTCGAACCCGAACAACAACTGTCCGGCGGAATGGAAATTCCATGTCGTCCGCATGCAGCTTACTTGCCCATCAATTTCTGCAGCAGCGTGGCGACCAACTCCGGATTATCCTGCGTCACAAGATGATCGATCGTGGGCTGCGCGACCTTCAGACTCTGCAGGTGCAATACGATATTTTTCCAATGCTGTTGGCGTTTTTTTCCCTGGGCGAGATAGAGATCACCCACCAGTTCCTGAAGGCGCTGGACGGCGATTTCCGAGCGCTGATCATAATACCGCTTGATAATCTTCTCTTGATGCCGCGTGTAATTGGTCATGCTTGAACTGCCTCCCTGGCAATGCCAAATGTAACTTAACCTCGGAATGTGACCGCATGCGGCGTTACCCGATGGCGCTGGGGCGTTGTAGATTACCACGGGAAGTGGAAATTTCCCAGATTACCGCTCACTACTCGCTCAGCCCGAGTCGCCGGCGGGCCTCATGCCCCCAGGGACTCTCCGGTGCCAGACGCAGAAACGACCGCCAATGGGCCTCCGCGGCGGCCGTTTCGCGTCGATCGTCCAGCAGTCTCGCCAGATGGTAATGGACGTCAGGAAAATCGGGATGGCTGTCTAGAGCACCCTGGAAGGCGGCCAGAGCGTGCTCCGTATCTCCAAGTTCCAGCAGCAGGCACCCCAGATTGGCTCGCGCTTCAACGTAGTCCTCGTCGAGTTCCAAGGCGACAAAGTAGCGTTCCCGCGCCCCGGACAGGTCGCCCAGCCGATAGAGGATTTCCGCCAACTGGAAACAGAGTTCGGCCCGTGGACCGCCGGCGGCCATTGCGGCACGCAGCATTTCGGCTGCTTCCGGCAATTCGCCACGATCTTCCAGGAGGTGCGCAAGGTCGACCAGTTTCGCTGGCGACGGTGGCCCGTCGCGCGCGATACCGATCGACCCGTCGGAGGCAGCTTGATCTGCGGATCGGCCAGCCGATCCGCCGTCGCCCGGCGTCCGTTCGACTTCCACACCGCGGGGGGGCTCCCGCGAGAAGTCGGCTCGATGCGATTGCCGTTCGCCGGCCGCGAAATCAAATCGGCGCTGGCCTCCCGGTTCGAGTAGGCCTTCCTCGTGGCGCACGAGCAGATCGCGCCCCTCGACGATCACGGAGAGCTGGGCGAGCGGCCGCTGCACACCCGGTACCCAACGAGCCAATTCTCGCAATTGCCGTTCAATCTCCGCCGGCGAGACGCCTGCCGCGACAAGTTCCGCCAGCCGACGTGCCGTGGCGACTTCCTGGAAATCGAAATAGGGCAGACGGTGAACTTCCCGGGCGGGCACGATCAGCCCGCGGCGCCACCAGCGGCGGATCGTCGACAGTTTCACCCCGAACCACTGCGCCAGCATCGCCGGTGTGTACAGACGCCGCACATCGTGCGACTCGTCGATCATTCCCAACCGCTGCCAGAGTTCCGTCTCGCTGACGATCTCCAATTCGCCCCGCGCTGCGCGCTCTTCGAGCTGTGCGTCCAGCAACGCCCCTCGCCCCACAGGGATTTCGTCCGCGCCGATGACGACCAGTTGGGTTCGTGCGTCGTGCGGATCACAGAGAACGCCGCCATGCTCCCGCACCCAGGCCGGGATCTCTCGCCGAGTCCAACCGCCCAGTCGACCAAGAAACGCTACGTGAATTCCCCGCAGTGACCAAGCCGTACTGGAATCGTCCGACATCGGCGGAACCGCCTCAAGTCGTTTTGTTGCGGCGAATCAGCGACGGCGTGAAACCGGTCTTGCTTGTTGAGCCAGTGGCCGATTCGTTTGACTTCTCTCCGTCCAGCTGCGGACCCTGCAATTCCGGTTCAATCTTTGGCTTGCCGGTTGGGTCGGAGTCCTTCGGTGATTTGTCGCCGTCCGCCGCGGAACCGGCCGGTTTCCCCGCATCCGGCTTCCCTGAATCTTGCTTTCCCGCATCCCCCGAAGCGCCCGGAGCAGGTTTTCCAGCGTCTGATTTCGAGTCGCCGTCGGCTCCGCTCGAAGCGGAATCGCCGTCCCCTTTGGTCGGCTCTTCCTTCTTGCCACTCGCGCTCTCGGGCTTCCCGTTCTTTTCGGGCGTCTCCGCTTTCTTGACCCTCACCTCGCCGCGACGGCTGGTGCTCGGGACAAGATCACGACCATAGGCATCCACGGGAATCTTCGACACCACGGTACGCGGAACGCGTTCCGTCGACTCATAGCGGACCCACTCACCGACCCTCTTCGGTTCGCGGACGGTTTTCGTTTCCATCTGAGTCCGCAGAACCTTGACCTTCACCGGTTCTTCGACTTCCTCGTATCGAATTCGTCGCGTTTCGATCGGGATCTCGCGGACCTCTTCGTGTTCGACCCAACGCTGCACAGGAACTTCGTATTTTTCCACCACCGTCCGACGAACTGTCACGGGCACTTCGCGCTCCTCAATCACCTGTTCGTACTTCAAGACTTTGACCGGGATCTGCTCCTTCACGACTTCCTGTTGGTAGGTTGTCACTTCGTACGGAACGCGCTGCGTCACGACTTTTCCGACATACTGCGTCACCGGCACCTGCTGGGCAACGATGTTGGGTACGTACTGCTGTTGGACCGCATAGGTTCCAGGCAATTGTGTCGGTACCCAATGCAAACCGCTTCGATGCCATACGGGAGCACCGGTCGCCGGTTCGGGGTAGTAGGCGCCAGGTACCCATTTCAATCGATTGCGGACCGGCCCTGGCTGGAAAACTTGATTCTGAACGTACTGCCCCTGGTCGACATACTGGGTGTGCAGCGTCGTCTGTGGCTCGTACGTGAGGTACTGCTGGTCCTGGACCATGGTCTGCGTATGCGGGCGCTGCACGACGTAACTCTGCTCACGAACCTCGTCCGTCCAGACGGGCCGCAGCGTGGTATATCGTTCGGTCCGCATTTCCGTTTCGGGAACGTACGTCGTCCGTTCCCGCAATTCGGTTTCCATGACCGGTTTGCGAACGATCACCCGCTCCTGGCGCGACGAAGTTTCGATCACGGGCCGCGCAACCGTGTACCGGCGCACGTGCTCCTCCGTGGTCCAGACAGGTCTTTCCACGCGCACCTGCCGTTCCTCGAAGATCTGCCGGGTCTCCCAACGGTAGACCGTTGTGGGACGCTCTTCGACGACCGTTCGGTATTCGAGGCGATAGTGATCGACACAGTCCTGGGCGTTGACCGTACCCGCGAACTGGATCGTGCCGGCGATCCAGGCTACAACGGCGGAGACACCGGTTGCGAGAAGGGACGGCGCATGCAGAAGTGGACGGTTCATTGCTTTTCTCACCCTTACCCCAAAGCGCGCGGCACGCTACGGCGCGCCGCATTCAGTAATGCTTCCTACAATGGAGTCTGTAGGACGATCAAGATGTACGCAAACGGAAATCGGGGCGCGTCGCTGCTAGCATCGCCGCGAAACATTGAGCCAGCAACGCCTTAGGATGAAAGAAAAATTTCTGAAGTTTTTTTGCAACTGTGCCGACAACAAGTTGCCCGTTTGCATCGTGGCGAGCGACAGTCTTTGCCCGACGCGCAAAGTTTGCGCCACCGTCATAAACGGACCGGCCAGGGTGTAGGACGGACACCTTGTCCGTGTAGGACGGACACCTTGTCCGTCCGAGTGGGATCAGGCGGACAAGATGTCCATCTTACGTCTTGATTTCGGACGGGCCCTGCCGAAGCGCCGGGGCGCCGGTAGACCGGCAATCGATATTGTTACAATCCAGCCGGAGAGTTAGGATACGTCGCCCCCAAAGCACGTGACCGGGGGAACGTACTGTGGGAAGGATTCCGACGATGGTGCTCACGCTGGCTGAGCTTGCCGCGCTTGTCGATGGTCAGTTGGTTGGCGATCCCGCCCAGGTGATTTCGGGCGCTGCGATCATTCGCGACGCGATTCCGGGGCAAATTACACTTGCGGACAAGCCGAAGACACTGGCGCAATTGTCCGAATCGCGGGCATCGGCCGTGGTGGTGGGACCCGGCATGGAAGCGTCGGGTGTGCCTTACATTCGCGTGACGGACGTGCACCGTTCTTTCGCTCGGATTGTCGCTCGATTTCATCCGCCGCAGGCAACCTCGCGGTCGGGCGTCAGCCCTCAGGCGAACGTGCATCCTACGGCGCGAATTGGTGATGACTGCGAGATCCAGGCGGGCGCCTGGATCGGCGAGGAAGTCGAGGTCGGCGAGGGGGCGACGATTCACTCTGGCGTACGGATCATGTCGCGTTGTCGGATCGGCGCGCGAACGACGTTGTTTCCCAATGTGGTCGTCTATGAGAACTGCGTGGTCGGCGCGCGTTGTCTGTTGCATGCGGGAGTTGTGATTGGCGCTTATGGATTCGGCTACGAGACCATCCAGGGCCGGCACCAGCTTTCCGCACAACTGGGGCACGCCGAATTGGGCGACGATGTGGAAGTCGGAGCCTGTTCGACGATCGACCGCGGGACGTACGGGCCGACGACGGTCGGCGAAGGTACAAAAATCGACAATCATGTGATGATCGCCCACAATTGCCGCATCGGGCGGCACAACATCATTTGTTCCCAGGTGGGAATTGCCGGCAGCTGCACGACGGGTGACTACGTGGTGTTGGCGGGACAGGTCGGCATTCGCGATCATGTGCGGATCGGCGATCGGGCGGTGGTGGGAGCGCAGGCCGGGGTGATGTGCGACATCCCTGCCGGCTCGCATTACCTCGGTTCACCAGCGATGCCGGAGCGTGAACAGATGCATATCTTTGCCGCGGAGGCGCGGTTGCCGGAGATGCGAAAGCAGTTGAAGGCACTCCAGCGTATGGTGGAAAGTCTGGCGTCCACACCGTCCGCTCCTTCGCGTCATGATGCGGCGTGACGATGAATGGTATCGGCTCCCTGCCATCGGCCCCGCGACTTGGATTACTGGCGGGCTGGGGACGATTCCCTGTCGCGGTGGCGGAAGCAGCCGTGCGACGCGGCTTCGACGTCTTCTGCCTGGGAATTCGCGACCATGCGGACGGCGAGGCGCTGCGGGTGATTTGCCGCGATTATCGGGAAATCGGACTGGCCCGACTGGGTGCCGCCATCCGTTACTTTCGTGGGCGCGGGATCACGCAGGCGACGATGGCGGGCAAGATCCACAAGGTGCGACTGTTCCAACGTTTCGCGTGGTTGAAGCATATCCCCGACTGGAAATGCCTGACGACGTTTTATCCTCATTTCATCCGCGGAACGCGTGACCGCCGAGACGATACCTTGTTGACGGCGATTGTCGAGGCTTACGCCGCCGACGGGATCACGTTCGCGCCCGCAACCGACTTTGCGCCGGAGTTACTCGTGAAACTGGGACACCTTGCCGGACCCGCTTTGAGCGAATCACAGCAGGCGGACATTCAATTCGGCTGGCGGATCGCCAAAGACCTGGGGCGGCTCGATATCGGCCAGACCGTCGCTGTCAAAGGGCAGACGGTGCTGGCCGTCGAGGCGATTGAAGGAACAGACGCCTGTATTCGTCGCGCGGGCGAACTTTGTACGTCCGGCGGTTTCACTGTCGTCAAGGTCGCCAAACCACAGCAAGACATGCGGTTCGACGTACCGACGGTCGGAATGCACACGCTCGATTCGCTGGCCACCGCCGGCGCCAAGGTTCTGGCGGTCGAAGCCGGAAAGACAATCCTTGTGGATCAGCAGGAATGTCTTCGCCGCGCCGACGACTTGAAATTGACGATCGTCGCCCTGGACTGATCGGCGCAGGGCTGTGCCGCTGATGGAAAACCCGAGTGCCTTCAACGGGTCGTTGTTCCAAGATTCCGTTGGGGCTGGAAGCCCCAACCACGAGTTCCCCGTTCCCCGTTCCCTACTTCGCCAGGCTTGCGCAAACCATTGTTTCGTCGTTGCGGATGAAGATATGGCGGCCAGCGAAGGCCGGGTGGGACCAGCAGACGCCGTTGCGCTGGTTGAGTTGTTCACGGGTGGGAGCGATCAGCTGCGCGCGGCTGATTTCCTGGAATCCTTTGGGGCTGAGTCGGCTGATAATCAGTTCCCCTCGCTCGTTGAACATCCAAACGTTGTCGGCATTGCGGACGAAGTGAATGGTACTCCAGCGCGCCTTGGGGGTCGCTCGCAGGTCCTCCCAGACGCGTTCGCCGGTGCGAGCGTCGAGGCAACGTAATTCGCCATAGCTGTCGACACCGTAAATATGATCGTCGATGAACAGCGGCGTCGAGATGATCGATTGCAGCGCGTCGGTCTGGGTTTCGCTGGCTCCACAGCGTTGCCAGGCCCGTTCCACGGCGGCGCTGTTCCGATTCAGGTTCAGCAGCAGAGAGCCGTCATAGAAGGATGTGACGAACAGGCGCCCTTTATCGACGATCGGCGTTGCGACGCCGATCGGCATTTTACGCGGCTTGAATTCGTATCGCCACAGCGGGCTGCCGTCGGCGGCGCGCAGTCCGGCAACCGAATCCCCGGTCCAGCAAACCACGACGTTCTCACCTGCCTGTTCGACGACGATCGGCGACGAATATTGACCGCGATCGTTCAGAGAACGCCATTTTTCCTTTCCGTTATGCCTGTCGAGCCCGACGACGCAGGCGCCTTGCGAGCCGCCGATATGCAGAATCACCGTCGAATCGACGATGAGCGGCGCGGCGGCGATCCCCCAGATCGGCATTTCGATCTGGTAGTCGCGATTCAGGTCGCGCTGCCAGACGACGCGCCCGCTTTGCAGTTCGAGGCAGTGCATATGCCCCATCGCGCCAAGCGCAAAAACGAATCCGCCGTCGAGCGTGGCATTCGCGCGAGGCCCCGCGGTGTAGCCGATCTTCTGGTACTCGCAGGGGTAGGCGAAGTTCCAGAGTTCTTTTCCGGTTTCCGCATCGAAGCACAGCACGCGTTCCACGGACGGATCGGTATCCTTGGGCCGATCGGTAATGACGACCCGCCCGGCCGCCACGGAGGGACCGCTATAGCCGGGGCCGACTGGCACCGACCATTTCCAGGGGATTTTGGGGCTGGAAAACGACTCGACGATTCCCGATTCGGTCCAGGTGCCATCCCGACGCGGCCCGCGCCATTGCGGCCAATCGTTGCCCGCCGCGGGGGCTCGCGTCAATGTCCCGATCGTGGTTGCAAACAGAAAAGTGGCCAAGCGAAGGAACCGCATTGGTGCTATTAACTCCGGCGAAGTAAACTCATGGCAGCCGTAGTTATAGTCGATTTGCTCGTCGGGCGGGCACGTGGCCGCGGCTGTTCCGATGCGAACCGGGAGCCCGCCTGATCGATGTCGACATTGATTGAAGCCTGTGTGGACAGTGTGGAATCGGCGATGGCGGCCGAGTCGGCCGGTGCGCACCGCCTGGAACTTTGCGGCAATCTCGCGGAAGGGGGTTGTACGCCCAGCCTGGGACTGCTCGACGTCGTGCTCCAGCGCGTGGTGATTCCAGTGATGGTCATGATCCGTCCGCGAGGCGGCGATTTTTGCTATTCCGACGACGAGTTCCTCGTCATGGAAACCGACCTGCGGCAGGCGCGCGAGCATGGCGCTGACGGTGCCGTGTTCGGCCTGCTGACGCTCGACGGCGAAGTCGATTTACCACGCACGCAACGGATGGTCGAGCTTGCCCAACCGTTGGACTGCACATTCCATCGCGCGTTCGATCTCGCCGTTGATCCGCTCGCCGCCGTGGAACAATTGATCGCGTCGGGGGTTACGCGCCTGCTCAGTTCCGGCCAGCAGGCGACGGCCATTGCGGGCCGCGAGTGTCTGCGGCGGCTTGTCGACCGAGCGGCCGGCCGAATTAAAATCATGGCGGGTGGCGGAGTGCGCCCCGAGCATGTTGGCGACCTGGTCCGAGAAACCGGCGTGCGGGAAGTCCATGTCAACGGCGGCGCCACGCGCCGCAGTCCGATGCGATTTCGCCGCGACGGATTGTGTTTCGGGTTGGAGACCATCGGCGACGAGTACCGCACGGCCGGCGAGAACAGTCAACGTATCCGGCAATGCGTTGCTCAACTCGATTCCCTTGCGCAGCCGGGCGGACGCCAATAGAGCCTGGCTTTAACTCGGGCGTTGCCGGCCGCTTTCAACAGACGCCGCCGAGCTTCTGGCTTGCGTACCGGGCAGATGCCAGATTGCACCCGCGGGAATGGGCGCCCGGATTTCATTGCGGGGCGGTTGCGGTTGCCGATGCCAATGTTGATTCACCAGGCGGAAGACGACCTTGGCAACAATCAAGCCCACAAAAATAAGCGTACCCCATCCGGCCTTGTTTGATGGCTTGACCGGTTTCGGCACGATCACCGGCGGGCGGGCCATGGTCGGGGGCGGCCGATCGCGTTCACTGCCCCACGGTTGCTGTTCCAGGCTGGACGGAAGTTCCCGCAGCGGCGGTACCGCGGGGACGGTGGGGGCCGGCGGTACGGTGGCGCTCGGTAACGATCGTGAAGGCGGCGCCGCATCGCGGCCCGGGGACAATGGCGTTGGGCCGAGCTCCGAGGCCCGAAACTCGTAACGGCAGGCCGGGCAGCGGCAACGCGGGTTCACCAACCCTTCGCGGATGTGCAGCATTTGGCCACAGTTTGGGCAAGCGATTTCCATCGATCGATACCCTTGGGATAACTTTCTAATGCCCCCTCCACCAGGATAGCATGCTGTCTGGCAGCGAAAAGGCCATTCGTCCGGGAGGTAGGCGCCCGGCGCCGGGGCGTCAGGAATCGTGCGTCGGGCGTCGTGAGTCGGGCGAATCCTTCCCCCCTTGGAAACCTGCTTCCCTAATTTGTCCCCCTTGGATTATGATAGTATCCGCGCTGGGCCTGCTCAGGTTTCGATCGATCGCCACGTTCTGTGGTACGAAGGCTGAGCGGTTGCCGGCAAAGTTGGCGGATCCTTTTCGACTTGATTCCCGTGCATGAAGGCGGCATTTCCGCGGTTCGTTCGCTGCGTTTCGAACGGGCAGTTGCGGCATGCCGCGAGAAGCCTATTTGATGACGACTCTATCAGGAAGCACTTCGGACGCCTCGTTCCCCGCTGCCACCGACCGCTCCATGACATCCTCGAATCCCAGTTCGCCGCGGAGAGCGAGTTCGACCGTTGGTCGCGACGGCGATTCGTCGGCGGAACTGAAAAGTCTTTCGGAGCAGGACACGTTGGAACTTGTGTCGTTGTTCAAGCTGCTGGCGGACGAGACCCGGTTGCACGTGTTGTACTATCTGACGCAGTGCCAGGAACTGAACGTCGGCGCGATCTGCCGGCTGTTGGGTCAGAGTCAGCCAGCGGTCAGCCATCATCTGGCACTGCTCAAAGGCGCCGGGCTGATCGACATGCGCCGCGCCGGGAAACACAATTACTATCGCGTGGTGCCGCACAAGATTCGAGAGCACCTCGATACGCTGTTCACTGCGCTGCCAAGCAGGTGAGACGAAGTTGTCAGTCGTTGGCTGTCGCGAGCCGGTTCCGACTTTTCACCTCACTTCACTTCACTTCCGTTCGCTCCTCGCCGAAGTTCATTTTTCGATTGGGGCTGACGAACATCCAGAGCAGCAGATTGCAAGCGAGGCTCGCGGCGGCGATCAGGAATATGACACGCCATTGTCCGGCTTTGGCGAAGCCGCCGATCGCACCGGAGAAATAGGCTGCCGAGAGATTGCCGCACATATTAGCGAAGCCGAGTACGGCGGCAACGCGAGGTCCCGCGATATCCTGGTACACTGCCCAGAGCGCACCCAACCCGAAATCGATCAGGAAGCCGATGGCAGCGAACAGGGCGATCAGCAGCAGCCAGTGGTCGGCCGCGAGAGCGACACAATAAACAGCCGCCGCCGCTCCGCTGGCAATCGCACCCGTCAAGCGGCGACCCCAGACCAGTCCATACCTGCGAACGAATCGATCGGCCGCCACGCCGCCACTCAGTCCGCCCATCATGCTGGCGATCGTTGGGATGGCCGCCAGAAAACCGATCGTGCTTAGTGGAATACCGTGCACTTCGCGGAAATAGGTCGGCAGGAATGTCACCAGAAAAATCCAGCCGACGTTGACGAGCACGCTGATAATGCACATCAGCCACATGGTGGGGCTGATGATGATCTGCATCAAAATTTCACCAAACTCGCGTAAAACACCTCCTGCCCCTGATCGCTGGTGTGATGGAAGTTTGTCGCCGAACGATGCAGGGTCGGTGGGCGCGGTCAATGTTCCCTCGATCAGTTGGCGTTCCGCTGCATTGCAACCTGGATGCTGCCGGGGGCGATCGCGGCACTGGAGCCGGAAACCAATCGACCAGAACAGGCCCAGCAATCCGTACAGGCAGAACACGGGGCGCCATTGGCCGGTAGTCCATCCGAACAACAGTCCGACCAGCAGCATCAAATAGGGCGTCAGAGTCACCGCCATCAGGTTTCCCGCGCGACCGCCCATGGCAACCAGGCTGTTGGCGAATCCGCGGCGTGAAATAGGAAACCAGTTCTTGTTGTTGGACGCAGCACATGGGTAGGCACCGGCCTGAGCCAGCCCGAGCAAGGAACGGAAGAGGATCAATGACGCCAGGCCCGTCGCCGTGCTCATACCGATCAAAGCCAGCGACCAGAGGAACACATACAGCGGCAGGGTAATGCGGGCGCCCCAGCGATCGGACATCCAGCCGGTCGGCACTTGCGCCAGTGCGTAGACATAGAAAAAAGCGCTGGTGACATGCCCCATATCCTGGTTATCGAGTTGAAGTTCGCCGCGAATTTCCGGCAGAGCGACCGTCATTGCGAAACGATCGAGATAGAGCAGTACCGACATGCCGAACGAGTAGACCAGCACGAAGTAGCGCACGCGCGTCGGTTGTTCGTGCGGCGCATCGATCGGCCCCGGGGAGAATTCGGCGTGCGATGGCAGGTAGGGATTGGTTGCGCCGGATGCCATGGTTGGACTCGTGAGTTCCGCCGAAATCGCATATAGTGCACCGAGCTTGGCTCCAGGAGTTTAAGGACGCTCGTCGTGAAAAGCAACCAAGCAGCCGCTTCCCGGGAAACGATCGATGCCAACCGTTGAGGATTTCCGCCGATACCTCGAAGCTTTCGCCCCCTTGCCACTTGCCGAAACCTGGGACAATGTCGGGCTGCTCGTGGGGAGCGACCAGCAGCAGGTCGAGCGGGTGATGACCTGCCTTACGATCACTCCGGAATCGCTCGACGAAGCACGAAACCGCCAGGCCAACCTGATCGTTACCCATCATCCGTTGCCATTCCGTCCTTTGCAGAAGATTACCACGGATTCGACAACCGGCACCTTGATCCTCCGGGCAGTGCGCGACGGGATTTCGATCTTCAGTCCGCATACGGCGTTTGACTCGGCAGGTCAGGGAATCAACCAGCAGTTGGCGGTGGGAATCGGGCTGACGAAGGTCCGGCCGTTATCGGAATCGACGGTGTTGCCGGGGCTTGGTACGGGACGGATAGGAACGACCGCGCCAAATTCGACCGTATCGTCTCTGGTTCAGGAGATCAAAAAATTCCTGGCGATCGACCAGCTTCAGGCCGTCGGACAGCCATCGATGGCGATTCAGACGGTGGCGGTCGGTTGCGGCAGTGGCGGGTCGTTACTGGAAAGTGCGCGACGGGCCGGCTGCGAATTGCTGGTGACCGGCGAGGCCAGTTTCCATACCTGCCTGGAAGCAAAAGCGAACGGGATGGCGATGATTCTGACCGGCCATTTTGCGAGTGAACGATTTGCCGTCGTGAAACTCGCGGAGCTACTCGCGGCCCAGTTTTCTCAAACCGTGGTTTGGGCGAGTCGCGACGAGGCGGATCCCCTACGGTACGTATAGCTTTGCGAAGGGCAAATGCTTCAATCGATGCCAGGCCAAAGCCCTGTCGGCCAGGCATAACTTCCTGGCTTGACGTAATACCGAACCTGGTCGATGCCGGGATGCCGCAATTCACCGATTCCCGCTTCCTGCGCGTCGCCAAGCGCACAACTGTCGACGTTCAGGCGACGCAGGACGGCCGATGCGGTTGCACCTCCCTCCAGCAGCCACCGATTTACCGGCACGCGCTGCGCAACGTGTTCGGCCGCGGCCGCCAGTCCCTGCAGCAGCAGATCGGTACGGATCGGCGGATTGTTGCCGTTCGATTCCGCACCCAATTCGCCGATACCGATTCCGGCTCGTCCAGTATGGCGCAGGGTGGCGACGACGTCGTCGAGCCATTCCGAGTACGGCAGGAGGGCTGTCGGGTCGGATTCGTCCGCGCCCAACGATAGGTCACCCCACCAGGTCGGGGGCAATGCGAAAAGTTTTTGACCGCACGCCGTCGCCAGCGCCAGCCGTTCGGGCCAGGCAACGCGGCTTCCGCACACGAGCAGCTCCGCACCGCCGGCAAGCCCCCGCTTGCCGCCCAGGACCGGAGCGGGGCCATGGGGCAGGGCACGCGGCAGGTCATGGGGCACTGCATTGGGCGGAGCACAGGGCAGAGCCGCTGCGCCGCGAACCCGCAACAGGGCCTCGAAGAACTCCGCCGCTCCCGCAACAACTTCGTAGCCACTCGCCAGGTTGGCCAACCGCGTCAAATCGTCGTCGCAAGTGACGTCGGGAATCGCAATGCCTTCGCAGGGAGTGGGGCCAGGCGTCGCACCGGCGTGCAGCGGAATTCGCAGCACGGGCACCAGATCGCGCAGGTGGCACGATCGGCGCGGATGGTCGGGGTCGCGTGCGAGTGGAGACTGATCCAGTGGGGCTCCCTGGACAAAGTAACGCGAGCCGACGATGGTCCGCTGACGTCGAGGATTCGCGGGAACCAGCAATGCGCGACGTTGTCCCGCCGCGGCCAGCATCGCTTCGATCTCGAACCCCACCTGACCACGCAGTACGGAATCGACTTTCCTGTAGACCCACTCCGGCTGCCAGGTCAGCACGGTACGGTAGGTGTCGGCCATGCGTTGGCCGGCCATTTCGGCCGGAAGTGACCGTGTATTCAGGTCGATGGCGCAGAGGTCGACCTTGCGCGGTGGCTGGCCACGCCAGCGTACCTCGGCGGTCAAACCGGATTGGCGAGCGATATTCGCGAGCTCTGCTGCGCCCGACAGATCATCCGCGATCACGACGATCATGAAATCTCTGGTTGCGGCGGTATCGTGTATTGGTCCGGCATCTGTCCGGCACGGGATCGGTGCCCGACTGGCGCCAGGCGGGCCGCCAGCGTCACCGCCTCAAACAGGCTCTGGGGATTTGCCTTGCCCTGCCAGGCAATATCGAGTGCCGTGCCATGATCGACCGAGGTGCGGATGATCGGCAGGCCTAAGGTCGTATTGATGGCTGTGTCGAATGCCAGCATTTTCAGTGGGATGTGGCCCTGGTCGTGGTACATGCAGATATAGGCGTCCGTTTCCCGACGTCGTGCCGGTAGGAACGCGGTATCGGGTGGCAGCGGTCCGGTGAGAGTGATACCTTTGGCCCGTGCCAGCTCGATCGCCGGGACGATCACGCGGGGCTCTTCGTCGCCGAAGATTCCATTTTCGCCCGCGTGCGGATTGAGTCCACAGACGGTCAGGCGCGGTGGGCGGCCGTGCAAGCGACGCAGGGCGTCATCCGTCAGTTCGATCGCCTCCAGGATCCGGGCAGTGCTGAGCCGTTGCGGAACGTCGCGGTAGGCAATGTGCGTCGTCACGAAACTGCACGTGATCTCGGCGGAGGTCAACATCATGCAGGAACGCGCCGCGCCGGTCTTCTCCGCGAAAATCTCGGTATGGCCCGGGTATCTGTAGCCGGCCATGTGTAACGCTTCTTTGTTGATCGGTCCGGTGGAAACGGCATCCACTTCGCCGGCCAGCGCGGCACGGATCGATTCCTCGACGTACCTGAAACTGGCTCGCCCTGTCTCCGCGGTGATTCGCCCCGGTACAACGGTCGTTCCGTCGATCGCCGCCAGATCCAGAATCGTCGGCCCCTGAATCCCGGCACGATGCATCTGCCATTGATGGGATGTCATCACCTGGGCGGACAACGGAAGGTTGCAGGTAGCTGCGACGCGACGCATCACGTCGGCATCGCCGAACACGATCGGCACGCATTCGGCGTTGACCGTGGGATGGGACAGCATATGCAGGCAAACCTCCGGCCCGATTCCGGCTGGATCCCCCATCGTGACGGCGACGCGTGGCAGATCGTGCATGATTTCCCCTCCGCCGCATTTAAGAGCCAGGGCGGATAAATTGCAATGGCCGGTACCGCTGCCTTTTATCCGCTCGGAGCGGGCACTACATTGGTGCCATGAGAGATCAACGCACTCTGGTCCTTGGAACGCATAATCGGAAAAAGCTGGCCGAACTGGTCGAGTTGCTGGAGCCCCACGAGTTTCGATTGCGATCGGTATCGGAATACCCCGACGCGATCGTGGTGGAGGAATCGGGCTCGACGTTCACCGAAAACGCGGCGTTGAAGGCCTGCGAGCAGGCTCGTCGCCTGCACGCCTGGGTGTTGGGCGAGGACAGCGGCCTGCTGGTTGACGCGCTCGACGGCGCCCCGGGGGTCCATTCCGCCCGATATTCGGGGCCTGCCGCCACCGACGCATCGAACAATCAGAAGTTACTGGAAGCGCTCGCCGACGTGCCTTGGGAAAAACGCAATGCCCATTACGTTTGCCATATGTGCCTTTCCGATCCGCAGGGTGTCGTGCGCATCCGGTGCCAGGGAGAATGCCACGGTCGCATCCGGTTCGAACCTGGCGGCCAGGGTGGTTTCGGTTACGATCCGCTGTTTGATCTGCTGGAATACCACCAGACGTTTGGAGAATTGAGTTCGGCGGTGAAGGGTGTGATCAGCCACCGCAGTCGAGCGGTGCGGTTGTTTGTGCCGGCGCTGGTGCAACTGGTGGCGACCGGCGGTTGGCCGGTTTCCACGTCGTTCTCCACGCCGCCAGCGCATTCGGTTTCCACCGGAACGTAACCAGGCGTTGCCGGTTTGCCTCGCAGATGCAGGGATCCGCCAGCCGCGGCTCCCGGCGAAAGTCGAAAAATGGTCGCAAAAAAACAGCCGGTGAGCGACAAATGTCGCTCACCGGCCGCATGAAAATGGAGAACCAAATGATGCGCGGATTAGAGCAGCAATCGCCCATTTTGACAAGCCAATTTTTCAATTCCCCGCGGGTTGGTTTCGCCAGGAAAATGGCGAGCCGGCTGCTGCTGCTTTTGCTGTTGCCGACCGTGCCACAAACCGCACTGACCCGCGCGGTCGGATTGCCCGCGGCCCACGCGGCCGAACCGAGAGTCGGGCCGATCCGCGACTGGGCACGCAGCAATCTGCCGGACTTGCTTGGCCTTTATCGCCACTTGCACAGCCATCCCGAGCTGTCACTGAAAGAAAAAGAGACCGCCGAACGGTTCGCCGCGGAGCTGAAATCGGCGGGGCTCGAGGTCTCGACCAACGTAGGGGGCCACGGCGTGGTTGGAGTTTTGAAAAACGGAACGGGACCGACGGTAATGGTGCGCACCGACCTGGACGCACTTCCGGTGACGGAGAACACGGAACTCGCGTTTGCGTCGAAGGTGAAGGCGATCGACTCGAGCGGCGTCGAAGTCGGTGTGATGCACGCATGTGGACATGACATTCATATGACCAGCATTATCGGCGCCACGCGCTATCTGGCGGGGCACCGCGCCGACTGGAAGGGTACACTGGTGGTGATCGGACAGCCGGCGGAGGAGCGTGTGATGGGCGCCAAGGCGATGCTCGACGACGGCCTGTTCACTCGGTTTCCCCGGCCCGACTTTGCGCTGGCGTTGCATGTCGATGCCGCGCTGGAGGCCGGAAAGATCGGTTGTCGTCCCGGTTATGCGCTCGCGAATTCCGACAGCGTCGACATCACGCTGTTCGGCAAGGGAGGGCATGGGGCCTATCCGCATACCACGGTCGATCCGATCGTAACTGCAGCCCAACTGATCCTGGCGCTGCAGACGATCGTCAGTCGGGAAATTCGGCCCACGGAGCCGGCCGTTGTCACCGTCGGGTCGATTCACGCGGGCACCAAACACAACATCATCCCCGACCAATGCAAACTGCAACTGACGATTCGCAGCTATTCCGACGAAGTCCGCGAGCAGACACTGAAGGCCATCGAGCGCAAAGCCAAGGGGATCGCGATCAGCGCCGGCGCGCCGGAACCCGAAATCCAGGTAACCGATGGCACGCCGGCGCTCTACAATGACGACGGATTGACGGCGCGGGTCGACGCGATGTTCAAGGCAAACCTGGGCGCCGAAAATGTCACTCCGGCGGAACAGTCGATGGGCGGCGAGGACTTCAGCCGCTACGGCAAAGCCGGCGCGAAGATCTTGATGTTTCGCCTCGGTGCCGTCGACCTGAAACGGCTTCACGCGTACCGCGAACAAGGCCAGCCTCCTCCGTCACTGCACTCAGCGAAATTCTACCCGGACGCCGAGTTGACGCTGGAAACTGGCGTGGTCTCGATGAGCCTGGCGGCCCTGGAATTGCTGCAATGAACCGTTCGATCGGATCGCCGAAGTGAGCCGGTTTCAGATCGTTGCCGCACTGGGTTGGCTGTTGATGGCCGCGGCGGTCGTCGTGGCGATGGTGGTCGCGCGCGACCTGACGCTGGCCGCGTACGGTTCGCAGGCGGCGCGGCAGGAATGGGAAACGTGGAGGAAGGTGGCGCAGGAGCAGTCGCAGGGCGGCGGTCCTGTCCAACGGCGGGTCCCCAAGAGTGTCGAACCGCCGGCGCTGGTGCTGATGCGGGACCATTTCGCCGTGATTCTGCCGACGTTGATGGTGTTGCTATCGTGCGTCTACTTCACGTTGGCCTGGATGTTCGCCGGCGTCGTGCGCGCCAAACGGTCCGGACTGAACCGTGGTCAGAGAATGTCGATGCTTTTCAGCGAACCGCCACCCGAGGCTTGAGCAGCGTTCAGACACCGTTGAGCAGCTTGGATCAGCGATTGCGGATCGAGATTTCTCGCAGGTACCCCGACCGTGGCCACACCGATCGAGAGCGTTACGCAAGCGGCTCCATGCGCGCCGGACCCATTCGCCGTTGTCGCCAGAGCCGGAAAGGCCGCGACCAGTGACGGTAAATTGGGAGTTTCCGGAGTTACTTGGGCCACGAGCGATCAATTCCAGTCAGAATCGCGGGAATTCGGCGTCTGGGATAGCCTAGCTCACAATCCGAGCCGCCGAAGACGACTTTTCGACGAACGGCGAATCGCCCGGCAGAACTAGTTTGGGCCGAGGATCACTTGTAGACCCCAAAGGCGATTTGTTACCATCCGCTGTCAAAGTTGTTAGAACCCGAACACCAAGCCGTGCCGAAGGAGCTGATTGTGGGAGTAAAGAAGACGGGAAAAGGACGAAGAAAACTGGGTCGTAAGAAACGCCGCATGCGCGCCCGAATTCGCCACCGCAAATGATGAAAGGGTGAAGGGTGAAGAGTGAAGGGTGAACTTCACTCTTCACCCTTCATACTTCCTTGGGCGCAGCTTGTGGAAGCTGTTGCCCTGTTGGAATGCATGCGCCAATGCCAGCAGGTCGGATTCACCGTAGAGCCGTCCCGTCATCGTCATCATCGATGGAATTTCCACCTCCTCGACCGACTCCGCCGATTTGGGCAGAACCACCGTCGGGTGACCGGTGAAATTGGTGATCATCAGATCGTCTCCGCCGACGTAGGCATCGACCGTCTGCATTAACTGATCCATCTGTTTCATCAACAGTCCCCGTACCCGATTCGCGCGCAGGTACTCGATCGCGGGAATGAACTGGCCGGCCCGGAAGGTATTGGGCCACGGGCCGATCCCTTCCAATTGACCCTGGCGAGTCAATTCGTCGAAGACCGCGGCTGCCTCGGTCACCAGAATCGTATCCAGCGAATCGATCGGTAACGTTCGCGGCAGTTCGATCGGCACCAACTGCACGCCGAGCTGTTTCCATCGGTCCAGCTGCGATTGTTCCTCCTTTTCCGGAAAGTAACCGACCCGCAACGAGGAGAGATCGCGTTCCACAGGCCAGGAAAATGGGCGATCGACCGCCGTCGGGTCCCGGCCGTCCGCGCCGTGAATGACATCCAGGACCAACGCGCAGTCCTCGACCGTCCTACAAATGGGGCCGATTTTGTCCAGACTCCAGCAGAGCGACATGCACCCGAATCGGCTCACTCTACCAAACGTCGGGCGCAGACCAGTTACTCGGCAGCGGCGACAGGGTGACACGATACTTCCCAGCGTCTCGGAACCGAGCGCGAATCCCACCAGTCCGGCGACGGTGGCCGCCGCAGAACCGGCCGATGAACCGCTCGATCCTTGCTCGGGGTTCCACGGATTGCGCGTCATGCCACCGAACCATTTGTCGCCCAACGCGAGAGCGCCGACGGAGAGTTTCGCGATCAATACTGCCCCGGCTTCCTCCAGGCGTTCGGCGACCGTCGCCTTCACATCCAACTGTTGTTGCTCGAACGGTACCGCTCCCCAGGTCGTGCGGTAGCCTGGATAGCTGATAATGTCTTTGGCCCCCCAGGGAATTCCATGCAACGGGCCTCGATAACGGCCCGCGGCGATTTCCCGATCGGCCTGCTCCGCCTGACGCAGCGCGAGTTCATCGGTGAAACTCACCACGCATTGGAGCGTGGCGTCATGCTTGTGCAGACGGTCGAGGTACAATCGCGTCAGTTCGCGCGACGAAATACGGCGTGATCGCAACAACGAAGCCAGATCCGCAACCGAAAGAAAAGCCAGGTCGTTGTCGTCTTCGGGACGTGCGATTTCCAAGTTCGTACTGGCCGGCATGGCGCCGCGCCGCACGTCGCCTTCACTCAATCGACCTGGCGTCGGGTTAAACCAGATTGCGGGCGGGTCGGCGTAGCCGATCTTGGCCGAACGCAGCGCGACAAGCTTCTCGTTACGATCCCGCACCGTCTTTAACGTCGCTTCCCGATCCTGTTCCGACAGCTTGATCCCGGCAATCCATTCCGCCTGCTGGATCATCTCTGCGGTGAAGGTCCCTCCTTCCTCGGCTTGCGCGGCCAGCGCTCGTCGAAAAACCGGGGTTCCGACTCCCGCCGCCGTCAATAGCCCCAGCACGCCTTTGCCGAGCGCTCCCCGTCGCGAAACCAGGTTGGCCGATGCAGCCGGCTGCCGATCGGACTGTTCCGCGACCGCCTCGCCAGGCACACCCGACAGTTCGTCTTCGCATATCTGGTCGCTGGCTGCCATCATATTCCTCGAATTGGTACGCCGAATCGTTTTCGTGTAATCGATGAACCCGCGGTCCGCGAGCCATCCTATGCGATCACCCTGCAGCGCTCCATACCGGGGACATCGGCGTCAAGAGGCCGTCGACGTCATCCATGGCCCGTCGTGCTGCCACAGCGCGCTCGTGGGCCGGCACTGGCTGGCGGATGGGTGGGTGCGTACGTCGGTGGGCGGCTGGCTGGGCCTCGGAATACCTCGGCCGACGCTACCGCATCGATTGCCGGCTTTGTTTTGACTGCCTGTCGATCGTACAATCGATTCGCGACGCGGCCCGTTCGCCAGGAATGCGATGCCGGTGTCGCAACAACGTGTTTGCCCTCACCCTCCAGGGAATCGCCATGCGAAGTATCGTTAGCGACCTGATCGACCCCGTTTTACTGTTGACGTTACTCGGACTTTTCCTGCTGCTGGCACTGTGGCGTCGTCGCGCCCAGACCGGGTCCGGCTCCGTCTTGTTCATGACCCTGATCTACCTGCTCACCGCCTTCGCCTGTACGCCTTATGGCGCCCACCTTTTGTTGCGGGAACTGGAACGTCCTTTCCCACCGCTCGCATCGCGCCCCGATGACCTCGACGCGGTTGTGGTCCTGGGCGGCGCACTGAACGCCGGCCCCGATCCTAAGACCTTGGGGGAACTCGGCGCGGACTCGCTTCGCCGCTGCGTCTATGCCGCTCAACTGTACCACGACGGCACGCGTATCCCGATCGTGGTCAGCGGCGGTAACCTCGACCCCGATCGTTTCGAATTCAGCATTGCCGAGGCGATGCGGGAATTTCTGATCGACCTTGGCGTACCCGAGGAGAACATCGTTCTGGAAGATCGTTCGAAAAACACGATGGAAAACGCAACATTTACCGCCAGGATTCTGCAGGAGCGAAAGCTGCGGCGCGTCGCCCTGGTCACCGACGGATCGCACTTGAAGCGCGCGGAGCGTTGTTTCCGGCTGCAGCCGGGTGACGTCGATCTCGTGCCGTGCGGCACGCATTACCGGGCGATCCGATCGCCGCTGGATCGCCGCCACCGCTGGCAGGCGTTTATTCCATGCACCTGGGCCGCTGACCATTGCCGGGCCGCGATTCACGAATTTGCCGGCATGGCATGGTACGCCTGGCAATGAGCCGATTAACACTCGTCGCCCGCGTGCCATTTCCGCGCGGCATCCAAGCGTCAGCTTCCGTCACCTCCACGAGAACCCACCACATGAACGCTCGCCTTCGCCCCCATTTCGCGCCACGGATCCACGCATGGACAGCCATTGCACTCCTGGCCTGCATTGATCTCGCCCCGATGGCATTTTCCGCTCGGTTCGCCCCCAAGTTTCTGAATAACTCTCTGGCCGCGAACGAATGGCAGGCTGCTGCGGGAAGCGTCAAGATCACGCCGGCCGAACCGATCTGGATGGCAGGCTACGGCAGCCGTAACAAACCCGCGGAGGGATTGATCAGCGACCTGTTCGCGAAAGTACTTGTCCTCCGGGATCCGCAAGGCCACCAGGGTGTGGTGCTCACGCTCGACCTGGTCGGCATCGACCGGAAGTTCTCGCAGTCGCTCTGCGCCCGCCTGGAGAAAGAGCTGTCAATTCAGCGCCACCAGGTCGCCCTCTGCGCGTCGCACACGCACTCGGGGCCCGTCGTCGGCAGAAATCTCGCTCCGATGCATTATGAATTGATTCCTCCCGATCAGCAGCAAAAAGTGGACGCTTACGCGGCGCAACTCGAAGCCGCCCTGGTGCAACTCGTTGCCGGAACCATACCGAAGCTGGAGCCTGTCGATCTGAGCTGGGACAGTGGGACAACCTCGTTCGCCGTCAATCGCCGCAATAACAACGAAGCGAAAGTGACGGAGCTGCGTACGCTCGGCCAACTCCAAGGGCCGTTCGACCACGACGTTCCCGTGTTGGCGGTGCGTGGCAAAGACGGAAAACTGCGCAGCGTCCTGTTCGGATATGCCTGTCATGCGACCGTCCTTAGCCTGTACGACTGGTGCGCCGATTATCCAGGATTCGCTCAGGCGGAACTGGAGCAGCTTGTTCCAGGCTGCGTTGCGCTGTTTTGGGCCGGCTGCGGAGCCGACCAGAACCCTCTGCCGCGCCGCGAAGTCGATCTGGCTCGAAAGTACGGCAGGCAACTCGCCCACGCCGTCAAGGAAACACTCGACCGGCCAATGCACCCCGTTTCCGGACAACTGCTCACTCAATATGCGGAAGTCCCGATCGCATTCGACGCAATTCCGACTCGAGATTACTGGGTCAAAGAGGCCGATTCCACCACCGCCTACGTCGCAGCCCGCGCCCGGATGATGCTCAGGGAACTCGATGCCGGACGCGCCATCCCCACGTCCTATCCGTACCCGGTTGCGACATGGCGCATCGGCTGGGATGTGCAATGGGTCGTCCTCGGTGGCGAAGTCGTCGTCGACTACGCACTACGGCTCAAACGCGAACGAACGAACACGCGTACTTGGGTCGCCGGTTACAGCAATGACGTCATGGCGTACATCCCGTCCGTACGCGTGCTCCTGGAGGGTGGATACGAGGGTTCCAGCTCCCAGCCACTCTACGGTCAACCGGCCCACTGGGCACCTTCGATCGAAAACACCATCGTCCGCGAAGTCCATCGCCAGCTCGGGCAGTGAGGGGAACGGGGAACGGGGAACGGGGAACGGGGGCGGTGATGCCCAGGGTGCCGCATTCCCACCGTGTGCCTTGGGTGAAGGAGTAGCCTTTGGGGCGTCCCGCTCTTATTTCACCATTCACTCTTCACCCTTC
>Ga0194121_10000839_pt1 | contig 53749 bp, 41 predicted proteins | sample TA2MahCa50mmetaG_FD_148609 | JGI IMG/M metagenome (GOLD analysis project Ga0194121, IMG submission 148609) | Freshwater microbial communities from Lake Tanganyika, Tanzania - TA2015020 Mahale Deep Cast 50m | ecosystem: Environmental > Aquatic > Freshwater > Lake | place: Tanzania: Lake...
AGCCGTAGGTGACAAATCTGGGGCAGGTGTCAATTGAATCTGTATGGGGGTTACCTTCCGATTGTTCGAGCGATGCGGGTCGCCCGACAAATTCTGCTCAGGATCGACAATGCTGATCAGATAATAAGGGCCAGAAACCCCATTCGGCAGGTTAAACGACAAATTTTTCGTGTATTGAGCCCCCGGGGCCAGGCTTCCCGAACTGGTCGACTGCGACAAAAGGGTTGCGTTAGCTAATGACTGGCTGTCGGCTGATAAATAGATCCGCTCATGCCACCACGAATTACTGGGTAGTGAATCGGGCCCAGCGTTATAAACCTGCAGGCTGGCCGAATAAGATTGACCAGATGATAAAGGTGCAGGAACCGTAAACTGTGTCACCTGCACATCGTAGGCAGGTCCAGCCAAGGGTCCGGATACAAAAACGGGGCGCGGTGCGAACATCCGTGAAGAACCTGAAAAGCCGTTATTACCTTCAAAAATGTATTCATATACCGATTGATTCATGTCGGTAACCGCATGAAAATGGAAGCGACCATTCAAGTTTGGCGCAACAAAAAGTCCACGGCGTACCACAGAATCACCCGCCGCAATCAGCCCATTAAATGGGGAGGCATTAACATTAATGAGAATAGAATGCGCCGAACCTCCTGGAGCGGTCGACACATACAACCGATCAGCGAACGATGCGGCAGATGGCCCTGTGCCACGGTTCACCACCGTCCACTCTACCTCATAAACAGAATCAGCCCTTAGGGTGTCGACCAGCGGTAATTGCAAACGACTAATCTGCAAATCGGGGTATGGGGAGAGGGTAATTTGGACAACATTTCCAAATCTTCTGTTGTTATTGTTGTATACATACTCAAATGCATCGCCTCGGGCGTTGGTGTGCACCATCAGGTAATAGGTCCCAAAAATTCCTTGAGGCAGAGTAACTGGCTGGTTTTGCGTGTAGGACTGACCTGGAATCAGCGGTAGAGCCCCTTGATAAACCGCCCTACCGCCCAATGAAATGGCCGTTGATCGGTTGAAGATGGTATCCGGACAAAGCCAAAGTGAATCGATCCATACCGGAGCGGAAGGTGGATTGGCACCACGGTTTCGTACCCGATACAAAAGAGAAACAGGTAGGCCCGACATACCCGTGGCGGCTACCACCACAGAATCCACCACCAAATCGGGTGGGGGCAACAAGGTGATTTCTGTGGCCATGCCCGCACCGCCCCGATTATTCTGCTCATCACGTTCTAGAATTACATCATCGCAGTCGGCCACTGCATGAAACCAATAAGTTCCCACCAGCTGGGAAGGTAGAACAAAACTTAAATTGACTGTTCGACTGCTGTCGCGGCGCAGGGGAGCCGACATATTGGCTCCTCCATTTTGAGTAGGATTGAGTGCGATGGCATTACTGGGAAAAAACACACTGTCTGGCGATATAAAATAACAATTTCGCCACTGGCTGCCGGGGGGGATGTCCACCTGACCTGTGTTTTTGTATATAACCGTAAGCGCCACCGTGTTTCCACTGAAGGTTGCTACAGGGGCTCCGACCGATTCAACTTTGAGGTCCGGAAGAGGTGATGGAACAATATTCAGAATTCCAAAAGCCGCGTTGTTGTCTTCACGCAGCTCAGGCATGCGCGCATCGGTGGTAAATCGGACGAGACCAGATGGGCAATAATTGCCAGGCTGACTGCATAAGATTGCATCCATATTATCCGCCACCACGAACAAATACATATTGCTCAAAATACGGGCTGGCAGTTCTACCCGAACCGTACGTAGATAAGATTGACCAGTATCAAGATAAGTTAAATTTTGAAAAGTACCCAGGAGGAAATCATCGAACTGGTTGAGGTTATTGTCGGTCGATATATATACGCGGTCATACCATACTGTGGCACCCGTTGTGTACTCACCCATGTTGCGAACACGATAAGTGATGTCGACCTGGCTGCCCGACAAGGCTGAGGTGGGCAGCAACAACGAATCTACGATAAGGTCAGGCAACGAACGATAGCCAAAAGTGAGGCTATCAGAAAAAGTATCGTAGCAACTGTTGCGCGCTGCCACTTGCCAGCGGTAATCTTCGCCCAGCAATAAGGCCTGAGTCCACAATACATTGATTCCGGCATTGGCTCTTGTGGGCTGAGCAGGCCGAGCCTCACCGACGCGCCATAGATAGAAATCATATTGAACAGCACCTGCCGAAACATCCCAACTGAAGTTTATCGGTGCTGTTAGGTTAAGCGAATTGTTGAGTGGAATCAGGTTTGTTGGAATGGCGGGTGGTATGGGTTGACGCACCTGAATGGCCACTGTATCATGAACCACGCAGCCGCTAGAAGCGGTGTATTGAACGGTGTAGGTGGTGGTAGACTGAGGTGCCACGCGGATCGAAGCGGTATTTTCACCCGTCGACCACAGTCCCTGAACAAAGCCTGTTGCGATCAACTCAGTTGAATCGCCCTGACAAAGGACAGAAAAGCCGTTGACCTGAATGCTGTCTGCATACCATTGAATGTTGCGTGAAGCCAAAATTCGTCCGTCGCAAACATCAGTATTCCCGACTGACGGGTTATAGTGGATAAGGTTGTATTGTCCACCCCGCTTAACATAAATCGAATCGCCCAGTTCACCAGTCGACCAAATATAAGAACCTGGAACCGAAGCGTAGAGCAAAAGGGAGTCACCTTGGCACAAACTACCTCCTCCCGAACCAGTTAGAATTGACACAGGACCGGGTGGCGTAGTTACCTGAACAGTAACACTTGCCGTTGAAAAACAACCACTTAATGCGGTGACCGTTACGCTGTAGGTGGTGGTGACTTGTGGATTAACCATCAAAACGCTGCCTGTAGCGCCATTGTTCCATGAATAAAATGCACCGCCCTGTGCCCTCAAGGTGACCTGTGTACCGGCACAGACGAAAGCCTGACTAGCCGAAGCGGCTGCCGCTACAGGAATTGAATCGAATTGAACACTTATAGAGGCCGAAGTATCTCTGCATCCCGCTGGAGTTGATACCACCACTCGGTATCGACCCCCCGCCCCCGCCATAAACAACGAATCCTGGGCACCTGCCAAGGTTACACCGTTCAGCTGCCATTGGTAGGAGTTGCCCGCTACATGACTGGCCTGAAGCAAGACCACATCGCCCGCACATCGTGAGGTGGGCGTAAGCGGCTGAATCTGGGCCACAGCGGCGGGGTGCACAACCACCTGTATGCTGTTAGAAAGCACACCGCAGGGCGACTGCCCGTCATACAATACCACGCTGTATTCGCCCGATTGCGTGGCTGCATATTCAAAGGCTGTAGCTCCAGGAATGTCAATGCCTTGGTTGCGCCATTGGTAAGCAGCAGCCGAACTTGCCACCGACCGCAATACTACCGCTGTGCCGCCGCAAACCACTGTATCGCCCAGGGCTGAGATGACTGCTTGATAGGCGGGCGTTGGATTCACTGTGAGGTGTAGGGTCACCATGCTATCGCAGCCCGCGGCGTTGACCAATGTCTGGGTATAGGTTCCCGTACTCGTTAAATTCAAACCAAAAAAGGAATAGGACGATGGCGCGCAAATATCAACAAACTGTTCGCTGCCACTCGAATGTAAACCTTCTATCGAGCCATCGGTGTAGGAGAGCGAATCAAAAATCTGGGCTGCGCTGTTGGCCAAGATCCCGATTGCCCGATCCCATACCAACCCGCTCGATCCAGTTCCTATTTGAATAAACCTCAATTCCTGAATCGTTCCATTTAAATTTGCTGAAGCAGTATCATACCAAGCCAAAACAACCGATCCTCCCGAGGAATGCAGGTTCGTACTTATGGACGCTATTTGCGGATCCGTATGAATAGCGTCCACAAATTGCAATAACTGGTTGTTGAAGTGAAGGTGCATGGTTATATCGCCGATATTTACGGCATTCGTGATGCTCACGGCCACCACTACAGTATCACCCAAGCAGGCCGATGTCGAACCCACCCCAATATTGGGGATCAACACGTTCAAAGCGGCTGACGACGACACTGACAAGCATTGACCAGCAACAGAAGCTTGAAGTCGGTACAGGTAACCACTCATAGCCGCTGTGATCCCTGTAATTTGGAGCTGTGGCGTAAATACCCCCAAATAGTGGCCAGCATCCTGTAGATCCATCCATGCATTCCCTCCGTCGGTACTCATCTGCCAACGATAAGCGCTCGCTCCTGTAACCGAAGCGCCCAAAGAGGTAGATCCGTAGATTGGTACGGTAAGCGTGCCCGTTAATCCACCGGCAAAAATGGGGAATGGGGCAACAGCGACGGAACCATTTAAAAAGATGGTCGAATCAAGAACTGCGAAATTGTAGTCGACGATTTCCGACTGAGCCACATTAAAAGAGAGGGCGGTGGATGCATGAGCCTGAAAGGAAAGATTGACCAACACATCATTCAATAGTGTCGCTGGGGTTTGGGTCGCGGCCCAAGCTATGCGTATTTCCGATGGTGAATAGGCAGAAACAATGAGCGAATCGGTAGTGAGGGCGGAGCCATTGGAACCCAAAAAAGTGAGCGCTGCGGGATCATATTGAATAGCCAGAGAGAGGGCACCAATCGAAGGGAAATTCCGCATGTTGATGGGCACTTGTATGGAAGCGCCGGCACAGGTACTGACACTATCCATACTAACAACTGGGTTTTGAGCCCACAATTGCGTATTGTGCAGACTGGCTAAAAAGAGGAGGCAACAAATACTCAGTTTAACTTTCTTCAAAAAGCTATTGTGCGAAATTGAGTTTACCATGGCGAAAAAATTTAAAAGCAAGGAGAAAAGATGACAGTTCGTAAGTGAAGCCGACCACGCCGAATGCCAGTACATTAATAAGCAGCCTTCACCAAACGCAACTGGCGGCGCTCGGGTATTCCTCCCGAATCGTAGACGAAACTACATTGGTATACGCCGGCCGAAAGCAGAGATACGGGAAGGTAAATCGTATGGGCACCCGCTGAAAGCAGTTCCTGAGGGCTGCTGTAGACCCTTCTTCCCGACGCATCGCTGATCTGATAGTAGATACTACCAGGGCGAGACAACTGAATCGACAAGCGCGATTCATCACCAAAAGGATTGGGGTAGCACATGAGCGACCAGCCCGTGCGGTCGGATGAAGACAAAACAGGCACCAATAGCTTTGGCATGGTATGCGGAATGCCCATTCCATTGGCCAACTCACAATCAGCCAAGGCCAACCATTGCGCGGACAAGGCCGTGTTCAGGTGCGGATTCTCTGTTTCGAGTAACAATAGGTCATCACCCGCGCGCAAGTTCAAGGGGCGGCTTCCAAACCAGGCCAACCGCAACACCCGGTCATGTTGCTCGAAAACAACAGGCGAGGAGCCTTCGGCTGCTGACGGAACACGAATATTGCGCACGCGCAGACCATCGGGGAGCAATAAATCGAGCGAGATGGCCGCTACCTCCAGGTCTTCCCCCACCCTAATGGGCCACGCTCCATCCGATTCATCGAAGCTTCCCGATTGTTGCAATAGAATCCCAGCCGCATGCCGTAGACCTGGCAACGGCACATAACTACCGTTGGCGTCGCCCGCTGTTAGCGCCCGCAGGTGCACCGCCACCGTGTCGTTTTGCAAAGTCACTGAGGAGTCTGAAAACACCCAATCGCTCAAGGCAAAGGTGTAGCCCTGCACCGCATAGCGACTTAAAATCTGAAGGGCATCCGTGGCGTTCACAACCGACGATAGATTCACGTCCGCCGCCCTGTGGAACAACCCCATAAGGGGTGCACGACCTGAAAAATGCTGGTTAACGAAAAATGCGTCGGTGGCATTCACCCCACCCCAAGGCTTTTGGGTCGACACACCAAAGTGATAGGGTTGGCCAGATGATAATCCAGTGAATAAAAACAAACCCTGTGCATCCGTTGAAGTCGTTCCCAACACGGTATTTCCACTCAACAATTGCACCTGCGACTGATTCATCGGCGTTGCGAACCGATTCAGGTAGCTGATGCGACCCGTTATGCGGTTGCAGGGAAGAACCGTGAGGTTAAGGGTCACCAAGCTGTCACAGCCCGCCTGATTGGTGAGCAGGGCAGTATACAATCCACTGTTGGCGTACTGAAATCCGTTAAAGGAATAGGACGCCGGGGCACAGATGGTGGCGCTAAGGCTGTGGGTGCCGGGCTGGTTGACCGTCAGGTTCAGCGCGATTACACTGTCGCAACCCACTGCGTTTGTAAGTGTGGAGGTGTAGGTGCCCGTTGTGGTGAGTGACTGGCCGTTGAAGTTGTAGGTCGCCGGGGCACAGATGGTGGCGCTAAGGCTGTGGGTGCCGGGCTGGTTGACCGTCAGATTGAGATTGACCACACTATCGCATCCGGATGAACCAGACAAATGAACCATATAGATACCCGATTGCCCAAAAGTTTGGCCACCCACCTGAGCAACCGAGGGAGCGCATATTGTTTGGGTTAAATGAACTGCAACCGGCTGGTTTACCATGAGATTCAGCTGCACAAGGCTGTCACAACCCTGGGCATTGATCAGAAGGGCCGTATATAGCCCACTCGAATGGTAACTCTGTCCATTGAATACAAAACTACCAGGTGAACAAATCGATTGATTCAATACGGTGACAGGCTGTTGTGGGTGGACAGTTAGATTCAGGGTAATAAAACTATCGCAACCCAGCGTTGTCGACATCAATTGCGTGTATCTTCCCGAGGATGTTAGCACTTGAGAACCGAACACATAATTTCCTGGTGCGCATATGGCTGCTGCCATCTGAACCGAGGTATCACGCCCAACCGTCAAATTCAACGTCACCACACTGTCGCATCCCGAAGCAGATGTGAGGGTTGATGTGTAGGTGCCTGATGAGAAATAGAGCGCCCCACCAAATAAAAATCCTGTTCCGGAACAAGCCTGTGCACTAATATGGTTCTGAACCGGTTGAGCTGCCGACAGTAAAAAACCGGTCGATGTGTCTGTACACGTACCTGCAGAATTGCTCACCAACATACGATAAGTTCCGGGAGAAATCGCTAGTAGAGTTGAACTGTTTTGACCTGGCAAAACTTGCCCATCCAGCAACCACTTGTACATTACATTAGGAAGTTGGGTGCCGCTGAGTAATACTGATTGGGACGGACATATATGGGATGGGCCACTAATTAGAATCTGCCCTCCAGTACCCAAAAGATTATTTACTTGAACAGATTGCGAAGTATCCGAACAACCCGCCGGATTGCGTACAACCAATCGATATAATCCGGCAGTATTCACCATAACCACTCTACTCACAAGACCAGGAACAACCACGCCATCGCGAAGCCACTGATATGATCCGCCGTTAACAGGCGAACCCGTCAACATAACAGACTGTCCACCACAAAGGTTGGTAACGCCAGTAACCGAGACCAAGGATTGCGGGTAAGGTTCAATGTTGACTTGAATACCGTTGCTCAGAGGCGATGGACAATTGAGCGCGTTCAATATTTGCACCTGATAAAAACCGCTAAGAGTCGGCGAATAAATAGGTTGATCAGCACCTGGAATGGCTGATCCATTACGAATCCACCGAATTCGCAATCCTACCGGTGGTTGACTCGATTCCAAGGTCACCAATGAACCCGCACAAATGCTGGTCGGTGTAAGTGCGGAAACGGTTGCGGCTGGAACCGCAGCGTCACGCCTAAAAGAAAATGGGATGGATGTCACTGAGCCGCAAGAATTGCTCGCCGTTACACTGATCTGACCCACCCCCAACGTCCAGCCACTCAAATCAAGTGTGATGTTTTCGGTATTTCCACCCGATAACAAAACCGCACCTGAGGGAATCGACCATGCATAGTTAGATGCGGTGTTGACTGATGCAATTGAAAAAGAAACAATATTTTCAGTCCAGCAGACCACCGGACTACCATGGATTGATCCAGTCATTACGGGCATGGTTTCTACCCTTACCCAAACTGTATCTGGGGCGCTGAAACAGCCAGATGTGCTCTCCATCCTAACCAGGTACATTCCAGACATCGCTGTATTGGCTGATGGAATTTCCAGTTGTTCCAGTTGGGAATAAAATCCGTTAGGACCGGTCCAGTGTATATTGCCCAAGGGCCTAAATTGAAGTCCAAATCGAACAGTATCGCCTTCGCAGGCCACTACATCTGCTGATGCAACTGGGACAGCGGGCGGCACACAGTTGGTGAAAGGTGCAGTGCCCACTGTGCTCCATTGACCGTTGGAGTCGCGAACCCTAACGGCTAATGTGTGACCCCCGAGCGATAAAGTTCCCGTTGGCAGGCTAAAGCCTCCTTGAATTGCCGTTTGTCCGAGCGGGATAGCAAACGACTGGTCCAAGCCAATGCCTGGGTCTGTATCAATAAAGTAAGCAGCGGAGTCTAATGTGGCTCTTGGTGTTGTTGGGATTTGAGCTGAGTCGATTACCCGAATCAATCCAAAAACAGCATGGCTCCAATCGCCACGCACATTTTTTGTCCGAACACCCATAAAATGAAGCCCGATCGAAAGTCCTGCAGAAGGAATATTGGAAAAAGTACCAACTTGGACGCCACGGCCAATAGAAAGCGAATAACCCAATCCCGGACCTGGATCCGTGTCGAAGAAGTACTCAGCTGCTACAACATCTGTTGAATTTGCAGCAGAAACATCAAATATTTGAAAATACTCCGTGCGAGAACAAACGCCGTCGCTCACCTGGACATAATATACACCTTGTGTTAGACCATCTACAAATGGTCCAGTGGCACCATTGCTCCATAAATATGCATATTGCCATGCACTACCCCCTGAGGCAGTTACTCGGGCACTACCATTTGATCCGCCATTGCTCTCGTGATTCACGCTGACCGCAACCCTAATCTCAGGTGGAGCATGAAGGATCAAGGGGGTGCTAAAACGCACATTGCCATATTGGTCATTGTAGCGGACAGAATACATTCCCGAAGCAGTTGTATATATGATTCGACTCGTCTCGCCGGTATTCCACAACCAATTACTTCCAGCAGGCGCAGTAAGCATACGGCGAGTTGGTGCACAGAAAGTTAATGGACCGTCCGCAACAATTTGACCAGGCGGAGCTATTCCAACATTCACCTGCCTGATGATTTGTGTCGCGCAACTATCTCCTGCGTCCAAAACCAGCATCACATCATAAACACCCGCCTGAGCAAAAACGGCTTGCGCCACCGGTCCTGTGAAATCGAAAGGCCGACCCAAACGAACCGAAAAATTATCGATCGACCAAGACTCGTTGCACAACCACTCCCCATTCGACTGATCTATGCTAAATGATAATGAACTGGACGTATCCGGTATGGTAAAACGTACACGGTATACAGAGCTTGGGGTGCCCCAACATCGACCACCTACCTGCCCCTGATACACCACCTGAGGATAAGTGAGGGGCGTATGACCACAACACCAAACAGCGTAGGGGTTAAAATAAAAAGTCCCTAAGCTTTGTCCGTTTACGGAGAAAGTGAATGGCTCATCGCCGTCCCAAGAGTCGTGGGCATACAAATCAAATGAAATGGTCTTCGACACATGAGGGCTCAAACCAGACTGATTGTATGAGATGCTTTGGTTGATAAACGGACCCAATACGTTGGAACCCTGGAACGAAAACACATCCGTAACATTCCAACCCTGTGTGTTTTGCTCAAAATCATTGCTTGAGGCTGAACCCCGAACATCACCAACGTACCAACCATAGGTCGTGTTCGAATCTACATTCTGTGATGTACTGCTGAGCAACACCGAACTACCCGGCTGGGCATTGCTGCCCACAGAGAAGTCGGGAATGGCAGGGCTACAACCCACCGAAATCACCTCAAATGGCATACTTTTGGCGTGCGACCAATGACCAAATAAATCAAGTCCGCGAACGCTTAATTGATGGAACCCGGTCGAAAGTGAAGAAACAGCCACTGAACTCAGTGAAACGATTGTATCTCCAGGCTGTACAGCAATAGGTACGCCATTTCCACAACCCGGATCGGCATCAAAAAAGTACTCCGCCGCAATGAGCGGGGCACTGATTCCAAAACCTGGTGGTGGTGGAGGGCTAACGAAAAACAAAGTAGACGAAGCAAAGCTCCAGTTGCCCTCTGCATCCCGAACCCGAACTGAGAAGCGGTGCAATCCTGGGCTAGCTTGGGCTACACTGGCCTGAAATGTTTGTGTAAGCATAGTATCGAATGATCCAGATAATTGAATAGGGTTTGCTCGTCCCGGACCAGGATCAATGTCCACAAAATACTCGGCCTCAATCAAATTTGGCATAAGGGGCAAAACCTGCTGCTGCTCGATTCGAATCAAACTATGGCGTGCAATACCCCAGCCCGACAGAGCATCTTTCACGCGAACACCAATAAAATACAGGCCAGGGGGAATAGAGCCCAAAGAAACATCAGCAACAGCCGAGATTTGGCTTAAGCCCGGCACTGGAATCGGGATTCCCAAGCCTGGACCTGGATCGACACCAATAAATACCTCGGCTGCCACTATACCCACAGAAGACGCGACGGAGCTATCGATTAGATGAAAAGTAAAATTTTGTGGACAGACTCCATCTGTCACCACAAGCGTGTATGTTCCGGCCTGCAAACCCGCTATCGAGGCGGTGGTGGCACCGGTATTCCATAAATAAGTGTGTAGAAGAGTGCTGCCGCCACGCACTTGGACATTGATGCTGCCATTGGAAAGGCCATTGGTTGGTCTGTTAATCTGGGTTACAACCAATGGAACATCCAGAACATCGACGTAAACAGAAGGAGTAGTTCTTCGAATCGAAGCACCGGGCGAATTGTATAAACAGAAATAAGTGCCCCGACGGTCCACACGTATGCTTCTTGTCACTTCACCAGTATTCCACAGCCAATTTGCGCCCAAAGGTGCGGTTAAATCAACAAAACCGCCCAAACAAAATGTAGTTGGACCCGAAACCTGCACTTGATTGACTGCACCAAGTCCCACCTCAACCTGCCTGATGATTTGTGTCGCGCAACTATCTCCTGCGTCCAAAACCAGCATCACATCATAAACACCCGCCTGAGCAAAAACGGCTTGCGCCACCGGTCCTGTGAAATCGAAAGGCCGACCCAAACGAACCGAAAAATTATCGATCGACCAAGACTCGTTGCACAACCACTCCCCATTCGACTGATCTATGCTAAATGATAATGAACTGGACGTATCCGGTATGGTAAAACGTACACGGTATACAGAGCTTGGGGTGCCCCAACATCGACCACCTACCTGCCCCTGATACACCACCTGAGGATAAGTGAGGGGCGTATGACCACAACACCAAACAGCGTAGGGGTTAAAATAAAAAGTCCCTAAGCTTTGTCCGTTTACGGAGAAAGTGAATGGCTCATCGCCGTCCCAAGAGTCGTGGGCATACAAATCAAATGAAATGGTCTTCGACACATGAGGGCTCAAACCAGACTGATTGTATGAGATGCTTTGGTTGATAAACGGACCCAATACGTTGGAACCCTGGAACGAAAACACATCCGTAACATTCCAACCCTGTGTGTTTTGCTCAAAATCATTGCTTGAGGCTGAACCCCGAACATCACCAACGTACCAACCATAGGTCGTGTTCGAATCTACATTCTGTGATGTACTGCTGAGCAACACCGAACTACCCGGCTGGGCATTGCTGCCCACAGAGAAGTCGGGAATGGCAGGACTACAAGACGGGCTGATGACATCAATTTGGCCGGATCGGGTGAAAGACCAGCGGCCGAGCAAATCGCGGGTGCGCAGATTTAATCGATGAATGCCAACGGGCAAACCACCTAAGGAAATCGAAAATACACCCATGGTGGTATCGCCAGGAAGAATCAAAAGAGGCAATCCATTTCCACAACCGGGATCGCTGCCAAAAAAGTACTCGGCCCAAACGACTGGTGCAGGTTGGAGTGATACGGGTCCTGCAAAAGAATCCGTTACGAAAATAGAACCTGAGGCTCCTATACCCCAGCCATATTGAGCGTGCAATACACGAACCACCAAATAATGCATGCCGGGCACAGCATTTGAAAAAGACACCTGAAGTGCAGACACATCGAGCGTATCCAATCCGGGGGTTATGGGGATGCTGGTTGCAGCCCCCACCCCAGGGTCCACATCAAAAAAATATTCAGCAGCAATAATCCCTGTCTGGGCCTGGGTATAGCCAACACTGCAAAGCAGCATCAACCACAAACAAAGGCCGCTTGGGCGCATCCAAAGACGTTCCATGAGCGTGCGTACAGCGGTTGGAACGACTAATCGCGCGAAACAGCTCGCAAATTGATTTGGAGTGTACCTCCCACCGGAACTGTAGAAACCGGGATACTTAACTCAGTAACTGCCGGAGTTTTGGGCTCAGACGGCAACTGAGTTACGGCATACAGGCCTCCCCACAAGCCAATGTTTGTTCCGTTGGTGCCTGTTCCCAAAGCAGGAGAACCAGTCTGCAATCCGTAATTGTGCCCCCAACTAAATTCGGCGTTGGGATTTGAGAAATTGAACGGGAAATTATTGAAGAGTGGGTCAAGGTTTTCAAGATTGCCCGAACCTGTTCCGCCATAACCTGGAGGTGGCAGCGCACTCACTTGAGCATTGGCATACGTAAGGTTGTTGTACCAGTAGCAGTCGTAACAACCAGTAGGCTCGGACCTGTAAAAAATATTATTTTCCAATACAAGACCTTTTACAGACAGGCAAGGGTTATACCAATAATATGGTCCGCTGAAAACTGAACTTGTCCTATTCAGAAATATTGAATTACTGACAACCACCTCTGAATTAAAATTTCCATTCTCACATCTAACTTGAATAGCAGCGCCATCGAAAACACAATTCGTCAGTAAAACATTATCTACATCATATTTTAGGTACAAACCAGTTTTTAACAAACAATGCCTGAATGTTATGTCCCGAAATGTTTCTGAACCCACACCAAGATAAACCCATTCCCTCACAACACAACGCTCAAAAATGAAATTATTCATAGATTGTTGCCCTCCCGCAGCACCCGTAAAATCACCATTAATATTTACTTGATACATGTTCAGTCCGTAAAACCGACTACTGTCCGATCCCATGGTTGGGCTATATTTGCGTAAATATAGGTAGTCCATCTCGACCACATTGTTCCGAATACCTTCACCGATTAACACCAAAGGCTTGACCATGGTCACACTTCCATAATTGCCCCCACCCCCGGTTATCAATAAGGTGTCGCCTGGCGAGGCCGCATCCACGGCTGCCTGTAAACTGCTGTGTTGGGCAGGACGGGAAGTAACATTACTCACTGTAATCACTGCAGCATCAACCCGAACATGAATCAGAGCCATAAAGGCGAATAAGAAAAGAGTGTAAATTGTTTTCATAAAGTAGTGTGATTTATAGGGTTTAAAACGGCTGTAATCTAAAAATAATTTTTGAAATAAAAAAAAACATTGTATAAGTTTAATTATTCATCCCATGCTTACCGACCAGTGCTCCAGGGCAGCAAGTAAGCGGGGACCATACCAGGAGTAATGCTCACCGTCGACCAGGCGCAGTTCGGCTCGGGCCAGCCCAAGGTCGAACAATTCTTGTGCGTGGTGGCGTCGAAAGGGAAAGGGCTCTGAACTGAGCAAAAGCAAGTCGGCCCCACTGGCTTGGAGCTGTGTCGGTTCGGGGGTCGGATACCGACCCGTCCAGGAGGCCGCCGCATTCACGGCGCCCAGTCGCGTCAATACGGCATCGATGAAGGTATCGCTGCCAGCAAACATCCAGGGGTCGCGCCAAATGCCATAAAGCACCCGGCGGCCTGTCAATGGTTGGCCCAAGCCCTCAAAGCCGGCCTGAATCTGTTGTGTTAAAGCCAGCGCCTGCTCGGTACGACCTGTAATACGGCCCACGGCATCCATCATGGCGCAGGCCGAATCGATGCAGCGGACATCGCTGATCCAAACCGGCAACTCCTTCATCAATTGTTCGAGTCGGTCTTGGTCGTTCTCTTCCTTGTTGGCCAATACCCAGTCGGGCCGCAGGGCTAAAATCTGCTCCACACGAAAATCTTTGGTGCCCCCCACCCGGATTTTCGTTTGTCGCCAATGCGGGGGGTGCACACAAAAACGGGTGATGCCCACCACTTCTTGATCGAGCCCCAGTGCCGCCAAGCATTCGGTTTGGGAGGGCACGAGCGACACGATGCGCTGGGGTGGAAAACGCAACGGTTGTACCCAACGACCGAGCGGGTCCCATTCGCCCCCCGCATACATGGCTAGGAAAGTTGGGCCATCAGATCGTGGCGGGTGATGATGTGCTTTTCATGGCCCCCAAGGTCTACCAATACAGCCGCCGCGGGTGCGGTTGATGAAAAATGAGCCATAAGCGCCGAAACCGGCGTACCCGATGGTACGCAGGCGAAGGGAGGCAGCATAACTTCACCGACCGGAAGGCGCCGCACAGACTCATCGCCGGCCAACAAACCCATCAACTGGTGATCGGTCACCGAACCCTTAAATGCTTCTGCATCGACCACCGGCAACTGGGAAACATTGTAATGAAGCATTTTCTGAACCGCTTCGGCGACCGTTTGGCTGACCCCCACAGTGAGCAAGGGCAGGTGTCGGTGCGCGACCACGCAATCGGCGGCGGTGCGCACAGGCGATTCCAAAAATCCACGTTCGCGCATCCACTCGTCGTTGAACATCTTGCCCAAGTAGCGTGTACCGTGGTCGTGGAAGATCACCACCACGACATCCTCCTTTCTCAGATGCTCGCCCAGTTGAAGGAGTCCGGCCACCGCCGAGCCCGCTGAATTTCCGGCAAAAATACCCTCCTCCCGGGCAATTCGTCGGGTCATAACGGCAGCATCGCGGTCGGTGACCTTCTCGAATCGATCAATCAGATCGAAATCCACATTCTGCGGCAAGAAATCCTCCCCGATCCCTTCGGTGATGTAGGGGTAGATCTCGTTTTTATCGAACTCACCGGTTTCTTTATATTTTTTGAAGACTGAACCATAGGTGTCGATTCCCCAAACCTGAATCGCCGGGTTCTGCTCCTTCAGGTAGCGTGCCGTTCCGGAGATGGTGCCCCCAGTGCCCACGCCCACCACAAGATGGGTGATGCGCCCCTCGGTTTGCTGCCATATTTCTGGGCCGGTCGACTCATAATGCGCCTGCCGGTTGGACAGGTTGTCGTATTGATTGGCCTTCCAGCTGTTGGGCACCTCACGCTCGAGGCGCGACGAAACGGAATAATAGGAACTGGGATCCTCTGGCTCCACATTGGTTGGGCACACCACCACCTCTGCACCCAAAGCGCGCAAGGCATCAACCTTCTCCTTCGACTGCTTGTCGGTCGTGGTGAAAATGCACTTATAACCCTTCACGATTGCTGCGATGGCCAGTCCCATCCCCGTATTTCCGGAAGTGCCCTCGATAATTGTGCCCCCCGGCTTGAGTTTTCCGCTTTTCTCGGCCTCCTCAATCATCCGGAGGGCCATCCGGTCTTTAGTGGAATGACCAGGGTTGAAGGTCTCAACTTTGGCCAATACTGTGGCCGGTAAAGATTTGGTAACGCGATTGAGTTGCACCATCGGGGTATTTCCAATGGTGTGGAGTATGTGGGGATACCAAGGCATGCACAAAAATAGACAAAACCGAGGGATGGCGTGACAATCCTCCACGCTCTGTATGTTTGCGCTATGCAATCGAGTGATGCACGCCAAAGTCAAGCTTCCGATGCGGAAAACATGGGTCGGCCACGGATCAGCGGGGTGGTGATCTGTCTCAACGAAGCGCAGCGCATCGAAGATTGCCTGCTGTCGATCCGACCAGTTGTGGATGAAATAGTACTACTCGATTCGGGGAGTAGTGACGATACCACCGCTCGTGCCACTGCTCTGGGTGCCAGGGTCATTCAACGTGAGTTTGACACCTTCGCCGCCCAAAAAAACGCAGGCATCGAGGCAGCCCTCTACCCCTGGATCTTATCGATCGATGCTGATGAGCGGCTTTCCCCTGAGCTACAGTCGGCCCTCACAGCGTGGTGCGAACAAAACATCCCGGCGTCGCCCTGCGCCCTGCGCATGAACCGCCTTAACCATCTGGGTGAGCAGGCCATCAGGCACGGAAGCTGGTGGCCCGACCGGAAGATCCGCTTGTTTCACCGCGAGATGGCCAGGTGGGGATCAGGTAATCCACACGAGGAATTAAGCCTGCAGCCTGGTACACGCATCGTTGACCTCGACGGACTACTCCTACACCTCACCGCCGACGGCCCGGCTACTTTACGGCGTAAAAGTGAGCGCTATGCCCGCCTATGGGCCGAACAACGGAAGGCGGACAAACAAATCGCACCGGTTTGGAAACCCCTGTTGAGCGCTGCCTTCCGGTGGCTGCGCGACTATGTATTCAGAGCGGGATTTCTCGATGGCCGCGCGGGCTGGGAAATTGCACTGATAGATGCGGCCTACACCTATAATAAGTATGCGCTGACGCGAAAAGCATTAATAAGCGGCGGACAGCGGACGATATCGACCGATCCTCATTCGCTCAGACAAAAAACGAGCGGGAAATCCTAAATTTGCGGTTGTATGTCGACTCCCACCCGCTTGCAACCAGAACATACATCCCCTAAGTCACCCCAACCGTGCGTGTAGGCGGTTTCACCTTTGTACGCAATGCCCTGCGCTACGACTACCCCGTATGCGAGAGTATTGCTTCCCTACTACCTTTAGTCGACACCCTTGTGGTTCTTTTGGGCAACAGCGAAGACGGCACCTCCGATATGCTGAGCAAACATTTTGCACATGAGCCACGCATCTGCTGGGTCGACTCGGTGTGGGACGATACCCTGCGCGAAGGTGGGCGCGTTCTGGCCATAGAAACCGATAAAGCCTACCATGCACTAGGCACAGAATTCGACTGGGTAATCTATCTGCAGGCCGATGAGGTCCTCCACCAGAGCGATTACCACCTGCTGCGCAATGCCATGGAACACCACCTACGTAATCCCCTTGTGGAAGGCCTACTGCTTCAATATAAACATTTCTACGGCTCCTACGATTATGTGGGCACCAACCGACGTTGGTATAGGCGCGAGATCCGGATAATGCGTCCCTTGCCCGGGCTTCACGCCTGGCGCGATGCGCAGGGTTTCCGTTGCGACGGCCGTAAACTACAGGTGAAAGCGACCACGGCACGCGTGTTTCACTATGGATGGGTCAAAAATCCACTACGGCAGCAAGACAAGCAGGTCAATTTCAACCGATTGTGGCACTCCGAAGACTACGTTCAAGAGCACATTGCAGTGCGGGAGACCTACGACTATGAGGGCAACGAGCAACTCGACACCTTCACAGGCTCCCATCCGGCGGTCATGGAAGGACGAATTTCGCGGCAGGACTGGACATTCTTGTACCGACCCCGAACGGTGAAGCCAACCCGGCATGAAAAGCTTTTGGGCCTCTGGGAACAAATCACAGGCCGGCGCTTGTTTGAATACCGCAATTACACAGAACTCTAATCGGCCTCATCTACATTCCCATGACGAACGCCAACCGATTCCTTCCCATTTCCCTTATCCTCATCAGCCTTCTGCTCGGAGTCAGTTTCGTCCCTTCTGGCGTCGACAACACCAGAACAGTCGTTGACATCACCCAGACCGAGGCTGACATCACCCAGACCGAGGCCGTCGACACGCCAATTTCCAGTTCTGCAACTACAGTAGACTCGCAGCCGAATCAACCCGAAAGCCCATCACTCGGATCGAAATCCACCCAATCCGACACCACGCTGGTTTACCTGCTTGAAATACGGGAAGAAATAGCCCCCGGAGCCTGGCGCACTGTGCAGAATGGACTAGAAGAAGCAGAGAAAATTAAGGCCGACTGGATACTCCTGCGCATCAATACATACGGCGGGCAGGTGGATGTGGCCGACAGCATCCGCACCCGTATCCTCAACACTCCCCTCCGAACTCTGGCCTACATCGACAACAACGCCGCGTCTGCCGGAGCCCTGATCGCAATAGCCTGCGACAGCATTTACATGCAACAAAGCGCAAGTATGGGGGCGGCCACGGTTGTGAACCAGACCGGGGAGGTGGTGCCCGACAAATACCAGTCATATATGCGAGCCATCATGCGCGCCACCGCCACTAGCAATGGTCGCGACCCCCGCATCGCCGAAGCCATGGTGGATCCATCCGTTTCCATCCCTGGGGTCATCGATTCCGGAAAAGTTCTGACCTTCACGAGCGATGAGGCCATCGCCAACGGATATTGTGAGGGTAAGGCTGATGATTTAGAAGAAGTTCTCCGGTTGGCGGGCGTGGAGCAGCCTTACCGAATCGTGAAACAGGAAATCACAACAACCGATCGGCTGATCTCCTGGCTCATACACCCAGCTGTGAGTAGCGTTCTCATATTGCTCATATTAGGTGGCATATACTTCGAATTGCAGTCACCCGGCATCGGCTTCCCTCTGGCCGTGGCTGTGGCTGCGGCGCTGCTCTATTTCGCACCCCTTTACCTGGAGGGATTGGCTGCCAATTGGGAAATCCTGCTGTTCCTGGCCGGCATCATCCTGCTGGCAGTTGAAATTTTCGTGCTGCCCGGCTTTGGGGTGGCCGGAGTCGGGGGCATCGTCCTAATGGTCTTTGCCCTGATCAGCAGCCTTGTGGGTAATGAAGGATTCGATTATAAGTTGCCCGAGGCACGGGGTGGACTAGGCCTGATGCAGGCCATGATAGTGGTGATGCTCCCTGTGGTGTTGGCCTTTACCGCGCTGGTGGTGTGGGGACAAAGCTTACTCAATACCCGTGCATTTCGTCGGCTCATTCTAACAGATGCCCAGGGATCTGCGCTGGTGCCGGAGGTTCCCCTGCCCGAAGGATGCACCGGCGTAGCCCTCACGGACCTTCGTCCCGCCGGCCGCGTGCAACTCGATGGACGCAGTATCGAGGCCCGGGCACGCTATGGCTACATCGAAAAGGGCGAAAGAGTAATCCTGGTGCAGCAGGAACGCTTTGCAGTGGTGGTCGATAAAATCTGACCGATAGAGGGCGCATGACTTGGCGCAACCTCTGTATATTTACCACCCGTACAAAGCACCCGTCCTATGGCGAAATTCATCTTTGTTACGGGTGGAGTCAGCAGTTCCCTCGGCAAAGGCATTATATCTGCTTCTTTGGGGAAGCTCTTGCAAGCCAGGGGGTATGCCGTCACCATACAGAAGTATGACCCCTACATTAACGTTGACCCGGGCACTCTTAACCCCTACGAGCATGGGGAATGTTATGTGACCAATGACGGGGCCGAAACCGACCTCGACCTCGGCCACTACGAGCGCTTTTTGAACGTGTCCACCTCCCAGGCTAACAACGTAACCTCCGGGCGCATATATCAAACGGTGATTGAAAAGGAGCGAAAGGGCGATTACCTCGGCAAAACCGTGCAGGTCATCCCCCACATAACCGATGAAATAAAGCGTCGGATGCAGCTTTTGGGGAAATCAGGTAAATACCACATTGTGATCACAGAAATCGGTGGCACCGTGGGCGACATTGAATCGCTCCCCTATATAGAGAGCCTGCGACAACTGCGGCTCGAAATGGGCGACCATAACTGTCTGGTGATTCACCTAACCCTAATCCCCTACCTCAGTGCCGCGGGGGAACTCAAAACCAAGCCTACCCAGCATTCGGTAAAAATGCTGCTCGAACAGGGGGTGCAGCCCGATATTTTAGTGTGCCGCACCGAACATTCCATTGGTCGTGACCTGAAACGCAAGATCGGCCTGTTCTGCAATGTGCAGCCAGATGCGGTTATCGAAGCGATCGACGCACCCAGCATCTATGAGGTGCCCCTGAACATGATGCGCGAGGGGCTCGATGTGATCAGTCTGCACAAGCTCGGTCTGCCCCATGAAGGCGAAGCCCATATGGAGGAATGGAAAACCTTTCTCGGCCGGCTGCGCAAACCGCTACACACTGTGGAAATCGGACTTATCGGTAAATATGTTGAACTCAAAGACAGCTATAAGTCCATCCAAGAGGCGCTTTTGCACGCCGGTGCGCATGCCCACACGCGCGTGAACCTACACTGGATCAAGGCCGAGACACTCGCGGCCCCATCCCAAATGACACAATTATCGGGCCTCGATGGCATATTGGTGGCACCAGGATTCGGGGAACGTGGATGGGAGGGAAAAATCAACACCATCCGCCATGCCCGCGAGCAAAAAATTCCCTTTTTGGGCATTTGCCTGGGGATGCAATGCGCCGTCATTGAATTTGCCCGTAATGTACTCGGATTGGAGGGCGCCAATTCGACCGAAATGCTTGCCGGAACCCAACACCCCGTAATCGACCTGATGCCCGACCAAAAGGAGCTGAACGAAAAGGGCGGCACGATGAGACTAGGGGCTTATCCCTGCAAAATCAAAAGTGGTACACTGGCCAAATCGGTATATGGAGGCGAGGACCTCATCCGCGAGCGGCACAGGCACCGTTATGAGTTCAACAACGACTACCTACACCAATTCAGGGGCAGCGACATGGTGTTCAGCGGCATGAATCCGGGACGCAAACTGGTGGAAATGATCGAACTGACCAGCCACCCATGGTTTTTGGCTACCCAATTTCACCCAGAATACCGAAGCACCGTGGCCCAACCCCACCCCTTATTTGTGGGCTTTGTGCGGGCAGCCCTCGCGCACCGCGGGTCTGTGAACCTCGGTTAACCGGGTATCTACCCTGCCTCTTTTTCCTTATTTTTGCCCCCAGATGGATCGTAACTCACTGATTGGCTTATTTTTGATTGGATTGATCCTGATGGTGTACAGCTATTATGCAGCGCCACCCGTTCAGGATTCCGAGCAAAACGGAAAGTCAGCAACTGAAGCACCCGTAGCGGGTAACGACCAGGGCTCAAGTTTTAAAGAGACAAAGGGTCGGCCGACCGATGACTCAATAGAAGCGGGTCTCACCAACGCCGGAATGACGGAAATCCCTGATTCTTCACTTGCAGTCGACAGCACATCAGCCCTCGGATTGTTCCGCCCATTTCGTAGAGGCACCCCTAAGGATTTCATCCTCCAAAATCCCCAAATACGGGTTACCCTCAGCAGTTTGGGTGGTTCCGTAGCCGAAGTGGAACTGAAGGAATACACCACCTACCGCAAAACCCCTTTGCTGCTCTTCAAAATAGGGGATGCGCGCTACAATTTCACCTATTCGGCGGGTGGACAAACCCTGCGCACCGAAGAGCTGTATTTTTCTCCGGCCGAGCATACCGATAGCAGTTTGGTTTTGCGGGTAGAACCCCGCAACGGATCTTTCATCGAGCATCGCTATGTTTTACCCGCCACAGGCTATCAGTTGCAGCACGAGGTGCGCCGGGTAAATATGTCGACCCTGCTCGAATCCAACAACCGCTACACAGAATTGGAATGGCAGGTGCACACGCCCTCCCAGGAGCGTGATCTGGAGGATGAACGGAAAATCCCAGATATCTATTACCGCTACGTCAACGACGAGCCCGACTACCTCACCATCAATAAAGAAGAGAGCGAAGACTTGCCCAATCAGGTAAAGTGGATTTCGTTCAGGCAAAAGTTCTTCAGCACTAGCCTGATCGCGGAGGGGCATTTCGACAATGCCAAAATTTCCGGGCGACCCCTTGCAGATAGTCAACATGTGGCCGAGTACCACGCCAGCGTGACCATGCCGATGGAGAATCCAGACAATGAGCGCTTTGCCATGCGTTTCTATTTCGGCCCGAATCATTTCCAGGAACTCGAGGCTCTCAAACTGGGATTGGAAAAGCAGGTACCCCTGGGCTGGGGCATATTTGGGTGGGTCAATCGCTTCATTGTGATCCCGGTGTTCAACTGGCTCGACTCATTTTCGCTGAGTTACGGACTCATCATTCTAATCCTAACGCTGATTATCAAGGTGATTCTCTTCCCCCTCACCTACCAGTCGTATGTATCAGGAGCCAAGATGAAAGTTTTGAAGCCGGAGATTGATGAACTTAAATCACGCTTCGAGTCGGACCCCGCCCGCATGCAATCGGAGCAGATGAAATTGTTCCAGCGTGCCGGTGTGAACCCCCTGGGGGGCTGCATCCCTCTTTTGTTGCAGTTTCCGATCCTGATAGCCCTGTTTAACTTTTTCCCGGCGTCGATTGAACTGAGGCAACAGGGTTTCTTGTGGGCCGATGACTTATCATCCTACGACTCTATCCTCGACCTGCCATTCCGCATTCCATTCTATGGTGCGCACGTGAGCCTATTTACTCTGCTGATGACCGCATCTACCTTGCTCTACACCCATTTCAACAACCAGATCAGTGGGGTGACCGGACAAATGAAAACGCTGGGTTACATCATGCCGCTGATGTTCCTGCCGGTATTGAACAGCTACTCTTCTGCGCTCAGCTACTATTACTTCCTGGCCAATATGATCACATTCGGACAACAGTGGGCGGTTCGTCGGTTCGTGATCGATGAGGAAGCCATCCACCGTAAAATTCAGGAAAACAAGAATAAACCAGTAAAGAAAAGTCGCTTTCAGGCCAAACTGGAGGAGATGCAGCGGACAGCCCAGCAGCGGCAGGCACCCCGCACCGGTAATAAGGGAAAGGGCAATTGAGATAATTGTAATTTTTACGGGTGAAAGTGATCAATTATGAATACTTTCGTTTCTTATTATACTTTATGACGCGACCGGCTTTCTTCATTTTGTTTTTTGTAGGGATCGTGGTAGCGTCCCTTGTAACCTCTTGCAAACACGACCCTGTTTATCCTCCGGGATGGATGCCGCGCATCGACACTACAGGCTTAGGTCGCTGTGATCCGGACAGTGTGTATTTCGCGAATGACATTCAGCCCTTACTCGCACGAAGCTGCGCCAATTCTACTTGTTGTCACGCCGGCACACGTCCGGCCGAAGGAATTCTGCTTATCAACTATGCCGGGGTGATACAGGGTGTTCGTCCGGGCCGACCCGATAACAGCGAAATATTTGAAGTAATTACCGATACGGACCCCGACAATATTATGCCGCCGCCACCTTATTCTCCGCTTTCATCTTCCGAACGCAATTTGATTCGTGGGTGGATTGAACAAGGTGCCTCAAACAATGCCTGCAATCCCAATCTGCCCTGAGGTGTACTCTTTACATTGAACGAAATTCATCGAATATGAAAACTCTGATTCGCTTGTTTTTGATCCTTTTGGTGTTGGCCATAGACGGCTATGGAGTCTGGTACTTTTTGTTTAGGCCAAATGACTCCATGAAGGGACAAAAAGCAGATTTTCCGGTTCTTCTGGCTAATGAGTGGGTCGAGGAATTTAAGATTAATGAGCAGGAGGCCAACCAGCGGTATCTGGGTCAAATTGTGGAGGTCAAAGGAATCGTTCGTGAGGTTTTGCGCGATTCTTTGGGCGGAATGAGTGTTATATTGGAGACAGGCGACTCCTTTATGGGGGTCAATTGCTCGATGGAACCTGGAGAAGACGCACCTTCCCAAGGCAGCGATACACTCGTAATCCGCGGCGAATTCTCGGCGGTTACCCTCGATGTGAATATGACCCGCTGCGTTTTGGTTTCTAAATCAAAATAGGGTACCAATCGTATAAGTCACTCGTTTTTCATCCATAACGACCAATTATTCTTACCACTTTCATCCCAAAAATCCACCAAATCGATCCTCTCATGAAGCAAAATTGGAAGCTTTTTTCGCTTTTCACAGCATTTTCCCTAGTACTATTGATTTACCCACCCTCCATCCACGCGCAATCGAAATATATGACCCGCAATGGGTTGATTCGCTTCGAGGCTGAAGGCCCAATCAAAGATGACATTAAGGCTATCAACAACCAGGGTGGTTGTGTTTTAGATGCCGCAACGGGTGATATACTGTTTAAGATCCCCATCAAGTCATTTGTCTTCAGAAAGGCTCTCATGCAGGAGCATTTCAATGAAAACTATATGGAATCACACAAATTTCCAACTGCTGAACTGAGGGGCAAAATTGAGGGCTTTAGTCAGGCCACCCTGCAAAATTCTGGTGTGCGGCAGGTGGTAGTGGCTGGGAAAATGACTGTGCATGGCGTGACACGCGACACCCGCGAGAAAGGCACCCTGGAGGTCAAAGACGGGAAGATCTTGCTGCGCTCCGATTTTGTCGTTGCGCTGGCCGATTACGGCATCAACATCCCCAAAATAGTGGAGGACAAACTAGCTAAGGTGGCCCAGGTGAACCTGTCGATGGACCTCGTTCCAGTCGGCCAGGAACCACAGCGAAACCGCGTAGAATAAGGTGGGGAGTAGGGCAAAGGCCACCAATGCTGTGGCCGCGAGGTATTTGCCGAGAATAATTTGGTTGTCAGTGATGGGTGAGGTGTAGAGGAGTTCCAGGGTGCCTCAAACTTAATATCATCCGAACTGAAGACGATCTAAACCAAAACTACCTGGCATACCCTGCTTAAAACAAAAAATCCTGTCCGAAGACAGTTTTTTTGTGCCCAGGATCGGAGTCGAACCGATACGAGTGTTATCTCACAGGTGTTTGAGACCAGCGCGTCTACCAATTCCGCCACCTGGGCATTTCGTGATGAGGTCGGAAGCGGATTCGAACCGCTGTAGGAGCTTTTGCAGAGCTCTGCCTAGCCACTCGGCCATCCGACCAACGAGGTGCGAATATACGATGATTGTTGGGTATTAACAATTGGAAGCTACAAGTTAATGGACATCAACCGATCAACACGAATTTGCTTATTCGTAGCGCAGGGCTTCAATTGGATCAAGCCTGGCCGCTTTCGCCGCCGGATAAAAGCCCGACAAGAGACCCACAGCCAAACACAGCACGATGCCACTTACCATCCAGACCCAGGGGATGATGAAGCCCACACCCACCACCATGGCCACTGCGTTGCCCACAGCCATTCCCAGAAGTACACCCACCACGCCTCCTATTTGTCCGATGAACAACGCTTCCAGTAAGAACTGCCACCGAATAAGTTTTTGGGTGGCCCCCAAGGCCTTGCGGGTACCGATTTCTTGGGTGCGCTCGGTGACTGATACCAACATGATGTTCATCAGACTGATGGCTGCTCCCAACAGGGTAATGATGCCGATCAGTTTGGCCGCCAAACTGATGAATCCCAGATTGTCGATCAGGCTGGACGCGAAGCTGTCTGCCTTTTGAATTTCGAAATTGTCGGGGGCCTCAGGACGTAGGCGACGGATATTACGGAACAAAATCTCCCCTTCGGCTATAGCCAGAGGCAATTTTTCGGGGCGGGCAGAGAGTACCGAAAGGGTGTGCGACCGATCGCTGTCGGGGAACATCCGCCGCGCAAAGGTCACCGGCACCACCACGCTCCGGTCGCCATTCTGCGAAAAACCTGAACCCTTCTCGTCCAGTACCCCCACCACACGCACCCGTACACCAGACACCTTCACCTGTTTTCCGACAGCCGGTCCCGCGCCGAACAGCTTTTCCGCCACTTCATGGCCCAGGAGTACGACCCCTGAGGCGTTCTCCATTTCCGATTCCGTGAAATTTCGGCCCTGTGAAAGGGTCAGCGCTGCGGTCGATAAATAGTTGGGGTCGGAGGCAAAAAGGGTAATGTTCGGATTGGTTTTGGTGTTTCGGTGGGTAACGGTGTTGGCCATTCCAACGAGGCAGGTAACCGAAACCCGGGCAGGGAATTGAAATTGTTGTTGAAACCGAACGGCCTCGCTGTAGGAGATGTAGCGTCGCTCGATGCGCTTGCGGCGTGCCCCAAAGCCCATTTGTCCGGATCGATTCCGTATGGTGAAGGTATTGGCTCCCATGCTGGTGAAGGTATCGGTGAGCGACTTCTCCAGAGCGTCGATGGAGGTCAGAATCCCCACCAGGGCCGAAATTCCGATGGCGATAATCAAAGCGGTGAGGCCAGCCCTAAGACGCTGCTGCAGCACAGAGGCTAAGGCCATAACCAATAGGTCTTTCACACCCGATTTCACAGGGTAAAAATACGGGGTCACACTCGATTTTTGTGTCTTTTGACCTTTTATTTGCCTATTTTTGGACATTATTTCTTCACACCTCCTTTGGCCCGAATCGAACATATAAAATATTAAACATAACCCGAATTCTTAAACCCAAATCCATGCTTTTCGACCTGGAATTAATCGAAGAAACCTATAAGCGTTTGTCGACCCGCGTACCTGAAGCCCGCGACCTGCTTGGTCGACCCCTAACGCTCACCGAGAAAATATTATATGCCCATTTGTGGAACAAACAAGAATCCCTGAAGCCCGAGCGGGGCGTTACCTATGTGGATTTTGCACCCGACCGCGTGGCGATGCAGGATGCCACTGCACAGATGGCTCTTCTTCAATTTATGCAGGCAGGTCGCGCCCGAACGACTGTTCCTTCCACCGTGCATTGCGATCACCTGATTCAGGCACGGGCAGGGGCGCAGACCGACCTCAATCAGGCACTTGACAAAAATCAGGAGGTTTACGATTTTCTGGCATCCGTTTCCGAAAAATATGGCATTGGATTTTGGAAACCAGGGGCGGGCATCATCCACCAGGTGGTACTCGAACACTACGCTTTTCCCGGAGGAATGATGATTGGCACCGATTCACACACACCCAACGCGGGCGGACTTGGCATGATTGCCATTGGCGTGGGGGGTGCCGATGCGTGTGACGTGATGGCGGGGCTACCCTGGGAACTGAAATTTCCCCGAATCATCGGGGTTAGGTTGACCGGAAAACTGAATGGATGGGCCTCAGCAAAGGATGTGATCCTGAAAGTGGCGGGCATCCTGACGGTAAAGGGGGGCACCGACCACATCCTGGAGTATTTCGGCGAAGGAGCGCAGTCGCTCTCAGCCACTGGCAAAAGCACCATTTGCAATATGGGTGCCGAGATTGGAGCCACCACCTCCTTGTTTGGATTCGACGCTGCCATGGTCGAATACCTGCACGGAACCCAGCGGGAAAAAGTGGCCGGGGAAGCGGAGCGCATACAGGAGCACCTGACGGGCGATCCGGAAGTATATGCATCACCTGAGGCGTACTTTGACCAGGTCATCGAAATCAACCTGAGTGAACTCGAACCACATGTAAATGGCCCGTTTACCCCCGATTTGGCCTGGCCCCTGAGTCAGTTTGCCGAAGCGGTGGAGAAAAACGGCTGGCCAGCCCGATTAGAGGTTGGTCTGATCGGCTCTTGCACCAATTCATCTTATGAAGACATTACCCGGGCGGCATCGGTGGCCCGGCAAGCGTCCCAAAAGAACCTGAAAGTAAAAAGCGCATTCACCATCACCCCAGGCTCTGAAATGGTGCGTTATACGGTGGAGCGCGACGGATATCTGGATGACTTTGGTACCATCGGAGGTGTTGTATTGGCCAATGCCTGTGGTCCGTGCATCGGCCAATGGGCCCGCGCCGGATCAGAGGATCAAAAGCCCAACAGCATCATCACCTCGTTTAACCGGAATTTTGCGAAGCGCAACGACGGTAACCCGAATACGCATGCGTTTGTGGCCTCCCCGGAAGTGGTGACGGCTCTTTCCATCGCCGGCGATCTTCGGTTCAACCCCCTTAAGGATAGTCTCACCAACGAAAGGGGTGAAGAGGTTAGACTCGATGAACCTAGTGGAATTCCCCTTCCGGTTCGCGGTTTTGATGTGGAGGATTATGGTTATCAGGTCCCTTCACCTCAGGGCGAATCGGTAGTTGTGAAGATCGACCCTGCCTCGCAGCGACTTCAACTGCTCGATCCGTTCCCAGCCTGGGAAGGCATCGATCTACATGGTTTGTTGTTGCTGATTAAGGTCAAAGGCAAGTGCACAACCGATCACATTTCCATGGCGGGCCCCTGGCTCAAGTATCGCGGTCACCTCGACAACATATCCAACAATCTGCTGATTGGTGCCATCAATTTCGCCAACGGACAAGCCAACCATGTGAAGAACCAACTCAACGGTAAATATGGTGAGGTTCCGGCCGTTCAAAGGGCCTACAAATCAGCCGGTCTGGGCAGCATAGTGGTGGGTGACGAAAACTACGGTGAGGGATCATCCCGGGAACATGCCGCCATGGAACCCCGTCACCTCGGTGTTCGCGTGATCCTGGTGAAGTCATTCGCCCGCATTCACGAGACCAATCTCAAGAAGCAGGGTATGCTGGCGCTCACCTTTGCCAATGCGGCCGACTACGAGAAAGTACAGGAAGACGATCGGATAGACGTGTTGGGCCTCACTTCATTTCGCCCCGGACAGCCCCTTCATCTGATGCTCAACCACAGTGACGGAAGCCACGACGAAATACAGGTAAACCACACCTACAACGAAACGCAAATCGACTGGTTCCGTGCGGGTGCGGCCCTAAATATGATTCGCCAAAGTATTTAAGGAGTTTCGCAGACAATTTCGTAACCCAATCGGGAAAGACTCAGCCCGGTTGTGTCAAATGAATAATACTGTATGCGGAAAGCGACGCAATCCGGATTCATAAGGTGAGCAAGTTCGGCATCGGAAAAAGACCCGGCCCAGTTACATAAGATGAAACGGAACGGATACGGAATGCAATCCAATGCGAAAATTGAATTGGACCTCTTCTTTCGAAACTTGAATAAAACCGAATGCGCAAGAAGAATCAGTCCAATTTCGGTTTGGATAGCTAAAATGGGCTCTCGAAATCCCTAAACCCAATTGAGTCCTGTACGATAACCTGATCCGACAGGATCAAAAGGGCAGGTCATCGGCTCCTGTAGAATCTTCACCTGCAGAGGAGGCCGATAGGGGATCGGGGGCCTCCGATTGTGCGCCGCCGCCCGACAAGGAATCGGAATTGCTTCCCGGGCTCATGGTTGAGGGGGTGTACCCACCCTGATTCATGTTTGAAAGTGTATTAAAGGACCCGCCCAGCTCTTGTCCGGCCGGAGCGATTTTCCAGGCTCGGATGTCGGAATACCAGCGTCCGTTGTACTCCCGGCTTTCGAGGTCAACGGATACCCGTACCCGCTCGCCCTCCCTGAGCGGAAACTGATCTATTTTCTCTCCCATCAGACTCATAAAGATCTTTTTGGGGTATTGAGCAGAGGTTTCCAATAAAAATTCCTGTTTGCGCCAGGTGTTGCCCGTACGGGCCGATTGACCGCTGACAAGCGGCATAATCTGAACGATTGTTCCTTCTACTTCCATAGTCTGTGTATTAAATTTTTGGTTTGGTACATGTACGAAAAGTCACGCCCCTCGGGTGACTGCTTCAACCATCGCTCCATCAAAATATGAAGCTGATGGGGTTTATGGGTCGCGCCCTTCCACACGATCTCAATTCGGGGAGGAGCACCGCTGCGATGAATTCCGCACAAATAAAGGAAGGATCCGGCGGGGCACCTCATAAAGAATGCGACAACTCGCTTGGACCAGCTATTAGGGTACAGCGTGTAGCGCTGGTGGCAGTCACAATCCAGCTCGTCATCCCTCGAAATCCAGCGCTCAGCCCTGACTTTGTGATAGCTCGCGAGGGCACAGATTTGCGCCACTAAACAATCCAAAACCAGTGAATGTGTCTCGGCAGGCATGAATTCGTGCAGGGTAAAGGCAAAACCGGCCGAGCCTGGCGGTGTGTTCAGGGAATAAGAGAATGGCGTTTTTGGGTTATCGGATCCAAAAAAAGCCTCTTCGTATGCTTTTTTAACCCGCTGGTAGGCATAATTCATCCCCCCCTTCTCCAACCACTCCTGCATCTCAGATCGGTAGCGATCTGAACGCACCAGTCGGCGGAGGTATAGCTCGGTATCGGGTCCGACAGGTGCTTTTTCTTTGAAACGCGCATGAAGGGGGTGGCTCACGGGTAAAATCAATTAAATCCCACAAATATAGCAAAGGATGCTATTTTTGCCAACGCAAAACCCCCTACGAATTCAGCATGATTTTGCAGTTTTTGGGCGCAAACCGACAGGTTACCGGCAGTATGTTCCTGCTGGAACTCGACGACGGTTTCCGCATTCTAGTGGATTGCGGCCAGGATCTGGAGAAAAACCCCTTGCCGGTTGAGGACACTGGGTCTGATCCCTTCCCATTTGCTCCGTCGGAAATTGACCTGGTCTTGCTCACGCATGCGCACATCGACCACAGCGGTCGACTCCCCACATTGTATAGGCATGGCTATACGGGCGATATCTTATCTACCCTGCCCACCTACTACCTGGCCTCCCTGCTTTTGGCCGACAGTGCACAGTTGATGCGAAAAAAAGCGGAGGCCCAGCAGGATCGAAACCGTAAACGAAAGCAACGCCGATTGGGGCACGGAGGGGAAAACGAATGGGCTGAGTATTCCTCGCACGATGTCGACCAAAGCCTGTCGCGCTTCGTGACCGTGGACTTCGGCCAGGCGTATGTCGCGCGACCCAATCTGACCATCATCTTCAACCCCACCGGCCACCTGCTCGGTGCATCCAACATCATTGTAGAGGCTAGGAGAAGCGATGGTTCGGCTTGTCGAATCGCCTTCAGCGGGGATGTGGGGCGCTACAATTATCCCCTGCTCAACGACCCAGTACCCCTTCCCCGGGTCGATTACCTCGTTTGTGAAAGCACCTATGGCGGGCGACTGCATGTCGACAAAAACCAACCAGGCGATATTCTGGAAGGAATTATTCGGGAAGTATGTGTGGAACAGTCCGGCAAGCTCTTAATCCCCTCGTTCAGTGTGGGCCGTACACAGTCGTTACTCTATGTGTTGCATCGCCTGCAACTTGAAAGTCGACTGCCGGAAATTCCCATTTATGTGGATAGTCCACTCGCCATTGAAAGCACCAGGGCCTATCAGCATCTGCACCGATTTTTGTCGACCGATGCCCGCGCGGTGCTTGCACGTTTCGATGATCTGTTTTCCTTCAAACAACTTCACCTGGTTCAGAGTTTGAGTGAAAGCAAGGCGCTTTCCGATCACTACCGCCCGTGCATCATCATTTCCGCGTCGGGTATGCTCGAAGGAGGACGGATTCAGCACCATCTGAGGCATCAGCTGCAAAACAGCAAGGCCTGCATACTCTTCATTGGGTTTGTGGCTGAGGGCACTTTTGGCCGACGACTGCTCGATGGGGAACCCATTTGGCAAAACGAAGGCAAGAAAATCGAGGTTCGCGCCCAAATTCGGCGCACCGATGTGTTCAGTGGACATGCCGACCATAATGGACTGGTAGAATTTGTGGGTTCACAAACGCCAGAAACGCTGAAAACAGTGTTTTTGACACATGGCGACTACCCCGCGATGCTGGCTTTGGAAGAAACGCTGTCGGAAAAAGGGTATCACGTAGAAATCCCCTACAAAACTCAGACATTTACTCTATGATGCGCATCGTTCTTCGATTCGGTTTGGTGTTGCCATCTGTGTTAGCGTCACTTGTTGTTTTTTCATCCTGCAGCGAAGTCGAAATGAACAACCGGCAATCGCGAAGACTACGCGACAACACTTTGGTTTTGATGAAAAAGATGTATGAAACAAAATCGGTTCTGAGGATGCAACTGGCAGCCACCGACCTAAAAGCTGAAAGCCTGCATGACCACATGCGAGGAGCGGATTCACTCACAGCTGAAGAAGTGCGAATCTATGAGGAACGCAGTATAATCCTGACAGCGCTGCAACAGCAGGAAGAAGCCCTTCGGAACTGGATCGTGGAGGAAGCCGGGCAGGAAGGCAAATCCGGCTGTTGGCCCGGCGAATCGGCCATAGAGCAAAGCCGTAGCCGACTCAACCGCATCACCGGCATCAGACGAACCATAGACTCTTTGTTGAAGAAAAGTGACGACATCCAGCCATGAATGGAAATAAACGTGAACGCAATACCCCGGTACCGCGACCAGTGTCGTACAATCCTATGACAACAAACGTAAAAACCTCAAAATACAAACAGAAATGGGATAAAATCAGTGCCTTCATTCTATTTCTGCTCTTTTGTCTGCTATTCCTTCCCATAGCTTGCACAACCGATTCCAAAACCGAAACCAGTTTGCCCGTCCTCGGGCCACCCACCCTCACATCAGACAACCCGAAAACGAGCCAGAAAGAAGGCTTTCCACATTTTAGCCTCGAGGATCAGGATGGCGCCATCATGACGCCCGACAGCCTGTCCGGACAACTCATCGTAGGGGATTTCTTCTTCTCAACCTGCCGGGGAATCTGCCGGGATCAGATGTCGGGCCTCAAAAAAGTGTATGCTGCATACGGACAAGACGCCCGGATCCGGATTCTGTCGCACAGCATCGACCCCGACAACGACACCCGCGATGTACTGCACGCCTACGCCCAAAAAGCCGGTGTGAAAAACCGAAACTGGCTCTTTCTGCGGGGTGATACCGCCGAGGTTTACCCTCTGGCGCGAGGTTCATACCTCGCCTTCGCTGAATCGGACAGCCTTGCCGACGGAGGATACACCCACAGCGGATATATCAGCCTGCTTGACCCCCGGCGCCGCATCCGCGGTATCTATGACTCGGAACGTCCCGAAGAAATAGACCGACTCCGCACTGATATACGTATTTTGCTTGCTGAAATTCATGAAAACTAATTCATTTTCCATTAGGTGTTTTTGCAGGAACCGGTTGGTTTCCATCGGTTGTGCCGTCCTTTTATATTTGTCGGCCTGTAACACCCGCGATGGAATCCACGGCATTCCCGCCGAAAACCGCCTGCCCGAAACCTTTATGGTGGCCGACACTATCATTCGTGCGGGGGATGACAGATTTACAAGCACTCTGCGGGTACATTGGTGGGGGACGGACCCCGACGGATGGGTGACGGGATATGAGATCCGTCTGGCAGAGATGGCAGATACCTCTTGGTCATACACCTCTTCCAAGGACAGCATTGTATTATTAAACATCCCTGCGGGGAGCGACACCTTCGATGCGGTTTTTGAAATACGGGCCATCGACAACACAGGAGCAAAAGATCCCACACCTGCGAGGCTTCGATATCCGGTCAGAAACAGTCCACCCACCCTCTCGTTTGTTTACCCCCCCAGCGGCTCAAACCCCCTCGCTGGCGCATTCCCTTCAAACAGTTTTCCCGTACTCCATTTTGTCTGGCAGGGAAGCGATCCCGACGGGACGGCCTCGATCGAACGTTACGAGCTTAGTTTAAACGACACAACGCAACCCGCAAATTGGTTGAGCCTGTCACCTGCCTTCACCGAATGCATTCTTCAGGCCGAAACACCGGGCGCGGGCCCGTCGACCTGCCTCGTGTTTCCAGGCAATCATATTACACCCCTCTCCAACCGTCTGCAAGGCCTGAGCATCTCCGACTCCAATCGTCTGTATGTGCGGGTAATCGACCGATCGGGTGCCAAAAGTGTCTGGATGGAGAGCCGATCGGTTTATGTGCGTGCCGTTACCCAAAACATGCTGCTCGTGAATGCTTTCACCCCCTCAGCCATACCCAACCAAAATGTAGACACAGTCTCTGCGCTCATGGCACTGCATTTGGCGGCCGCGGGGATCACACAGTATCAAGAATTGCGCATTTTTGAACGGTCGGGCAACACCTTCACTCAATTGTCGGCCAATAACGCCACCCAATCGCGCATTTTCGACCTGTTCGACCACATCATATGGCTGGGTGGGGGTGGGTATGACTTCGACCAAAACGCAGCCCTGGCCCAGTACACTATGGGCCGTTTCCTCGACGGTGGTGGCAACTTGCTGATGAGCCTTACCTCATCGGCCGGTTCGCCCGTCACCGGCTCACTCTACGAACTTTTCCCGTTTGACTCGCTGCTGGCACCCCCAAATGGATACGGATTCCTGCTCACCGACACGGCTACCTTATCGCCCCTCACACCCAACTATCCAGTATTGGGCTACGATCGTTTTAACCCCGCGGTTCGTCCCCTGAAGCTACGCGGTGGTACCACCCCTCTTTATAAGGCGAACATCTGGCTGCGTAATTTTAGTACACTCACCCTCATCCAACACGGCGGACCCTCTACCGTGATGGCTCTGCGCTATAACCCAATCAACCAAAGCCGATTCGCATTCACTACCCTGGAATTACATTCCCTTAACCGAACCGGCACCCTCTCCACGATGCTGTCGCAACTGCTGCACAACGAATTCGGCATCCCATGATCAGGGTCGCGGTTTTCGCCAGTGGTACTGGTACCAACGCCGAGCGACTCATTCAGTATTGGCAGCAAAAAACCAATCCGATTGCCCGTGTTGTGTTGCTGGTATCGGGAAAACCCGATGCCCCGGTGGTCGACAAAGCGCGTCATCTACGGGTTCCTGTGGTAATCATCAGCCAGCGTTCGTTGCAACATCCTGTGGATCTAATTAACGTTTTGAGGTCGGAAAAAGTGGACGCCCTTGTATTGTTGGGCTTTCTTTGGCTGATACCGCCCGACATAATCCGTGCGTTTGCCGGCCGTATCCTGAATCTGCACCCCTCACTTCTCCCCGATTTTGGGGGGAAGGGTATGTATGGGATGCACATACACGAGGCCGTGGTGTCTTCAGGGACTACCCGAAGTGGAATCACCTTACATTTGGTTAATGAGGAATATGACCGCGGCCCGATTGTGGCCCAATTCGCGCTGGATGTGCGAAGCGGGGAGAGCGCCCACGAATTATCGGCCCGCATCCATGAATTGGAGCAGAAGTATGTTCCGGCAGCTGTGGAGCTTTTCTTGAGAAACACTAACCCCTATTCAGCTCCACAGTCCAGTCACCCAACAACGGAAACAGAAGTCCAAACAAGCGCGCCGTGAGATAGGCGTCGCCGGCGGCGCGGTGCCGGTTTTCGGTTTCCATACCCAGCGACCGGCACAGCTTTCCGAGTGAATAAGAGGGTTCATCGGGCATGTGTTGCCGCGATAAGCTGAGCGTACACAAACGGTCCGCCTCGAAGCGCATTTCTGCTGCCTCAAATTCGGCCTGTAGGAAACGGTAATCGAAGGAAACATCGTGTGCCACAAATACGCATCCCGATAGAAGATGATACAGTTCGCATGCAATACTCTTGAATGGGGGGGCCACATTCACCATCTCTTGACTGATGCCGGTCATGCGCGCCACAAATTCGGGGATCGGCTGGCCGGGATTCACCAATCGCTCCCAGCTACCGGTGATCTTATGCCCGTCGTGAAACACCACGCCTACCTCAATGAGGCGGTGAGCCGGAAATTTACTCCCCGTGCATTCGATGTCCACTACGGCAAACCGGGCCATTGGGTGACGAAAATACGCAGGGCTCGGGCTGTTCGGGTTCTTTCGCTACCCAAACTTGTGAATTTCCGTTGAAATTGGCTATTTTCAACGTATTGCCTACGTTACCAACCCATTTGAATGTTTCAGGGATGAATATCCCACGAATTGCGCGGGCTATTCAGCCAGGGCGATTCAACCCCTGATCGCTGGGATGATACTGGTTTTGTTGACCGGATGCCGTAATCGCCCCGACTCCGTCCTCCGTGTTGATGGTTCCAGTACCCTATTCCCCATGGACGAAGCCATCGGTGAATCGAATAGCTGCACCTACCCTGATCGCAAGGTGGTGGTGGGTTTGTAGGGCACCAGCGGTGGCTTCCGAAAATTATCACGCGGCGAATGAGTAATGTAACCGCCCTTTTACACATAGGCAGGTTTATTGAACTCGCCGATACCACTACCAACTTCACCAACACTAAAAGTCCCGGCACTCAAGACTATATAGCAAGCCGCTTCTGTCAATATCGGATTTTAGCCCATTTTATTTAGTTTGCTTATGCCTTGCAATCATTTTTCCTTCCAATACATCCAAAATATCTGTCACATCGGTGCTTTGATGCAGACTCTGCAAAAATTTGCGATCTGAATCGAATACATAGACCGAGGGTATATACATTTCGCCAAAATATTGATAAAAACGCGCTTGCTCGTCGCGGCACAGGTAGATCGAAGGGTGCTCTGCCAATCCGGTTTCTTCCGCATAGACCCTGGCCTCACCGGCCCGTGCCCGGGTCACAAAGACCCAATTGACAGATGTGAGTTCTGCTTGTCGCCTCGCCACCTCCCGACCCAGATTGCGGCAATGCGCACAGTCAGGACCAAAATACACGACCACAACCGGGCCATTACGGAGTAGATCGGATCTACAAACGCCATCGGTATCGAGAAGCGGAAATGCAAATTCAGGTAGTCGCAGCAGCCGTCCTTGTTCGTCGAATACCGGCCTGGATTGCTGCCAATAAGCGTAGAGCTGAAACAGCAGGGCCAGCACCGCCAAAGCCAGGGCGGTGGGAAGTGCACAGGCACGCAAAAAGGAACGAGTCATATGTGGGTGCAAGAGGTTCCGAATATGGGCACAAAATCTCAAATTTTTGTGGATATCTCTTCCGTTTGCCATACGGCTACGGGCTCCACCCCAGGCGATTTTTGTCTCATGCTTGTTTGGTTCCTATTCTTCCTGTTAATTAATCCTTGTGCGGGTCAGCCCTCGGTGGTTGGAGGTGGGGCATTGTGGGCATCTGGGGTTACCATTCCGGAGGTGGGTGGACAAGCAGCAAGGAATTTTCCGCAGGGAACGCCTGAAGTACAGGGACTAAGTTTGGGAATTGCTATAGGTTCTCCTGCACCTACTCTATCAAGTGGATTCCTAAGCGTGGGGGTTCACAGGCGGTTTCGGGTATTTCATGCATCCGTTCTGGGCAGCGCCACCGGTGACCGTATGTATTCAGAGCAAAGCATAGGATTAAGGGGCGGTTTATCGACACCACGCTGGGGGATGGGACTTGGGTGGGATGGGAACGTCCGGCAGATCGAGGGGAGCCGCAGGGTATGGCCGGTAATATGTGCGGGACTCAGCCTCTTCTGGAACACATCCACTACACTGCACCTTAGGTCCTCCTTCAGTGCCCGGCAAAGCATCGACGACCCAATAATCGTGGACGGCTTCTCATCGGCATGGCTCATAGATCACCAAATCGGGCATACCCGCCTGATGGGTTTCATTCAGCAATGGGAAACCCTTGGGTGGGATGCTGGAATGGCATGCCAATTTGATTTGGGACCAAACTGGACCGCCTCCGCCTGCGGATCAGTCGTGTGGAGGCGGTTTAGTCTCTGTCTGGAGGGATCCTGCAAAAACTGGCAAATCGCCGCGGCAGCCATGATTTCCCTCTTGCCTGGTCCCGGAACCCTAACAACAGTTCAATTCGCCCCGGGCATTCGTTCACCTTAATACGTGCTATGCAGAACCGCGCACGCTTTTGTCGTTTATTTTTTCTGTCTAACGTTTTCCTTTGGGTAGTGTTGACCGAAGCTTGGGCTCAATCGCCCTCGACTGGAATGAGACCGGGCCCAATAAGCCCGGATTCTCCCTCTGTGAATCGGGGTTCTGATCCATTATCGAATGAAGAGGCTTTGGATTTACCCGAAAACCCGGAATGGTTGTCAACCGATCTGCTCGATGAACGGATGATGCAGTTCGACGAAATTCAGCCGGTCAATGTGTCGGTCAACCTGTGCGGCTCAACCTGGGACGAGCTTGTCGGTACAGGAATTTTGACGACCCTACAAGCCAGCTCATTCATAGCCTTTCGACAATTCTACGGCTGTCCAACAGCCTGGTATGAGCTACAGGCAGTTCCCGGATTCGACACCACTTTGATTCGATTGCTGCGTAATAGTACGTCCCTCGAATCAAATAGCACCTTCCACTCACTGGGCTACAGCCTTACCCATGCGCGGGTTTCCCTGATGCTGCGCAGCACCCGGAATATCCCGGGACTTCGAGCCTATCAAGCGGGTAGTGGTGACAATGCTGGCCTGACTGCGTATCGAGGAGGACCGCAGACGCACTTGTGGCAGCTACGTCATACCGGATATCGGCACCAAATGGTACTTAGCCTGCCAAAGTCACAGGGCGCCTATGGAATGGGAAGATTGGGGGGTGGAATGATGTTGACTTCCGATTCACGCCAGCGCCAAATGGCAGGGATCGGGGTGGGTGACTACCATCTTCGTCTGGGACTCGGGCTGTCGTGGAATACGTGCATGTTCGGTTCTCTTACTTCCGGCATCATGGGATTACGTTGGATGGGACAATCGGTCAGCGTGGCCTCGGGTGCCGCGACTTCAGCCAATCTTAAAGGGTTAACAGCCTATCAGCATCTCAAGAATGGAACCCGGATTTTGATCTGGGCCGCCTTGCAACGACCCGACGCCCGGATTGAATATGGAGTAGACAGCAACCAGGCCTTCATAATCAGTTTACCGGCTGTGGGAATGGCCCGCACCCAAACTGAATGGTTGGGCAGAAGAGGTAGTCTCTTTAAGACAATAGGGATTAGTGCAATGAATGAATATAAAGATATAAAAATACTGATATATAGTAGTTTATATAAATACGATATGCCATTTCTACCTAAGACATTTCCATGGCCCGCCGGGACCGCGCCCCCTGAGCGTAATGGATTGTCGGGACTATCCCACAATGCCACAGGGAAGCGCTGGGAATGGAGTGGTGAGTTGGCGCTGAATAGTGCGAACGGACTATCGGTCCTCCAACAGTTGATTTTAACCCCGCATTCACGCTGGCAAACGGCATGGATCGGGCGCCATTATGGAAGTGGACATTCTCCCCCCTTTGCCGGGGCATTGGGCCGACAATCTACCTCAGTCAACGAGCAGGGATTTTCCTGGATGATCCAATGTATGGGAAAGGGCCGAGGCCGTGTATTGGGACTGGCCGACACGTACCGACACCCCCTGCCTCGCTTTGGCTCCCCCCTGCCCTCTTACGGCTACCGAATCCACCTGCGAGGAGAATGGTGGCCCAACCGGGATCATCTATTGTATTGCCGCCTCGATCTACGCAAGGAATGGGGCGGTCAGAACAAAGGGCAGATGTTACCCGCCCCGTATTTTGCAGGTCAAAATAGTTGGGTTTTGGGCTGGAACTATCAGGCGCGACAAAATCCACTTCGGGAGTGCAGGGTAAGATTGGATGGTCAAACAAAAATTACAGAAAGACCGATTCCTACGCTACCTTCCGTTGCCCTCTCAGCTCGGATACGATGGGTGGTGGGTTCCTGGAGGTTCAGTATGCAGCAGGCTTGGGTACACACAACAGAAGGTACGGGATCAATTTATTTCTTTGAGCCGGCACCGAGATTTGCATCAGGCATAATGTCCGTTTCAGGACGGGCAGCGCGACAAGTTTTCTTGGCAGAATGCCGCCTCTCATCGGATTTGCGTGCCTGGATTCGGGTGGATCGTACCCGATATTTTGATCGCGAACGTGCGGGCAGTGGATGGGAAACGACTTCTGGGCCTTTCAGGGCTACTTGTACCCTTCAACTCTTATACAACTTGGCCGGCCCACGCACATTCATTCATGAAAAAATCGATCGTTGGCATGAAAATCCGCGGCCGGAACCGAATGGTGACGTTCCAGCAAATCCGAAATGATTCCATCCTTCAGTCCGAGTCCCGACACTATGATATTGTTTACCTCAGCCGCTTTCATGATCTGTAAATGCAGTGTGCATGCAGACAAAATGATATCGGCATGGTCTGCATTGAGACCCCAAATTTTTATTCTTTGTTTCAGAGTAAGGGAACCCAGAATGTCCTTCAAAGATTCAAGCTGTTTTCGCGTTGCATATTTACCCTTTTTCAGTTCGAGCAAATCGAACACTTTGTTAATATTTTCCCCCGTACCGAGTACATACTTTGGGTTGTATATCCGAATTTGCGCACGAACCCATTGCTGCATAACCTGCATCAACTTTTCCGATAGCTGTTCATCCTGAAGAAGCCGAACCGCACCCACTTCAAACGACTGGCTCAGCCTAATGGCATTACCATTGAGCAAGTTGATTTCGCGGTTTAGAATCAGGTACTTCCCCCCCTATATGGAGCGTCAAAACCAAAAACGCCCTCCGGCTTGCCGATCAAGTCCATCAGAGAATCGTGGTATCGCTTTTGGGTGAATCGAACCACAAGAGTCGCCCCTTGCTGCCCATGAGTTCTCTCCATTCGGCAACGCCAAACTCCAGAACAAGGAGTCCACAGGTGGGCAAATGATCCCATTGTACGTCGGCCGACAATCGGTTGGCGACCTTCGTCAGCGCCGGGTTATGCCCACAATAGAGGCAGGAATGCAAATGGGCAGGTGCTCCGGAAATGACCCGCATCCAGGTCTCTTCATCCGCGTGATACAGCTCTCCCATCCACTCCACCTGATTATCACCCTGGTTGAACGGCTCAAGCAGTCTCTGCAGGGTCTGACGGGTGCGCAGGGCAGGACTCCCCACATAGTGCTGAGGGGTCATGCCCCTACCCAACATCCGGTAGCCCAACCTCACAGCATCTTGTTTGCCCGTTGGGGTGAGTATCCGCTCGAAATCAGACCCATCGCTGAGCCCGAATTCGGCTTTGGCATGCCTGAGCAGGTATAGGGTTTTCACAAGCAAAATATACGAATCGTATGTAAAGAAACACGCAACAAAACCAAAAAACCGATTAATGCGCTAATTTCGCGCAAAAATATGCATAGCCCAAAAATTATATCGATTCGGTCCGGGAAATTCCTGTTGCCCTTCATACTGTTGCTCGGGGTTGGAATCCACGTATGCGCCCAGGCCGACCGCTACTATATGGCGCATTACAATGTAGAGAATCTGTTCGACACCATCGATCAAACCGAAACCGACGACAGTGATTTCACCCCCTACGGTAAACTGAAATGGAATTCCGAGCGAATGTCCCTCAAAATGCAAAAACTGGCCCAAGTGGTGGGCGATATGAATGCGGGAAAAGGCCCGGATGTATTGGGATTGTGTGAGGTGGAAAACCAGCAGATTCTGGAGCAATGGTTGACCCACATCGGCCTATCCAAACGCCGATACTGCATAGTACATGAAGAGAGTCCTGACCCAAGGGGGATCGATGTGGCATTGTTATTTGACACAAAAAAGTTGAAGTTAGTCGCGTTCCGGGCAGTTTCTGTTTTCCGGCCCGAACAACCCGAATGGCGAACGCGCGATATTTTGTGTGTATCCCTCCGCACCCCGAAAAAGCAACAGATCCATGTGCTGGTGAACCACTGGCCCTCGCGACGTGGTGGGCAGGAACAAACGGATCCATTGAGAGCCACCGCTGCCCGCGCAGCCCGTCGGCTTGTCGACAGCCTCCACGGTTCCGATCCGGAAGGAATCGTCGTGGTCATGGGCGATTTCAATGACCGGCCGGGCGACATAGCCCCCGCTCGCATACTTGGATCGGGCGTGGAATGTAGAGGCGGATCCGAAACCGGACTGGAACTGGCTATGGACCCGTCGCTCCTCTACAATCCCTTCGCCGCAATCGACCAAAACAAGGTGGGGTCGTACCGCTACAAAGACGAATGGCAGTTTATCGACCACATCAGCCTGTCGCACCGCGCGTGCAGCATTAAGAGTCGTCTTCGCTATGTCGATGGATCCGCCGCCCCCGTTTTGTTTCCCTATTTACTCGAGACGGAAGGAAAATATGCCGGCAATCCGCTGCGCACCTATAGTGGGGAAAAGTACCTGGGCGGATATTCGGATCATATTCCAGTAAAGATTGAACTTGAATACAATAAATAATTAATTTACAATATTTTATGAACTGGTTTGAGTCGTGGTTCGACTCCCCATGGTATCCCATACTCTACGCTCAGCGGGATGAGGAGGAAGCCGCTGCGTTCATCGAAAAATTGTTAAACCGATTGCAACTCAGTGCCGGTGCAAACATCCTGGATCTGGCATGCGGACGCGGACGACACGCCCGGAGAATGGCTGCCCTCGGCATGTCTGTTACGGGTGTTGACCTCTCCGAAAAAAGTCTGGCCGATGCGAAAAGTCAACCTATGACCAACCTGCATTACCATCGGCACGACATGCGACATCCGCTACCTAACCATAAATTCGATGCGGTTCTCAACCTGTTCACCAGCTTTGGGTATTTCGACGACCCGGATGACGACCTAAGGGTGATTCGCTCAGCCCGGTCATCGCTTCGCGCGGGTGGTTATTTGGTGATCGACTACCTAAATCCAAACAGCGTTCTCCCTGGCCTGCCCACCGATGAAAAGATTGAGCGTTCGGGAGTGCATTTCACCCTTCGTCGCCACTACAAGCACCCCTGGATCCTTAAGGATATCACCGTTGAGGACAGCGGCTCAGTCCATCATTTTCAGGAAAAAGTTCGATACTATTTACCCTCGGTTCTTTCCGGGCTGCTTACATCCTGTGGATTTGAAATCAGGACCCATTTGGGTGACTACCAGCTAAACCGCCCGCACGAGCAATCACCCAGAGCTATTTTCATTTGCCAGAATCCCATCCAAGACTCAAATTCAATACCCGAGGCATGAACGGCATTACAAACAACAGAAATAGAACATGACATCGCTCCTTGAAGCAGATCGGACGCTCTTTTTCATCATCAACCAGTTTCTATGCGGGCCGTGGGCTGATCGTTTTTGGATTCCGCTGCGTAACCCGTGGACTTGGATTCCGCTCTATGTGATGCTGAGCTCATGGATATACCGCTTCATGGGCAAAAGGGGACTCTTCGCCTTGCTCATTACATGCCTGGTGGTGGCAGTGGCCGACCAGCTCAGCAGTCATCTCATCAAACCCTGGATCGAGAGGCCCCGCCCCTGCCAGGAATTGGTGGGGCATGTCCGCCTGCTGATTCCCTGCGGATCGGGCTTCAGCTTCACCTCATCGCATGCCGCCAATCACTTTGCCTATGCCCTATTCACCGGGAAACTTTTGCGGATCCATTGGCCCCTACTGAGCCGCCTGTTGTGGATCTGGGCGGCCCTGATCTGCTACGCGCAGGTTTATGTAGGCGTGCATTATCCCCTCGATGTGATCGCCGGAGCCGTTTTGGGCAGCGTGATTGCCCGTTCAGCCCACAACCTACTTGCCCGCTACCTGACCCCTGTAGAATTATGAATCTGCTTTCCCTTTTACTCCTCATGGTTTCCCCCCTGGCGGGCGGACTGATCGTTTACCAACTCCACGGACGCCATAACGCTTTTTTTAAATCAATCCTTACCTTTTGTGGAGGATTCCTGTTTGCAACTGCCGTTCTGCACCTACTGCCAGAGGTGTTTTTCACTCGTCACCGCTACGAAGGGCTTCTGGTGATGGTTGGATTCTTCCTGCAGCTACTGCTCGAAAAAATGTCACAGGGGGTTGAGCACGGACACCTGCACCTCGACCAGCCGCACGGACACGACCATGGGAGTCACCACCACCTAGCGCATCCCCACACCTCGTGGGGACTCCTATTCGGACTTTCTATCCACTCCCTTCTGGAAGGCATGCCCCTCAACGGCATGTTCAGCCTCGACGAGCCGGTGTGGACGAACCCGCTTCTTCTCGGTGTCGTTCTCCATAAATTCCCATCGGCCTTTGCCCTTGCTACGGTACTGATCCAGTCGAACTACCCACGAAAAAAACAATGGGTGATGCTGATGGCGTTTGTGTTGATGACCCCAGCCGGCACCCTCCTCGGAAGGGCCATTTTGGAACAAGGTGGGGACGGGATGGATGAGTTCTTCCACACCATACTGGCCCTCGCCACGGGCTCGTTCCTCCAGATCTCCACCACCATTCTCTTCGAAAGCAGCACCCACCACAAATTCAGCCTCCTGCCCATACTTTTAGCCTTCACAGGCGCCTTACTGGCCTACCTGATGTAAGAAAAAATCTTTTCCAGGAGTATTTAGCTCTAAAAAAGACTGTTTTTTAAGAATGCAGAAATAAAAATCTATTTCTTGGCAGTGGATGACTTCACCATATCGAAAAAAAACTTCAGCTGCTCACGCGGCATCATATTCGCGAAGAGGTTGAACTGACCCGCCATCAGACGTTCGCCCCCATCGATGGTCACGCAATGCCCATTGATATAGGCGCTCAGATCGCTCATCAAAAAAACAGCCAGGTTGGCTAGTTCATCGTGTTGACCGTAGCGACCCGCCGGAATGCGCTTAAGGTATTGTTCCTCTATTGATTTGTCGGGCAGTAACCTCGACCAGGCCCCTTCTGTGGGAAACGGTCCCGGGGCGATGGCGTTGAGACGGATACTGTAAGCCGCCCATTCAACGGCCAGCGAATTGGTGAGCGCATAAACGCCCGCCTTTGCACAGGCTGAAGGCAAAACAAAGGCGGACCCAGTCTCCGTGTAGGTAGTCACGATATTCAGTATGCTCGTACCTTTCCGTCCCGACTCGATCTGCAGGCGACCGAACTCGCGGGTACAATGAAAGGTGCCCTTTAAAACAATATCCACAATAGAAGAAAATGCATTCGGGCTCAAATCCTCAGCCAGCGACAGGAAATTACCGGCTGCATTGTTCACCAGTCCAGTCAGTCCACCCATTTCCTCATCCAATTCCTTCATCATCGCCGAAACCGCATCAAAGTCACGAACATCGCACGCCCTATACAGGGTGCCCACGCCGATTTGCTCCGCGGCGGTTCGCAGACGATCCTCTTTGCGCCCGCAGATGGCCACGTGAGCCCCAAAGGCGTGAAACGAGCGCGCCATCGCCAATCCGAGTCCGCTCCCCCCTCCCGTCACCAATATGCACTGATTTTTTAAAGTATTTTGGGTGAACATAGTTTTTTTGTTTCCTGCAAGATACAGGAAATGTATTTTTGCATTACCAAGCCAAATCTATGAAACTGATCCTTAGCATTGTGTCTTTTGTTGCCTGCCTCAGCTTTTTCTCCTACATCTTTTTCCTCGGTTTCACCCTCCCCGATTCTGTTCAGCCCAGCGATATGCTGATCCTGTGCGGACTCATCGCGGTGGTGAGCTACTACATTACCCGGGGTGCATTCGAGGATGTGGACCGCGAGCGGGGGAAAATCAGATGATTTCAGTCCCGGAAACGCAGCTCCGCAAGCATGGTTTGCGGGTGACAGCCGTCAGGCTGGGGGTGCTGAACGCCCTGAGCCGACGCAGTTTCGCCATTTCCCAACCCGAACTGGAAGTTGACCTCGGGCACAACTGCGACCGGGTAACCCTATACCGCACACTCAACACGCTATGCGAACACGGGTTGCTGCATCGGATTGTCGACGACAAAGGAACCTCGCGCTATGCGCCCTGCCGCGATGATTGCGGAGCCACCGACCGGCACTTTCACAATCATCTTCACTTCTATTGTGAAGTCTGCAAACAGACCCACTGCCTCAACGAAACCGAAATCACAATCCCCCATCTTTCCGGAGGATTCGAAATTCACAACATCCAATTCTCCGCCTCAGGGGTATGCGGGAGTTGCAGAACAAACAGAATCCTCTCCAAAAGCTAGCCTGTGACAGCCTCGATTTATCCCACGCAGGCCCGATTTCGAACCGAATTTCACATTCCGCCATTCGAATCAGGTGAAATGGCCTACTTCGCCGGGAATTCGCTGGGACTTATGCCCCGCTCTGTGCGGCATGCACTCGATGTGGAGCTCGACAGCTGGCAGGAGCACGCCGTGGAAGGTCATTTTCGCGGGCAGAACCCGTGGATGCACTACCACCATATTTGTACCCCATCCCTGGCTCGTCTGACCGGTGCCCTCGATGAGGAGGTGGTGTGTACTAACGGCCTCACCGCCAACCTGCATCTGATGATGGTGAGCTTTTTCCGTCCCCAAGGCGATCGCAACATGATCCTGATGGAAGCCGGCGCTTTCCCCTCAGACCAGTACGCCGTTGAGTCGCAGGTGCGCTTCCACGGACTCGACCCCGGGCGATGCGTAGTGGAACTAAAACCCGGGGCAGGGCGTCGCTGCCTGACCTCGCGACAGATCAGTGACGCCATCCAGCAATATGGGGCACGACTCGCGCTCGTATTGATGCCCGGAGTTCAATACCAGACGGGACAAGTATTCGACATCGGTGAGATAACCCGAATGGGACATGAAGCAGGTGCCCGGGTGGGATTCGACCTGGCGCATGCCGTGGGCAACATATCCCTTAATCTGCATGATTGGGGCCCAGACTTCGCCGTGTGGTGCTCCTACAAATACCTGAATAGCGGTCCCGGCGGCCCGGGTGGCCTGTTTGTGCACGAACGTCATGCCCACAACCCGGAACTTCCGCGATTTGCCGGCTGGTGGGGACACGACGAATCGACCCGATTCGAGATGCAGGCCAGTTTCCATCCCATGCGGGGCGCGGCTGGTTGGCAACTGAGCAATGCCCCCGTTTTGGGTATGGCAGCCCACCATGCATCGCTGGAGATCTTCGATCGGGCAGGAATGGACCATCTCACAGAACGCGCAGCAGAATTGAGTGGATACCTGCGCCACAGACTCGTGGACATTCAGCACAGAAGGGGGGCGGATGCACTCGAACTCATCACGCCCCATGAACCGGGTAGCTATGGTTGTCAACAGTCGTTTTCAGTAGGCAGCCACGGCGAGGAATTGCTCCTATCCCTGCAACAGAACGGCGTACTCATCGATTTTCGTCGACCCGATATCCTGCGCATGGCACCCGTTCCCCTCTACAACCAGCCTGAGGAAATCGATCGTTGCTGCGACTTGCTGGACCATTGGCTCAGTTTACATACCAAGTCATGAAGAAGTTAATACCCGTAAAAACGGGAATTTATATTCTATTATTTATTGTAATATCGCATATTAGCTTCGCTCAATACCGTCAGCCTGTGCTCAGTGGCTACCTGCGCGAGGCTGGCAGCCGCGAATCGCTTCCCGGGGCGTCCGTTTACATTCCCTCTCTCAAGCAAGGTACTACAGCAAACGTCTTCGGATTTTACTCCATCTCCATACCCCCAGGTACCTATGCCGTGCATTTTTCCTTCGTGGGAATGACTCCCATAATCGATACCCTCGACCTAAACCGCTCACGAGTGCACGATGTGGAACTAAAACCCGGAAAACAGTTATCCGAGATTGAAATCGTGGGAAATGCCGCCGACCATACAGGCGCCGCTACCCTAATGAGCCGCATGGAACTGGCCGGACAACAAATCGGTGCGGTTCCGACCCTCCTGGGCGAGAAAGATCTATTAAAGACCGTGCAACTGCTGCCGGGAGTACAATCCGGAAATGAAGGACAGTCAGGGCTTTACGTCCGCGGCGGAGGCCCCGACCAAAATCTGATTTTACTCGATGGGGCCACTGTCTACAACGCATCACACCTCTTCGGCTTCTTTTCGGTCTTCAACGGCGATGCGATTAAACAGGTGAGTCTCACCAAAGGCGGATTTCCGGCCCGCTATGGCGGCCGCTTGTCGAGCGTATTGGATGTGACAATGCGCGATGGCGACAAAAACCAGTTCCGTGGAGAGTTGGGTCTTGGGATCATCAGCTCCCGCTTCCTCGTGGAGGGACCCATCCTTCGCAACAAAATCTCATTCGTGGCCGCTGGTCGTCGCACCTATGCCGATGCCCTGCTCCTCCCAGCCCGATGGATCACTGGTGAGGACCCTGGAGTGGGATATTATTTCTACGACCTGAGCGGTCGACTGCACTACGAGATCAACCGGAAAAACCGCCTGTTCCTGAGTACCTATACCGGGCGCGATGCATTTGCCAGTCGACAGGAACGCGACGACGGCACACGTAGGGCCAACATCAGCTGGGGCAATGTATCGGGCACACTCCGCTGGAACCACCTTGCCTCCGAACGATTGTTTGTGAACACGACGCTGATCTACACCGACTACGAGTTCAATACTTTCCTGCGCGAAAGCAGCGACACGCGAAACATCACCGCGGGCTACTCTTCGGGCATCCGCGATGGGGGCATCCGAAGCGACGCAGAATACCTGCCGTCGCCCCGCCGAACGGTGCGCACCGGTATATCGGTACTGAAACATCGATTCGTTCCCTCGGCCTATGTATTGGTAGATGCACTTGTGCCCGGACTTGGCATCCGGCGGGTGGTTCGCTCCTATTCGGTCGAGTCTGGCGCCTATTGGGAGGAGGACAGACGGATTGGAACCCGGATTGAATCGAATATCGGTCTCCGGTTGAGTCACTTCACCGCCGACGGACGAAGCTATGCACGGGCCGAACCTCGTATAGCCCTGCGCTGGCTGATGGGGACCGATGCTTCCATTAAGGCCTCATGGGCGGTCATGAATCAATATCTGCACCTGCTCAGCAATACGGGGATTGGTCTGCCCACCGACCTCTGGGTACCAGCCAACGCATCGGTCGGCCCCCAGCGCTCCGAGCAGGTGGCGGCAGGTTACGAACAGAATTTACGCGAAGGTCGATGGGTGTTGTCGCTCGAGACCTTCCACAAGCGCGCGCGCGATGTCATAGGCTACCGCCCCGGCGCCAGCTTTCTGCTAATCGACCCCGATGAACTGGATTCGGGCGAACCCAGGAGCATTAATTGGGAACGGCAGATTACTCAGGGACAACAAGAATCGTATGGTGCAGAGCTCTATCTGCAAAAGAGAAAAGGCAGTATACAGGGATGGCTGGGCTATACTTTGTCGCGCACCTGGCTGCGGTTCGACGAACTGAATTTAGGTGAGCGCTTTCCGGCCCGTTACGATCGGCGCCACGACCTCAGTCTATTCGCCTACCACGAACGTCCCCGCCCAGCTTCGTCTGTTTCCAACAGACGGATCAGTGCCGCATTTGTTTTTGGAACAGGCAATGCGGTCACCATCCCCTCAGGCTTGTTTCAGGCACCCTTTCCCGTTGCACCCGGTAACCCCAACCCAGCGCCCTGGTTTCCCGTCTATGCAACCGATTTTGGCCGACTCAACCAGTATCGCCTGGCTCCCTACCACAGGCTTGACTTGTCGATACAATGGAGTAAAAAGAAAAAATGGGGCACCCGCAGTTGGGAGATCAGTCTCTACAATGTCTACAACCGGGCAAACCCCTGGTTTATAGACGCAGTTCAACGCCAGAATGGTACCGAACTGGTGCAATACAGCCTATTTGGGATCGTGCCTGCCGTCAACTATAATTTTCGTTTCCGATGAAGGCGCGCTTTTTGTCACTCTTTCTCATTATAGGCGCCACTGGGCTGAGCGGATGCAGGGAAACCCTGATCGGAGTTCCCGACATCAATTTTCCGCCGCGGATCGTGGTGGGTTGCTTTATCGATCCCTCCTACGACACCCTCACTGCCACCCTCAGTTTGTCGATGCCTCTCTATGAGGCTGGCGATGAGGAGAATTTCCGGGGCATCACCGATGGTATTATCTTACTCGAGGGGGCAGGAGTCACCGACACTTTCCGCTATGACCACGTGCGGCGGCACTACCGCCTGCCCGCGACGGCTGTCCCCATCCTTCCCGATTCATCCTACACCCTCAAGGTCTACCGTGGTAGTTCCGACACCCTCCTGCTGGCACAGGCACGTTGTACTATTCCGCCGGTTCGTGACCCACAAGTCGAACTGACAGCAGAGCGCGACAGCAGCGCTCCCACCCCATTCTACCGCGAATTTCTGAACCTGGATGTACGCTGGCCCGCACAAGCCGCGCCCGAACGCTATTTCCGCATGCTGTACGGACTCAAGCATCGATCTCCCACAGATTCGGCGATCAGCTGGATCAATGATGCACCCGGTAAACCCCAGGTGTTTACCGGTACCGATGCCACAGATGGATGGATTCGGGTCAGCGACCGTTTCGTTTTCTGGGGATGGGGTTCTCCTACTGGCGGTATCACACGGGCCATTGTGTGTGTACAGGAGACGGATGTTCACTCCTTCCGCTATCTCAACGCACTCAACGCCCAGATCAACCAGCCCCCGGGGCCATTCAAAGAGGGAGTCCTTTTGTACAGCAACATCGAAGGTGGATTGGGCTGCTTTGGCGCTTCCAACACCTACTTTGTCGAGAGCCCCGATTTGTGAGACCAGACCACATGGCTGCTGGATTCCGACACAAATCATCATAAATCATCACAAATCATACAGCCTCAAAATCGATTGGCCTGAGATCACTCCAGCCAGTCCCGTTTCCCGTCACTCTCATTAAGCCCAACGCCATAAAGTACGTCTGGAATCCGCAATTTTTCCCCTCATTTTGTACAAAACAACTATTTTTGCGACTCAATCATCCCGACATGAATACAGTCCTCCACAACTTTTCTGCCGGTCCCGGCATCCTGCCCCAATCGGTCGTAGAGGCTTCGGCCCGCGACCTCGTGAACTTCAGCGGAACCGGTCTCTCGGTCATTGAGGTGTCGCACCGCGGGAAGGAGTTCGTGGCGGTTATGGAGGAGGCCCGCACACGCGTGCGTGGACTTCTTCAGCTGGGCGACGACTACGAAGTTCTCTTCCTGCATGGGGGGGCCAGCCTGCAATTCTGCATGGTTCCATATAATTTATTGCCCGAACAAGGTATGGCTGCCTACCTCAATACCGGTGTATGGGCCTCCAAAGCCATACAGGACGCACGTCTCCTCGGCCGTGTGGAGGTGGTGGGCAGCTCTGAAGACCGAAATTTTTGTTATATCCCCCGCGGTTATTCTATCCCCTCCGACGCCTCCTATCTGCATATTACCTCAAACAATACCATTTTTGGTACGGAGATGCATCAGTTCCCAGACAGTCCGGTTCCCATAGCCTGTGATATGTCGTCCGACATCTTCAGCCGCCCGATCGACGCCTCGCGTTTCGGGCTCATCTATGCGGGCGCCCAGAAAAATATGGGTCCGGCCGGAACCACCCTGGTGGTGGTGAAGCGTGAACACATTGGGAAATCCGGGCGTCGACTACCCGCCATGCTCGACTACGCGGTGCATAGCAAGGGCGATAGCATGCACAACACCCCACCCGTATTCGCAGTGCTGGTGTGCATGCATACCCTCCACTGGATCGAAGAGCAGGGTGGATTGACCGTGATGGAACAACGCAACCGCACCAAAGCAAGTCTTCTGTATTCTGAAATCGACCGCAACCCCTTGTTCCGGGGCACAGCCGACACGGCAGATCGCTCCCTTATGAACGCCACGTTTGTGTTGAGCGACGAACAACATAAAGCGGCCTTCGATGCTCTGCTCAGAGAGGCCAGAATCAGCGGGCTGGAAGGACACCGGTCGGTGGGCGGCTACCGCGCCAGTATGTACAATGCCCTGCCCAGAAGCAGCGTTCAAGTATTGGTGGATGTGATGCAGGAACTGGAACGAAACAACGGATAATGGAGGTCGAAAGTCGATCTTTGTTTTGAATCACAAAAGGACAAACAACTTATTATTTTTCACCTCCATCAATCCACAACCCCGTCCCAACATGAAAATCCTCGCCAACGACGGCATCGATTCCGCCGGCAGAGAACTCCTCAAGCAGGCCGGCTTTACTGTCGACACTACAAAAATCGCTCAGGATGAACTCTTGGGAAAACTCAAAAACTATGACGGTATCATTGTACGGAGTGCAACAATGGTTCGGGAATCACTAATGGATGCATGCGGCGGCAACCTGAAGTTCATTGGCCGTGCCGGCGTTGGCCTTGACAACATCGATGTGGAGGCGGCAAAAACCAGGAATATTTTGGTATTCAACACCCCTGCCGCCTCATCCCTATCCGTAGCCGAACTCGTTTTTGCCCACTTGTTTGGCCTGAGTCGCTTTATGCACCGCTCGAATAGGGAGTTGACCGATGGATCGTCCGCACAGTTCAACCGCCTCAAAAAGGAGTATGCCGCAGGATGGGAATTATCCGGAAAGACACTGGGTATTATTGGCTTCGGAAGAATCGGACAGGAAGTGGGACGAATCGGCAGAGGTATCGGAATGAAGGTTGTGGTATACGACGTGCTTTTTCAGTCTTCGGTCACTTTAGCGCAAGAAATTGAACATCGGCACAGGGTCGGGGTGGCATCGTTAGACGAGGTCCTCTGCAAGGCCGACTGCGTGAGCTTGCATACGCCTGATCCCGGTAAGCCGATCATCGATGCCGAAGCCATCGCGCGGATGAAAAGGGGTGCCGTGCTAATCAACTGCTCGCGTGGGGGTATTATCGATGAAGAAGCCCTGCTCGATGCACTCGATTCAGGCCAGCTACTTGCAGCCGGTCTGGATGTCTTCTCCCATGAGCCAACACCTAATATCCGCTTACTGAATCACCCCCGCATTTCGGTGAGTCCACACATAGGCGCGTCCACGACCGAAGCTCAGGAACGTGTCGGCATCGAGATGGCCCGCCGTATCATAGAGGCATTCCCCGCAAATAATGCCTGAATTCCGGAAATTTCGTCCGTTTCTCCCCACCCAGGAGGCCCTGCCAGCCCTGTATCGAACGAGGGGAAATCAAAAAAATGACACCGGTCAACCAGATAATGGGATTAACGGCCTGCTTCAGGCGCTGATGCCCGGACTCACCACAACCGATCAAAAAGCAGCATCGGTCGATGCTCTTCATTTATGGGAATCGTGGGAGGAATGCGGCCTCTACACCCGGCATCCGCAACCCGCGTTTGTATTGTATAAAGTGCGCTACCGGGCTCGCTGGCAGCACGGATGGATCGGACTCTCGGATGCACGGGATTTGTTGCGCAATCAAATCCGAAAACACGAACACGTACGGGCCGATCGGATATCGCAATTAATGGAATTTACAACGGCAACTGGACTGCACACGACACCCGTTTTTTTGAGTCACCCCCAACACCCGGGACTCAGCCGACTCATGTTTGAGGTACAGTCGGGTGCCCCGCAGCGAAGCGGTAAACTGCCCGATGGCCGGGAGTTTCACCTGTGGATTGTAGACGATCTGCAGAAAACAGATCAAATCCGTCGCGGAATCGAGGAGCTGTCATGTCTGTACATTGCCGATGGACACCACCGTGCGGCCGTTGCGGAAACACAGGCGGTCGACAATCGAGAGCGTGATTTTATCCCCATGCTCAGCGTGTTGGTGCCCGCCAATGAGTTACATGTCTACCCTTTCTACCGGCGAATTCTCAACGACGAGGGGCCGCACTCGCTTTGGGAATTGATCGACAAGCTCAGGGTGCATTACCATCTGCGCCCTTGCCTCATCGAGCAGATGTACTACCAATTTCTGCCAAACGGTCAGTATTTACTATGCACCCACGATGCATGCTGGCAGCTTATCAAAAAAGAGCAGAAAACAAAATCTCCCAACCATGCGCTGGTCCGGCCTGAAGATTTGCTGGATGTGGGACTGCTGCACAGCGAAATTATTGGCCCATTCCTGGGTATCACCGATCCCGGCAGTGACCCTCGCATAGACTATGGCCCGCTTAGTATGCATTTCAGCGACTTTAGGAATATATTGCACGATTCCCGAACGGCGTTCGTTCTCATAGCCCGGGCCCCCACAGCCGACGATATTTTTCGGGTTGCAGATTCTGGCGGTGTCATGCCCCCAAAATCCACCAGTGTGGAGCCCAAAATCATAGACGGACTTGTGGTATGGCGCAATGAAGATTAGGCGGATTGTGCGAATCAAAACTTTCTCCAGTCAAAATCAAGCGCCGGACTGGTCCTACGGCAATTTATACGAGTCAAAGTTCGATTCGAAAAAACAAGGGTAGAACGCTCCCACTTTCATCTAAACGGATTCAAGTTCGCCCTACAACAAAAAACCCCGCCACACGGGTGTGTAGCGGGGTTCATAAACCAGGCTGGCAACGACCTACTCTTCCACATTCTACTGCAGTACCATCGGCGCTGTGGGGCTTAACTTCTCTGTTCGGAATGGGAAGAG